>Ga0163150_10000059_pt1 | contig 191647 bp, 160 predicted proteins | sample OliLakLV19P2IB_FD_148628 | JGI IMG/M metagenome (GOLD analysis project Ga0163150, IMG submission 148628) | Freshwater microbial mat bacterial communities from Lake Vanda, McMurdo Dry Valleys, Antarctica - Oligotrophic Lake LV.19.P2.IB | ecosystem: Environmental > Aquatic > Freshwater > Lake >... | reverse complement strand
AAATCAAGTTCTTTGCGGCAACATTGCATTCAACGTTCAAGATCCATTAAATATGACATGCAAATCTTCAGCAAATCAAGTTCTTTGCGGCAACATTGCATTCAACATTCAAGATCCATTGAATATGACGTGCAAATCTTCAGTAAATCAAGTTCTTTGCGGCAACATTGCATTCAAAATTCAAAATTCATTGAATATGACATGCAAATCTTCAGCAAATCAAGTTCTTTGCATTCAACATTCAAGATCCATTGAATTTGACATGCAAATCTTCCGCAAATCGAGTTCTTTGCGGCAACATTGCATTCAACATTCAAGATCCATTGAATTTGACATGCAAATCTTCAGCAAATCAAGTTCTTTGTGTTAAACATTCAAGATCTATTGAATATGACATGCAAATCTCCAGCAAATCAAGTTCTTTGCAGCAACATTGCATTCAACATTCAAGATCCATTGGATATGACACACAAATCTTCTGCAAATCAAGTTCTTTGCAGCAATATTGCATTCAACGTTCAAGATCCATTGAATATGACACGCAAATCTTCAGCAAATGTAATTCTTTGCGGCATTTTTAATAGTTCATTGAATATGACATCAAATTTCCTGCAAATACTATCCTTTGCAGTAATATTCCGTTCAGCTTTTACAGTGACATTGCATTCAACATTCAATATCCATTGAATATGACATGCAAATCTCCAGCAAATACAATCCTTTACGGCAACATTGCGTTCAACGTTAATAACACATTGAATATAACATACAAAATATGGGGTCTATGACTGATTATGAAGCAGCAGGGCCATATTAATGACTATTTTTTGAATCAATTTTTTTTCAGCCAAAATGATATAAAAAATATAAATTAAAAAAAAAATTGATTTTTTAACTGCCATTTAAAAAGCTTTCTCCATAGTAAATCATCAATTCATAATGGACAGTAAAAAGCAGGCTTCAAAAACTACCGAACAAAATCCAGTATATCGTTACAAGAATATTGATTTTGAGAATATATTAGTGTCTCCACTGGACGAAAAAGGTCCACAAGGTATTTCATACATCAACTATGATAATCAAAGGCTCAAAACAAAGACAAAAGTATTGCTTCAAACTGGTCAAATAGAAATGACATCAGGAGGAATCCCGCCCATTCATCCACAATTTTGGCCAACTGATGATAAAAGAGCTTTCGTTAATATTCCGTTAGATGATAAACAAGAAGCATGCAGAGATTTGAGAAAACATCTTGAGAAAGTTGAAGCATACTTTGGATCAAACGAAATGAGAGAAAAAATATTTAAAGGTAAGGCTAAACAATATCAATTTTCACCTTGTATCAAAATTAATACAAACGAAGATGGAGATGATGCTCCGGTAGACCCAGAGAAGCCAAAATTTGTCAAACATGATAGCGTCAAAATGAAATTGAATGTTATTAAAGATAAAGAAGAGTGGGTTAATTTGACCAAACTTATCAAAATAACTGATGATGGCAAGACTCAAATCGTAGCTAAAGAGGTTAAAGATGTCGCTGCGGCAATAACTTTACGATCAAAAGTAAGATTGTTGTTCACATATAACAAACTCTGGGCCAATAAAACGGCTGCACCAGGATCAAAAATGAAGTTGTATGGTATCGGATTCAAATTGATGGTTGTTGAATATGTTCCAGGAATCAGCAAGGGTCCTGATCTATCACAATGCGACTTTATTCCTGACGAATCTTCTGAATCAAACGAAGAAAAAGATAAAGAAGAATCCGAAGAAGCGCCAAAAAAATCTAAGAAAGGTAGCGAAGATGAGGTATCTCCTAAAAAACCTAAGAAGAAAACAGGTAGCGAGGAAGAAGAGAAGAAACCTAAGAAGAAAAAGAAAAACGCTACAGAAAGTGAGGAAGAAGTCACAAAGAAACCTAAAAAAGGTAAAAAGAAAGCTACTGAAAGCGAAGAAGAAGTTGTTTCAGTTAAAACAAAGAAGAGATAGCTTAATTTAACGAATTAATTATAATTAATTCGTTAAAGTTAATAAAACTGTTATGTTATCGAACTCTATTAATGGAAACACAACGCATTAAGGCCCTCAAAATATCTGATGTCGATCAAAAAAAAATCAAGTTGCTAGTGACCAAAAAAAATAAAAAGGTACCGATCGTATATGATCAAGAACCTTTTGTTTTTCAAACTCCATTTTTAGAAATGACAACAGATAAAATACGTCCTACAGCATATCCCGGAATACATCAACTGGATACTTTATTCAGCGGAAACTCAAAATCTAAAGTTGATACATTTTATCAATTTATAGAAGCGATAGAGTCAAATATCTGCGCACAAGTAGGTAAAAGCTGTGTCAAATGGTTCGGTCAAAAAGAAATCACCTTCAAATCTCTCATTCGCGAATCAGACTTGAATAAAAACATGTTTTATATAAAATGGCCAGTAGAACTCGATAAAGATATGCTTGTTTCCGAAGATGGTGATATATTTAATCCAAAAAATTTAAAGGAAAAAGATTTCGTTAAATTTATTGTTGAAATTCCAAATATATGGATAGATGGCGAAAGATTGGGACTGGCTTGTATCGTTAAAAAAGTAATGGTCAAACAACACAAAGAAAAGATAACCAATGAGTATGTATTTGATTCGAGTAGTGAATCATCTTCTGATGATGTTCTAAACTTGCATGCATCAGAATCTTCCGTCGATAAGATCACAAAAGTTAAAATTAATAATAGAATCCCAGAAGTAGAAATCCAAATCGAACCATTGCGATCTAAAAAAGTAGTACAAGTCAAAAAGGAATTTCCACAAATTCCCGCACTACCCAAAAAAAAGGTTACATTTGCTGATCCTCCAAATGAAAACGAATTTGATTTATTAACTGATGAAGCTCCTCAAAATAACGCACACCAATCGTTAAAAGTGGAATTGATATCGCATAAGAAGTTTCAACAACAAAAGAAAAAACATGTAGTTGTTGAATCAGACGAAGAATTCAGCGAGGCAAGTAGCGATTAATCAAAATCTAACCTGATCGGAATATGCGATTTTTTAATACCATGATCATATACAGATGTTGATAATTGTTGGCGTCTACGTCTAGTTTCAGAATCTGTTCGAATAGATGATGAACTTTTCTTTGATGAAATACGAAAACTTTTGATATTATCGGATACACATATTTCTGGATCTGGAGTCGTTAAATCTGGCGACTCTTCCTGAATCAAATTAGGTATTTCCATGTTAGCTAATTCAATTTTTCTTTGTTTATTCTCTTTTAAGGTCTTCTTCATATCATTCTCTATCTCGTCAATGTTATCCGTTACATACATGATTATTTTGTGTTTGATAGCCCATTTGAAGTAATTTAATTGGCCGATCGAAGTGATAAATTTGACGTTACGGTTGTCTGTTTTATAATGGCATGTTATTTTTCTTGCCTTACGACAAAATGGATCAAAATATAATTTGCTGTATCCTATTAATTGATTATTATATTCATTGAAAACATTAAAATAACTGATTTTACCATTTATTTTGATTTTGTAACAAGTATCATTTTTTTTAGAGAAGTTAGAGATGAACCAGTCTAAAATTCGAATGGAAACAATTGATTCTCCATTTATGATACTCAACAAAGTATCTAAGTATTTTGAATCAAACATATAAAATTTTTTATTATTCTCCAATATATCTAATTCTTTTTGGTCAAATTCGTAAGAACTATTCATAGGCGTTGCGAAGATGTGGTCGTTCATTATTGATATTATATGATTATATCCACTTTATATTAGTTTTTTGTTAACGAACGAAAAATTAATATATTCAAAATATATTTTCGCAATTTGTATAGCTTTTTTAAAAATTATTTTTTTACCAGAGCATTTTGCATTTAAAAATTTAATGTTATGTTATATATATCAAGATGTCCTCTCGAAAAACTAAAGTTCAATCTTCGAATATATCCGGCAGCAAAACATCTCGCAAAACTAAAAAAACAGAAGATCCTATCACCCTATTCGGCTCCGAAAGCAAACCAACAAAAAAAACAAACAAAAAAAAGGAAGAATCGGTTGATGTCGAAGATAAAATAAACGATATCATTCAATCATTGCAAGAAAATTATATTCAACAGAAAAAATTAATGTTTGAACTAAAAGAACTCAAAACGCTACACAAAAAGGAAATTAAAAAGGCTCGTGACCAATCCGATAAAAAATCAGGAAAGAACTCTGGATTTAATAAACCACAACCTGTCCCTGAAAAAATCCGCAAACTATTAGATATTGATGATACCCATTTGCCACGATCAACTGTTACTAGTTTGATGTACCAATATTTTAGGGATCACAATATGTGTGGCAAAGAAAAGGAAATCATTCCAAACAAAGAAATACGCAAAATATTCGACATGGATGAGGATGATATCATGAACTTTTATAACTTCCAAACCTGGCTAAAAAAACTTTACCAAGAAACACAAACAGAAGAAAGGCTAATACTTTGATAATTATAATATATATTTATCAAATTATTTTTTCGTTTTAATAACGATTAGAAATATAAATAATAATCGTATAACAAATCATGTCTATTTTCTCTATTCCAGAAATCATCATACAAATTTGTAAATACCTAGATGGCAAAGAGTTGTTTTCAATATGCCAAACTAACAATTTATTACATAAAATGATTCATAACATGTCATATCCATCAATAATCGATCTAAGATATCTCAGCTGTCACAATTTGTACTATATCCTAAATTCAAAAACTCTTTGCAAAGTAGATATGAGTAACACAATGATCACTGACGATTTTATAGGTAACATATCATACTGCGACACGTTAATATTACAACATTGTTATAACTTAACTGACAGATTCATTGATCTTATACCAAACTGTCATACTCTCGATATATCATATTGTCCTAACATAACCGGGGCATTCATCAATACCAAAAACTATTGGTTAAGCCTCACTATGACAGGATGTTTCTTCTTGAACTATGAATATTTTGGCGACTTAGAATGTCAAACGCTAGATCTGACGCGGACAATAATTGCGAACGAATTTTGCGAATCATATAATCGGCATCATCCATTTATAGCAGCGCTCAATAGATGTCAGACTATTTATTTGACTGATACGACGCATCATCCCTTAAATGACGATTTTATGAATATATTAGCAGATAAAATAATATATCAAAAGATAACCAAAAATTTTAATTGTATTGCGTCATTGCTCGAACCTGATAACGGAAAGGAATTCAGAGTTCCGACGTCTTTTCGTCCGCCGGCCTTCATAACAATATGCAAAAATTATGGCGGCGAAAATACAATCGATAGTGCTATATCTAACGTGGAGCAATATTTTGTTGATAGAGCAGCATATATTCAATCTATTTTTGATCCGAAAAAAAAGACAGATGATGTGCAATTAGATATTGGGATGCGTGAAATTCCTATTCTTAGTCTTGATGAAATGATAAACGACAAAGATTTCGCGCAATTAGATTTTGGGGATATTCTTAGTCCTGATAAAATGATGAACTACGAAGATTTTGATGATCGTGTTAAAAAATTGCAAAGAGATAGTTATACCCAAAGTATTTATTCTCAGAGGATGATCAATATAGATGGCGATTTTGACATTCAAGGAACGAATAATCATGATGATTACTTCCCTCGTCTCATGCATAATCATGATGATCACTTCCCTCATCTTATGCATAATCGCAATAATAATGAAACTGTTGATCAAAAAATAATGAAACTCTCGAATTATCATCCACGTATCGTCAAAGAATTTATAAATTTGATGACAATGGCGCACACGCATGTAGGACAGCATAAAAAATTAAAACATGGGCTCTACTTTAGAAAGCAAAAGACACACGAAGATGATTTTTACCGACTTCATAAAACAGAAGAGATTCCTTTTGATATTAGTGAAGCAGAGAAGTACCATTCGTACGGTGGCTTTTTAGGTCCAGGATATCTTGATAATTTATTGGTCAATTCAAATGATCTTGGCGACGCACACGAACTTGCATATACAAGTGCGGGAATGCAACCATTATGTTCCGAGTCTACCTATGCCACTTTTAATCTATTCAACAAAGAAATCAAAAGTGACAATCATCTGACAATTGAAGATAAACAGGAGCTATTTAATATAATATATTTGGTAACTGCGCATATCAACACAAACAATGTTATTTACAGCAATAATTGTATGTTACCGTATTCTGACTACGATTCTGCAGTGAACATAAATGAATATATGAATATTATGGAAACTCTGGAAAAAGAAATCATATTGGCTATGGTACCTCGAGTTGTACCGCAGTTCACCGAAAAAGTTTATAAAAACGAGCGCTGGGATTCATCAAACAAAGAATATTGCGCCCTAATTGAAAAACGTAATATGTTCGATAATAAACTTATCTCAAGTACATGTTTTTCCCACTTCGCAGACTTAGACGACCAATAACCTATTTTATCAAATCATCCATCTTGATTTGATAAATATATAAAATAATACGCTTAAACAACTGCGCAAAATACCAAGCCAAATAATATCTTTTATGAATTCTCAATTAATCAATACCAATCCGTTAATAAATCGTTTTAATGGTTACGCTACACAAAATCCTAACACGGTACATTTTCAATCAAACCAATTGATCAATCAAAATCCACATATTTCAAATCACCTAAATGATTTTATCAGACAACACAATCACGTGCAACAAAATGTTCCAGCGTTTCAGCAACAAATTAATAACCGTCCCGAAAAATCAGTCAGATTGCCTTCTAATAAAAAAAACGCAAAGAAAAACAACATCATAGAAGAGATGCTTAAACCGCAAAAAATCGAGAAAGAAAACAAAGATGTGATTACGAATTTGAAAGAGCGCGAGAATAAACAGAATACGGAATCGTTTGAGATTACAAATGATCCTTACAAAAATATAATTAAAGACAAAATAATCAAAAAACCGTGGGATAAAATCAAAGAAGCGGATTTAATTGTACATACAGTGACCCCCGTTGATAGAGACAAAAATAGATTCGAAAAAGAAGTGAACGTGAAAAAAGAAGAAAAGAAACAGATCAATAAAGAACTAAAGATAGAATTCCATATTGATAATTACAGTAACCATAAAGATGCGTTTGAATATAATAAGTCGTTTATCAAAAATTTAGCGTATAATTCGAAAGATTTTGATGAAAACAAGGGAGACTATATAGAATTTTATCGGAAACATCAGAAAGAAGCAGAAGAAGGTCAAGAACTTTGCGATAAAATTTTGCATGATATGGTTGATTCAGGATTAATCAAACCAGAAGAGTTACCGACAAATAATTCGGAAAATCTTTGATATCTTACAGATAATATTTCAAAAAATCTCTAAATTATATCTATAGATATAATATAGAGATGAGTACTGGTATAAGACGCATTCGTAGAAAAATGGATTCGTATCGTACAGATAATTACGATTCAGCAAACAGCGACGGACGATATCCTCGATCTGGTCGCGTCGGAGGATGTTGCGGTCAAAACACTCTAGTCGGTAGAGTGAACTGCGTCGAAGAAGAAATTGATGATCTCAATTGTGCATTAGTTAAGCAAGCAGTCACGCTAAATAATCAAGAATGTAGACTCGATTGCAAAGCAGATAAAAAATGTTGTAAGCAAAAGAAATGTTGCGGTGAGAAAAAGAAATGTTGCAAAGTTTTAAAACGCTGTGAAGAAAAGAAATGTTGTTCCAAACCGGTTTGCTGTATACAACAAAATCCATGTGATCCGTGTGAACCTCGTTGTACAAAAATAACAGTTTGTTGTTCTAGCTCCTCTTCTTCAAGTTGTTGTTCCTCATCAAGTTGTTGCAGTTCTTCATCCAGCTGTTCGAGTTCTTCGAGCGAATTTTTCGAACCTATTATTTTAGACGTATTTGGATACCAAGGTCTCGGAAAGAACGTTTTAAATGCAAATGGAACCATAACCACAATTACAGAAGAAAAGAGAGCAGACGATGAGACAGATGTTATGACAGGCGGAATAGCAACGGGTAACGAGGTAGATGATTTTTTATTACAACAGGAAAATGAAGACTTTGTTAATGGAGTCCAGGTTAATTATGATGTTGCCCCTCAAGCTGCATTTATACCCGGAGTAGGTGCGCCAAATGCGAGAGGAACAACTGCTGCTAGATTTTCTGCGACAGCAAGAACAGGTAGTCTTGCTAGAGTCAGTGGCGGTGGGAGAATTATGAGTGCGGGAATGGCAAGAACAGCTACATTCGGGGCCAGACAAGCAACACTTCCAACTATGCGATCTACATTCCAAAATGGACGTTTGGCCAGTCAAAAACAACTTGGTGGAGGAGCAACACGTACTGTCTACCAAAATGGTATCCCAATGAGTTCACGTACAATGGGTGGCAGCGGCGGCAGCGGTGGTATGGCCCAAAGTGTTATTGCAGATGCCCATGCGTCATCGATGCGAAAAGCACAAGCTATTATGCAATCTCGCGCCATCGAAAAAGAAAACAGACGTAATTCTAAATCTAAATCTAAATCTAAATCTAAATCAAGATCAAGTTCTAAATCATCGCGTAAATCAAGTTCTAGTCGATCAACATCACGATCAAGCTCCAGATCAAGTGTACGATCGTCAGGTTCTAAATCAAATGCAAGATCATCTGGTTCTAAATCAAATGCAAGATCGTCTGGTTCTAAATCAAACGCGAGATCATCAAGTTCTAGAAACTATAGTTCTCACGGCTCAAGTTCTAGACACCATCGTGATTCTGACCATCATTCAAGCAGCCGCCATGGATGTTCCAAAAAACGATGTCATAAGAAATGTTCCAGCTCTTCTTCATCGTGTTCAAGTTCCTCCTCATCATCAAGTTCTTCTGATTGCGAAAAAAGGCGATGCAAATACAATAAAAAGATTGTCTTCAAATACCCACCAGTTGTAGCTCCAGTAGATCAACCTATCTACTACAACGTTGTTGACCCAGATGCAATTGATCCTACTCCTGTCACTGGCGACGTCACAAAATATCCTTCTGACATTAAAAGCTGTGATCCCAAGGATTGTGTTGCCAGAGATGTTATTCCAATTCAGAATGGTGGAGTAGCATTTATGTTGCCGTATGATGCGCACGTATATCAAATTACATTTGTCCCTTTATTAAAAATAAGTACTGAAACAGGAACAACTGCTACACCAGATGGTTCGATTAATTATTTACAAGGTTCTGGCAATGTTAGTGCGCAACCTGCAGTTGTAGAAATAGTTGTTTTTCAAAATACTACAATGGATGAAGTCGTGATCACAACTTTGGATCTTACTTGGTCAGACATATGTGTCGACACTGCATTACCGCCAGTACCGCCAACCAATTTCGCAGTTTATGGTGGTCCATATGTCACCGGACCAGATGGTACCTATTATCGAACCTGCACAACTGGATCATCGATGTTCAACATTCCGGCAGCTGTAGACGACGAAGGTTTCCCAATCGCAACAAGACGTCTCATAACGGTCCGTGTCACCGAAGGATTCTCGTTCGATAACGTGATAATGAGCATAATCCGGCCACAATAGATATAATATTATATGTATATAATATACATATAATGTCAGAAAAATTACAATCATATTCTGTAGATTATTTTTTAGAAAGTGCGCGTTTGGTAAAAAATTGTTCTATCAGAACATTGAATCATGAGAAGAATAAACAAATTGTCGTAATCAAAATGTTTGACAATAAATTTATGCAAAATATTTACAGAAAATGCATCATAGACCGTCCCCTCAAAATAAATAAAAATACAAAAATGGTCGTGTCGTACATTTTTTCAACGACCCGTTCATTAATAAATCTATTCTGTTGTAAGTTTCAAATGATCGAAATTTATGATAAGTTAAGCACCCACGGCATCATAATCGAAGGAAATTTTAACATTGATCCATTGACAAAAGTACCCAAAAATTATTATTCAGGCAAATCTTTGGATGGAACTAATGTTCTTCGTGGTGCATTACCTATTCCAGACGCATCATATTTAGTAATCGATAATCATCGTCTAATAAAAATAATGACTGGGGCAGATTTAGTATCATATAAATCGGTGGGGATGAATGTGCAATGTATCCAGGGGGAGAGGTTGATGACAAATGGGCGCATTTTGTTAGACGAACAAAAAGATGATGATACTGGAATGATAGTGATCGCGGTAGACGAAGATCAAAATACACTGATAATATATCACCAATCTATCAACAAATATAATATGATATCATTATTACGTTTTTTTAAAGCAAAAGATGCAATTATCATTTGCAACACAGATAATTCACACATTATTTGGAAAGAGTGTGGAATCAATCATTATAACAAAACTGATTTTATTGGAAATACAAACGAAATAGTATCTAACGTGATAACTTTTTCATCATAAGATATATTTGATGCGGTGCATGAAACATTTATTATATTGGCTTAATATAATGAATGTTAAAATTGGAAAAAATGATTGCATGTATATTGCGGACATAATCGTAGATATGATTAACTATCATTACTATGACTTGCAAATGTATGCTAATTTTGTGATCAGTATCGATAATACTGGTCCAGATAGAAATAAATCTCTAGCAGAAGATGATAATACGCTAAAGAATTTTGTTCTTGATAGAGAGCGCATATCGGTAACTAACAACATTGAAACGCGTATTCAAAATACAATAAAAACGTACTTTCCATTAGGAAACAAAATATTTACGGAAGAAAATATGCAACATCTGCGACAACTAATCAATAGTAACAGACTCGCTACGTATTTTAAAATCGTGGAACATAAACATGACGCTATTTTTTTTAAAAGTGGGGTCGTTTCATCATCTATATTGTTCAAAACACTACGCGATACCCCAACTATCATCAAAGTATTTCCGCTACAAATATTTCATCATTATCGATTTCATACTAAAGAATTTATCAAAACGTACATAGAATCCCCATTATGCGCATTGTTTTTTAAAGAAGCCTGGATGATACTTTTCGGAAAACAAAAGTTATCAAAGTACACTCCTGCGTTCAGTTGTATGATAGGATGTTATATTTCAAGAGGATTACCCATTAGACTGACTAATAATATCAAATACAAATATATCAATAGTGTTTCTGTCAATCCCAAAAATAATAAAAAATGGTTTGAAAAAGTATTACAAAACGACACTAATCAAATGGCTGCCCTGTATGGTTGTTTTGTGATGCTTGAAATCGAAGGAACATTGGGTAACTTAATGGTCGAAATCAAATCAATTAATAAAAAGATTCATAACTTGAGTGATGTTGTTGGGAAAAAATTAATGTCGAATAGCACACAACGTCAGCTTGCAATTACCCATCATAAATTAGTAAATGCGCAAAATAAAAATATGTATGCCATTAACGTTGTAAAAAAAGTGATTACGAATCAAGTAAATATTCGCAAACGTAAGGAATTGATTGAATCTTTGAATGTCAAAAAAATAAATTTATCATTCTTTTTTGAATATATGTATGGCAAATTGGTTGCAGCATATATTGGCAAGATAATTTTCACAGATGATCATTTCGATAATATTGCATATGTTACTGTTGATTATTGTCGGCATTATAAGATCAAATGCAACGGATGTGATTATCACTTTTATATGCCGGCGGGGAAGATGGTGCAATTTATTGATCTTGAACGATATATATTTAATTACAGTAGGTATGACATTTATACAAATTCTGCATTACAAAACATTCCAAAAAGTGATTTTGTAAACATTAAAAATAACAATTGGCAAAAGATTAAAGAAAATTATTTGAGGAACGAATTTATTTTCGATAAGGGTATCTTTGCGTTTATGGATCCTCGCATATTAATCCCAGAATCATTTGCAGACTATGATGAATATAGTATCATGATAAACATATTTATGGATAATTTTGTGTATGATATCAAAACATTCTGTCAAATTATGTCGATGTATTTGCCTAAAAAATACATGACGATGCCCAAACTCTGCAATATTCAAAACTATTATATTGATTTAGATGACGATGATATTCGCATTATTGATAACAATTTTATGGAAAAAAGATATGCTTAATAGGTTATTAAACATATCTATTGTTGTGTACACCCAGGCGGATGTTCTGCAAATTCAGGCCTATCTTCTGGTATTGGTGGATCTATCATCGCCAATTTGCTGATATTTATTGTTTCTGCGACATCATCATCAGTTTCGTTAGCAACTACTCCACCTAACGCTATTCTTATATTTTTATAGGACATTTTAGCATTGTTTGGAAAAGCCATCGTAAGATTAGCTGGATAGTTGATGATAAATTCCAGATGCATATAATTTTCATCTTGTGCTGGGATATTCATATTCATCTCACCACATTGAAAGCCCCAATTGGATATTTTATATGTAACATATGGATCAACTATGTTGCCAGGTTCTGATTCTAACAATATTTTTTTACCGCTAGGATGATGTATTACTTTAGTAAATCCGCATAATGATTCAGCCAAACTGATCTGTTGCTTATACGATAATTTTTTATCAGCCGACAATGAGAAATTATCTGGATATTCAATGTTAATCAAAACTTGAAAGTCAGGCACTTGACCATTCTGCATCTTCCATTTTCCTTTCACAAAAATAACCGGATTTCTTACTAAATTAGGCGACAAATCTATCCTGACCGATTCTACAGCGTTGACATTACCACTGCCATTACATGTGTGACAAGACATATGTGCAGAGTTCATATCTATTTTCCTACCCATACATCCACGACATAAAACTGTTTGCTGCCCAACCATATTGTGTGATAGTCTGATCGTCTCAAAAATAGTCCCGTTACCATTACACATCTTACACAGATGATTTTTTTTATCGGTAAATCCAGTAGCATCACAAATGTCACAGTTTTTTAAGTGTTTAATTTTGATAGATGTTTGAGTTTGTGTAAAAATTTCTGTCAACGTAACCGTATGAGTCATTTCTTCTACATAATTATGACGATGCATATTTGCAAACGGATTCATATTGAAAGGGAAAGGATTTTGATTTCGCATGTCCATATTCTCCAATCCTGCTTCACCGAATTTATCATACATTTCTTTCTTTTCAGAATTCGACAAAATTTCGTTCGCTTGATTGACTAACTGAAACATTTCAACAGCTTCTGGCGATTTGTTTTTATCTGGATGATATTTTAGTGCCATTTTTTTGTAGGCTCTTTTGATTTCTTCGTTAGATGCGCTTCTGTTAAGTTCTAATATTTTATAAAAATCTTTTCCCATGATAACTAGATATGATTGCTAAATATTTTTTAAATGAATGGTCTTATTGATTATAATTATTTCACTTTTTTAGATTTTGGATCCAAAAAGATACACTTATTTTTATAAAATCTCTACTCTCGACACACTTCTCCTGAATTTTCTTAAAAATAATTTCTTTTTTTTACCATCATTTCCTATCGAATAAAATCCCGGTTTAACGTCATCATCACATACGGTTGCCAAATTCAATTTCTTAAATATCTGTCTTTATCATTGAGGCTTGTTAAATCACATAGATTAACTTATCAAAAAATGATCTATTTGAAACGATAAAGTAGTAAAATAATACTTAAAATTTGTGAGGTTGGTGTCAAAATATGTCTACCTAAAATTTATGAGGTTGGGGTCAAAATAGGTCCCTACCTAAAAATTGTAAGGTTGGGGTCAAAATAGGTCTCTATCTAAAATTTATGTGATATGTGAGTGATTTTGGTTCTGACATACACAGTTATATTCTAAGTTTGTTGCCATAATAGCGATAATAATATTTTATTATTATCGCTATTGAAAAAATTGAAATTTTAATCGTCATAATGCTCCACAAATTGATGTAAAAAATGCATAAAGTTTGCATCATTTGTTGTAGCATTTAATTATAATGGACACGCTAGTAAATGATGTTCTTAATTATCTATTCGCAACATTACCGATATCCGGTAAGAGATTGTTTATTCGTTTATGTAAACGAACGAATACTTTTAAGGATAATATGTCAGAGTTAGAACTATCATTTCAAAAAATGATAGACGACACTGGGTTCATCACAAAAAGAAATTATTGGAGATTTTATGATCCGTTGTCAAAATATACAATAGAATTATTATATGACGATTACGAACTTCCCGATTGTTATGTCACTGTTGATAATTTGGTTTTGTGCGAATGTGAAATCGTAAAAATATGTGTAACCCAAAAAAAATTATCTGTCATCGAAAAAATTTCAAAATTAAAAATCTGTTCCCGTTATGTTCATTATGTAGTATGGTGGGCAGCAAGTATGGGAAATATTGACATTTTAGAATGGGGATACAATAGTTACAAGAGGAAATTTGCTTCAAATATAACTGCCGCAGCAATACGAGGGAATCAAATGGGTGCGTTTTTGTGGTTAGTAGATAAAGGTTACAAAGTGATAAATGAGACGGTTGAATGTGCCGCAAAATATGGATCTATAGATACGATAAAGTTTATTATAACGCAATATGGTGGCTCATGTAATATTGGTCATTGTGTCGCGCAAAATCAGAATCCTGGCGTGGTTGAATATGTACATTCGATTAATCCTCATTTATTAAGAGGTATAGGTGACGGTGCTATTAAGATGAGCGATTCAAAACTTTTCAAATTTGCGGTTGATAATGGATATGTTAACGAATCGGAAAAAAAAATGAGAGGCATAAGATACATGAGATGCAAGAGTTTCAAAATTTTTCGATGGTTTTTTGATCATGGTAGTTTTTTTCAAGATGGTGTGACACACGACGCTGTTGCCACTGGGAATTTGAAATGTTTACAATTTTTGTGTTCAAAAAATAGTATTGTTCTCGATAAAACTTTGTTTGAAACAGCTGCAAAAAATTATGATATCCCGATGATGAAATTTTTGTATGAGTTAAAGTGTCCATTCGATGTTTTTTTACTGAGAGATTTTATTGATGGATTTTATTCTCAAAAAAAAAGAAGTTCAAAAACAGAGCTTTGGGAAATGATAAAAATTCTTGAAACATGGAATTGTAAATGGATAGGTGTATGCGAACTCGCAGCGGTATTTGGCGATTTGGAAATCTTAAAATACGCTTACGAAAGAGGTAGTCTGTTAACTAAATGGGTCATGTACGAAGCAGTTAGATATGAATATTTACATATTGTCATATGGTTGCGTGAAAATAATTGCAAATGCACAGCAGCAATATATACGGCATGTGCCGCACACGAAAGCTTAGATATTTTGAAATGGCTGCGGAATTATAATAATTTCCGTGTATCTTGTCAGTTACCCTCCACCGAATCTGCAATCTGCCCTTGGGATAATAGGACGTGCATCAGTGCTATGCAAAATAAAAATCTAAAAATGTTAAAATTTGCAGTAGAAAATGGATGCGATTATTCTGATATATTCAACTATTATTCTATTGATTATGGCGTCGATATCCATAATTATATTGAAAGTTTACCATATAAATAGTAATAATAAAAATATTTTGTTATTGCTATCTTTAGTCATTAAGATGTTTCATAATATTAAAAATCAGCATCAAAAAGATCAACATCACTACCCATTTGATAAATTCCTTCATGACAATTCCAATTTGAATATAATACCTTCCGATCTTTGTGTAATATTCATCTGTCTTTTTCTCACTAATAATGTTGTCAATGATTGGTTCGTAAATATTGTCATAAATAACGTTCAATAATCGCCACGTTGCAAAAGTTCCGATCATAGTAATCGTTATCAGTTCTATTTTGTCGATAAATTCTATAGGATCGTATATATTATGTTTTTGTAATCTTGACATCTCACTTATTCTATTGTTCGATATTTTGTTCGAAAAATTGAAAAATAAAATATTAGAGGGCCACGTTGATACAAACACAACGATAAAAATGGGTAACATTGAAGAAGGAGAACTAGTAGAAAATTGTTCATATTGTGATGCTAAAGATGTTCCTATTCACCAGGAATATTATCCGCACGAAGCAGGAGGATATTGTATTTTTGCACCAAGAAGTGAGACAGAATACGCATGCAAAGATTGTGCATCCGGAATATGCGAATTCTGTAATACTAAACAACCTCGATATGGTTTCATTGATTGCAAACAATGTAGTAAACGGCATTGTTATAATAATACAGATATGAAATACGAAGGTAATCCTTTTTTATCTGATCTCTTATTATGTAACGCACATAAATGTTGTAAAGGAGGATAATGTGATTTAGATAGACTAAAAAATATATTTGTTTAAAGAATAATAGCATATTCTTTAAACAAATGGAAATAACAAATATGTCATCGGGAATCATTAAACTTCTCAATGAAAAATATAACAAGAATGTCATCCAAGATTGTTTGGATATAACTCAAATAATTAGCATCTGCAATCTTTACAATAACAACGATAATAATTCAAGCACATCAATATCCTTAAATGATATTGATTTTAGTTCGCCCGTTTTCAAAAAAACATCCAAAAAGAACTCGAATATTTTAGAATCAAAAGAATTCAAAAAAAAATACTCCTTCTTCGTCAAGATAATTTTTGCATGTTTGAAAACCAACGTCGAAATATTTGACATTGTCAACGAATCAATCATCTTCAAAAATATCTATGCGCTACTGAAATCGATAGAGTTGGCAAAGAAAAAACTAATCATGGAACATATTGAAATATTAAAGAACCATCACAGATCTATTGCGCAAAAGATAGATGAATCATATTTCGATGATTACATTCCTGGTTTTATTGCTAAAAACAAAGTGATCGATAAAATATTGGAAACCATTAAGAAACTAATAAAGGAAGGGATCGTTAATAATACTGATAATTTGTTCACTTTGGTTTTGCCGTATTTTTATACATATACGAAATATATAGAAGAATACAATGAAAAAATGGATTAGTCAAACGCTAAAGATTTACATTTTGATTGCATATGTGACTCTGATAAATTAGGAATGACATCCAAGTAAAAAGTTGTTATCAAATCGCGTAATTTAAACCCTCTAACTTCTGTTGAATCTTGCTTAAAATTCTTTCCTTCTGTAACAAAAAAGACATACAATTGTTCTGCATAAATGGCGCACGTTCTGCGATAGATTTCATATTTATCTTCATCCAAACATTCCCCTTCATAAGGATTACCAAGTAAAATCATTTTTTCGTTCACCGCTATGTGATTCGTCAATATCCTACTGATCACTCCATAAATATGAATCGCTGTTAATTTTGTATAGACACTATTGCGTTGGTTATACAAACGGCACAATAAAAGGATTAAATTTAAAATCTTTTCTTTTTCTTTGTTGTATATATCAAAATCATCTTCATCATCCAAATTATATTTATCGGCTATCGCAGAAATATGTTCTTCGGTTAAACTGTCAAATATTAGCTTCCTACATTTGTCCAAAAAAATGTTACCAATCGATTTTGATGATACAACTTCGTTGGTTATGGGATTTGTAATACGAAAAGATGACAAACAAATAGCGTTTAAGATTTGCATGTAATTATCCAAGTTTTTATGACTCACTATGAAACTAGATAATAACTCTGTTGCTATCTCTATGAGTGATTCTTCTGATTTCACTTTATTCTCTATGTCAAATAGCAATTGTTTTTTTGCTTGATCGATATTATGAATAGTGATGCTGTTTAGCAACTGTCTAATATATATTGCCATTGTATCTTTCATTTCTGGTCTCCTTTTTTTGATAAGGTTAGATGGTATGATCACTTTAGGGATAATTAGATTGTTGATAGGTTCTACGGGCATGTTCTTTCTCGCCATAAAAAATTCAGGGCTTAATGTCGATGTGTAGATCATAGTTTCAGTATCCGATGCCATTGACTTCTTTTAGAATTAGCAATTAACCTTTAAGTAATATATTAAAAAAATCAATTTTTTTAATATATTATTTCGTTTGGAATTTGATCAATGTTTGTAAATGATCGGACGCCATAAATGGTATTCCAGCTTTTCCACAACGAACAAATTCTGTCGTCAAATTTTCTGGACTTATATCAAGCAGACCTTTATCGATCTTGAATTCAGCGTCATCAATTCCCAATGTAAAAATATGATCTAATAATCCCGTGATAGGGCCAGAATATAACTTAACAATGTGATCAACAAACATCTTTCTCGCAACGATTCCATCAAAAAAATCTTTACTTTCATCGATGAGTTTTTGCAACGTTTCAGCGTCTGTTTTTAATCCTGTATCGTAAGGATAGCTAACGAAACTCAACGGTACTTTCGGATCAATATGTTGTTTGAATTTTTCTGATTGATTTTCTGGATCGATAAAGGGAGCAACTGTTCTGTTTTCAAAATGATCAAATGTATTAAAATCACCAGAAACGATGATCTGTGCCTTTTTATATTTGCGGCATAAACTAATTAAGTGCGCATGTAACATTTTTGAGCAAATCATTTGATATTTTTCGCGTAGACCCAAATGATTAGCAGAATGAATTATGATAGAATCATTTTCTGTCTTGAAGATGGTAATTAACGAACCTTTCTCGAATTGCTCGTTTGCTTCTTTTAATACGGTATCATTTTTTCGAGTTATGGATGTATGTTGCATCGTAGGAGAATCAGTGAACCAAAACATGTAACTATCGATCAAGAATAAGATCCTTGGGTTATATGCGGTAACAAAGTACATTGACTGATCGGGTATCTGATTCGGTGCATATGCTCCAGATAATATTTGATAATTATGATCTAATTTTAGATTAAATAAATTAAGAGACGCTGCGTTTATTTCACAGTAAGAAATGATCGTGGGATGATCTTTGATTGATTCGTCGATAATTTGATCAATCCTGTCCTTGATGGCAAAATAAGGGAAAATTTTATGGGCATATCCTCCTTCCTCGCAGCGTCGATCGCAATTAACGTTTCTGGAAGAGATAGTTATTGTAAATTTTTGTGTCGAATGTCGATTACCCATGGAAATTTGCTCTTTTTTTAAACGAAAGTACGCATTATTTTATTTTTCAATTTTATTTGTAAGGTGTGTTGTCAGAAGATTTCTTTGTTCGATATTGTGGGAAAAAGTGCTGAGGGATTTGAACGTTCAAAGTTGATGGCAAAGGATTGCCTAAAAATTTGAACGTGCCAATATTTGATAATTCAATGTCGACGGCGGGAGATTTGATCGTTCAGTATTGCCGGCAAGACAATTGCCATGAGATTTGAATGCGCCAATATTTGATAGTTCAATGTTACTGGCAAGAGAATTGCCGAGAGATTTGAATGCGCAAATATTTGATAGTCCAATGTTACTGGCAAGAGAATTGCCGGGAAATTGAACGTACTAATATTTGATAGTCCAATGTTACTGGCGAGAGAATTGCCGGAAGATTTGAATGCGCTAATATTTGATCATTCAAAGTTGATGGCAAGAAAACTGCCATGAGATTTGAATGCGCTAATATTTGATCATTCAATGTTACTGGCGAGAGAATTGCCTGGAGATTTGAATGCGCTAATATTTGATAGTTCAATGTTACTGGCAAGAGAACTGCCATGAGATTTGAATGCGCTAATATTTGATCATTCAATGTTACTGGCAAGAGAATTGCCGTGAAATTTGATCATTCAATATTACTGGCAAGAGAACTGCCATGAGATTTGAATACACTAATATTTGATTATTCAATGTTACTGGCAAGAGAACTGGCGAGAGATTTGAATGCGCCAACATTTGATTATTCAATATATTACTGGCAAGAGAACTGCCGTGAGATTTGAATACACTAATATTTGATTATTCAATGTTACTGGCAAGAGAACTGCCGTGAAATTTGAATGTGCCAATATTTGATCATTCAATATTACTGGCAAGAGAACTGCCGTGAGATTTGAATGCACAATATTTGATAGTTCAAATCTCTAGGCGATTCTTATCAGCAACTTTGCACTGTCGAAACTCCGAGTAACTCTTTTGCCAGCAACGTTGAACGAATATTCGCGCGCGTTCAAATCTCCAGGCAATTCTTATCAATAACGTCACGTCGAAACTCCAAGTAACTCTCTGGCCAGCAATATTAAATAGACAAATATTTGCGCACCAAATCTCACGGCAATTCTTTCGCCAGTAACGTTGAATAGATAAATATTTCCACATTGAGTCTTCAGACTATTCTTTCACCAGCAACGTTGAATGGATAAATATTTGCACATTCAAATCTTCTGGCAATTCTTATCAGCAACGTTGCAGTGTCAGATCTCTAAGTAACTCTCTCGTCGGTAACATTGAACGAATAAATATTTGCGCATTCAAATCTCCAGGCAATTCTTATCAGCGATATTGCACGTCCGAATCTCAGGGTAATTTCTCTCGTCACCAACATTGAACATTCGAATCTCCAGGCAACTCTCATCAGCGACATTGGATAAATATTTGCACGTTCAAAACTCAAGGGAATTCTCTTGCCAGTAACTTTATGTACGAATATTTGTACATTCAAATCTCCAGACAACGCAATTCTCTTGCCAGTAACATTGAATAGACAAATATTTGCATATTCAAAACTCAAGACAATGCAATTCTCTTGCCAGTAACGTTGAATAGACAAATATTTGCATATTCAAAACTCCAGACAACGCATTTCTCTTGCCAGTAACGTTGAATAGACAAATATTTGTACATTCAAAGCTCCCGGCGATGCAAATTTCTTGCCAGTAACATTGAATGATCCAATATTTGTACATTCAAAGCTCTGGCAATGCAAATCTCTTGCCAGTAACATTGAATAGACAAATATTTGTACATTCAAAGCTCCAGGCAATGCAAATTCTTGCCGGTAACATTGAATGATCCAATATTTGCACGTTCAAAGCTCCAGGCGATGCAAATTCTTGCCGATAATATTGAATGATCCAATATTTGCACATTCAAAACTCTGGCAACGCAAATCTCTTGCCAGTAACATTGAATAGACAAATATTTGTACATTCAAAGCTCTTGGCAATGCAAATTCTTGCCGGTAACATTGAATGATTCAATATTACACATTCAAATCTCCTGGCAATGCAAATTTCTTGCCAGTAACATTGAATAAATAAATATTTGCACATTCAAACCTCCAGGCGATGCAATATCTTACCAGTAACATTGAACGAACCAATATTTGCACATTCAAATCTCCAGGCAACGCAATCTCTTGCCAGTAACATTGAACGAACCAATATTTACACATTCAAATCTCCTGGCGATGCAATTTCTTGCAAATAACATTGAATGATTAAATCTCCAGGCAACGCAATTTCTTGCCAGTAACATTGAACGAACCAATATTTACACATTCAAATCTCCTGGCGATGCAATTTCTTGCAAATAACATTGAATGATTAAATCTCCAGGCAAACGTAATCTCTTGCCAGTAACATTGAACGAACCAATATTTACACATTCAAATCTCCAGGCAATGCAATTTCTTGCCAGCAACATTGAATGAATAAATATTTGCACATTCAAATCTCCAGGCGACGCAATTTCTTGCAAATAACATTGAATGATTAAATCTCCAGGCGATGCAATTTTTTTGCTAGAAACATTGAATGAATAAATATTTATTCAACGTTAAGACAATTCACAATTAAATCCATTTGTTTTCGTTTTCAGGAATCCATATAACGCAAAGATAAAGCCAAATAAGGCGTGTATATTCAAAAATATATCCCTAATCATGTCGCAACATTTTGTTTCCATTATTATCGTCCTAATTATCACAGCAGCTGACTTGCACGCCTAATAACCGAAGAAACCGGCAAACTCTTGTTATTTTATTTTTTATTTTTTAATACCAAATTTATTAGATAGATACATGCACGTTCGAAAAGCGATTATAATATATATAGATATGATATAATTCAAAAAATGTTCGATTGTGATCCATCCGAAGACAAAATTGATATTCCCGTTTTAGGCATAGATTTAGGAACCAGATTTTCATGCATCAGTGTTTGGAGAAACAAAAAATTCGAAATTATCACCGACAATTTTGGAAACCGCACTATCCCAAGCGTAGTTTCCTTCTACCGATCTGCCAAATTGGTCGGTCATAATGCGCTGTCACTCAAAGAAGTTAGCCCGGCTAACACGATCTACGACGTCAAACGAATCATTGGTAGACGTTTTACTGATCCAGTTATCGAACAAACCCAATCGCTAGTCTCTTACGAAATCATAGATGATCAATCAAGTCATCATAACGTGCAAGTACAACTCGACAAATCTGATATCACACTATCTCAAAAAATGATCTACCGACCAGAAGAAATTTGCTCCTACATATTGACCTTCATTAAAAATACCGCGGCAGATTATTTAAAATTGGATGCTAAAACTAAAAATAATCTCAAAGCAGTCATCACTGTCCCCGCATACTTCAATGATTCCCAACGTCAAGCAACTCTCGATGCTGCTAAAATTGCAGGCTTGGAGATCATTAAGGTAATAAACGAACCAACTGCTGCGGCGTTAGCATATGGATTGGGAAATAGAACCTGGAAAAATAATGCGAATGGAGGTAACATAATTATGTATGATTTTGGCGCAGGAACTCTTGACGTGTCGTTGATAAATGTTAAAAATGGTGTCTTCAGAACGCTAGCTGTCGGCGGTAATACTCATTTAGGCGGAGAGGACATCGATTACGTGGTTATGAATCATTTGATGTTCGAGTTCAAGAAGCAGCACAAAATCAGAGAACTTAGAATTAGCAAATTGTCACAAATCAAACTTAAAAATGCTGTCGAAAACGGGAAAAAAATATTGTCTTCTACTGACAAGACAGTTATTTGTATCGATGATTTCTATAATGGACACAAATTGTATCATATATTAACCAGGAATACACTAGAAACAGTTTGTAATGACTTATTTATTATGTGTATGAAACCTCTCGATGATGTGTTGAAAAGTGCTGAATTGACAAAAAATGATATTGATGATATCGTCATGGTTGGTGGTTCTACTCGTATTCCTAAAATTCAAAGTCTCATTTTAAATTTTTTTAGTGGCACGAGTATTACTAGTGTTACTACTTCAATGAATCCAGATGAAGTTGTATCTGCTGGCGCTAGTATATATGGTTATATCATGACACACCAAGAGGATCCTTTTTCAGAAAATTTGGTACTTCTGGATATCATCCCACTATCACTTGGCGTTGAAACTCTTAAAAAAAGAATGACGGTAATTATTCCCAGAAACACTGTTATCCCAACTAAAAAAATAAAAACATTTTCAACTGATGAAGATGATCAAGATGAAGTAACTATTAAGATTTTTGAGGGAGAAAGAAGGCTGACGAAGAATAATTTTCATGTTGGTACATTTGATCTTTGTGGATTCAAGAAAGCACCGCGAGGACATCCTGTCATCAAAATAACGTTTCAAGTGGATATCAATGGCATATTGCATGTGACTGCTAATGAAAAGAAATCTGGTGTGCAAAATTCTATCCAAATTACCTCGACATGGGGAGCGAAGGGCAGATTATCGAAGAACGATATTGAAAATTTAATCGAAGATGCGGAAAAGAATGAACAGATCGATATGATGTATTCTACAAAAATAGGCTTGATTGATGAAATACAAAGTTTATGTAACAGTGTAGCTTGCAATGTTGCAGATGTCAGTTTTAATCTCACACGTACGGACAAGAAAAAGATAAAGATGGACACATCAAATCATCTTAAATGGTTAGCAGAAACGAAATTTGAAGACTTATTAATTGATGAATTAGAAAAAAGATTGTCGCGGTTGAAGAATTTGTACTCTCCATTGATGGCCCATTCAGATAAGAATAAGGACCAATTCACTGAAAAAAACATTGAATCTAACGTTGCGGAAATTCATGGGGATGATGATGATAATGAAGGATTGCAACAATATGAAAAAATTACGATACCTGACGATCCATCACAATTTGACAAAGAAGAAATCAAAGCTCTCAAGAAAACGATTTTTGATTTGGGAAAAAATATCGTAAGCGTCATAAACAATCCTGTGAGCAAATTTAGAGAGGAGGACATTGTGATGATGTCGGATTATATCAGTTCAGTTAATATTTGGCTGTATACAACAAGTGCACAGACGAGTATCGAATTTGTAGCCAAGATTAATGAGATAAATAAAACAACCGAAGAGATGATGGCCAAGTATGAGTCATCTCAAGATATGTTTGAGAAAAATGAGAATTTCACTGTTAGGGATGAACTACAACTAACATGTTTAACGTTGAATATGTCTATCAGAAACAATTATTTTTCATTGGGTTCATCGAATACAGACAAATTGACTCAACTCATCAATGATACGATGATCTGGACAATTTCGCATCAAAATGAGTCTCCAGAAGTGTACAAGTCGAAATTAGATCTGATTAATGAGATGTGTAATAATTTGCATCATGGGATGTCAAAGATCAAAGATTTGCCGGTGGAAGAGTCATCAGAAGAGTCAGATGAAATATCCTATCCTGTTCCAGAGAATAACAAAATCAAAGAGAACATCAGCTTGATGATCAATAATCTTCCTGATAAGATCACGCGTCGCAAACCTGCAACACCCAAAAAAACAGATGTTTTATTAAAATTAGATATTAACAAATTCATTGTTTAGTTAAAATAATTATGTTATAATTATTTTAATTATTTTCCGTACCTATATATATTATGGATCAATTATCAAATAAAATATCAAATGTTATCGATATTTTAGATTTGTTAGATGAAGATTCTCGAAAAAAATTTGATGTTTTGTCTTTTGAGCATGTCAACAAAATCAGCGAAGAAATATTATCTATCGAGAAACTGCTTATTTCGTTCGAGATAAAAAACATAAATATTGATAGTTTGAATAAGCGCAAAGATAAAATACTAAATCAGTGCCTATTCATCGTTTATTGGCATTTACACAATAAATTGGAATCTTTGACTGATGAACAAATTGAAAAAATAGAAGAATCAAAAAATAAATTATCTGACTGTCTACAACATATTACTTTTGAACAAGAAATTGTAAAAAATGAGTAACGCGGCGAAATGACTTGGGTCTCTTTCTTTTGATGAATATAATTGCTTGTGATAAATCAAACGATAAGTATTTCATCAGATAGTACATAATTATAGTTGCCGAACGATGGTGACCGCGTTTACAGTGTATTAGTATGGGTCTATTTTCACGCACACATTTATGTATGATAGCTGCGCCGGTATCTAACGCGCGATGTGCCAAATTTTTATTGATATTTTCATCTTTTATTGGGTATCGATGATAAGTGATAAAACCAAAATTATCAAATCCGTCTGGTGTCACGTTCATAATATCCATAATTTTATTCTTGGTCACAAAATTAAAATCACATGCAGCTTCCATATTTCCTAACCATATGTTATTAAGAATATGTGTAGCATTTGGTTCGCGATGAATTTTGTCAGACAAATAGTTTAGCTGACAAATCAAATCATTAATTATTCGCATTGTTCGATAATATTCGGTGTTTGGATTCTTGACGAACTCCCAACTAGTATGCATTTTTATAATTATCTTATCATAATAAAATAATTATACTATCATTTTTTAGATCCACCTTTCAAATTAGTAACAATGTTAGCACTATTTTGGCTTTGATCTAAGCCTTTCTGCAAAATCGAATTTCTTGTCTTCACATCTTCCAGCAAACGTTCTGAAATGTTATTCAAATCGTTTAAATTTTGACGCAAGATATCATGTTTACTTTTTTTTGTATTGGCCGCCGACATTTATTATATATTATATTAAGATTTTTGTTTTCCAAGATCATTTATTGCAAAGAAGCTACAAATGTCTTCATTGTATCGGATGCATTTTGGCTAGCCCGTACAGTTTCGTTGTTGATCAATTTAATATTTTGGTTTAACAAATCTTGTTGTTCTTTCAATTCTGTCATTCTGCCGATCAACGATTCAACGGTTGCAGACATATCCGAAGTCAAATTAACATTTTCACTACCAACGATAATACCTTGCTGTAATCCATTATATAATTCGATGTTGTTGTTGACGACAGAAACTAAATCCGCATATGTCTTATTCAAAGTACCTAAATCTTTGCCAACATTCGTATGATATTGGATGACGTTAGTGTACAAATATAACATATCTTCTGCTGCATTTACGATTTTAGCATCAATGACTTTATGTTTTTGCATAAGTTTGTGTGTAAAGTTGAAGTACTCGATAATCATATCTTCCAGACGTTTGAGAACAATATGTTTTATATCGACGTTAGCGTTACGGAACTCTTCTTCTGTAGTTTTTTTAGCAACGGCAACAATGAAAGAATATATCTCTTTGGCTCTCGACAATGAATCTGTCAAAGATCTATCTTCGTTATTAGTATCAAACATCGCAGGGACATCTAAATTCTCACCATCATAGTAGTTTGATATCTTTTCATGTGCATCACCGCATCTTTCTGCTACGTCGTCTGTAGTTCCCATAAAGAAATGGGCAAAGCAATCGGCTGAAATTTCTACTCCATCAACATCCAAGTTATCATTCTCAAGTGGGAAGGAAATATCTTTTATCGATTCCATTAATTTAACATGGTTGCTTATTTTCTCGATCAAATTATTTTCAGTATCTGTTGCTAATTCCTCTTCGTCATCTTGCCCGCCTTTAGGAGTTTTAAAATAAAGACTCATTTCATCCATATCACCCTCTTTTTTTCGGATAACGTAATTTACTTTGCGTTTAGATGATTTTTCGGATCGTGTGGATGATAATGTTTTACCGATAGTTTTAGGTGATGATAAACTGAGTGACAAAATATTATCTTTAGCAGACACATTACTATTTTTTGGATTTTCAAATATTGGTGGTAATACATTTCTGGATTTATATAATCTTGGGCTTGGTGGCGAAAAGATACCTCCTTGTTGATCTGATTTTTCGGAAGAAGTTTCTACAATAACAGGATTTTTGTCAAAATTCAAAACTACAGGGGCTTCAGAAGGTAACGGAGTAACAATAGATGTGGATGGGTTTAATTTCTTTTTCAATTCGTCGTTGATCGTGCTGTTACCGATGATAACGTTCTTTTGCTCATCCGTTAAAAATTTAACAGAAGAGGACTGCAATAAACTAGAAATTTGTTTTGTGGTCATACCTCGAAAAACGTCTGGATTCATTTGTTTGATAGCATCTCCGCCAAAACATTCGATGCCATAGAATTGTTTGACACTATCTTTACGCAAATGACAAATTAAATCATTCCTCTGTTCGTGTTTAAATCCACTTCTGAACATGTTAGAGATATGGTCAACGAGAGAGTGACCATCGACGCGCGTTTTTTCATCTAATTTGGGAATAATATCTTGAATCCAATTAAATTGATCTTGCGATATTGAACCAAAATTTTTTCTGACTTGTTCCATGAATTCGTTCAGTTTTTGTGAATCTATCGTAATTATGGTATTTTCAGGGATTTTTGGTAAATTGCCTTTCATAAATTTGTCTATTTCTATGTCTGAAATCACAAACGTTGTCATATTCCTATTATATCCAAAGAAATTAATATTTTATACTAATTAAACATTAATTTCTTTATTTTTTAGCCTTGCCAGTTTTTTTTGCTGCAGTCTTAGCTTTTGGTTTAGCAGTTTTGGATCCAGATGCCTTTGCTTTTGGTTTAGCAGATTTAGATCCAGATGCCTTTGGTTTCTTAGCAGCTGTTTTACCAGTCTTGGTTGATTTCTTTGCTTTCTTTTCTTTGGTACCTGCCTTCTTCTTTTTCATACCTCCAATTTGAGCTGGAATATCTCCCTTTCTGATCTTGTTTCTGTATTCATAAGTGATTTTCTTGGTATCACCAGATACTTTATCAACAATCTCTAATTCTTGTGGTGAATCAAGCTTGAGTCGTTCAGCAGTGTATCCATAAACCTTTCCAGTGCTTCCTCTAGTTGATTCACGGAGAAAGATGGTAAGACTTGGAGGAACTGCTCTTCCTTTCTTTTTGTATTCTTGAACCATCTTAGTAAATCCTTTACTGGCAGCTTGTTTTGGTGTAACACCAGTGTATCTACCATGGGATGTAAGGTTCTTAGCATCGATACGTTTAAAGTATCTAACTTTATCTCCACTTTTAGAGACTTTACCTGATGTCTTAGCTTTTGGTTTAGCAGTTTTACTACCTGCAGATTTCTTAGCTTTTGGTTTAGCAGCTGGTTTCTTGGTTGCTGGTTTCTTAGCAGCTGGTTTCTTGGCTTTCTTCTTAAGATCCATATCTTCAACATTGACTTCTGGTTCTTCAACATCTTCGACTTCTTTCTTTCCTTTTGCGGTCTTTGCGTTCTTTGACATTCTATGTGATCTATATTATAGTGATATATTTTTTTTATATCATTTTCACGAATATCAGCGAACCATGTTTTTTTATAGTTAATACCAAAAAAAGGCCTTCCCAGATCTAAAAAATCATCAAAAATAGATATTGAGAGCATTATGTACTCAAATATTTATTATGGTTACATTATGCACTACTCTCTAAAAATGGACGTACTTCCTTGGTATAGTATCTTTGAAAAAAAAGTATCAATATAAATTAAATGACAGAAAATGAATATCAACATCAAAATTGTGATACTTTTATTCCTCACATAACCATTCAAGATGAAAATAATCTAAACATCGGATCATTAGGAATTTCGCAATTGAATGAAGATAATGACAACCAATACCTCATCTTCTTGCACAAAAAATATACTGATCATGTCGTGGATTTCGAAAAACATATCATAACCCTTCATACAAATGGAATAATTAACGTTCATGATCGTAACGTCATCCTGCAAGAGTTAAACTTGATGATCAAAAACATGATCAAAATCTTTAATAATCACCTAATCAAGAACTACAAAGAAAAAGAAACGAACACTCTTACTAAACCTCTTGATGATATGTTCGTCAAAAAAAAAGTCTTTGATCATATGTTTGCAATTGATACAGGTGGGAAAAAAACGAATCCATTCCACGAAGTTCAAGAGAAACTCGTATCATTGGCAAAGATGTATGGATACTCATCGATGAACTCCTTTTTCAGGTTGTATTTGAACGAACAGTATTATTATCTCTTCAGTAAAAAAAATAATGAGGTCATCGGCATATATGATGATGTATTTGTACCGATCAACATTTCGCTATGTAAAAAATCTACGGATGACGATATAATTGTGATTAAAAAGGCAAATAATAACTACGATAAATTGATAGACAACATATGCACTATCACGTTGTATTTCACTCATAATGGCTCTTCGATGCAGATTGTATTTATGGGATATGTTGAGACAGATTCACTGAATACGTATATCAGAACATCGCAAATTCATTCAAAATATCTCTTTCGTAATAAACGAGAATTTGAGCAATTGGTAAAGCAAAACTATCCTGAAATAGATTCATTTTTTTTTTCGCAGTATACCAAAATAACTAATAGTTACATATACTACATCAACAGTCCTGCAAAAAATGCTGTTATGATCAAAAAAATATATGATTTGTATTCCTCGCTCACAACAAAAGGGCCAAATAATATCATAAAACTGTTTTTACAAAGTGACGTCAAAAATATGTACCGAATTATCAATGTTTTACTGATGGGCGATGAAAAGATGGTGCATATTGCAACGCTACTATTTGATTCGTTGCAAGATAAAAAAAATCAATATTCTCTTTTACGCGATATCATATATAATCACTTGTCATTCAATGCGCAAAATAAGTTAACGTTGGTTACGGCTGACATGAAAAAAGAATTGAATAGGCTAAAAACTTTGACGATAGAAAACATCCCGATAGAAAAAAAATTAGTAATTATGGTAGATATGCCAGAGATTGTCAAAGCATATATCATTGAAAAAACACAAGAGATCAAATCTGGAGAAAACAACTACAAACTCCAAACAGCCATAAATAATTTGATGCAATTTCCTTGGAAACCTCGAAATTTCAAAAACGAATATGATGATATCCGTGATTCGATGTTAAAATCAAGGAACTATTTGAGTGGCGTTGAAAAAAAGTTAGATTTGTCAGTATACGGACATGAGCACAGTAAGAAGACATTGATAGAATTAGTTGGAAAATGGATCCAAAAACCAGGATCGCATGGACAAGTATTAGGATTAGTCGGGCCACCAGGAGTTGGTAAAACATTATTAGCCAAAAGCATCAGTCACGCTCTAGATATACCATTTACTATGGTAGGATTAGGGGGTATTAAGGATTCATCAGATTTAATAGGTCACAATTTCACGTATGCGAATGCCCAGTGTGGGATGATCGTCAAACAAATGATCAAAGCTGGTAAATGGCGATCTATGATGTTCTTCGATGAAGTTGATAAGGTATCTAAAAATAATGATACGAATGAAATTTTTAACACATTAATCCATATTACAGATCCTAATATGAACCAACATTTTCAAGACAGATTTTATTCTTCTGCAATGGATTTTGATTTGAGCGGAGTACTATTAATATTTGCATACAATAATTCTGAATTACTTGATCCTATCCTATTGGATCGTATTAAGGAAATAAAATTCGCAGCCTATTCTGTCAACGAAAAAATAGAGATTACAAAAAAACATATTATCAAAGAACTAGTCGAGGAATTTGGATTTCCACAAGACAAGATTTTATTTTCAGATACGATTATTAAGTACATTATTGATAAATATACCAATGAAGCAGGTATCCGTGAATTGAAGCGCAACATTGAGAAAATATTGCTCAAATTAAATATTGATCGATATTACATGCGAGGTCCATTTATGACATTAATGTACGCCAAATATGTTGAGTTACATAACGACAAGCATAAATTATCAGACCTTAATAACAAATTGGAATTGTTATTGGATTCAAAAAATATTGATAGAATTTTTAATTTTGATTTTGTTGGTACATTGGACATCGATGTTGACATAGTGCATAATTATTTGGACAAACCATCTACGGTTATAGAAGAGGTGCACAAAAATGATCTAGTTGGCGTAATAAACGGCCTATATGCGTCAACGATTGGGATAGGTGGAATTGTACCAATACAAATATATAAAAATCACGTTAATGATATCCGTGTCACAAATTTTAAGCTTAAACTTACTGGTAATCAAAAGAAGGTAATGAAAGAATCAGTGCAGTGTGCATTGACCGTTGCGTTGAATATTATCAGCAAAAAGGATGCCATTAAAGATTATTCGAACGGTTTCCATATTCACACGCTTGATGGAGGTACGCCCAAGGATGGGCCATCTGCAGGGTGCGCGTTCACGACCGCATTTGTGTCATTGTTATTGGGGAAAAAAATAAACCGCTATGTTGCTATGACAGGAGAAATTGATTTGACTGGTAAGATAAATAAGATCGGCGGATTGGCCACTAAATTGATCGGAGCCAAGAAAGCAGGAATCAAACGGGTATATATTTGTTCGGAGAACGTTGAGGATTACGATATGATTAAAAAAAAAGACCCAGCTTTATTTGATGACACGTTCGAAATAAAGGTAGTCAATCATATTATAGATATTGTATCGGATCCATATGTAATATTAGGAGTATCTTCACACGATTTTTGTAAGAATGTCATCAAAGAACATCACAATCATAAGTAAAATATAAAATAAGTAATGAGTACAAAATTAATTATTTTATATATATAGAGTAATACAAATGCAATCAAATAATAATTCCAAGAGAAATAGTGTAGGGAATAATAAAAATACTAAAAAATTTATTATCCCTCCATTGGATGAAAATTTTGAAATTGAATTGATCGAACCTTTTGAAACAAATGGAGGGGACGATGATAACGCTAACTTGCTAATGAAATATGTTAATGTTGATGCATCGTCTGACTCGATAAAATGGTCCAGGATGGATGAAAAAACAGTTAACAAATATATTCAAAAAGCAATAGGATACAAAACGTTATACAATGACACCTATTTCGTATACATGTTTTATAATAATCTGATAAAATATCCATTGATAGTTTTGACAGCAATATCTATCGTGATGCAAACTGTTTTTGCGACGATTATTCAGAGCACAACCCCAAGTATCTGTAATTGTACGAATGACGGAGGTTTAATCAATAACGCGGGGATATTTAGCATCACTAGCGCATGCGTTACTGCTACCGTCTCAATATTGACGTACGTACATTCTAGTTTTGCGTATGACGCGATCGCACAAGGGAGTCGGGATGCTGCCGTAGCCTTCTCTGAATTCGCAGATGATCTCAAAACATTATTAAGTTTCCCTAGACACATACGCGCTAACCCATTTACAGTGATCAACGCAATTCAGTCTGATTATAAAAAATTATTGAAAACGTACTCAAGATATCCTATTCCTGTATCAGTTTATCATAAATTTGCACGTAATTCGGACAACAAACATATCATCTCGGACATTGTGGATAATACGGATGCTGACCAATTCGATTTGCATGACGGTGAATTGGAACGAAATATCATAACAGAGAAGTTTATTGATAATATTCGTAATATTCGTAATGCGGTACCAGCAGCATTGCCAACAGAACGTTTTACGCGCCGCAATAGTACCATCGAACTGAAGAACAAGCCTGACGGTAAAAAAGATGAAAATCCGATCAAGAAATCTCAAATAACAAGAACAGACGGTGCATCCCCATCTAATCCTCCAAAACCTACTGAATCGATGGAAATCAAATCTAATAGCCGCTTACCCACACCAAAAAGATTCAAAAAATCATCTATAAAACCTACTCCACAGGATGATAATTTATCTGAAGTTGTTGTCAATATATAAAAATTGATTTAAAATTACATTATGCGAATAAAAATGATATAAATAAATAATCCTTATTTTATTCACTACTTAAGGGTAGATGGCAACATCGTATCAGTTTTTGGAGGAAGAACTTGATGATATTTTTTTGGTGCCCAAGCTATCAAAAAATATCGCTGACGAATGGATAAAAACCATAGATATTTTAGATGCATATCTAAAAATTCATATCATGTTCGATACCTCCATAGATCACGAATGCCTCTTAGAAGATGAAGAAATATTTTCAATTGTTGATAGAAGTGATAACACATATTTTCTCAAACGATACTTATACACATATAAAGTAGAACAAGAACTGACAGCAGATAATTTTCCCAATGTACTACTTGTCAATAACGATCCGATCAAAAAATCTGGTTCATTATTTGAAAACTCATCAGATAATGAAACTGAAAATTCTAGTTTATCTGAATGCAAAAGTACTGCTTCACCAGTTGATATCTGGAAAATATTGAACGAATTAAAATCAGAAACTACAACGTCTGATACAACATCTCTTAATCAGGAGATGGGAAACGTATGTAAGGGTTGTGGGGGGCGTGATACTTTTTTGGAAGATGTTGCAAGGAGCGTTCGAGTTTGTAATAAATGTGGCATGGAAAATGAAGAGTTGTTAGATCACAATCCAGAATGGCGACAATATAATAATGATGATAGTCGTAATGATAATGTCAATCGCTGTGGCTGTCCGTCTAATTTTTTCTTTCCCCAATCTTCGCAGGGAACTATCATGTCCAGGTGCGGTAATAGTAGATTAAAGAGGAAACAAAAATGGAATACGACAGTTTATAAAGAGCGAAATTTAACAAAAGAGTTCGACTACATCACTCAAATTTGTGCGTCAAACGGTATTTCAACAGATATCATTCATACTGCCAGAATTATGTATAAAAAAGTAAGCGATGCACGACATAATGATGGGAAAAATAAAGGAGCAGCAATGATCGTTAGAGGTGAGAATCGAATTAGTATCATGGCAGTTTGCGTAAGTAAAGCGTGTGAGACGAATAAAGAACCCCGTAGCAATGAAGAGATCGCAGGGATGTTTGGGTTAGATGCCAAAAAAATGACGAAAGGTAAGAACACTCTTGATAAATTGAGGAAGAAATGTATGGAGAATGATTTGATATTATTCGATCGTCTACATGTCTGTTCCCCTGAAGATTATGTTCGGTTTCATTGTAAAAAACTTAAGATCACCGAAAAAGATACCAATATGGCAGTCCGAATATCTACGAATTGTTGCAGAATGAAGATAGCTACGGATCATAATGCACAATCTGTTGCTGCGAGTTCTATTTTAGCGATGGTAGACTATCAAAATCTGAATATCGATAAGAAGGATATATCTAAATTATCAAGAACATCAGAAGTTACTATCACAAAAATATATGGTAAAATAGTGCCATATATCGAAGCACTTGTCGATAATGATGCAACTGATCATATCATTCGTGTCTTCAAAATCAACGGTTAATTTTTAATATGGTTATCTTAATCATATTAAAAAAATTGATAGATAGTATTCATATAAAATATTATGGTTATCTAATTATCATCACCATGAGCGAAAAAAGACATTATCTCAATTATTTATTGATCAATGTCCATAATTATAAGTTTAAGGACTGGCAAGAGTATTTTCCCGATGGCAAAATTAAGCTTGATGGACTGTGTATAAATGAGGATTGGGGTGAATTTTTTGATAAGACTAAAGAAATTCAGACCGAAATAGAGGAAAAACTGACCAAACGTTTCCTTACCAATAAAAAATTTGTACCATATCCTGAATTGATTTTCAACTCTTTCAATGTTGTGTCGCCTAAAAAAATCAAAGTTATCATATTGGGCCAAGATCCATACATTAACATGAAAGAATTTGATGGTATAAATATTCCCGAAGCAATGGGACTCAGTTTTTCTGTTCCGTATGGTTATCCTCGCCCACCATCATTATACAACATCTATGCCAATCTGGTAAAATTTGGTCATCTTAAGGAAATGCCCCATGAAGGATGCTTAATTGGATGGGTTATGCAAGGATGTTTGATGATTAACAGCGCTTTCACAACTATCTGGAAGAAATCATTTGAACACAAAGAGATATGGCCAGATTTTACTGAACAATTAATAGAATACATCAACGAGAATTGCAAAAATGTAGCCATATTAGCATGGGGAAAGCCTGCGCACGGATTATGTTGCAATATAGATCATAAAAAACATAAAGTGATATATAGCTCCCATCCTTCACCGTATTCATACACGATAACGGTGAATGGATGGCGTCCGGACCAAGGATATGTAGCGCATCCATCGTTCCAAGAAACTGATCATTTTGGGGAAGCAAACAAATACCTTTTATCAGTCGATAAAACTCCCATTTTGTGGGATGTAATAGATATATAAAATTTATCATATACATTACTTTAATATATATGATAAATCAAACAAGTGCCTCAACAATCATCATTTTGTATACTTTGATGGTATTTTGCTACTACTTATTTAGTCTGCCGTATGATATGTACTATGTTACAACAACCATGATGGCAATGTTTTTGATGGGCTTAGCGAGCATTTCAAGTACATTATCTGACAAAATGAAGGAAACTGGCAAGTTCATCAGTCATTTATTATTCATTTCGCTGACATGCAATACAGTATGGAGTACTTTAGCAATAATGTACAACTGTTTTTTCTACTTTGGTTTTTTTAATACAATTGTCAATCTATTTTTATTCTCATTTTTAGTGATGGGCGGATTTGTTCAAATGGCGCAAGAAGGAGTAATGGATTGGATGGGTAAATACACGTTAGGACAACAAATATTAACAGGTTTGAATAATTATTATGATTTGTACATCGTCTCCGCAAATTTATGGACTAGAATTTGCGAACATGTAAAATATGTCTTTAAAAATTATGTTCAAGTATACGGTACTGTCGTCATTGATAAATTATTAACAGTGAACGCTGACCTCAGCGATAATCTAAAATCTAAAAAGGTAATTGCCAGATTAGATAAGAAGTATGCTGTAACAAAAGATATGTTTATGCAAGAATATTTGCAACCATACTTTTTTAGTTTGATTGAATCAACAATCAGTGGTGATCCGTTTCAAAACGTTAATAATAGTTATAAAGTAAATACAGACATGACTGATAAATTCGAAAAAATGGTATTGGATTCGGAAATCGACAACTTATCAGATGAAGATGAAGACACATCCCCAGCAGCCGTGCCGATTGAACCTCCTAAAGTACTGTCCCCAGAAGAAAACAGACAAATGTTACGAAAGAAGATAGCTGCAAAAAAAGCTGCTCGAGGTAATCGCAACAAACAAATGCAAATGAGCACTAAATCGCAGCCGCCAAATATGAACAAAATGATGGAGACAATGATGCAAGGGGATAATTTAAAGAAATTTATGACAGCATTTCCACCTGATAAAATGGATCCAGCAAATCTTGATGATAAACAATTAGAATTAATGATGCAGATGATGAAGGATATGAATAAAAAAAAATGATATTTTTATTCGTTTGATAATCATTCGATATGATAGATCACAATGTATGAATTCTTTAATAAAGCGCAACGAACTTGATCCGGTAGCAGTTTTGCGAACGATATCAGCACCAAAAGATGTTTCTACTCGCAAATTGACAGCTCCACGACATGTCCATCCGAGTTTTTATGGCAGTATTTGTCCGTTAGAAACACCGGATGGTCCTAGAATAGGCATGGTTCGAAATATGCCTAAGATGACCTCCAAATTATAAAAATCAAAAAAAATTGACAGGATTAATTATATTATAAAGATTTATTATATAATTAATAACAATCATTCCATGAGTAAGAAGAAAACTGGCAGTGTTACAACCGATAATATCGATAATAAATATGATCCAGAGCCTTTCTTTGGATTGTTAGATTTATACTTTGAAAAAAGCAGTCAAGTGCTCGTTAAACATCAAATAGATTCATACGATCAGTTGATCGAAGAAGTGATTCCTAACATTGTTCAAGGACAAGAAAATGTCATTTCTGAAAAGATTGGTGAAACCAAGACGGTCAAATACACTTTAGAATTTGAGGATTTAGGAATCAAACCACCAATGTTGGACAATGATGAAGGATTGATGTTCCCAATTGATGCCATTCAGAAAAATTTGTCATATATGGCGATTCATACGGCGACAGTCACGCAATGGCAAATAATTACTGACATGGAAACCGGTGACGTTACCCGAAAGATTATTGGAGTACCAGAAAAAGATGTTCCGTTTGCAAAGATTCCTGTAATGATCAAGAGTAAGACGTGTAATTTGACTTTGAAACCAGATTTATCCAGAAAACATTGCAAGTATGATACTGGCGGATATTTTATAATAAACGGTAGCGAGAAAGTTATATCATCGATTGAAGAAGCAGTGTTGCGTAAGATCTTAGTATTTACCAAGAAGGAGCAAAATGTTTTGACATATTACGTTCAAGTTAGATCAAGACCGTATACTCAATTTGTTGGTAATACACAAATTTTTACGATTAAGATGAAGAAAGATGGATCCATTATTTTGTCAATCGCGCACTTTAAAGAAATTCCAATATTCGTAATGTTGCGTGCGTTAGGTTTAGAAACAGATGCAGATATCGTCAATGTTATTTTGGATACTAATCGTGACAAAGCTCTTTTGAATAAGCTGTCGATTGCTATGAACATGCAAAATAATCCGACAATTTCTAGAGAGGAAGCGATGGAGTTGATGACGGCGAATATTAAATCTACAAAGACCTATTCTGAAACCAATCCAGAAGTACGGGCTCAGCAAAAGAAGAAACATCTCGTTAAAATCTTATCGCAATTCATACTGCCTCATGTTACATCTGGCACTGACGATCCGGACATGAATATGTTGTACAAAGCTTTCTACATTAGTAAGATGATCTACAAGTTGCTAAAGTGTACTATCAATGAAAACAAGGAAGTTGAAGAACACAGGGGATGCGACGATCGAGATTCCATGATCAACAAATTGATAGAATTACCCGGAATGTTATTAGGTGGATTATTTGAACAATATTTCAAGAAAATGTTAAATGATTATGCCAAGATCTTTAGAACTAAAAATAACATCGATGACAGCAAACCGCCGAATATCGTGATGCATATCAAGCCGAATACAATTGAACAAGGATTACGTCAAGCTTTGTCGACAGGTACATTTGGTACTAGAAAGGGTTTAGCGCAAATGTTAAGTAGATTGAATTACTTACATTCTTTGGCCTTTTTGAGAAAAGTTATTACACCAACTATTGATACATCAACTAATAAATTGACAAGTCCGCGTCATTTACACATGACACAATATGGAGTGATGTGTCCGTTGGAGACTCCAGAAGGTCATAAAGTAGGTATCATCAAAAATTTTGCCATGACTAATAACGTATCTCTAACAATTGTATCGCAAGAATCCATTATCAAAAAATATCTTGCAGGTAAATTTATTAAGATGGAAGCTGTTGAATACTCTAAGCAACATAATTATACGACCATTTGGTTTAATGGTAATTACGTTGGATTGACAGATGACATCATTAAGATTCATAATGGACTACGAGAGTTGCGATTTAGAGGCGAGATCGAAAAGACAACTAGTTTGATTCTTAATTTTTCATCGAAGGATTATAACATTCATACTGAAGGCGGGCGAATGTTGCGACCACTCTTAACAGTTTCTAAGGATAATGTCTTAAATTTCAAACCAGAGATGTTGAAAGGGATTAAAACTTGGGATGAATTTATGGCGAAATATCCGTATGTCATCGAGTTTTTGGACATTGAAGAGCAGCAGAACATGATGTTAGCAACATTTCCGCATTTTATTAGATCTAATCATGATTTGATGAGGAAAGCACCGTTAAGTAATCCTGCAGAGATCAATTACATAAATAAGACAAATCGATATGATGATAATGTTTTTGTCAGATACACTCACTGTGAAATACATCCGTCGATGATTTTGGGAGTGATGTCGTCGAATATGATCTTTCCGAACCACGATCCAGGTACAAGAGGACATTTCCATTACAATCAGGCTAAGCAAGCTATGGGTCTTTATAAGTCTGATTATCGGGATAGGATTGATATCAGTTACATATTGTATCATTCGCAAGTACCGATCGCTGCGTCGAAAGCAAGAAAATATACCAATTCGGGCGTATTTCCTGCTGGCGAGAACATCATTGTTGCAATTATGTCGTACACCGGATACAATCAAGAGGATTCGATGTTGATGGACAAGTCAGCAATTGAGAAAGGATTGTTCAGAGCGCAAAGTTTGTCTAAAACTGGAGGTACTGTTAAGAAGAATCCTGCATCTGCACAGAATGAGCAATTTATGAAGCCAACGAGAGAGAAGGTTAATGGATTGAAAGATGCTAATTATGAGAAGCTTACTGAAGAAGGTTACGTCCCAGTTGAGACGGTGATTGAGAACAATGATATTATTATTGGTATGGTGATTCCTGTTACTATTACACAAGATAATTCGGATGAGAAACCTTTGAAGGATAATTCAATTGCTTTTAAGTCGTTGGTTCCTGGAGTGATTGATAAGGTTATCGTTGGAGTTAATAACGATAATTATCCGATTATTAAGATTAGGATCAGGACGGAGAGGATTCCGGGAATTGGAGATAAGTTCGCTTGTTATGATGATCAGACAGAGGTGCTGACTGATAAGGGATGGGTCTTTTTTAAGGATTTGACGATGAAGCATAAGGTTGCCACGCTGATCGGAGGAGAGGTTGTGCCTCCCGGCGGGAAAACGCTTCGGGGCATCAGGTCGAAAAAAGGTTTTACACAAGGAGGTGACACATTGGATTTTCAATATCCAACAGAAATTATGGAATACGATTACAAAGATTATAATTTTAAAGACAAGTTTGATGGCGAAATGTATTTGCTTGAAACAAAACAAGTGAATTTATGCGTTACCCCTAATCATAATTTATGGACTGCGCCGAAAGTAGGAAAAAATCAAAGAAAGATATATCGAACACAAGAAGCGCGAGAAATTTTACATACAATTCGTCATTATCAGAAAAATGTTGCAAAAGTAGCTCATTGTTCTGAAGATAAATATCCATTTTACTATGGTGATGAGATAATAATAAGCGATGGATTTGTAACGTTACCTGAAGTGGATCAATTACCCAATTTAACTGTCACATTAGAACATTGGTTATGGTTAGTAGGAATTTGGGTAGCTGAAGGATTTTGGAAAGACAAATGGATGATTAGTATATCTGCACACAAACCTCGGGTTAAAAGAGTACTCAAAGTAATTTGTGAAGAAAACAATTTGAAGTTATCAAAACACAAAACGCAGGGAAACCCTATAAACGGCGAAATCTACAATCAATGGAACATTTGTGACAAACGAATAGCTGCTTATTTTAAAACTATCAGCCAAAAAGCCATTCATAAATTTCTTCCTAAATGGGTTTGGTGTCTTAACGTTACATATTCCAGAGAATTAATTTATGGTATGATGTTAGGAGATGGTCATTGGGAGTTGATTAAAAATGGAGATCTGAGAGAAGACGACGATTGGTTATGTTGTGGAAATATGCAATACGATACATCATCAAATACGTTGGTCGACGATTTTCAGCGATTATGCTTGCAAGCTGGTTGGTCGTGTAACAGAAAAAAGAAATGCGACGCTGGCGTAACCAAAATAATAAGAGAACAAGAGGTTACGACGACAGTTCCAGCTTGGCGACTAGGTATTATAACTTGCCAAAACAATCCGTTTGTCAATAAAACTATAAAAAGCGACAAAATGATAAAATATGATGGTAAAGTCTATTGTTGCACAGTTAGTTCCCATGTTATTTATGTACGACGAAATGGAAAACCGGTTTGGTGTGGACAATCGGCCCACGGTCAGAAGGGAACAGTGGGAATAACACCGCATCGAGCCGACTTCCCCTTCACCTCATTTGGCCTAAAACCAGACATCATCATCAACCCCAACTGTATCGGTAGACGTATGACCATCGGACAACTCATCGAATGCGTCCTCAGCAAACTCTGCGCTATCAAAGGCGTTTACGGTGATGCTACCCCTTTCACTGGCATCGACTTACACGCCATTAACAACGCACTCATCGAGCTCGGCTACGGCGAATGGGGTAACGATATCATGTACTGTGGTAAGACCGGGCAAAAAATGGAGCATCCGATCTTTATCGGACCAACATTTTACCAACGCCTCAAGCAAATGGTTGCTGACAAAGCTCATTGCCTAAGTCTTGATCATGAAGTCCTGACTCTTGATGGATGGAAATTCAATCATCAGTTGACTTTGAATGACAAAGTTGCGACACTCGTTGATGGAAAGTTAGTCTATCAACATCCAACGAAGATACTTAATTATCCAAAATACAAAGGTGATATGTATAGTGTCAAAACGGAACAATTGGATTTGAAGGTAACTCCAAATCATCGCATGTATGTTTCTAAACCACGTGTCGGTAAGAAACCAAAATACGGGTTCGAATTGGCCGAAGATATCCACAAACAACATCGCAAATACAAAAAGGATGCCGTTTGGGATGCCAAAGATTATCAATTCATGTTGCCAGCTATGAATAGTAAAGAAGAAAAGAAGGTAGATATGGATTCTTGGTTAAGGTTTTTGGGCATATGGATAGCAGAAGGATTATCTATTGTATCAGATAGAGTAATTATCTACCAAGACAGACAGTGGGTCGTTAATACACTGATCCCTATAATCGTTAAACTAGGGTATAATTACCATCAACAAGATAACACATTCATCATCGACGATAAACAATTATGTGCGTACATGCAACAGTTCAATTCAGATGTTGGATTACCTGTTTGGGTATGGCATTTGAGTACACGTCAGGCAAGAGTATTATTAGATGCTATGATGTCCTGCAGTGGATCATCATCCAAACTTGATACGTCATATTATACGACATCTGTTAAGCTCGCAGATAACATTATGCAGTTAGCTTTGCATTGTGGATGGTCTGGTGACAAATCGTTACATGGCAAAACAGATACTAAAACTCTCATTACTAATCGTTGTATTGACACGAGCATGGACATGTGGAGAGTTACAATTTCTAAAGATGGTAACGAACCAGAAGTTAATCATGGAAAGATTGAAAAGATTATCAAAGATTATGATAAGCCAGTATTTTGCTTACAAGTGCCAGGGGAGGTATTTTATGTCAGAAGAAATGGTAAAGCTGTTTGGACTGGTAATTCGAGAGCTAGAGGACCGAAACAGATGCTTACGAGACAACCGACAGAAGGTAAAGTCAGATCTGGTGGTTTGCGATCGGGTGAAATGGAACGTGATGTCATGCTTGGACATGGTATTATGCAGATGTTAAAGGAACGTATGGTTGATAATTCAGATATTTATACTTGTTCCATTTGCGATATCTGTGGTCTTTTTGCATCCAAGAAATTGGGTCAATCATATTATGAATGCAAGAGTTGTCAGAATACCAAAAAGATATCAAAGATAGTTATTCCATATCCGTTCATGTTGTTTATGAACGAGCTTAGGACTATTGGAGTTATGGGCAGGATTAGAACTGCTAAGTCGATAATTACTCCGAAAGGAACTAAAAATTAAATAATTCAACTTGCAATAATTATTACAAGTTGAGTTACTAAAAAAAATTGATCGTTACAACAACTAACAGAATATCATTTATATAAACGCTCCCAAAAATGCTATCGATACCTAAAGATATTATTTTAACAATCGGAGAAGAATTAACTGATTGGGAAAAGATCCAATTAACTATGGTATCGCGTTCGATGGATAAATTCAAGTACAAGTTTATGTATTACGGAACGGTGAAAATTGCAACTATCAAAAAACTACCGTATTTTGATAACTTTGAATCTGTAATAATGCAAAGTGCAAGAGAGAAATGCCCGAAACATGTCGAAGAAGTTTATTTTGATGAAAAAAATATGGATTATGGAAAGGGTAGATGGATGCCTGATTGCATAACTCATTTAACCCTCGATGATTCTTATGATGATTTTGACAGAAGCTATGTTCCGGAATCTGTGACGCATCTAACATTTGGAGAATGGTTTGATCATGATATTGTTGATTTTATTCCACCATCGGTAACACATTTGACGTTTGGCGGATGGTTTAATAGCTCCATCAGAAATAATATTCCGGCATCAGTTGTTGAATTGACCTTTGGAGAGAACTTTAACAGATCGATTAAAAATGGCATTCCACCGTCTGTAAAATATATATTTTTTGACATGATGTTTAATCGATCCCTTAAAGGTAATATTCCTCAGTCTGTCATACAATTAGAATTCGATAATGAAAGTTATTTTAATCGACCAATAAAAAATAGTATTCCGTCATCGGTACTTTATTTAACATTTGGTCAAAAATTTAATCAACCCATAAAAGGACATATTCCGTCGTCGGTAATTCAATTAACATTCGGAAATGAGTTTAATCAATCAATAAAAGGTGCCATCCCATTATCTGTAACGCACTTAAATTTTGACGGCGTTTTTAATCGATCAATAAAAGGAAACATTCCGTCTTCAGTAACGCATTTATCAATTCTTGGTTGTTTTAATAAATCGATACATAATGCTATTCCATCATCAGTAATTTGGTTAGAATTCGGTGACGATTTTAATCAACCAAAAGGAAACATACCATCTTCTGTTAGATATTTAGACTTTGGTTGTGATTTTAATCAACCGATTCGTGGAGCGATTCCGTCATCCGTTACGCACTTATACTTCGGTTACAGTTTTGATCAACCAATTAAAGGGTCAATACCGTCCTCTGTCACTCATTTAATATTTGGCGGCATGTTTGATCAACCGATTAAAAATAATATTCCACCATCTATCATTGAAATAGAATTTGGCTCTAATTTTCAACAATCTCTTAATAGTTTGCCGTTATCTATCAAAAAAATTAGAATTTCACGCAAATACACTAAAAAGATCAGTAAACGTCTCCAATCAAAAATATACAGATATTGATTCAATTCATAATAATCATTATAAGTTAAATCATTAAATAAATATTATCAATAATATAACATAAATGGAAAGAGCAAGTTCATACTCTGAATTAGTAAACACATTATCGCAAAATATCACTCCAGAGCAACGAGCTGTAGTATTAAATAAATTGACGATCATGAATCAAAACCTGCTGAATTCTGCAAAAGTATATGCGCCAGTATCAAAAAATGATGGCGTTGAATTCAAATCTAGTGCGCCAGTAAGAGCAGGTGTACCAAGTCATCGCAAGAAAGATATCTCAGAATTGCAACATCCATCAATGTACAATAATGCCAACAACAGAATGCCAACTCAAATACCTGACTTTCGTTTGTCAGCAAATGATCACCAATCTCGTGCCGTTGAAGACACTTACAAAAAAAAACGTTCTCAAAGACCAGCAGATGATTTTTTCGATATTGACGATATCATTGACGACTTCTCACATATCCCAAAGAATGAAGAGATATCAATGGAGGATAAACTCAAAAAGCTAAATTCGCTACATAATAAGATAATCGCGGACAAAAAACAACGCGCCGTAAAAAACAAATAGAAATACGTTCATATTATAATTAATATTTTGGATCTAATTATAATATGAATTTTTCGAAAATATGTTATCACGATAGGACAACGCGAATCAATAATGAATTCGTAAAATGTGTAGATTGTGGTCAGAAAATTATTAGTATTCAAAAACATATCGCTAACAAAACAAGAGATGACTTCACTCGCGAAAGCAAGGTTTTTCATAAAAGTTTTGACAAAAATTTTTCTAATGAGATAGATTTTGACGATGAAGACAGCAAATATGTTCGTGTTGAATATTATGTTGACAGAAACAGAGTTAATAATATCGTTGTTAATAGATTGAATAAATATTTCAGTAATCCGCCAAAATATGATGTAAACATTAACGATAAAAAAACCTTGTTAACTGATGTGCAAATTGATAGACTGTTGCGAGATACTAATGCTATGCGAGTCGATGAACATCAGTTTTATGAACAAATATTTTAGAAAAATTGATAATAAAATATATTTAAATAAGTATTATCTAAATATATACCATAACATGGAAAAGAATAGAAAATTGTATTCCGTTTTTAAATCAGAAGCTGAGAAGACTGAAATCATCATTAATAACGTATTACTCATGTTGAGCAGCAGAATATATATTGACGAAAACAAACATAAGCAAGCATTGATAGATTATGCATCTAACAAAAAAAAATTAGTCACGAACGATGACAATACATATATAATCACCGCAAATAATGGAGACAAGTACGCTATTAAAATATTCTACCAAAAAATATTATCAACTGGTAAACAATCGTTGATTAGCGAATTCGTTAAGGAATATGAGAGTGCGAGAAAAATCATAATTGCGAGTAGTTTTAATAATAAGACTGCCGATTTTGCTACGAAGAACGGTGCGCAAATATTTCCAGAGGGTTATATGTTACGTGATCTCGTGGCGCAAGATGATCAACCCATTTTTGAACTATTATCGCCCCAAGAAATTGCGGTCATAAAAGCAGAATATGGTATCGATACACATAATGCACCAAAAATAACTCGACAAGATGCAGTTTATAAATATTTCAATCTTAAAAAAGACGATTTAGTACGGGTAATTGAACTAAGTCCAACTTCTGGTTTGATAGTAACTTACCAAGTTGTTGGATAAGAAAATTGAAATTTTAATCATTTATTTAAGACTTCTATAAATGATTAAAATAACATAATGGCAAAAGCATTTGTCGACGAATTTGATATCATTGACACTAAAATGGTAGTTATATTTTATGATATGTGTATCAATAAATTTCGTAGGAATATCGATGATACACAATGTCTCCAAATTATTGAAGAATACAAAGAAAAAATATTATCATTCGTAGAACATCTGCGCGAACTCGAAACGACGTTCATTATGGATACTCTCGTTTATCTAGATAAAACTCTACCCGCCTTAGTTGACGTGGTCATTATGCATTGGTGTCTACCACGTTCTACCCATTTCAGAAGCAAACAAATGTATGATAATGCTTACAAAAATAATATTGAAATTTATAACAAAAAATTAATTGATAATGTTAATTCATATTTATTTAAGAATTTTACAACTGATACCATTTCTAAAACTTGCAATATACCGATTCATTGTATTGATATTCTTTGGTATTGGTTATCCCCCGATTTACAATTTGATTTCACTTTTTGTAACAACGCCAGTGGAAATTATCTAAAATTTGTCATTGAACCTGGAGATGATTATATTTATATAGCATTTAATATGGAATCGGTGTTAGATATGAACTTAGGTAATTTTGTGACTAACAAAGGACCTTTCAAACATTACATCAAGAATTTTATTTACAATCCACAATATGCGGAGGCTTATATGATGTCTGTTACCAAAAAGAATTACGAACAACAATCTGCAAATATTCGTCAAAAATATGACAAAAATTTAATGCTTATCCAGTCGTCAAAATAAATGATTATTTTGACAACTTAATATATTATGTCATTATATATCAATATATAATGAAATGTATCAAAAAAAAATTAGATAACGGTATGATCGTCGCGTTAGTGCCCATGAAACGCGCCGAAATTGTGACAGTCGGTTTTTTTATTAAGGCAGGATCTAGAAATGAAAACGAACATAATAACGGAATCGCGCATTTTTTAGAACATATGATGTTTGGCGGTACGACTAAACGTCCACATGAGAAATTATTTCAGTTATTGGATGGTATGGGATCAGAATATAATGCAGTCACGACCACAGAACATACTTACTATTACGTTAACGGTGTAGCAAGTGATCTCAAAAAAATAGTAGACGTTGTACTTGACATATATATCAATCCTGTTTTTAATCCCACAAGAATTAAAAAAGAAAGTAAAGTCATTATCGAGGAAATGCGTTTACGCGAAGATTCACCCCACACAAGATTATATTATCAAATGCACGAGAAAGTATTTGCAGATACGTCGTTATGCAAACGAATAATTGGCACTGAAGAGAGTGTTTTGAATCTTCGGCAGTCCGACTTTATACAATTCAGAAAAGAACTGTATATTCCAAAAAATACAGTCTTCGTTATAAGTGGCGATTTTACTCCAGATCAAATATCACCATTACTAGATCGTACATTTAATACGTTAAATAATCCAGCAAGAAACAGTGTTGACGCCTTTCCTCAAACATTTCTCGACGAAAAACCGAGAATATTAAAAAGTATGCATTCTCAAAAAAAACCATACGTTCATATTGATAGAAATGATTCTGTTTCGCAAGCGTACGTATTATTATTCTTTCCATTGTACAATTTGTACAAAACTAACGAACAAGAAATAAATATGATATCAAATATTCTGTCATCTGGTTTCAGCTCTCGTTTATTTACTGCACTGCGAATTAATAATGGTATGACCTACTCAATTGGTTCTTATCCGATAGTTTACAATGATGCGGGATTATTTGTTATTGAGATGGCAATCCATCCTGATGAGTTAAAAAAAGGGATAAAAACTACTCTTAAAGAATTAAAGAAGCTCAGAACGTCTGAAATTGATTTAGATGAGTACAAAAAAGTAGGAACTATTATTAAAAATGAAAGTATTTTCTCATCGAGTCAGCCTGTTGATTGGTTTACATATTACGGCCTTAATTTCTTGTACAACCGCAATTTTGATCCTAATTTGAAAGGTAACAGTCAGATCTCTAGAAAAGTGAATCGAAAGGACATTACTCAAGTTGCACAACAAATATTTGACAAAAAGAAAATCAATCTGTTCTTGTTCGGCAACATCCCTGATGAGGATTTTGATTTCATGAAATTATAAAAATTGAATTCAAAAAACTAATATAATTATCATTAGATGTATATAGTAATATACATCTAATGATTCCCCGTAACTATTATATCAATGAATACATCATGCCATGCAAGTACGGCATAAGATGTAGCAATCCCATGACATGTAAATATTGGCATATTGATCTTGCTCCAGCAGAATTATGTCCTGACGGAAAAAAATGTAGAGTTAGATCATGTAGGAAATCGCATGACAATCAATATCCATTTTGTAATTGGCCAAAATGTAACATGTCAACATGCAATTTCACTCATCCATGTAAATATGGTATCAAATGTACAAGCATTAACACTTGCGCGTATGATCACCCTCTTATCGAAAATATGTCCGCCATTGGTAAATCTAAACTGTTACATGCAGCATCTAATTCTGCAGCAGTCAATGATTTGAGATACTTTGATATTGGAGTGTTATCATTTGAGGATTTGTGTATGAATGCGATGGATTGGATTTATATTTTGCGTATGTATGTTAATTTTAATAATTTTGATTGGCAAACGACGGAGACATCGTTTGAATGGGCAGCGGGTGAAGTGTTTCAAAATTTTGCGAACGAATGTTTAGGCGGTGGTACGTTACGATTGGGTAATGTGCAAGAAGAGATAATGATGCGGTCATTAGGATTGTTGCAATATCTATATCGAGGTTGCCAAAACGATAAGATGCATATTCTCAGTAGCAATTTGAAAGATAATCCTCTATTGATCGATACATATGTCGTTGCCAAAGACAAATCTATGAAGGAACATTATGGTAATGATGGATTAATCTATGCTGCAAAGAATAGAAATCTATTCGAACCAACTAATCCGTTCAGAGTTAAGATAATGTGCATTGCTATGACACACCTACCTAAAAAAGATGGGTCGTCGTATAATAGAGAAATGTTACAAGTTTCTTTAGAGTCGTTGATAAAAGCGCATATGATAACGTTGATAGCTAATGAATTAGACAATAATATTATGACAAACGTAATTCATGTTGGTAATATTGGATGCGGCGTATTTAATCATAATTACAATGTCATTTACGTTTTGCAAAAGGTAGCAGTATCAATTGCGATGATTATGGTAGCGCCAAAAAAGAATGTGTCAGTTACATACCACACATATGATGCTTCCACGATGACAGGAATAAAAGCAAATGCAATGCCAGTGATAGAATATTTTGCAGCGAATAATTTTGACGTTGAGGGAATATTAGAAAAAATACTTGAATTTCAAAGTATAAAACCAGAAATATGGGGGCAAAAATTGTAATTCGATAAAACGCAACTGATTTTTATCATAATTTATTATAATTATGATAAAAATTTCATTGGATACACAATTGATAAATTTGAATAATTTGCACAATAAAAAAGTTGGTGGTATAACATTGGAGGAGATAATTAGTCTTATTTTTTATGCCGCAAATACGATGACCAATCGCGATGAAACATGGAAGGATTATTATAAAAAATTTCAGTTGGATCTCAGTGAGCAAAATAATAAGGGATGGCCAAAATTGATATTTACAAGAAATGATTCTCGCAAACGGCTAGATAGTTTAATGACGGAAACATTCATATCATCTGATAATTTATTGTTATTGTTACTACAATTATTATACATCGAAAAGAACAAAAAAAATAACATCATAAATAGCGTATATGTCTCCTTTGAACGTTATGATATTTTGTCGCATCGTTTGGATAATATTGACAATCAAAAAGATATCAAACAATTATCGTTAGATAAAATGTTCGAAATTCTGGAGGCATACATCAATATATATATGAGTCTCTACAATAATAAAATGCTTTTTGAATACAAATTGTCAAAAAATATATTAACAATGCTAAATAATTGAAAAAATAAATACGTATATAATATCTATTTTTAATACATATTATACACATGTCAACGTTAGTTGTTGTCGAAAGCGCCGGTAAAATTAAGAGTTTTAAATCATATTTGGGCGGAGGACATACTGTTATGGCGTGCAAGGGAATTTTTCAAGATTTGGATCCTAAAAAATTATCTGTTGATGTTGATAATAATTTTAATCCGATTTATGTCATTACAGATACCCAAGTTGTTGCCAATCTTAAAGCTGCTATGAAAAAGGCAGATATGTTGTACATTGCATCAGATGCAGACAGGGAAGGAGAAAAGATTGCTGACAGTTTGAAAAATGTGCTCAAACCCAAAAAATACAAACGATTAATTTTTAGATCTATTAATAAGAAAGCAGTATTGGATGCAGTTAAGACCCCCGGGGATATAGATTACGATATGGTAAATTCGCAGAAGGGACGCCGTGTTCTTGATAAAATTGTTGGCTGGGAAGTATCAGAAGTTTTGGGACGTGCGTTGGGTATGGGTTTATCTGCCGGTCGTGTACAATCACCTACCACCAAATTAATTGTAGAAAGGGAAGAAAAAATTATGGACTTTCTAGAGAAGAACAAGGATTCTACGTTTTATAAAGTTCATGGCACGTTTTCTGATCTGAAGAGTACGATGTATACAGCAGCGAAACATGTATCTGGACAGTATGATGGCAAGATTGCGCAAGTTGTTGTTGATGAGGACGATAAAAGTGTTATGGATGTGTTGGATAAGTGTTTAAAATCAACGTTTATGGTACATGATGTGACGTGCAAGAATACGACGAGAAATCCTGCACCACCATTTGAAACTGCAACTTTACAGCAAGAAGCCGCGAGAAAATTAAAGATGTCCATCAAAACGACAATGAGTATTGCACAAAAGTTATATGAAGGAGGATATATCACGTACATGCGAACGGATTCTGTCGAGATCCCCGAAGATACTATGAATGCTATCAAGAAAGTAGTAGAGCAAGAGTACGGTGCGGAATACTATCAACGTCATGTTTATAAAAATAAGAATGCAAATGCGCAGGAAGCACACAGTGCAATTTTACCAGTCAAACCAGATATTATTGATTTGGATGATTATGTCGATGAACAATTGCAGATTAATTTGTACAAGTTAATTTGGCAGAGAAGTATCGCATCACAAATGAAGCCTGCCAAGATTGATATAACGACGATACAAATTGATATTTCTGAATATGCAAAAATAAATCCATTCTATTACTTTCAGAGTCAGATCGAAAAGGTGGTCTTCCAAGGATTTATGATAGTTTATATTGAATCGCAAGATGATGTGGAGAAAACAGATATGATTAGTGATCACAAGGGTAAATTGCCCAAAATAAATGATGTACTTGCTATGAAAGAAATAATAGCCAAACAGGAATTTTTGAAGCCGCCCCCTAGATTTGCAGAATCGAGTTTGATCAGTAAGATGAAAGAGCTCGGGATGGGACGGCCAGCAACGTATGCGGCTATATTTAATAAAATAGTTACGCGAAAATATATCGAAGTAGCAAATGTGCCAGGAATTAAGAAGAAGATTAAGACTTTTACGATAACTTGCAAGGATAAGAATGTTAAGAAGAAAGAGTCTGAAATTTTGATTGGTAATGATAAGAACAAATTGGTGCCGACGGAATTGGGGAAAAAAGTGACTGCCTTTTTAGAGGAACATTTTTCGAAGATGATGGATTACAAGTTCACTGCGAAGATGGAGAAAGATTTGGATGATATCGCGCACGGAAAAAAAATCTGGCAAGATGTTGTTCGCACTTTTTATCAGTATATGCATCCAGTTGTGATAGAATTGTCTAAAATGAAGGCAATTAAACCCGATGGTCGATCTTTAGGTGTTGATCCGTCGGGGATAGAGATAATTGCATCTCAAAATCGCAAAGGAAATGCGTACGTCAAGAAACTTGTTGATGGTAAATACGTTTACGCAAGTATTTGTGCGCCATTGAAACTTGAGACGATAAAATTAAAAGATGCCCTAAAGTTGTTCGAGTATCCAAAATTATTAGGTAAATATGATAAGGAAGAAGTATTCTTGAAAAAATACGAAGATAAGATTTTCATTGCACATGGTAAGAAAACATATTCTGTTCCTCAAAATGAAGATATTGATTTGCAAGCAGCAATTATAATTATTGATGCCAAGAAATCGAACATTATTACAGAATTTAAGGTGTTGCGGGGAACGGCGACTGTGTTGAAAGGTAATTATGGATCCCCGTATATTAATTTTGTAGTGGGTAAGAAGCGGACAAATTTTCGCTTGCCATATGGATCGGTTGCGGATGGTTTGACAAAGGAGGATGTGATCGCAATAATTTCGGCTAAACCGAATGGGGGATCAAAGACTGCGAAGAAATAATATCTTTTTATGATGATAACAAGATATTATTTATTTGATGGAGGTACGTATATGCCTGTTTCGCAATACGTATCCCACGCTTTTGACATTGACATTCTACGTTCAAATGCAGAATATTCGTTGTTGCGATATAATTTTTTAAAATCATTTTTGTAGACACGAACGAATGATGAATAACCATCATCTATTGTTGTTTTTATTAATTGCATAATGACGTCCCCATTTGGTGTGTGGACGTTGATGTCATCGATTACAAAATTGTAAAAAAAATATTTCATGTCAAATAGTTCAACTGATAGCCTCGGTAACATTATATAAGAGTGAATCTCGTCGTTATCATCTTCATCAGAATCGGACACATGTTCTCCCAATCTTTTTCTGTCATGAATTTTATATGGTTCATGTTTGCGTGGATAATACAAAATTATTTTATCGCCGAAACTTGTTATTAAATAAATCATTTGTGAGAACGGGTCATATATACGTTGATGACATGCACCGTGAAAGATAGCTGAATTAGTAATATTGTACTTTGATAAATTTTCAAAAAATGGCAAACCATAGAATTTTAAATATTCACCTTTTTCGATCGTAGGATTTGTTTTGGCAATCAATTTACATATATTGATTCTAAAACCATGCGAAAAACAATCTCTAAAATTAAAATTTGTATCAAGTAATTTTATCCAAACGGTATCATTAAACGCGATATGTTCAATTATCACTTCTATATGTTGTGCACTTGTTAATTTACATAATAGTATTAGTAACTCAATTTGTTCTTCATCTGATTTGTCATAAATCATTTTCTGTGTATGTGCAAATCTACTTAGAGTTCGATGTGCGACGAGTGATGACATAGGTAATCGATTAATAATAATCAATCCTTGATGGTATTCGTTCTCTAAATCACGTGTTGCTTCATGAAATACGTTGTATTCATCAAAATATTTGCACATGGTATCAATGCATACTAATTCATATATCGGAGGATGATTGATCAATTCGTCACCGAATTTTACGTATCCAAAATCCAGTTTCTTGATCGATCTAGATGCAGAATTTTTAGGTTTTAAATCTAGTGCCATGAGAATTGTAAGCTAGTGTCAAATGATGTTCCTTTTGATTTCCTTTTTCAATTTTTATTTTCGTGCCAACTCAATTCAAAGGCTATTGGAGTTACATACAATATTGCTACTAAGAATCGCAATCGACTGGAGATTTGCATAATAATTCGATAGACTATTAAAGTTACGCGCAATATTACTGCCAGGATTTGTATTTGGATAGAGATTCACATGCAATGTTACTGTAAATGATTGTAATTGCCTAGAGATTTGCATATCAACTCAATAGATTATTGAAATTACAAAGTTGCTGCTAAGGATCGTAATTGGCTGGAGATTTACATGTTAGTTCAATAGGCCATTGAAGTTTCATACAATGTTGCTGTCAAGATTTGCATATCAATTCAATAGATCATTGAAGTTACATGCAATATTACTGCCAATATTTGTGATTGGCTTGAGGTTTCCATATCAACTCAATAGATCACTGAAGTCATGTGCAACGTTACTGCCAAGATTTGCATATCAATTCAATAGATAATTGAAGTTACATGCAATGTTACTGCCAAGATCTGCAATTGGTAGGAGATTTGCAAGATTATTCAATAGATAATTGAAGTTACATGCAATGTTACTGCCAAGATCCGCAATTGGCAGGAGATTTGCATCTCAATTCAATAGATCATTGAAGTTACATGCAATATTACTGCCAATATTTGTGATTGGCTGGAGATCTGCATGTCAATTAAAAAGATCACTGAAGTTACATGCAATGTAGCTGTCAAGATTTGTAATTGACTGGAGATTTGCAAGATTATTCAATAGACCATCAAAATTGCTGCCAAGATTGCATGATAATTCAATAGATAACTGAAGTTACACGCAAAGTTACGCGCAAAGTTACACGCAAAGTTGCTGCCAAGATTGCATGATAATTCAATAGATAACTGAAGTTACATGCAAAGTTGCTGCCAAGATTTGCAATGTGGCTGCCAAGATTTATGATTGGTGCAAAAACAGTTTTGGTTACGTTGGATACGCAGAAAACTCTTTTTATGTGGTAACGAAATGAAAGAATACAAATATCATCCTTTTGAATCAAGAACAACCCAATAAGATGTTAAATTGTTTGTGTTAATTAATAATTTTCAAGACAATTTTAGTTTTGTGGAACGTGAGCAATCTGTTCTTCATCAGTTTTGCTGCGAGAGACAATTTTCTCATGCGAAAAATAAGTAAACGTTTCTGGCAAGACAATGATCTCGGTATTTGGAAGCAATACAATCGTTTTAAAGAAATCTACAGAGATTTCTTGAAGTTTGTCCTTGATCCCTAACAATGTTCCTTTTGGAAATGAAACGTTGTAAGCAGCTACAGGCATTTCCGGTTTTGTGTTGCTGCTGCTGATCAACATTGACATTTTTCCATAAAAATTAACTACTGTATTATTTGAAATTTCACACAATGTTCTTTCTGGAACTACAAGTGTCCAAATCTTGTTGCTATGTGCGGTCATTGCCTTTAATTCAGTTCCTGCTGGTAACACAATTGTCACTGTGTCTTTCGGCAAAGGCACTTCTGGCACAGAGAAGATGATTTGTATTCCAGATACAGAAGCTCCTTTCTTGTTCATAAGTGTACATGCGTCAATAGGAAGAGTGACAATTTCAGTTACGGATTTAATTTCAGAGATTTTACAAGCGCACATTGTTGTTGTTTTGGTTGTGATATGATGTAAATATAATGGAACCTCCTAAAACTATTTTTTTCAATTTTTTTAAAAAAATAAAGGCTTTCGCATACATTTTACCCTAATATATTATCAAAAAATGCAACAAAGAAAATTGCCCGTTTGTACGCGAAAGTATTCCTTGTAAATTCGGCAAAAATTGTAATAGACCTGATTGTAAATTTGTACACAACAAAAATACACCCAAAGTCGCTTGCAAATTTGGTGTAACGCGCACTAACGACAAATGCACCTTTTACACATCCAACTGACACGCAAAAGATTAAAAAAATAGATACTCAAATTAAATGTAAATTTGATGACAAGTATACTAACGAAAATTGTATATATGCACATGATAAAAAAAGCAAAGAGAGATCCAAAGTGGATTTGGCGAAAATCGCACTAACGAGGATTACATGTTTGCGCGTCAATTCAATAAATCATTGAAGTTACGTGCAATGTTGCTGCCAAGATTTGTAATTGGCTGGAGATTTGCATGTCAATTCAATAAATCATTGAAGTTACGTGCAATGTTGCTGCCAAGATTTGTAATTGGCTGGAGATTTACATGTCAATTCAATAAATCATTGAAGTTACGTGCAATGTTGCTGCCAAGATTTGTAATTGGCTGGAGATTTACATGTCAATTCAATAAATCATTGAAGTTACGTGCAATGTTGCTGCCAAGATTTGTAATTGGCTGGAGATTTGCAATTTGGCTGGAGGTTTGTATGTCAATTCAATAGATTATTGAAGTTACATGCAATGTAGCTGCCAAGATTTGTAATTGGCAGGAGATTTGTAATTGGCAGGAGATTTGCATGTCGATTCAATAAATCATTGAAGTTACGTGCAATGTTGCTGCCAAGATTTGTAATTGGCTGGAGATTTGCATGTCAATTCAATAAATCATTGAAGTTACGTGCAATGTTGCTGCCAAGATTTGTAATTGGCTGGAGATTTGCATGTCAATTCAATAAATCATTGAAGTTACGTGCAATGTTGCTGCCAAGATTTGTATGTCAATTCAATAGATCATTAAAGTTACGTGCAATGTTGCTGCCAAGATTTGTAATTGGCTGGAGATTTGCATATCAACTCAATAAACCATTGAAGTTACGTGCAATATTACTGCCAAGATTTGTAATTGGCTGGAGATTTGCATGTCAATTCAATAAATCATTGAAGTTACATGTAATATTACTGCCAAGATTTGTAATTGGCTGGAGATTTGCATGTTACTTCAATAAATCATTGAAGTTACATGCAATATTACTGCCAAGATTTGCAATTGGCTGGAGATTTGCATGTTAATTCAATAAATCATTGAAGTTGCGTGCAATATTACTGCCAAGATTTGTAATTTGCTGGAGATTTGCATATCAATTTAATAGATCATTGAAGTTACATGCAATGTTGCTGCCAAGGATTATAATTGGCTGGAGATTTGCGTGTCAATTCAATAGATCATTGAAGTTGCATGCAATGTTGCTGCCAAGATTTGCATATCAATTTAATCGATCATCGAAGTTACAAATATTGCCGCCAAAATTTGTAACTGACTAAAAATTTGTATTATCGATTCGGTGGGTCATTGAAATTACACGTAACATTTCTGCCAATCAATAACTCTAACAAAGATAACATAAATCAAAAAAAATTGATAATAATAAAACAAATATGGTGATAATCAACTAAATATGCAAAAAATGTTAACGGTCTATCAGGATATTATTATCAAGATAGGAAAATATTTATCTGATTATGAAAAAATACAACTAACAATGATATCTAAATCAACCGATAAAATCAAACACAGGTTTACGTATCAAAACAAAATCGATATTGATCTGATCAAACGGCTGTCATATTTTAACAATTTCGAGAACGTGAAAATACAAAATGCAGATGATATAATACCCAAGTGCGCAAAGTATGTGCACTTTTCAGCATATAATAAAATGCCACAGTTTGTGACTCATTTAACGTTTGATGAAGATTTCAATAAATCAATAGAATCATTCATACCTGATTCTGTTACTCATTTGCATTTTGGGTTTTTGTTTAATAGATCAATCAGAGATAGTATTCCAAATTCAGTGACACATCTAACGTTTGGTTATGATTTTTGTAAACCAATAAATTATAATGCTATTCCGGATTCGGTCACTCATTTAACGTTCGGCAACGATTTCAGTAGATCTATTAAGAGAAATATCCCATCATCTGTAACTCACTTAACATTCGGAAGATATTTTTGCAGATCAATAAAAAATGGTATTCCACCATCTGTCACTCATCTAGCATTTGGAAGAACATTTAATCGATATATCAAAAATCATATTCCGCCATCAGTAACGCATTTATCGTTCGGAGAAGATTTCAGGAGAACCATAAAGAACGCTATCCCTTCGTCTGTCATTTATTTGTCGTTTGGTGATAGTTTTGATCGATCAATACGCGGTAACATACCTTATTCGGTTACGCATTTATCATTTGGCGTCGATTTTAATAGATCAATTAAAGATAGTATCCCTCCATCAGTGACTCACTTGTATTTTGGAATGGGATTCAACCGATCGATCAAAAATAATATTCCATCTTCTGTAACTCACTTAGATTTTGGATTTGATTTCAACCGATCTATTAAAAATGGCATACCGAAATCTGTTACGCATTTGACTTTTGACCACCATTTTAACCGATCGATCAAAAATAACATCCCATTTTCAGTGACTCATTTAACATTTGGTTATAAATTTAACCGACCAATTGATGATAATATTCCAGCATCCGTCACACATCTAAAGTTTGGTTGGAAATTTAACCAGCCCATAGAAGGATCAATTCCACAATCCGTTGTTCATTTAAAATTCGGTCGGAGATTTAATCAATCTATCAAGAATAATATCCCACCTTCTGTAACTCGTTTGACATTTGGTGACAATTTTAATCAACTAATCAAGGGTAATATTCCAACGTCAGTCATACGTTTAAAATTTGGCAACTGTTTTGATCAATCTATTGAAGACAGTATACCTTCATCTGTAAAATTCTTGTCATTCGGCAATGATTTTGATACTTCTATCAAAAATAGCATCCCGGGATCCGTCACTCATTTGACATTTGGTGGTGAATTTAATCAGCCAATCAAAGATAATATCCCGCAATCAGTTACTCACTTAACATTTGGCACGCAATTTGATCAACCAATCACAAAAGCAATTCCACCAAACGTCACACATTTAACATTTGGTTATAATTTCAACAGATCAATAAAAGGAAATATTCCGCCATCGGTTACGCACCTAACGTTTGGCACCACATTTAATCAACCTATTGCAAATGCGATACCACGATCTGTTACTCATTTAACTTTTGGTTACAATTTCGACCAATCAATTGAAGATGGGATTCCTTCATCGGTTACTCATTTAACATTTGATTTTAATTTTGATCAAAAAATTAAAGGTAACATTCCATCATCGGTTACTCATCTTACATTCGGTGATGTATTTAATAGATCTATTCAAGGTGGAATTCCAAAATCTGTTGCTTATTTGACGTTTGGGAAGAATTTTAACAGATCGATAAAGAATGCCATACCATCATCAGTTACTCATATTATATTTGGCGACATGTTTGACCAATCGATCGAAAATAATATTCCATCGTCAGTGACCCACATAAATTTTGGATATAACTTTGATCAATCTCTAAATAGTTTATCATCAACCGTGCGATCGATAGTTGTTCCGATTGATTATAAAAGGGATATATGTAGACGTATCCGACGGAAAGTGCAAAGATCTTGGACGTTTTGATTCTTAGAAATCAAAGCTACGATGCGATAATATCTTTTTATGATGATAAAAAGACATTATAAATTTGCACAAGTACTGATGTAACTCATCAAATCATATGTCGATCTGTAATTGGCTGGAGATTTGCATGTCAATTCAATAGGTCATTGAAGTTACGTGCAAAGTTATTGCCAAGATTTGTGATTGGCTGGAGATTTGCATGTCAATTCAATAGATCATCGAAGTTATTGGCAAGATTTGTGATTGGTCGGAGATTTGCAAGTCCATTCAATAGATCATTGAAGATATATGCAATGTTGCTGCCAAGAATCGTAATTGGCTGAAGATTTGCAAGTCCATTCAATAGATCATTGAAGGTATATGCAATGTTGCTGCCAAGAATCGTAATTGGCTGAAGATTTGCATATCAATTCAACAGACAATTGAAGGCACGCGCAAAATTGCCACAAAAGAATTGTATTTAGCTGGAGATTTGCATATCGATTCGATTGATCTTGAATGTAATCGGCTGAAGATTTGCAAGTCAATTCAATAGATCATTGAAGTTATATGCAATGTTGCTGCCAAGATTTGTGATTGGCTGAAGATTTGCAAGTCGATTCGATAGATCATTGAAGGTATATGCAATGTTGCTGCTAAGATTTGTAATTGGCTAGAGATTTGCATGTCAATTCAATAGATCATTGAAGTTACATGCAAAATTGCTGCCAAGATTTGTAATTGGCTAGAGATTTGCATGTCAATTCAATAGATCATTGAAGTTACGTGCAATGTTGCTGCCAAGATTTGTGATTGGCCGGAGATTTGCATGTCAATTCAATAGATCATTGAAGTTACGTGCAATGTTGCTGCCAAGATTTGTGATTGGCCGGAGATTTGCATGTCAATTCAATAGATCATTGAAGTTACGTGCAATATTGCTGCCAAGATTTGTGATTGGCCGGAGATTTGCATGTCAATTCAATAGATCATTGAAGTTACGTGCAATGTTGCTGCCAAGATTTGTGATTGGCCGGAGATTTGCATGTCGATTCAATAGATCATTGAAGTTACATGCAATGTTGCTGCTAAGATTTGTGATTGGCCGGAGATTTGCATGTCAATTCAATAGACCATTGAAGTGCAAAGTTGCTGTCAAGAGTTGCAAGTCGATTCAATAGATCATTGAAGTTACATGCAATATTACCGCTAAGAATTGTAATTGGCTAGAGATTTGCGTGTCAATTCAATAGACTATTGAAGTTACGTGCAAAGTTACTGCCAAGAATTGTAATCGGCCAGAGATTTGCATATCAATTTAATAGATCATTGAAGTTACATGTAAAGTTATTGCCAAGATTTGTAATTGGTAAGAGATCCGCATATCAATTCAATCGATCATCGAAGTTACGTGCAAAGTTGCCGCCAAGACTTGTAATTGGTTGGAGATTTGCACGTCAACTCAATAGGTCACCAAAAATTTTACGCAATATGATAATATCTTTTTATGACAATAACAAGACATTATAAAATTGCACAAGTACTAATATAACTCACCAACCCATAATTGTCTGATGATGTGTCCGTTTTGGTTTTTGAACCAATATATTTTTTATTAGGAATAGTAATCCATTTCCCATTTTTTTGAAATCGTATGTATTTTTTTTCAGTGATATCTAGTTTCTTTTTGTTGTTAGTGGTCGTCGCCGTCGCAGTGTCTAGTTTGTTGCCTAACACATCTGTTTTCGCATAACATTTTGGCAGCGCATGATTTGAGCGACCACAGCGAGTACACTTGCTTTCGCTGGTTACATCGATTGCAATTTGTGGAACGTTATTTTCGGTGGGTGTATCCATTGCAATTTGTGGGGGATCAATTGGTTCCTTGCTTGTCATTTCAGAGATGGTTGTGTCTTCCATTTTTGTTTATAATATTACTTTGGATACCCTATGTATTATTTTTTTCAATTTTTTATTTGAAGGCCACGTTTATCAGTTCAATGTTGTCGTCATTCTTCTTGACCGGAGATTTGAATGTTGCCGTCAATCTTCTTGACTGGAGATTCGAATATACAAACATTTCCCCATTCAATATTGCTGTCAATCTTCTTGACTGGAGATTTGAATGTACAAATATTGTACATTCAACGTTGCTGTCGAGAAGATTGACTGGAGATTTGAATGTTCAAATATTTGCTCGTTTAATGTTGCTGTCAAGAAAATTGACCAGAGATTTAAATGTCCGAATATTTGTCAATTCAATGTTGCTTTCAAGAAGATTGACTAGAGATTTGAATGTTCAAATATTTGTCAATTCAATGTTGCTGTCAAGAAGATTGACTAGAGATTTGAATGTTCAATGTTGCTGTCAAGAAGATTGACAAGAGATTTGAATGTACAAATATTGTCTATTCAATGTTGCTGTCAAGAAGATTGACTGGAGATTTGAATATGCAAATATTTGCTCGTTCAATGTTGCTGTCAAGAAGATTGACCGGAGATTTGAATACACAAATATTTACCCATTCAATATTGCTGTCAAGAAGATTGACAAGAAATTTGAATGCACAAATATTTACCCATTCAATGTTGCTGTCAAGAAGATTGACAAGAAATTTGAATGTCCAAATATTTGACTATTCAATGTTGCTGTCAAGAAGATCGACCAGAGATTTGAAGGTACAAATATTTGTCAATTCAATGTTGCTGTCAATCTTAACCAGAGATCTGAATGCACAAATATTTACCCATTCAATGTTGTTGTCAAGAAGATTGACTAGAGATTTGAATGTCCAAATATTTGCTTATTCAATGTTGCTGTCGAGAAGATTGACTAGAGATTTGAATGTCCAAATATTTGCTTATTCAATGTTGCTGTCGAGAAGATTGACTAGAGATTTGAATGTCCAAATATTTGCTTATTCAATGTTGCTGTCAAGAAGATCGACTAGAGATTCGAACGTACAAATATTTGTCAATTCAATGTTGCTGTCAAGAAGATTGACTAGAGATTTGAATGTTCAAATATTTGTTCGATTTATGTTACTATCAAAATGCACAAATATTTGCTCGTCCAATGTTGCTGTCAAGAAGATTCATACATCAACGTTCCGAATAAAAATTGAAAATCGAAAAGATAAGAAATCATACTTCTAATCCATCTCGCAAAACATGAATCTCGTAAAAATTCTATCCCATGATACTTCTACTCTTTTGATGGACTATTTTTCACTGGAAACGATTCTGATTTTGAACCGGGTCACCAAAAAAATTCCTGATTTAACCAAACATCATAAAATCAAAACCATGTTTCAAAACGAATTTTTTCGCGATCAACAATTTTTTACCAAGTTTCGAAAAAATGATAAATTAATTTCTTGCATATACAAGTACAAAATTGTATTTGTGTATGATTTTATTTATAGCGAAACCAAATATGACGTTATAAAGTATTATTCTGATGGCAACTGCGAACTTGAAAAATTATATACATCGATAATTAATGGGGATCTTAGTTATGTTTATTTTTATTTGTTCGCGTGCGATTATCAAAGCGATGTTACACAACAATCTATCGCTAAATTATTTAGTGAACACAATAACTCTGAAATCTATGAAAAATTTACAAAACAATACCATGGTAGTGGTATTATAGAATATCCATGGTTTACGATCGCTACAATCATAAAGGACGGAAATATGATTAAAAAAATTTTAGAATTGTATAACAACTGCACGTATTATTACGAAATATATAATTTAGGAGCTCATGGCAGAATGTTAGCTTCGTTTGAGCTTTGGTCTCATAGTTTTCTGTATGAACGCATCATCATAAATTATCCCGAATTAAAAGAATTGGTCGATAGTGTCATTGACAAGGGACAAAAAATGAAACAAGTTACACATTACGCATATTGGAACTTGCCCGGAACAACAAGCGAAAGTGAAAAATATAATTGGACGAACCAAAAATATAGAATCGGATAAACATATTATTCAATATTATTCAATAATATGCCACATCTAAAACATCTGCGTTCAAAATCATCGTTCCAGGAACCATCAAATTATCCACAAACGAATTATGATAACATAGCGCTCCTCCACCGTATTTCTTATTATATCGCATAGCCTGCTCATAGTTACTCGCATAAATAAATTTCACATCCGTCCCAACATAATTTTTATAATCCATCCAATAAATCCTACTTCCATTAATATAAACTGGATCAATGAACAAAATATCCGGCGTAATAATGATCTTTCCGTATTCTTTCAATTGTTCCGCAGCCAAATCATCTTGTGTCATGCATTTAATACCAAGATCTTTAAAAAATCTAACAACTAACATTTCATTATCCATCGCAATCTTTGCACTATTTTTTTGATTACTAACGCTATTAGCATCATTCTTTTCTGCACATTGATATTGTTTAAGATCTTTGTCAGATAACAACAAATTTGGATCATATTTGTTTTTGAACATTGCCGTCACTTTCTTATCATCTAATCCATTCTTCAGCAATATATTTTTTAACAAATTAGTTGGGGGAAAATCATATTTCTTAGATAAATCCATAATATCTACATCTGCATTATATTCATCGACAACTTTCGTAATTTTAGATTTCAAGATATGATAATTTTGGATAATTTTTTGCTTAATGATAATACTGCGAATTGATACGTATTGTTCAACAGTTATATTTGCATCATATTGCGAATTTATTTTATCCAGAATAACTTTCATGACATCTCTTTCCTCGTCGCTTACGGATGAATAATCATTAGATCGCATTATTAAATGTTTAATTTTGGTATAAGCTCTGACAGGTATCGGTTGATTGATCCATGTTATTCTAAATATTTTTTGCTCATTTTGTTCTTCAACATCATATTTGAACCGGTCCATATTATATTATCAAAGATTTTAAATATGGAACAATCTCTAATAAATCTGCTTCAATAGCCCAATTAATAACATCTTCATTAACAAGTTCTGTTAAATCAAACTTTTTAATAAATTCAATATCCTCTGTCGCTATCAATTCTCTGATATTATCTTTATCTACTGCACACGTAGGGATATTTTGATAATTACCTGACAAGACCCAAAACTTCAAATCACATGGCATAACAATGTTCTTTTTATTCATTACGCCATTCAAAATTGGATTTTGCAACAATGTAATCATTGGATATATATTCTCCAAATAACGATCGATAGTTCCCTTTTGCAATAAAAAACAAAATTTTCCGATTTGATTATAACATAGTGTCTCCATTATTATTTTTGCACTTGGCACAAAAGCAGAAAACTTTTTAATTTTATTCAAATCGCCAAACATGTAAATGCTATCAATAATATGTTGCGACTCCATCACATTCCATTTTTGATTCATCATATTTTGTATCTCTTGATCCCTTCCAAGTTCTAAATAAAGTCGCATCTTGACCAATAACAAATGATTCAGATTAAATCCTTTAAAGGGCGGAAAGAATAATTTGTATTTCAGTAAATAATCAGAATCATAATTATCATCTGTCATCAATTGTGTTGATTGAGTTATCAAATTCAAATGCGTTGTCTCACGGCGGTATCCCGTAATGTTCATCTTTTTAACAGATAAATCGATGTGGTCGTTATCTAATAAAAATTTCGCAACCGCAAATTTGTTGTGAATGTACGAATTCATTGAAAAATAATACACGAAATATTTTTCTAACTTCTTGCCATAGTATTCAACAATTAACCATACGATTTCAACATCCCCCGTTTTAATCGCTGTAATGACATTCGACGACGATACTCCGTAACCTAGCGAAATGATATATCTTATGACTGTGAGCGATTTTGATTGTATTGCATAGTTCAACGTGTGCGAAAAATAATTGTTACCATTTTTAGTATACACCATTTCGTCCGATAAAATAGATGAGAATCCCTTCTCTCTTTTAGACTTTGTAGTATCAAGAACATAATTTTCATGAATATTATGAAATTTCCCTTCTATATACATTACCATTTTCATTGATCCTGATAGTAATGCTGAAAAATATAGTTCAGTATGATAATTAAATGTCATTAACTTGTCCAATTCGTGTAATAAATCAATATTTCCGTTGATTATTGGGTAACTTATCAAATTTTGTGAAACGCGCAGTTCGTTCGTTAGAGCATCGTTGACGAGATGAATTATGACCTCCGAATTGTTTGTTTGGAAAGCGGTTTCTAATATTTTATCGGAAATACTGATTGTTTCGCTGATATCTTTGATGATGGGCATCGATCCGCCAACGACTGCTCTATAAAAGATTTGATCGTTTGGTACCAAATTTCTTTGATTTTTGAGATAAAAATAAATATCATCTTTTGCGAATTCAGCAGCGTACATCAACATATCATTAGAACATAGATCTTGCAAAAAATACTCATGCCAATATCGACCGTTAATAATCATCAATCGCAATGCCGTCTTATCCATCTCTCTGCCGCTGGCTATCAGTTTTGCAAATTCATCCTGATTATTCAAAAGTATCTGTACATATATCTTTTTTTTAAGTTTTTTGAAAAGAAATTTATTGAGAAATGCAATGTTGGATAAATAATCAGTAATAGCAGATAGTGGCCGATATGTCATCTTATTTATCAGCGCATGGATGTTAGGATCGTTTATTGTTTTTTCCAGTATCTGCTTGAATGGGATATCAAATAAATCTTGACCATCAGATGTTCTTTGGTCAAAATTTTTTTCAAAAATAAAATGAATAGTATTGTCTTGTTCGAAGGTGTTATTCATGTGTAATTATATATATGAAATTATGGAAGAATGATATGACGAATAAAAAATTGATAATTTTAGTCAAAGAGCTTAGTTTCTGGATGGAATACCAAAAATGTTAATATTCGTATGCGAAGATATCATGATCACAGTTGCTGAATATTTAGACAACTGGGAAAAAATAAGGTTATCTGCAACGTCGAAATTATTAGATGGGTTGAAACATAAATTTATGTTTCGGAATTATGTTATCTTGACAGAGAAGATAGAACAATTACCTTATTTTGATAATTTTATGAGCATTGGTTTGCCATACGTTCCAAATCATTGTCCTAAATTTGCAGAATATGTTTCTTTTTTTGCAAAAACTAGTGATATTCCATCGTACGTTACACATTTATATTTTGATGATGAATTTAATCAGCCGATCAAAGGTTGCATTCCAAATTCGGTGACTGAGGTAACATTTGGGAATATCTTTGATCAACCTATTGACGGATGCATTCCAAATTCAGTAACCAAACTAGTTTTTGGTGACAGATTTAACAGACACATCAAAGGATATATTCCAAATTCTGTAACCGAATTAGTTTTTGGTTGGTCGTTTGATCGATATATATATATCGATGATTACATTCCACCGTCTGTGATCAAACTAACGCTGGAAAAATGGGACGCATATGTTGAATATATTCCGACAACTATATTTGATTTATCGATAAGGGGCGATATTTTTGGCACCATTCCATTATCAATTACCCATTTAACGTATGATTGTTGGCTTAGATTTACAAAATTTACAATACCTCGATCTGTTACGCATCTTGTCTTTGGCCCAAATTTTAACTACGACGTCAAAAATTGGATCCCTGATTCTGTGACACATTTAACATTTGGTGAGAGATATAACCAAAAGATTAAAAATAGTATCCCTAAATCCGTAACACATCTAACATTTGGTAGATATTTTAGCAGATCTGTCAATCGTGTTCCGTCATCCGTTTTGGTGATCAAATTATCTAAAACGTATAATCATCCGATTAAAGATCACTTGGCATCAAAAATTATTCGGTATTAAATTATCAAAAAAATTTATAATTCAAAACTAAAATGATCGAACGTCTAGATTAAAGATTCTGTCCCACCAACAGTTACAGAACTGGTTTTTTGCGACGTTGATATTATAATTACGATGTAATTACAATATGTACAAAAATTGAAATAAAAATAGATAGGATACCTTTCTTCTTGATTATTTATTAAAAATGGACGATATTGAAGGAATCAAATCATTATTATCGACATCGAACGTTGCGATCATAAAAAAATTATATTTTTATGAGTCAGACAAAACAAAAGAATCGATCATCGTCATTTTGAACGAGATGATTGACAAACAGAGATTCTACAACGACACAAATATGACCGAATGGCTTTTGGATAACATTGAGTTTGATCCAAAAATTTTGAACTGGATGTTTGAATCGTTAATCAAAACAGATAAATACAGTTTACCATCGCAAATAAATAATAGTCCCGCTATAACAAAATTAATAAATTTGGGTGCACATATAACAACCACAGAAACGCACAAAAATTATAAATTAATTCACGATGGTTTGATATTTTTATCGAAAGATGACTTTTTTAATTATGTCTCAAAACATGGATTCGTCGTTAATACACAAAATATCAAGCCGATATTTTACTCAGATGGAAAAATAACTCCCTACGAAGAGGTTCTTATGATTGAGTACCGCACTTTCGTGGATAAAAATATATATGATTACTTATACAATTTATGGATACAACAAACATTACATATTGATGATATTTATGAAGTGCTCCGTATTATCTTTGGACAAAATTATGAAGCGCACGAAAATGTCATAAATAGTTTGATATCAATTGCGCATTCAAATAATGTTTCAAAAGAATTAGCATTTTGCTTGACAAACCATAATATCAACAGAGGAATACCAACATATTTTGAAAAATATGATTTTTTTGGCGAGATAGAATTCTTACAAAAAGTGTCACGAACAATGAGATATCGACGAAGAAGTGATTTTGAAGCAAACGATCCGGAGTTGGACGAATTGCTTGGCGCGATAAGTGCAAATGCTGAGGCAAATCGTTTATACAAAATCATAATAGATAATATTGGTTCATATCGGCCGAGCGAGATAATATATGATGACGAAATTAAAAACGTGATCTCTCTCAAAAATATTGTTGAAAAAAAATAATATATTTGAATATCGATTAAAAAATTGATATTCAAATATCTAAACAACAATTTCAAACATACAAATCATCGAAAATGTGGCCAGTAGATATTGTTTTTAAGATTGGAGAATATATGACTGACAGAGGAAAGATAAGGCTATCGTCAACTTCGAGAGCGACAGATCGATTGAAATATGTGTTCGATTATAATGAAATTGTCGATGTCGCGAAAATTTATCAATTACCATATTTTGATAATTTTAAGCATGTTCGGATATCAAATAAGAAAAATATGTGCCCGAAAAATGTGATTTCAATTCATTTTTGGGCACATACGACCAAGATTCCATATGGAGTCACACATTTATCGTTCTTTGATTACTTTTATGAATCGCTAAAAAAATGCATCCCAACTACAGTGAAATATTTACAATTTATTGAATATTTTAATCAGTCAGTTGATGATTGCATACCTAATTCAGTCGTTAAACTAGTTTTTGGGAATAATTTTCGGAGAAAAATAAATAGTCGATTACCTTCATCAATTACGCATTTAGAATTCGGATATTGTTTTGATCAAAATATTGATCATATTCTACCACAATTTTTAACTCATTTGACGTTTGGATACGGATTCAATCAAAATATAGACTGCTTAGCTAAATTGCCGATCACTCATTTAACATTCGGTCATTGCTTTAATCAAAAAATAGAAAATAGTATTCCATCATCAGTTACTCACTTGACATTTGGTGAACGTTTTAATCAATCAATGAAGAATTCAATACCTCCGTCAGTCACACATATAACATTTGATAAAAAATACGTTATGTTCAATAAAAATCATATTCCATCGACAGTAGTAAGTGTCAAATTTAACGAAGGTATCAAATAAAATGTCAGAATATCGATTAAAAAATTGATATTTAAACATTCAAGCGGCAGTTTCAAATATAAGATTCATTAAAAATGTTGATAATATGCAAAGATCTCATTTTGAAAATTAGTGAACATATGACTGATAAGGAAAAGATAAGGTTATTGTCAACTTCAAGAACCATGGATCAATTAAAATATATTTTCAAATATGATGAAATTATTGACGTTGCGAGAATCTATCAGCTACCATATTTTGATAATTTCAAGCATGTGCGAATATCAAATAAAAAAAGTATGTATCCAAAAAATGCAATTTCGGTTCATTTTTTAGCACATACAACTAAGATCCCATATGGAATTACGCATTTAACATTTGTTGATGATTTTAATATGCCGATAAAAAATTGCATTCCACCAACAGTGAAATATTTGCGATTTGGTGAAAGTTTTGATTGGTCTGTTGACGACTGTATACCTGAGTCAGTGATTGAACTAGTTTTTGGAGCTTGTTTTGATCAAAAAATATGTAACCAATTACCTTTGTCGATTACACATATAACATTCGGAGACTGTTTCAATCAAAATATCGATAATATTTTGCCGCAATATCTAACTCATTTAACATTTGGACATGAATTTAATCAAAATGTAGATTGCTTAGTCAAATTACCTATCACGCATTTAATATTTGGGAGAAACTTTTTTCAAAAAATAAATATTCCAAATACTGTCACGCATTTGACATTGGATAGTTACTCTTTTGGTTGGTCTCTCAAAAAAGATCTCCCTAATTCAGTTACCCATTTAACTTTAGGTAATATTTGTAGTCACATAATGGCGGATGGTATTCCGGGATCAGTTACTCATCTAACTTTCATCGGTGGTTTCAATATGTTTCTTGAAAATTGCATATCATCATCGGTGACACATTTGAAATTCAGCGTAGGTTTCAATCAACATATTAAAAACACTATCCCGACATCAGTAACGCATTTAAAATTTGGATATTTGTTTAACAACCCAATCGAAGGTCATATTCCTCCATCAGTCACGCATTTAAAATTTGGTGAATGTTTTAACCATCCTATAAAAGGTCACATACCACAATCAGTTACACATCTAAAGTTTGGATATTATTTTAATCAATCAATGAAAAATTCCATACCATCTTCAGTTACACATATAATATTCAGCAAAAATTATGATATGTTCAATCCAAAACATATTCCTTCAACAGTAGTAAGTGTTAAATTTGAGGTTCCTAAGGCATAGGAAAATTCCAAAATAATATTATTTAGTTATCAACTGTAACTAAATAATATTACCTATAGCAATGAATCAAGATATATTGCTAGAGATAATTCAAAAATTAAATCATGACGTAAATAACTATGCGCTAATCAATAAATCTTACTATCAAACATGCGAATCGTTTTATTCTGCAAAAATGCGCACAGAATTTAGTACACATACTATTCCCAATTTATCAAATAGACAAATATACTTTATCTTCAACAAAATAAAAGATCTCAAAAAAATAAATGATACAGATTATAATAGCATCACTTTAGAAAAAAAATGTTTCTTCCCATCCATATTATGTAAATTAGTAAATCTTGAAACGTTAGGATTAAATTTCGGTCGCATCAAAAAAATCCCGCCAGATATATCAGCATTAGTAAATTTGCGCACACTAAATTTATCATGTAATCTCATCTCCTCCTTTCCTAATGAAATATTATCACTAACAAAATTAGAAATATTAAATCTAGCACACAATGAAATCAAAGTCGTACCTAATATTGGCAATCTAACAAATCTTAAAATCCTAGATCTCTCGAACAATGACATCCAACATTTTTGCGCCTACGATGAATTAGTGGAGAGATCGGATTTGATTATAAATTTAGAAAAAAATTGAATTATGAAGTGATATGAATCTGTATCTTATTTTAGATTACATTAAAATGGCAAACCAAATTAACTTTGTAGTGATTGGTCAGTCAGATAACCGTGTGCAATTTAGAATTAAAACTTGTACATCGATGCGATGGGTAATCGATTCCTACAAAGATAAATTTGGTCTGATTCAAAATGTAACACTAACAATAGATTCAAACGAAATTACAATTTTTGATACACCAAAAACACTGGCAATGGATAATGAGGATGTTATCTTTGCTTTCGATGCGAAACGAGGAAGCATTGACATCAAAGTTAAACATCAAAACAAAACTGGATTCATGCGCGTATATCCTAAAACGACGATTTCAATATTGATCAATTTATTCATTGACAAATATGATATCAATTTATGCCATAATATGAGATTGAAATTTGGAGATCATGTATGTAAGGATGATGAAACTATGCAAGATTTGGGACTAAAAACAGGAGATACATTACATGATTTTGACTAACATATAATTTATAGATATACATTATATGTTGTACCACTATGTGCCACTAATTGACAAACATGTCATAGAATCAACTAATAAAATAGATGATTTCGTTGCCATGTTCTTCGATAACAAAATTACTCTTATCGATGACGAACAACGGAAAAAACTAAATTTACCTTCAAATTATCTAAATGATCTTCGAATTAAAGTTAGTCAATACGATGAACGAGTTCCGTTATATGACATACGCACAAATCGAATTTATCTAATTCATAAAAATAACATCTTTACAAGGATCTTTCGTAATGACTATCGATTTGCAAGTCAAAATTTCTATGATGATTTAACTAAATTGCAACAGCCAACCGAAAACGACAAAAATAACTTGCGCATCTTATCACTTTATAATATGGATGCACTATATCAAACATACTTGAAAATATTTTATGAAAGCTTCATTCTAGATTCATATATTACCCAGTGCAAGCGACCGAGCTTTCAGTCAAAGATGGACCATATAAAACCATATTATTCGTCTGCAGAATTGTATTATTTAGCATATGATTGGAACTTGACTGACAAAGTAACGTTACAACCTGAAGAAATGCGAGAATTATGCTCCAAAATAGTACCATATGATATCCCAGGAAGAATTTTGTTGGATCATCAAATGTATATATTTGATAATCGGGCAATTGGATTAGTAAAACACTATTCTCTTTTTGGTTCTTATTTTATCAATAATTATCTGCGCACATATCGATGTTGCATGATGGAAGATGCCCCACAACAAGAAGATAGAATCGCAATCAGCAATCCTACGCTCGAAAATCAAATTGAACTGATGATAAAACTGATCAAAAATGCCCCTGCGTTCGATAAATCCTACACTCTCTACCGTTTTATTGATGATGATTTGTACCTGCGACATCTCAAAAAAGGAGACATATACATCGATCCTAGTTTCCTAAGTACCACTCGTGACCCAGTCCATTATCAAGACAATTACTCTTTCGGCTACATATTAATCAAGATTAAAATTCCTGGTAATATCAAGGGAATCGGGTTATGCATAGAAGCTTATTCTAACTTTCCAGAAGAACAAGAAATAATTTTACCGCCATCGTCTCGCTACAAATTAGATGACATCATCGAAAAAACAGAAGATTATCATAATGTGATCAAACTTAACAAGCGTGTGCAAAAAAAATATGAATTTACATTGCTAGATAATAAATACATAGACAGCGATACTATTACGTTAGAAATACCTAACGCAATTATGCCGACTAACGTTAACGTTAATTTTAGACAATTGATAATGAGAGATGATATCGGATACATATCTATCTCTGACCGTCTTAACAACTTTACAAAAAATTATCTCAACGACAACAATCAATTCAATACAACCATCGGTAAAAATGAATTCACGTTTGTGATAGAATCTTACAATTCGACGTCAGTTTACAAGGAATTTTTTTATTATTCAACAGCGACGGGATTAGTTTGTTATTCATCGAACCCGACTTATGGTAATATTAATATTATGATGGAAATAGGCGTTGAAATACATGTTAATTATTATTTTAGATATAGCGTGACAGATTCATCGCAACAATTAAATCTGTCCAATACAGAATGGATAGAATGGTTAAGCTTATTTGCGTATTATATTGGCAGTGAATCTGTGATCATTCATTCAAATTACACGTTGTTTCCTAATAAGTCGACAGATACTATTGAAACAAAACAAAATAAAACGAGATACACATTTTCGGATAATATTTATCAATATTTGAAGCATGGTAAAAAATTTTTTGATGGTAATATTAATGTTAGGGCAAATTTTGATTATGGGCGATTAGATATTTTGGCGGGATCTAATGTTGATGAAGTTGTAAAGCAAGAAGATCGAGATGAGATTTATCAAATTGCACAGGATTCGAACACGTCCAATGTCAAAGATTTGTATATCTACATCATCGAAAATCATCCGCAATTTATAAATTTGATGGAAACAAAGATGGAGATATTGTATTCCTCGATTGAAGTGAATCCATTTTATAATATCAGTTATACGTTGGATGTGAATTCATATTTGTACGAAGCGGGTTTAATAGCACATGTTCCAATGAAGTCAGAATATCAAATTAAGAAGGGATCGTTTAAAAGTCTGGTTGGCAAAAACAAAATACATCAATTCAAGAATAGATTGCGATCTTATTTGATTAAAAAAAAATAGGCTAGCAAAGGTTTTTGAAATTAGAGATAGACTATCGAAACTTTTTAATGATGCGTATAATTAATGTCAATTTCAACATATCGAACATCAAACAAATCCACCCCACTCCGAACATTAACCAAGAAAGATATTGCGCAATATATATTTGATAATGGACTAACACAACATACTACGATAAATAAATACAGTATGAGTGGTAAAGATTTCATCAAAATGATAAGTTCTAACGAGCAGTTCTATTACATAAATTTGGATAATGTTGGCGAACGAAAGATTTATCTTGAAATATCGGACAAAAAATTCAATGGACCAGAAATGATAAATATAGAATACCAAGATGATGCTATTACATTTTTGACACCTACGTATACTATGTCAATCAATGATGACGATGATATCAATATTTTCTTTCGAGATGCATATATCGATAAAATACATTTGCTAAATGCGCAACCTTATAATAGACGAGCAATATTGTATTGTATGTTTAAAATGAGTGTTAGGTATATTATTATTATTTTACAATGGATTCTTGCAAATATATAATATAGCAGTATAATATATATTAGATGTCGATCAAATTTTATCAAGATGTGGATAATGAATTAAAAGTTATTGATAGTGCGGAGTTGCACGAGAAAGAAGTTGGGGATTTTGTTGCTGAAAGGGGATTGCAAAGTGAAATGATGAATAATATATCACGATATTTTGTGCCATGGAAGTTATTCTTGGAATTAGTTAGAGATACGATGGTTGAAGGGCAGCAAGAGATGGATCCTGATTTTATGCAAATTGTTGATACAAATGATCAGTATGTCAACATTTACATGCCAATTAAAGCTATACCGCGCTTGGTGACGGCAAACGATGGGATAATAAATATAGTACCAGATGCACTATTAACACCAGACGAAGAAAAAATTGTTATTGATTTTATCACCAAACCCGTCATCGAGACATTTTCGATAAACAATGATGATACGATGATGATTCATAACGTTTTGTTTGTTTGCGGATTACTTTTGATTATGTATATTATTTATCGTTTGAGTATTTTGAATTGATTTTGATAAGGAATATGAATATTTTTTATCAAAATTTGATGTTCGATAGATTATTGAACATAATGTTGCTGTGAAGAATTGTATTTGCTGAAGAATTACGCGTCATATTCAATTGATCGTTGAAAGTTGGATGCAACGTTGCTGTAAAGAATTGCGCCATATTCGATGAATCGTTGAAAGTTACATGCAATGTTGCCGCAAAGAGTTCCATTTCGCATTTGATGGATCGTTGAAAGTTACATGCAATATTGCTACAAAGAATTACGTTTGCTGAAGAATTACATATCATATTCAATAGATCGTCGAACGTTGAACGCAATGTTGCTGCAAAGAATTATATTTGCTGGAGAATTGCATGTCATATTCAATAGATCACCGAAAGTTGAATGCAATGTTGCTGTGAAGAATTATGTTTGCTGGAGAATTGCATGTCATATTCAATAGATCATTGAAAGTCTAACGCAAAGAACTATGTTTGTTGGAGAATTGCATGCCATATTCAATAGATCGCCGAAAGTTGAGTGCAATGTCACTGCAAAGAATTATAATTGCAAAAGAATTGCATGTCATATTTAATAGATTATTGAAAGTTGAATGCAATATTGCTGCAACGAATTATGTTTGTGGTGGAATTGCGCGTAATATTCGACGGATTGTTGAAAGTTAAACGCAACGTTGCCGCAAAGAATTATGTTTGCTGGAGGTTTGCATATCATATTCAATAGATCATTGAAAGTCGAATGCAACGCATCGTGTTGCTAAAAAATTGCACGTCACATTCATTGGATCGTTGAAAGTTGAACGCAACTTGTTGTAAATTCTTATAATTTCTTGAAGGACATACACTTTGGGTAAACCCGACGTCACCAAACACCCTCAAAATTCAGTCAATGTCAATCTCTACAAATCTCTTAACAGTATTTTGGGTCGATAAATATCGTCGCGTTCAAAGTTTCGCCAATATGGATCTTTATAAAACTCTCCCAAAAAACAATCGTTCGAACGGACAAACGTTAGTATATTAATGTCACGCCAAAGCAAATCTCTCGAGAGGCATTTGGATAAGCCAATAATCAGCAACCTTGAGTCCTATCTATGCTAACCTTTAAAATTTCTTGACAAACAAAACCTTGCCAACGCAAACCTTTACAAATCTCTATGTCATGTGGTATAGATCAATATTATCACATTCAATCTTCCGTCGACGCAAATCTTAACAAATCCTAAACAGTATTGATTTTGACTAATATTCGCATATTCATTGTCTTGTCAATGTGAATTTCTTTTGAGACAATATTTTGAGCACACCAATGTTGATATATTTAGAATCTTATCAACGCAAATCTCATTGATGTAAATCCATAAATTATTTTAATCAAATAATTGTTGATTATTTGATTAAAAAATTGAAATAATAATTGTTATCGCGAGCGTGACCTACATATATAGGATTAGCTAAATGCCAAAGAAACAAATGAATAAGAAAAGCAAGAAAATATATGAATCGAGTTTGTCAGAATCAAACGAACATGTTAGTCGATCTGATAGCGAGGATGTCGCAGAAACGTCAGAGGATTATTACCAATCGGAATGCTATACAGAAACAATCGATGATGATAGTCAATCAAAATGCGATACAGAAATGTCTGAGAGCGCAAGTCAACCAGAATACAGAACAGAAACCTCCGAGGATACGAATCAATCAGAATGCGAAACAGAAACGTCCGAGGATGCGAGCCAAAATTTTGATGATGATGAAAATATCTTCTTAGAAAAAAAGAGAAAACATATTCTTGTTGAATCAAAAAAACAACAATTACAAAAAGTCGTTAAAATTGATATGAAAAAGGATGGCAAGGATATCCGTGAAATATGCTTTAGGGACATAAATGAACACTATAGTCTCGGAAAATATAATAAATTTACGGTAACTATTATGAAAAAAAACGGTTACATTAATGCTACAAAATTATGTCAAGAAATCGGCAGGGAACTGGGATCAACAAAAGAATTAAAAAAATGGTTTCAAAATAAAAATTCTAAAAAAATAGTAAAATCAGTCTCATCATATACTTGTATTGATATCAAAAATTTATCTTTTATCATAAATTCAGGTGGCAATGAAACTAGAGGTACATATGTGCATAATCTTTTGATCACACACATAGCTTCATGGGCATCACCTGAATTTGCAGTTGAAATATCCCAAATAGTCAACGAATATTTTTCAACCAAAGAAAGAGAAAAAAATGATTCATTGTTGAGAGGGAAAAATGATAGAATTATCAAATTATCATCAGATATGAATGAATTACTCAAAATAAATAAAGAACAAGATAAAAAAATGGAAAAAGGGAACATTAAATTAAATAAACTGCTCAAATTAAATAAGAAACAAGATAAGGAATTATGTGAATTGCGCATAATAGCAGATCATTCTCGACAAAATGTAGATATCCTTGTTGATGAATTAGATGTAAAATGCCGCCATGTTGTTGTTCGAACAGAAAATCAAAAAGATGATAATATATTAATTATTATGAAAAAAAATGAACAACCTAAGAGAAAAACAGAGTACGTGTACTATGATTATTATGTTGCACGGACAAACAAAGAAAACAGAAATATTGCGATAGTAAAACAACAAAAAATATTTAAAAAATTAACAATTGTTATGGAAATTAAATACGTTCCAAACTCGATAGTGTTGTGGAAAAATATACGTAACGAAATCGCAAATAGAAAAAACAAAAAAATTATTGCTAATGGAAACGATTTTAATCTATCTGGCGATTATACTGAACAAAAATTGATAAAAGATATCAAAAATATATTTGATAAACGTCTGAATCACATTATGGTTGATTAATGCAACATATCATTTCATAATATAATTATATTTATAAAATGATACCAAAAATAATAATTCTCGGCACAGAATATTACCGCAAAAACAATATTATTATTATTAAATTGATCTTACTTTTTAATAATACTATTACATAATCGATTTAATCAATACAGAACCTGTATTCATATATCCTAGCTATTTTATCAGATATGATCGTCATTGGGAGTGCCGTTTCGGTTTTTTGATATTATTTTTCAACATTAATAAAGATATCATTCTGGATCGAAACAGTTCCCGACAGTGACCATATATAACCGGAGTATTCCTTTTCTTGTGCACAACTGACAAATTTTCCTTGATATGTACCCGGTGTATAGCCGGATCATTTTCCATGTGTATGGCCCGACCATTTTTTCCCCGACGAGCTGGGCTATTTTTGCCTGACATTATGGCCCGACCATTTTTTCCCCGACGTATATAGCCATTTTTTGCAGCACATAAATCTAACTGGCATCAGGAATATTTAGTTCTCATTATTTTATGTTATATCTAATAGTGATGCAAATACAGTGGTCTACAATTGTGATGTTGCGACTAATAATAATATATTCAAAAAGGAAATAACACCTTGAACGAACCAATGTTTGCGTACGCAATATTCTGAATTTGTTTTATGGATCATAATCATTTCTTGTTTGGCATAATTTTATCAATTTTATGGGTGATAAAAATGGGTGGGGAGGGACATCGTCTCCCATCGTAATAATTAATTTATAAAGAAACATCATAAATATGTCGTCAAAGTGTTGCCATTCACACGAGAAAAAACAGTTAAATATTTGCACCATATCTGCGCCACCAAACGGCACTCCTCTTGCAACCGTTTGCGATCAAATCATCCCTACCGGTTTGGTAGTCAGATCTGATATAAATAAAAACTTGGTCGCCGCTCTTGCGAGTGACATTCCTGATCTTGGAGCAGGAAGTAGATTGACTTTTGATAAAAATAGAGGCGCATTTCGTGCTGGCGAAGTTGTTGATAATGAATGGGATAATGCAAACGTTGGTAATAATTCTGCTGCATTTGGTTTTAGCAACACCGCATTAGGATTTGCATCCTTTGCTGAAGGTATCTCCACAGTCGCCACAGATGATGCTGCACACGCTGAAGGAATAAACACTGAATCATCAGGAGCTGGATCTCACGCTGAAGGAATTTTCACATTTGCCACAGACGACGCATCACATTCAGAAGGTATCTTTACCTTTTCTATTGATCCAGCTACTCACACTGAAGGTATCTTTACCTTTGCATTGGAACCAGCTACTCACACTGAAGGTATTTTTACTGCTGCGGATGCGCCAATCTCTCACGCTGAAGGTTTATTCACCCAAACCAACGATGTCGGAACTCACATCATGGGATCTTTTGGTAGCTCAAGATTGGATCCATTTTCATGGCAATTAGCAGGAGGTACAACTCCAACTGGCACTCCAGGAGAAGGAATTAGCGCTATCATTCGAACTACTCTCTTCGGTACACCACAACCATCTGGCGAAATGATTACTAACGTTTTCACGACAGGTAATGCAGATTATGCTGAATATTTTGAATGGAATGATGGAAATCCTAATAATGAAGATAGAGTTGGTTATTTTGTCGAATTAGTTAACGGCAACAAAATTCAATATGCAACATCACAAGACAAAGTAATTGGGATTACTTCCCGTACTGCATGTGTCAACGCAGATGCAGCTGAATTAGGAGATCCTAACCTCATCGAACGAGATCCATTTGGACGTCCAATTACTCAATCAAGCTTCACTGTCGGCGCAAACGCAGTATTAGCTCAATATGGTACTACGTTAACTGAAACGTTCACCGACAAAAACGAAATGATCAATGCTGCTACAAATAAAGCAATTGAAGACTTACTGTCTAAATTATCCTCTGCCAAGCCTCAAGTTGCCAAGCCTCAAGTTGCCAAACCTCAAGCAATTGTTAAACCACAAGCTGCTGTCAAATCACAAATTGTAAAAAATAAAAATTTAATCCAACAAAAGCCTCTCAATTTAGGCGGTGTGTTGTCAAGCTTACCAGTGGGTAGCATCTTATCAAGCTTACCAGTTGCAAATTTGATTGCGCAATTAGGACTATTGCCAGCCAACTCCATCCAAGATTTATCATCAAAATTGAAAGCTGCACATGTCGATCCACTAACATTAGTCGTATCGCAATTAAAACAAATATTAGCAGCTGCAAAAATAAATCCTGCCAACTTACCATTAACAGATTTGTTATCATTGTTAAACGCAAAACAAGTTAAAGCATCAAATGTCAAAGCTGTTAATTTAAACAATTATTTGGGAAATTTGCCAGTTTCTGATTTGGTAAACAGATTAGGCGCAATAATTCCAACTGAAGTACCATTGATCAATCAATTGCCAATTGTGTATCCATCAACACCTGTATCAGTTCATGATTTGGCTCAACAATCAGGAATACCTTTAGCTCAATTGTTATTTTTATTGAACTTGCCTCTTGCTCTTGTATTGGGCTTGACCGGCGAACAAATTGCTAATTTAGCTCTCAATACATACATTGGTGACATAACTGTTGCTGAATTAGCTAACAAAATCAATATGCCAATTGCTAACTTAGTAGATACTTTAATAGATACTCATCTACCAATCCCTGATTTAGCTGGAACATTAGGTTTAACTGTCGAACAATTAGGAAATTTACCAGTAGCCGATTTACTTAACTTAGGAAACGTCCCTGTCGTCAATCTATCTAGAGGATTGAACTTACCAGTCGTGGATATAATTCCTAAATTAAATTTGACAAACATATCAATTGATAATTTAGCATCAAGATTACAAGTAACTCTTACAAATATGTTAACTGGTTTGGCAAATTTACCAGTATCTAACCTTGCAAATTTAGCTAATTTACCCGCATCTACTTTGTTAGAAAGCTTACTTGCCCCTACTTTAGGAGCAAAAGGATTATTGGGTAATTCACCGGTGTCTGGTTTGTTAGGTAACTTACCTGTATCTAATTTGCTAGGAGGTTCACCAACAGCAGGATTGTTGGGTAATTTACCTGTATCTGGTTTGTTAGCAGCTTTACCTGTATCTGGTATTCCTGTTTCTGAATTACCTGTAGCAGGATTGTTAGGAAATTCTCCTGTAGCTGGTTTAGTAGGAAATTTGGCAGCGTCTGGATTAATTAAAGATCTATCTGTTGCGGATGTGCTAGGTAATTTGCCAACTGGAGACTTGCCAGTTAACAATGTAGCAGGTAACTTGCCTACTTTGCCGATCAACAATTTAGTATCTAAATTAAACTTACCACTCAACAAATCAAAATCTATCAATCAAAATGACTTAAAATTACCAACTCAAAGCATTGAAGCAATTTTAGTGCAATATGGAATCAAGAAGCAAGACATAGTTCCTCATTCAAATGATAGTATTGTTCAGACCTTTACAAACACATTAAAAGGAAAATTAGAAGGTGTACAAGCAGTCAACGTTGTTGTACCAGCTCATAGACATCGTCCACGCGGATCTGAACCATATGTACCTCGATCACAAGATCCAAAATGGATCCCGGTCGGGTTACTTGGAAAAATTTATGTACGTGATGATGGAAATTGTGTTGTTGGCGGATTATGTCAAAGTAATTCTGCTGGAATTGCAATTCCAGCGGACAATACATCAATCACTGGCGTCAAGTATAGAATTCTCGAGCGCAGTTCTTCTGACCCATTCGTAATCAGAGTATTATTCCAACACGTTTTCGTCCAATTACAAAATCTCGATTAAAATAGTTCTACAAGATATCGAATTCTCTAGCGAAATTCGTATCCTTCTAAATAAAATTATATTTTCGAAAATATAATTCCAACACGTTTTCGTCCAATTACAAAATCTCGATTAAAATAGTTCTACAAGATATCGAATTCTCCAGCGAAATTCGTATCCTTCTAAATAAAAATATATTTTCGAAAATATATTTTTATTTGATTAAATATTTTTCGAGCATCTTGTAAGCACTCTTGCTATGTCCTACGTCGTCCATTAACTCTTCGATGTTCTTGCCATTGTTTTCTAACAATACATCCTTTCCTCCTGGATGACTCAATGCAAATTCGGTAAGATTGTATTTTTTACATTTGTATGTGACGATTATTTCATCATCTGATGCTCGTGGCGATGGCTGTCGCATTTCGTTAACTATTGTATCTGGTGATTTAGAGGTGACTACTAGATATATTAGGGCACCTATAAATAAAATTGAGAAGTACGATAACATTTATTGTAACATTATAAATTTTTTATACGTCAGACTAGTTTGATCTGTTATTTTTTATGTAGAAATTTGATCCCAGCAGGATATCGTTTGTCTTCTACGAAATGATTTTCTTTTTCTCTAGGTTTGATATTAAATTTAGCTTCGATAAGATCTTCTAATTTCCTCCAAAAGTTATAATTTTCGAGCGTTTCGTTGACAAATGGAGTTATTGGACAGTAGTGGGTAATATGTGGATGTGTATGATGTAGATGATGCTCTTCGGCTGATTGAAAGACATTTATGTTTTGCAGAAAAGTTGCCCATTCTGGTCTTTCCGCATCGGACATATGTGCATATTTATGAACAACATCATTCAATGAAATTGTCAAAAACATTGTAACGGTAAATGATGAAAATTCTATGTAATAAAAAACAGGTGCCATCCATAGTAATGTCCATTTAGCCGAACTTACAAATAAATCATAATCACAAAAGGTAGTGACATATTGCGGTCGAATATGATGTAATCTACTGCTCCAAATGAATATTCCTCCTAATACTGGCGTATGTGGATCAAAATATGTATCTTTAATCCAATGGTAAACTCCGATTATGAAGTCAGCAATTATGTGGCCAAAAAATATTTCAAATAGGTAGCCTAAAATTGTACTTATCATGTTTTCTTCCAATGTGATTAATCAATATTTTAAAATTCATTGTGAGTGGTTTGATTAATTTATTTATAATAAATTAATCAAATTATTTTGCTATTGTGTGTCTGTAAGTACAACTTGGATTTTTACATTTGTCTCCATATCTGCACCACGGCACGTGAACTTTGACGCACGATTCATCATCACATCTGCAGATTACCTTTTCGTGATGTCTAAATTTGCATGAACCGTTGTATCCGCGACAACTGACATCGTATTTACACCATGGCATGTGTTTCTGGATGCATTTCTCATCTTTACACTTGCAAAGTTGTGCATTCTCGTTAGGTGCAACAATTTTTTCCGTGGGGACTTTTATCGAAACTGTTTCTACTGGTTTCTGATTAACGGGAAATACAACTGTTTCTACTGGTTTCTGAATAGGTACATTTGTCGACGAATTTCGAATAGGTACAAGTGGAGTTTCATGTTTGAGATCATCCGCCAAAATCGTTCGCTGAGGAACGGGCGCGTACATTGGCGGAGATGGTGTTCTTGGTACTAAAAATGGATTTTGCGGTGATGCAAAAAATGGATTGTTAGGTGCTGCAACTGGAACTGACAAGAATGGATTGTTAGATATCGATGGAACAGCTGATAAGAAAGGATTTGTGGAAATATTATCACCAGGAAAATCAATCTTTCGTTCAACTGGATGAAACAGATGACATCCTTTAAATAAACAATCCCACCCTCTCATACAACGTTCTCTTCCATCTGCATGAATTTTAAAACATTTGTCTTCAGCGCACTGCAGATTCTTACATATTTGTTGTCGTGTTGGTGGATGAATTGATGTGCAATAATAGTTTTGACACGTTTCTAAACAATGATTGATCAATGTACCCTTTGTAATAATTTCAATGAGGATCATGAGGAGATTTTCAAACTTTTCTTGAACAATGATGCCGTCTTCCCAAACACAATTGATTTTGTTATTAAAGTAAGTGACCTGAACAACTTTGTTATCGAACTTTATGTTACACCCATGTGATTCGACCGTATACGTAATACGGGATTTGGCCGGAACATCATTTTGGCTGAGAAAGTCGCTTATTGCCAAAATTTCTTCCTGGGGCACAATTTTAGGATTCATATGGGTGTTTGTGACTAAAACAGATTGATGGGCCATCCTGAGAATCTAATTTTCACTTTTTTTATCTTATTATTGTGATTTTATTAATAATGCGTAGAATGGATTGATATTGGCACGTTCAAAGTCTCATCGATACAAATTTATTGATATCGTGTTGAATGGACCAACATTGGCACCTTCAAAATATCGTCAATGCAAATTTCTTGATGTCACTTTGAACAGACTAATATCGGTACATTCAAAGTTTCTGGCGAGAGAATTGCTCGTTCGATATTACTAACAAAAATTTGCCAGAAGATTTGACCGCTCAATATTGCTGGCAAGAGAATTGCCGGGAGCTTTGAATGCATCAATATTTGATCGTTCAAAGTTTCTGGCAATTCTCTTGCCGAGAGATTTGAATGCATCAATGTTTGATCGTTCAATGTTACTGGCAAGAGAATTGCCGAGAGATTTGAATGCACCAATATTTGATTGTTCAATGTTACTGGCAAGAGAATTGCCGAGAGATTTGAACGTGCCAATATTTGATTATTCAATGTTACTGGCAAGAGAATTGCCGATAGCTTTGAACGTGCTATTATTTGATTATTCAATGTTACTGGCAAGAGAATTGCCGAGAGATTTGAATGCACCAATATTTGATTGTTCAATGTTACTGGCAAGAGAATTGCCGAGAGATTTGAACGTGCCAATATTTGATTATTCAATGTTACTGGCAAGAGAATTGCCGAGAGATTTGAACGTGCTATTATTGATTATTCAATGTTACTGGCAAGAGAATTGCCGAGAGCTTTGAACGTGCTATTATTTGATTATTCAATGTTACTGGCAAGAAAATTGCCGAGAGATTCGAATGCACTAATATTTGATTGTTCAATGTTACTGGCAAGAGAATTGCCGAGAGATTTGAACGTGCTAATATTGATTATTCAATGTTACTGGCAAGAGAATTGCCGAGAGATTTAAACGTGCTATTATTTGATTATTCAATGTTACTGGCAAGAGAATTGCCGAGAGATTTGAATGCACCAATATTTGATCGTTCAAAGTTTCTGGCAAGAGAATTGCCGAGAGATTTGAACGTGCTAATATTTGATTATTCAATGTTACTGGCAAGAGAATTGCCGCGAGATTTGGATCCACCAATATTTGATCGTTCAAAGTTTCTGGCAAGAGATTTGAACGTGTAAGTGTTCGATCATTTGATGTCTTGTCGATGTAAATTTCTTGGTAGCACGTGAGTAGATAAATATTGGTACATCCAATATCTTATTTATGCAAATATCGATCATTTAACATATTTAATGCGTTCAAACATTTGCTTTTGAAATAATGAGTTCAAAATATATAATTATTATGGTGGGTAAAGTCTGTTGATAAATATATTTTTTTGTATATTACTTATATAATGTCCCATCACCATAACGATGATCACAACCATGGCAGAAAATGCTGTGACAAGTGCGAAAAAAAGAAATGCTGCGATCCCTGTCCAAAGAAATGCTGTGATCCGTGTCCAAAGAAATGCTGTAAAGAAGTTCCATTAAAATGCTGTAACGTTCCTATCATATGTTGCGAACCATGCTGCGACCCAAAACCATGTTGCAACCCATGTGCTAAACCATGTTGCGAACCACCGCGCGTCGAATACGTCATCGTTGAATGTTGTAAAAAGAAACGCAAATGTAAATGTGGTTGCAGAAGACATTAAAGTATTATGATTCATATGAATATATAAATCATAATATTCAAAAAAAATTGATATTTGCACTACAAAATAGGTATTTATATTACTCAATTATCAACTAATGGCCGAAACATTACTATTCGATGACTATTATCATCAAAAATTTACATCAAAATTCGAAGATGCGACAGTTATTATCAAGGAACTTGCCAATGATAAGGAAACAATACAATTATTTGGTCGTACCAATACGATAATACAATTTTTGTCAAAAAAAGATCGAAACAAACTCCTTGAAATGTTATTAGCTAACGGTAAAATATCAGAATTTGAATATCTAAGCCATATAAATTTGATCGATTTATGTACCGCAAAAAAATATTTGCAACTACTTCAGGATCCATTACTATCGGGAATCATAAAACAATTGCATAATATTCAAAATTTGAAGTTGTTAAATGTATATATCAACGCATTTAACGAAGGGATAAGTGTTTTTGCCACGACAATCAAAAGAAACCACAACAGGATATTTTATAATGTATTAAATGTCGCGTATCTTAACGGAGACATTGAGATGATCGAAAATTTATCGAACGACGATAACAGCAAACGAATCATAGAATTGTATGATCATTTCATTTCATCATTTAAATGGGATATGACTGCAATAAATTTCATATGTAAACAAGAAAATGTGACATTTAGATACTTTACTCAAAAAGAAAGAAATCCATACAAATTATGCTTGCAAAACTATGCAATTTGGCGAACAAGCATTCAACATACATAATTATAAACTAGAAGATCATCCTCTTTTTATTTCTGTCACAAAAGGAAATTATCAATTGGTAAATTTGTTAACACAAAAATGCGATGGGGTAGATAACGAATATTGTGACAACACTATTGTTAAAACGGTTCATGTTATGATACATAATTTTGTAAGAAAGCTTTCGGATGAAGACAAAAAAATATATGGATTTTTAATTAAAAAAGTCAGCCAACGCACGTTATTTTATCCAATATTACACAAAATAATAAAGAAAGGCAAGATAAATATTGGCGAATATTATACAGTGCACGAAATGATGAAATATATGAATTCAGAGATGTTGTCCTTCATAATTAGCGCCAATAATAACCATCTATACGATCAATTCCATCATCATTATCTGATGACTGCCCCTAATTCAGATCTTCGACTACCATCCGATCATCGGATCGTCGGATTATGTAGTCAAAATGGTAACCTAGATTTGATCAAAAAGATAGTACAACAAAAAATATGTTTTAATATCACCGCATCTAACAATCGTGCTTTCAAAATTGCGTATTTATCCTTCAGACGCAACATAACAGCATATTATTTATCTCTTCCTGCTATCAATCCATATGTAAAAAATATGATCAGATTACTATCTTGCAATATGGCCGAAGAAAATAAGACTCCGTTACCAAAAGAATTGATAATCATAATCTACTCCATTTTAGTAGATGAGCTAATTAAAAAACTTTTATCCTGATCTATATAATTTATGGAGATCAGGATCTACAATTTATTTAGTTCATCTAAAATTTGCCGAAAATTAGCAATCATCAGTTGAATAGCTAATTCTTTTTCACAATCGTCGATTCTCAATGTCATCCTTTCCCACAAAGCTATTTTTGTAGAAATCATATTCTTCATTTCGTTTACAGCCTGTTTTTGAACAGGTTCTTCTTTCGCGATCTTCGCAATTTGAACAGGTTCTTCTTTTGCAATTTGAACAGGTTCTTCTTTTGCAATTTGAACTGGTTCTTCTTTCGCAATTTGAACTGTTTCCTCCTTAAACGGATGATGTCTTTTCTTTTTTGGTACAGTAGGTCGTTTCTTCTTTGTCGCAAAAGGTTGTTTTTTTTCGAGCATGGGGATCTGTTCACTTCCCAATACAACTTGGTTTTTGGATTCTGCCATAGATTTGAAACTTTTAAAATCTTCAAACGTTTGGGGATTTATATCTGTTATTCCCAAATCACTCATCTGTGCCAATGTGTCCAAATCCGAATCAGATGGAATCATTTTTTTTGAATCATTCGTCTGTACCAATATGTCCAAATTCGACGGAGGGATTTTTTTAAAATCTTCAAACGTTTGAAGAGTTATATCTGTTCTACCCGAGCCAACCATCCTCATTAACGCATCTAAATCTACTGGAGTCACCTTTTTCATCCCCATATCCACCAATCGTTGATACATTTCAACGCTCTTGGTATCGGTTCGAACTTGTTTAGATCCTTGAAAAGACATGTTTGTTATCCCAATTATTTAAAAGGATTATCCTAAATAATATTATTTCAATTTTTTTATCAAAATGCGCCAGGTTCTGATACATTTTGATATGAATTAATTTTCATCTTCGTCTTCGGATCTACCCCAATCCATATTTTTAGCTCTAACCCACATCTCGTCGGGTTCAAGTTTTGGAGGAGAAATATCTTTTGGAGGTCCAGCACATAAATTTATAGCATCTGTGAGCGACAATGTTGAGTTACCTTTGCAAACAAATAAATCACAATTGGGGCAATGTGTTTGTGGCGTAAGTAAACTATGATCAACTTTGCAGTCGTCTTCGTCTTCATCATTAAGAGCGCCACGAATTAACTCAAGACTCCTAGCACGAATATCTAACAAAATTCCATCGGTTGCCTTAAATTCGTCGAGTTCCTTTTCAAGTTCTATCAAGCTGTTATTAAAACTGGAGAACGTTGCGTCGTCGTCATTCAATACAATCTTTCCTTGTTTTTTAACGGGCATATCGAATTTTTCAGAAACTCCGAAATTTTCAGGATGTATTTTATCCATCATCGATTCAGATTGCGAATGATGAACGTCAGGAAAAAGAACATAATTATCAGAGACATCTGGTTGATCGTCAGTGTCAAAATGAGGTTGTTGTTTGCGTTGATGATAAAACGGACAAGTCCATTTGGTACAAAATCCTTTTCTTATAATTTCGCCTGTTTTTTCATTTGTTACGTCTTTGAGTTCCCACTTGCACTGAGTGCGTGACTTTTCAGCAAAAGTTAAATGTGGAGGCACCATCTTTTTCGGTTTTTCGTGTTGCCATGTACAATCGTCCCTCGTGCATCCTTTTGGATATTTTGGATCATTTTCATATTTGCACATCTTGGTCGCTGCCCGTTTTTTCAATCCTTCTAGAAAATGAATCTGAGCATTCAATTTATCGATTGATGCGTTCATTCTCGGTTGTTTATGTTGCCATGGACAATTATCCCGTGCGCATCCTCCTGGAGTGTTTTCATATCTACACATTGATTTTTCGGCCTGTTCTTTCAATAATTCTAGGTCACGAATGTCACCGTGCAATTTATCGATTTGCTCATGAGAAGAATATTGGTGTTCTTGTTTGGGCTCTGCATACAACGCACTTTCATCAAGGTCACGTAGGTCGCCAAATCTTCCTTTAAAATGATACATAGCTGTATGCAGAGTTATTGCACATAGAACATATATAGAACTGCCTGTAAGTCATTTTTTCATTTTTTTTTTAATAAAATATTTATCTAAAAAAGAACATTTCTATTGCAACGCAATCATTTTTAGTCGTAAAAATTTAATAAGCGATTCTTTCGTAGCATGATCCTCTGCATTTGGATCACCTAACGATTTTTCTAACGAATCAATGTTGTCCTGCATCAGTTTCCTCAATTTTTCTTTTTCAGAAAGAGGTTCCACTGGTTTCCGAGCAACAACTTTTTCAACTTGTTTCTGAGCAACAACTTTTTCAACTTGTTTTTGCGGGACATAGTTTTCAACTTGTTTCTGAGCAACAACTTTTTCAACTTGTTTCTGTGGAGCAGCTTTTTTAGGGCCGGATGCTTCCTTTTGTTTGTTTTGTTGCATCAACTTAAATTCTTGGAACGCATCGTATCTGATTTTGAATTCTTTAAAGCCCTCCACAGTGATGGGAGTGTTTCCTGCCATCTTTGCATAATTCGTGAACAAGTCAAAATCAGATTGATCAATTCCTAAAGATTTCATCTTCAAAAATAGTTCGAAATCTTCCTTTTCGTTATCTTGCGTAATTTTTGCAGGTCGATGATTTTGTTTTGCAACAAAAGGTTTTTTGTTCTGTGGTTTTGGTACGTTTGCTGTAGACATTTGGTTGTTGATGATTAGATTAATAATGGAATGCCCTGTAAAAAAAAATTTCAATTTTTTATGAAATTAAATTTATTAAATTTAGTTCCATGAATCTATTTTGTCGCAAATGTTAGCATAACTTTTTCAAACGATTCTATTTCTCTCAAACAAGATTTTTGAATTTCAAGGGGATCTGATTCTGTCAATGACAAAGCTCCCAAATCATCCTTAAATTTCTTCAAGATGTCCATAAAAGCATTTTCCGATTGAAGGACTGTCGCAGTACGTTTAGGATGCTCAAAAGGACATCCTTTTTTGGTGCATCCTCCTTCCTTAGAATCATAATTACAGATTATACGTTTAGGATGCTCAAAAGAACATCCTTTTTTGGTGCAACCTCCTTCCTTAGAATTATAATTGCAGATTCCACGTTTAGGGTGCTCAAAGGGACATTCTTCTTTGGTGCAACCTCCTTTAAGATGAAATTTACAGATGGTATTTTTGGTCTTTTTGTCGTCCTTAGCAGGATGTCCAAAAGTACAACCCTTTCTGGTACATCCTCCTTCCAAATTGTGAAACTTGCAAATTGGGGTCTTTGGGGGTTTTGTGCCGTTGTCTGGCGTTTTGATTGAAATTCCCGCATCTTCCAATTCTTTTTCTAATTCGTGTTTTCTTGTCAACAGCGCTGCACGAACACGTTGCAAATCAATGGGACAATCCAATGGACCAGGAGCTATCTTTTTAGATTGTGATGTCTGCTTATTCATGGGATGTATTAATACTACTAATACTGATGTAACTGCCTGAAAACTATTTTTTCAATTTTTTTTGTTGAAAATTGCCATTTTTTATCGTTCGTAAGTATAATTAGGTATGATGAAAAGACAACAATATCCAATACTAGATCAAAATCCAGAAAAAGTGATACCTGATACAATATCCGAAAACTTTTTTACAGAACTTAAAAGTGGAGATATTAACAAAATAAGATCATTTGTTATTGAACACAAAAATAGGTTAAATTTGATCGAAGGTGGTACTCGAAAGACCCCGTTTCATGTTGTGCTTGAATTGAATGACAAAATAGCCAATGACGCCGCAAAGTTAGAATTAATTAGGTATTTAGATTCAATGGGGGCACCATATGATCTACCAGATGCAAGTAATGTTTGGCCTATCCATTTAGCAGCACAATTACAAAATGAAGATATTATTAAGTTCTTTGTTGATAAAAAAACTGTTATGGTAAGGAAAGATAGTTCAAATAATACCCCATTGCATTATGCCATCAGTGGAAGCCGAGTTGAATGTCCCAACGACGTCAAACCCGGAGATCTAGTTCCATCGCAAAAAATAGATGATAGACTGCTCTCTGAAGCATTAATAGAAGCCGAAAGTGAAATTATGAAGATACTTAACACTGATCCTAATACTAAAAATGATCTTGTCCATTTGATCAATACCATTGACAAGGTTGCTGATATGTATGAAAACAGTTCTACTGAGCGAGATTTAGAGGATAAAATAACGAAGATTTTTACGGACGTGGCTGAGGATCCAAATTATACTGGTGATTTGAAAGAACAACAAAATGGATTAGAGTTAATAATTGATAACATGACAGATGACGTTAAAAAGGATTTATTAAGAACTGCAACCAATCCGATTACGTTTAGATCAAATAATACGGGATGGGGACCAGGATTAACTGCATACGAAAAAATTATGCCTAACGAAACTGATCAATCTATTCAAAAAATAGGCGAAAATTTGAAAAAGAAGGAAGCAGAGATTCTGGATCCTACAGATAGTAGCATCAATAAGATGATGATCGACATCGCCGCTGATTTGAATAATCTTAAAACGGAACAGATTAAAATGACGTTTGAAGATGGAAAAGATATATTGTACAGCAAAATATTATCGTTGTTAATCGCAAATAAGGAGTTCACGGAAAATCCATGTACTGTTATGGTAGATACGATTATGAGTAAGATGAAGTTCATGTCAGCAGAGGCATACAATATATACACACAACGGAGACAATATAATCCTGCGCAAAATATGATGAATCAACCCGGATTAGCTGGAATACCGGATAAAATTAAAGCAGATAATGTTGATGATGCATATTTATTATTTAAAGATCCGGTTCTGATAAATAAATTTTTAAAAAAAAGTTACCGACCAATACTTTTTGAATATCTACAAAAGACCATAGAAGAGATAGATATATTGAACGGTAACTTAACACTGACAAATTTTTTGAACAATAACATGACAGCGATGATAACTTATGACATTCCGGGAAATCTAAGTGCCCCTATTCGGCCGTCTGATATACAAGGATTAACCAATACTGAATTCAGGAATATATTTGCACGTTATCCTTATTTGCAAATGTTTCGGAAGGAATTCGTAAGTGCAGGCGGAAATGACGACCTTTTTTTTAGTAGATCGATTATTGATTATGGTTTATCAAAAAAACCAATAAATAGGGATATGACAAGCGCAGGTAGCCCCAACGCGAATAAATGGTTCGCTATATTCAATCCGCCAGCTGGAACTGCCAATAATCCAGTCTTGGCACAGGGATATCCCTTGTTTTTATCAGGCGTTCCAGAGTCAGCAATATCTGGATACATTATTAGTCCGTTAAGAAAACGTCTGACATATATAGATATCTTCCGTATTTTTGATGCCATCCGCCAAGTTGCGAATAACATAAATCATGACGGTTTTTATAGTATGTTTACATACATCACAGCTTTCGATCGTCCGTTCAAGGATTTATGGAAGCACGTTGACGAAGTATTCACTGAAAGTTTTAGAAAAGAGTTTCCACTGTTGATCGTCACTATGAAAATTTTTTACAAATTCTTTGAAAATAATATCGAAGTCATGATAGCATCATTATGTCAACAAATTTCTCAAAATCTTCGGAAATATCGAAACAGAAAAGCAATAAATCAATCTATTAAAAAAATATTTGGATATACCCGCGACAATAAAAAACGATTACCTAAGATAGACAATTCTCTTCTTTACAGTTTGATAATACCTGATGGATTAGATATGATGAATCCAAATAATATCGACCTGCTTCAAAAATATGAAACGGTAAAATGGGATATTAATAATCCTCTTGTTTCATGGTTTAAAACTTTTATAGAACAAGGAAACGTCGATCCATCCGTTATTAATAATGTACATGCCCGATTATTAAAAATATTTCCCGTAAATGTCCTGCTAGAACCGGATGATTTTAAGTTAGGGCGAACTCATAATCTTCGACTAGATATCGCCGAAGCAATGAATCCGGTATTTAACGAATTCTTGAAAGTGATACAAAACAAAGAATTTGACGAACAGGTCAATAAATTTTTAGGTACTAACAACGTCCGAAAAAATTATCAATCAATAATCGATCAAATTCAATTAATTAACAATTCTGATTTACTCGATGCCGTCCGCAGAGACGAAATACCCGCATCATTTTTTATCACAGAACGTATCGGAGCAAATTATAGGCTTGTGATCAGAAATATTAATACCATCAACGTTCGAATTAGAAAAGTAAATGAGATAATGTCTGATATTAATTGGTCTATCTCTAAGAATTTTTATTATTACATTCCGCAAATCTATTTACCGACCCTAATTGCTGAGTTATTTTATATGGTCAAAGATGTGAATGATTTCGAACAGAATATGAGTAAGGTTGGCACAGTTGAATATGACGCATTTGTCGACATAACGGATCCCACATCCTCGTCATTAGTTGCTGGACAAAAAAAATTAACGCAAAACGTGAATATGCTTATCAAAAATAGCACGCAATTTGTAGCAAGAATTACCGAATATCATAACAAAGTTGTTGATTTTATTAACCGAAATAACTCATATGCGTTATTATCTAAGAAAGGAACAAATGTGTTCGATAATAATTTGCCAATGATCAATGTACCCACAAGTTTATCAGAAAACTTGGCCAACGACAAAATAACTGCGACATTGCAGAAATATACGATCAATGCGATTAACTTTTACGCTGGAGCACATATACCAATCGGCAATATTCTTCCGTTATCATCATTCGATTTTGCTAACGATAAATATCGTGATATGTTACTTACAAGAACAGGAATCATTTCTAATGTTCCTGCTGCTGGAGATAATAACCAACTAAATGTTATTCCTGGACCAAATTATATAGAGGTACAAAACAGTATCGCTGGAGAATTTTTAGATTATGTACCTGCTGCTGGACCTGGAATTCCTGGAGCCGGACCAGAAACCATTAGATACAAAGATGCATTCATTGCTTTTTTAGAGAACGATTTTGATATTGACGCCATCTGGGCAACCGGAATGCCCTTATCCATCAAATCTTTACTCGATGACCACATAAAATTAGTAAAACAAGAGATACTCGAACGAACGATCACTTACTACAACCAACCTGCAAACCAAATAGGATTCTATCCTAAACTCAAAAACATCGCATTGGGTGACGCGCAATATACAAAATTATCGGACATCCCTACATTAATAGTTATTGGACAAGTGACTGACAAAATCATCATCGATATCATCGATTTTGCGGTCAAAAAATCGGTCATCGATTGGGTTTATAATAAAGTCAATAACTTCAAATACAACATTCCGGAAATTCCATTTTTTAAACAGAATGATTATTTGCAAATGGTATTAAATTCTGTAGAAAAAAAGGCGCTAGAAAATATATTGACTCAAAATAAAACCTATGCAAATTTGGAATTTCAAATGTCACATGTAGAACAACAACCTACACAACTCGATTATGCCACAAAAGATGATCCATTTATTCATTATCTGTATGATATTGACTACTTTTCAGAGAATTCTTCAAATACTAACGCCAAGAAATGCTACAATATCAATCCTGCAGTCGTGAAACAATCAATAACATCTGATACAATCAATAGTAAAAATTCCGATGGCGAAACTCCATTGCATCTGGCAGTCGAGATGGGTCATCCCCAACTAGTAAAACTTTTAGTCGATAATGGCGCAGTTGCAATCAAAAACAACGAAGGTAAGACCCCACTTGATACAATCATACAAGATCTGTCTCGTCATTTAAATTTCTTAAATGAAAATCCCATCAAAAATGCATTGGAGAAATTTTCGAAACCATTTAATGATGTATTGATTTCAAGATTGCGAAATGAAAAATTCAATAACAACATCATTAAAAATATCACACTAGGAGTTCCAATACAAATTGCAATGTATAATCATATGTTCTACATTTATACCGAAAATTATCGATATAATATCACATCAGAATTGAAAGACAAAATTAAAAGAATTATTAGCAATGTTTCTGACAAAAATAACATCTATCCAGTTGATTTGTATCAAGTCGGCCCAAATGATCCCGGGTTAAATAAAATTATCAGTACCAGTTTTGGTGATAATTTGGAGAAGATGGCTGCAAGTGATCTTAAAGATGTTAATCAGCGAAAAATATCAAAGTTTCAGAAGGAAATAGAGATCATCCAAAATCAAATTGATGGTTTGACGAAAGAGAAGGACTCTAAACCTCTGCAAATTCCTGTCATTGATTCTGCTATTGCCGCATTAAACGTACGTAAAGGATTGATTTCAAATAAGATCAAAAACATAGAAATAGTCTTGCCACAAGATGATGATATGGAAAATGACTTGTTTAAATCATTTTACATGCGCGCGGTACAAAATATCGTTGATACAGTTGAGAGTAGAGAATCATCGTTCACTTTGACCAATTTTTACGAAAATTCGTTTGATAAGATAAGTAAAGGTACAAATAGAGTGTATGATGATAGTATGGTTGAAATGAATATCAGTATCTGGGAAAATTATTTTAGTAAAGATATTTTGAATACCCCGTCACTGATCTTTTTTAGAATAGGTTACGTATTAGAACGATATCTCCAAACTGATCCCCGAAACAACAAAGAAAATATTACCGTCATTGCAGATTACATGGCTATTGTTAAAGATTATATCGAACTTCGCAACAATTTGCCACGATCCTTAGATGATAATCCAATTTTAGCAGAACAACGAGACCAACTTATCTATCTTATCAACTTAATCATCACTCCAGCTATCAAAAATATCATTTTGCGCCAGATATATAATTCTATTCAAAAATCGGATGCCACAAATATCCTGATCAAAAATGATGACTTTTCAAATAATGTACTTGGCGAAATTCTGCAAACGAGATTTAATAATACAACATTGGATATGTATTTGAATAACATCCTACCCAAAAGAGCCATCAAATTTTATACCAAAATATATGATAATAGCAACGATCCGGAACAGAAAATAACGAATGATAAAGACTTGCTAATACCAATTTTAAATATCATCAAAAGTGTTAAGATGATTATTATCGATGACAATCATATTTTTGTTGAAAATTTTAATAACTATTTGGCCCCATTTATTTTGAACACCTATCAAAATTTCATTAACACTATAAATATGACAGTTTTTGGTTATGAGAGATATTTGTTACATACTTATCAATTGGTCACAATATCAAACAGACTAATGTAATCACCGTGCTTGCTATATTTTTTATAAGTAATATACATATAAGAAATGTCGTGCAGATACAAATGCAGAAAATATTGTTCATCAAGTTCTTCATCTTCATCGAGCGATGATTGTTGTCGCCAAGAAAAGAAATGCATTGTGGATGAAAATTTTATCATTACAAATCTAGTTTCGAATCAACCCAATGTTGCACCAAATCAAGATGTAAATTTAGTAAATCCATGGGGTATCGTAAATTATTCAGGACGGTTATGGGTAGCAGACAATGGCACTGGTTTGATCACCACATATAATCTTAATGGAGTACCATTACTAACTATAATAACGGTACCACCAGCGTCGACAGGAACTGGGTCACCTACCGGATTAGTTGTTAATACGGGGACAAATTTTGTTGTTACGAACGGGATGGTAAGTGGACCGGCAACATTGATAACATGCACAGAGGACGGAACTGTTTCTGGATATAACGCAACTGTCAACGCAACAAGTACTATCATCGTTGTTGATCGATCAAGTGTGAACGCAATTTACAAAGGACTCGCAATAGCTAATAATAATTTGTATGTAGCAGATTTTCATAATAATCGTATTGATGTTTTTGATGATAATTTTAATTTACTGGCTGGATATCCATTTATTGATCCAGCATTGCCAATCGGTTACGCACCGTTTAACATAACATACATTTGTGGGAAATTATATGTGTCATATGCAAAACAAGATAGTAACGCTGAAGATGATGTATCTGGTCTTGGAAATGGATTTATAAGTATGTTTAGCGTTCAGGGAGTATTTTTAGGCAGATTTTTGAGTGGTGGATATCTTAATTCACCCTGGAGCATTCTTCGCTTGAGAGAAGATACATATGCTCAGACTTGTACAGGATGCGGTATATTTTTGATAGGTAATTTTGGTGATGGTACGATCGGTGTTTACACCAGTCGCGGTGTGTTCGTTGGTAGGTTGAGGGATAGATGTGGCGTGGATGTTATCATTGATGGACTTTGGGGATTGGCATATGGTCGTAATATATACTTTGCGTCAGGTCCAAATAATGAAACGAATGGGTTAGTGGGTACTTTGTTGCTCTGTTAAAAAAATTGAAAATTATTTAGTTCATGATAATGTATTAGTCATATATTATCATAAAATGGAAGACATTATTGATGATTCTTTTATTAGTATTTGTTTAACATTGAGTTCGAAAGACAAGATATGTTTGACATCAACTAATAAAAAAATGTATCCGAAACGAGTGATAATTTGTTACGACGAACCTATGTATATAGACGAAATAATTCATAACAAGTTGTATCATAATTTTACGCGAATCATAATCGAAAGTCCGCCAAAATTCATAGGGGTTAATTATTACTCTGGTCATGAAATTCTATCACGTATTTTGCCAAAATTCATGGGGGTTAATTATTATTGTGGTCATGAAATTCCATTGTGTATTTTGCCAAAAAATGTCAAAGCAATACGTACCAATTATAAAATACATATTCCAAACAGCGTAACAGAATTATTTTTTGGAGAATTTTTTAATGAACAAATAGATGGTATGATACCTAAAAGTGTTCGCAGATTGGAATTTGGTATGATATTTAACCAAAACATAATCAACAGTATTCCATATGGTGTAACCGATTTAAAATTTGGATATGAATTTAATAAACCGATTATTGACGATTCTGATTCAAAAAATCCAGTATTTGGAATTCCTGATAGTGTTATCACTCTTAAATTCGGGGATTCATTTAATCAGAGTTTAGAAAAAGGTTTTCCCAAGAGTGTCGAGAGGTTATCGTTGAGGAGTCTTTATTTGGTAAAAAATTCAATAATACCACCTGTTAAAGTACTGTCTATTCGTGGACATGCTGTTAGAATATCATTATCCATACCTTCGACAGTGACCACTTTGAAACTTAAATTTGAATATGGGGTAATATCACAGGGGATGATTCCCAATTCAGTGAGAATGTTATTCATTTTAGAATGTGGAATAAGTCCTGGCTCTATACCATATGGTGTCACGCATTTAGAATTTGGCACTCGTTTTAATTCGTCTATTGTCGGTTGCATTCCAGATTCAGTTATTGAAATAAAATTTGGCAACGCATTCAATAAAACTATAAAAAAGGCGATTCCGTTAGGTGTACAAAAAATAACATTTGGTGCAAAATTTTCTTGCCAGTTGTGCGGTAATATACCTAAATCTGTCACACATGTAATATTAGACAAGGGTTCTGAACATAGAAAAGGTGAAATACCGCATGTTAAAAAAATAGAAATCAAAAATAGACAATTGTTAATATAATACATTATATTAACGATTGAGAGTTATTTCGGATGAATAATCGTTACCCCAATAACCATCTTTAATGGTCCATAAATCATACCATCCTTCACTGCATGCTGTTCTTGGCGAACATGTATTGGTTCTGTTTTGATATTCTCGTTCAGCGTCCATAAATCGTTGCCCGTTTTTTTGCATAAACGTTCGAAATTGATTGGAACTACGAAATCCGTTCATTTTTTGCATAGTTTCAGTAAGTTCGTTTGTGGAACCAAAATAAGTAATAAATCTGCCGTCATCCATTATCGCTGGACAACCATCCGGGTAGTACACATTATTTCCTCCTAATCTTTTTTTTCTTGAATTATCCATGTCTAATGTTAAATGAGATTTTATACATAATTTATTTTTTTAATTCATTTTTATGTTTTAACGTTATTTTTGACATCACATTTGATCCTAACCCTGACCGTTTTAGCGGTTTTGGAATGTCAGATAATTGTGAACCGTCGGATGGTAAGTCGGCGTAATACAATGATTCTGATACATATCTCATGATATCAGAATCATATCCTGAGTTACTTGCCGATCTAGCCGTGTCACCCCCAAATAAATCGTCTTGTTTTGCTGCATCAATTTGTTGTTTCAAAGACTGTTTATCTGATTCACTCAAATCTACTAACAAATCGTTGTATTCTTTTGCCGGACATGAATGCATATTTTGAGCCACCGTTTGCCGCTTATTTTTATTCTCTATGTTCTTTAAAAGCCTATTCGCTTCTGATTCTCGAATATTTTCATCATATATCACACTCAATTGATTTCTCCCGATATCAGAAGAATTATATGTGATCGATAACGGTGGAGAATGTGTATTTATTTTTCTTTTTGACACATTTGTATTAATCTTTTTTTCTAATTCACCGAGTCTTAATTCCATAGAAAGGGATTTGTGATGAATAGGATCTACTATTTTTTTCATTTTAGTCAATTCGCTATAAAAATAATACGCCATTAATGCGCATATAATTACACCAACGATAATCATATGTTTGCTTTCGATCATTGAATATGCTATATATTTGAGTCGTAGAATTATTTGCAATTTTTGAACTATATAGACCTTAAGATCTATCACCGTTTAGTACGCGTTTGGTATATTTGAGATTTATTCCTTGAGGTGCTCGTTCCCTAACATTATCTACATTGTTAAAATGCATCAAATCCGTTGTACCGGATGGAGCGAGGGGACATACTGGACAATCATTTGGAGATGGAATACATACTGGTGGTTGTTCATATCCTCTATACCATGCAAACTCGGGAAGATATGTATATGGATTCAAATTACGTCCTAATGGAACGGTATTGAATGGATTGCTACTCGTATAAACCATTTCGTTCTGATATCTTTCTTTGATACCTTCTTTGGCAGCGTCTTCAATGAACATCATCTCCTCAAATTTTTGTTTATCTACGCCAGATAAATTCATAAAATCGATCATATCTTGATCTGATGTTCGATAGTCAAAAACTCTTCTTTTAGGTTCTAGAGTTATTTGCGGTTCTGTTGTGTCTGCGATGAGTGCCGGGGGAATATTTACGGGGACATTCACTTCAGGTCTCGGAAGACCAACAACGTTTGAAGGAATTTCTACGCCGGGCTTGAAAACACCACTGACAGTTCCATCGGTTGATGCAAATAAAGCATCTTGCACTGGAGGTTCTACAATTCTGTATCCTTCCGTCAATTTATTTTTGTTCGTTAGAAAAATGATTATTATCATCACAATCGCAATGATGATTCCTATTTTGACATCATCTATCGCATCATCGCTAAAAGCCTTAATCAAACAATAAATTATCCCTGCGGCACCTAAATAAGTGATTATATTTTCCAACGATATCATTTTATCTATAATTAATTGATAAAATTATTTGCCTATTCTACGAAAAAAATTGAAATCTTTAATTCTGCACTGATCCATCCTATATCCCTATTATATATTCAACATGCAACGTTGTTTTGCCCCTAAAAAAAGAGTTTTTAGTATTAGCCGTAAGAAATTAATAACGAGAATCCCCAAATTTGATCTTGAAATTTTATTATTCGTAGCGCAATTAGTAACTCCGGGAGCTCCAAAAAAGATACGACCAACGTCATGTAAGAGGAAAGATATCAAAACAGTTCCTAGATTTAATTTAGATGAATTCGAAAATACACTTATCACTATTCATAAAAAATATTCAGGGAAAGCTGCAGCGAGCGGCAAGGCATATGAAAGGGACACGCTCGATGTGTGTCACAAGATCAAGTTTAAGGGATCTTCAAGTCCATTGACAACAAAAAAAAATACTGCTGGATCATCAGCAGGAGTGGATGTCATTATTAAACATGGTGTCAATGAGATCGGAATAGAATGCAAAAAAAAGTTTGTGGAAGGGATGCAGATGACGCTGCAATTTGACAGAACAAGTGGATCATGGAAATCAGGAGGGAAAAATAAGATACCAGAAGATGCTAAGATATTGTTTGAGAAAAATATAGGTGACATGAAAATATTCAATGGTAAGATACCAAAATTTATGAATGAGAAAATAACGCATGATGAATGGTTGCGGATAAAGAAAAGTTCGCCAGATTTTTCTGATGTTCGATTTCCGTGCTCCAATAATCTTATTTCTAAGATGTATCATGCGAAAGGCTGTCAGTACATCCAAGTTGGCAGTCATGGATTATATCATACGTATCAGGATGTTTGCGGATTTGGCGTTCCATATTTTGAATGCGAATCGTTCATCAGGATAAGAACAAAGATTCATGCTCGAAATAAGCAGGGATATATGGCCGCATCGGTCACTTCATCTGTTATGCCATGTATGTTAAAAATTCAAAAATCCCCGTTTAGTTTAGACAGTTTCGATCAGTTGCCAAAAAATGTGCAACTTTTATGAGAAAAAAATGATATTATCATATTATTTTTTTCTTATCATACAATAAATAAATTATTACAAGGAGTAGGACAATTACTACCGCATACATAAACATACCAATATGTACATAAGGTTGCACTCTATCATTTACTATTTGTGTAAATCGTTGTGAAAAATTTTCTTTGGATATGACATCTAATATCCCATTTAACAATCTATCTGTCATTGGCCCCATACCCGACTTAAATTCGTTTGGATTCATCAGTGGCTATATGAATTGAGATTAGAAAAATTTTTTCGGAACACAAATTTAAAAATAATCTGGCGAGAACAATATTTCGTCAGAATGTAAATATCCTTTTTCAGATTCATGTGCTTTCTTGGTTACTTTTTTAGCTTTTTTTTCTTTGGGTTTGTCATCTTTTTTTTTGATTGATTCAGAATTCTCTGAACGTTTTGCATCTTGCTCGGATAACCAAGTTCGCAACCCATCAATTGTGTCTGGTGAAATTTTGTTTAGTACTTTTTTGGCATTTTTATCATCCCCCAATAATTTTTCAATCGCCTCCATTTTTTTGGCATCATTAGACCCTTTTCTTAAATCTGGATCGTCATCAATGACTTTCTTCTTTAAAGCCATCCTATACAATTTTGCAGTCGCCTCGTCAACATTGAGTACTTTTATTATTTTTTTAAGAATCTGATTGTATGTATCAGTAATTTTAGGATCTCGCTTTCCTCCATCTTGTGAATCTACATTATTAATTTTATGATGTATACGTTTATTTTTAGTTAGTCTGAATGTGTCATTGACTCCAGAATCGGGTAAAACGTCGCTGTCTGTGAAATCAGATACTTTGGATCGGATGATGCGTTTGCTTGAATATCCTCCTTTGATTTGTGCAGTTGGCTGATTAAATGAATTTATGTAATATTGAATCAATTTTGAGATAAAATCAAAATGGTCAGTCTGAGGTGCGGACGATTGTGGAATATGAACTGGTTCTTTCTTTTGTGTAATCACCATATCTTCGTTATTAGGAATATTTGGATTGGCGTGACATTCGTTGATAAGATAATCAATAAAATCATGCGAATCTGCATCTTTTTCGATCAATGTTTTTAACGCCAAATGAATTGGAAGATCCCCATTTTTGTTTGCTTTATTCATCAATGTGTACGTAATACATTTTTTGTCTAATTTTTTCAATGATTCAATTGAGTCTTTATCCAATTTAGATGCGATGTGATGAATGATAGTATTTCCCATATCATCAATAACCGTGTCTAAACGGTCCAATATTTCTTTGTAATTACTTTCGTTGTACGATTGTAATATTTTCTCATTCGTCGACATATTTAAAATTATATAGTTAAGCTAGATTTTTTATACAGAATTATTAATTAGTAAATTTTGGATGATGGAGATAGTTTAGTCCAAACGCGCTGAACTTTTGGAGGCAAAAAAACGTGTCTTAAATGATATGAGTTAAGATCTTTCTCAAAATGCCAGGATATAAGATTAAAAAATATTAATATCTCAAATTAGTATATAATTAAATATGAAAATGGACTCCAATTTATTATTAGGATTATTGGTTATAGTCGTAGTAATTGCTATAATTTATTATTTCAACCGATTAGATTCTGAACCATTTCAAAATGATGGAGTTTTAGATGATGATATGCAAACATACAGCATGGATGAAACTTTAATCAGGGAAAGACGCGGACCATTAGGCGGAGAACCGCGTAGTGCAGATCGAAATAGACCTGTTATCCAGCCTCCAGTATTGAGTAATCGATCTGACGATGATATTCCAGGAGATTTGATTGATGATTTGATCACGCAATACTCTGTCGAAGATAGAACATTGGACGGAGGCTCTGGTGATTTTTCTCCTGCAGATCCAATGTCGGAAACTCATGCGCCATTTGATAACTATGGTAGAAAAAGACAGTTGAATATGCGAAAAATGGAAGAACCATACTCATCAGACGTGTACGACCATCGCCAACCGTCATATATGGAAAAGAGAATGCTAAAAAAATCACCGTTAGATAGAGAAGAAGATGATCGATATGTTGAAAATGATCCTCGTGATTTCATGTACAAAAAAAATAAATTTACACAAAGAACACAAAAAGATATTGATGATCTGTTTGATGTTGACAAAATGTTACCGCAAGAACGACAAGATTGGTTCGACGTAACACCATTAGAATCTACTAAGAAGATCAAAGGAACACATCTAATCCATCCTAAAACTCACATGGGAGTTAACACAGTTGCTAATTCATTACGTAACGCAACTCATGATATTCGAGGTGATATTGTTAATCCAAAACTTAATACTGGTCCATGGATGCAATCTACAATTGAACCTGATACTAATATCAAAGGAATTTGTAACGCGATATAATGTTAATAATTATTATAAATTGTTAATATTAATATTCTATGCGCAAACGTAACAGGCTTGTAAATGATTTTTATCGTTATTCTAAATGTTGTGTTGGAATTAATACAATCGGTGCTCCAATGCGTAACGTAACTCACGACATTCGAGTTGATATTGTTTATCCAAAATTTATTATCTGTCCATGGATGCAATCCACCGTTGAACCTTAAAGAATTTGTAATGCGACATAATGTTAATAATTATTATAAATTATTAACATTAGTAATTAGATGGAAAATAAACAGTCAGACAAAGAGCAAGATGATTCTCAGAATTTTGAATACAAAAAGAACAAATTTACACAAAGAACACAAGAAGAACCGTTCGATGTTGACATGCCGAATGATCATGATTGGTTTGACGCGGAACCAATCAAATCCACCAAGAAAATCAAAGAAACGCATTTGATTCATCCTAAAATTCCTATGACAGTTAAAACAGTCGCTTCTTCATTGCGCGATCCTCCTAATGATATTAGAGGTGATATTGTTAATCCAAAACTCAATGTCGGACCATGGATGCAATCTTCAATCGAACCTGATACTAATATCAAAGGAATTTGTAACTCAATATAATGTTAATAATTATTGATTATTAACATTTACTACCCAATCTACAAATTGATCAGCTGTCAAATGAGCAAACATATCCGGATTGAACATGGGACTGTCGACGTCATTCACCATCATCATTAGCTCTTGATACAAATTACGGACAGCATCAATATATTTACAATCCGCATCTAAATTATCAATCCAATCGTACATTTCGTCGGTTATGATAGAATCGTAATTCATTATTATTAATTTAACAATAATGAAACTTTAAATTGCTCTCGATGTTTTGCTGGCTAAAACTCTGAATGGTTTTTTCATATTTGCTCTTAGAATTCCATGTTTATCTAACTCCAATAATTCGTCAAAAACTGCGTCAACAAATTGTTGATTAGTGCATCCTAGATTATTTTCTTTACGATACCAGTTTGAAACACATTTTTTAGTATTTTGTGGTAAGAATGATGGTTCTCCATTTCTATTTGATATAATCGACGAAAAAGTGCGCACATGTGGAGGCATATTAGAAATATTAAAGGTCCCAGCTTTTATGAAATCCCTGCCACTTATCACACAGTTCATGCGAATTTTTTTGCTACCATCATAAATAACAAAAAAGTCATCACATTGGGAATCATACTTCTCATTAAATATCGCTTCTAATTGGGAAATCGTAATTTCTTGTAACCGCCTATCGCTAATATCTAACTGATAGTGGGCAAAATTATTGTCAGTGTCAACATAGTAGTTAGTGCTTATTCCTATGGGTGAAATGACATAATTTGTAATTGTGCTATTTAATGAAACGTAATATTCGCATTCCAGATGAGGATCATACTGTGTAACAATATTTTTTAAGATACGTTGACTGTCTATCAAAATTTTTTGTATCAGATCTTGGGAATAAGCATCAAAATTGCGCTCTATTAGTCTTTGAATCAGAATATTCAACGTTTCTTCAATAAATTCCATTGATTCATGATTACCCAACGAATATTTAATTTGAAAAATAAAGGCTTTATTTTCGATAACAAATTTGAACATTTCTTGATTGAATGATGTGTATAATTTTTCTATTTGTTTGATATATTCGCATAAAAAAATCAACTTTTCGCACACTAAGATGCGCTCCCTTGTCATTTCTTCGCGTTGTTTCAGTTTATCATATTCAAAATGATCATGGAATTGTTTTGCACCATAATGTTTCACTAATTTGATGGCACATAGAATTCGAGTTTTGTTATATAATTCGTTATGATACAATTTAAGGCGCAGAAAAGCAAAGTCATCATAAATTTTTGAGATTTCGTCATAATTGATGTTGATATCTTTGTTTAGTAATTCTTGTGAGTGACTGCTTTCATTTTTGGCGAATTTTGCGAAATCTAAACTGTTCATTGATTTACTCTCGACAGTTATAAATGTTGGGAACATTGCGTCGTTAATACTTTTAGATTGAGGTTTTTGTGCACCAGCCTCTTTCTTTTTTGTATAGGATCCGTTTTCCGATAACATATTTAATCGATCTGTCAACGTTTTTCGAGTATTTGATGACATGTATGAGCCGCTATTTAATTTTTCTTGTATGTCTGCTGCCGACATATCATTGATATCTTTGAACGTACTGTACATGTGCAATGTTTTTTTAATAATTATATATGTATACGTTTTATACTTATATGATTATTTTTTGGTAGATTTTTTTTCTTCGTTGATTCCTTTGGTGCGTTTAAGATAGTATCTGGTAACTTTAGGACGATTATTTTCTATTTTGAGGACAAGTTGATCAACTTGACTTTCATTTTTGATCACCTCCATCAGCGTTTTCTTGATAATATCATGTTTTATTGCACCAGAAGTGACTGATTTATTACGTCGCACGTGTCCTCGTAATTTATTATCGTCGTCTTTGATAACGAGCGGTGTTTCTTCCAAACCAAGTTTATTGATCATTTTAATGATATTATCTTCCTTTGCTTTTTTAGCAACTTTGTATTTCTTCGTTTCAGCATTTAGTTCTTTGATTTTGTCATCATCATTTAACCAGGATAATATGTTCTGTTTTAGCTGGGCATGTGCTAAATTACCAACTTTTTCGTTTGGAGGAGCTGTCTCGCGGATAACAGTTTCGCTTTCGGAAATGCTATCTTCTTCTTTGACAACTTTTTTGGCCTTTTTGACAGCCTTCTTGACTGGCTGTTTTTTAGCCGGCTTTTTTTTTGGTTTTTTGACTGGACTTTCGACTTCTTCAGATATTTCTTCAGATATTTCTTCAGACATTTGCTGTTTTTTGCTTCTTTTTTTTGACGACATTAATATATGTTAACATTAAAATTTTTTATAATGTTGACATCTATGATTTGTACAAATCCATACGTATTTCTACAACTGGACTGATTGGCCAACTAAATACTGGCATAAATAAGCTCTTGTAATCATTTGCGTTTAATCCGATAAATTTTGTAGTCGTATTGTACAAATATGGCAAATTGAAATACGTGAACCGTGTTATTGGATGAACATATATATTATCTCTACGACGTAAATAATCATCCGAAGATGATGAATCTGAAATAGATGAATCATCGTCAAAATGTCCTTTACCTCCTGTTTGCTTTTCTAGTTCATCTACTTTGTCCATTAATTTTTCGTTTAGTTTAGCTGACAAAACTTCATCTGGCAATTGTATCATATTATAATCAACTGTATTAGTATTCGTACCGTCTCGTTTTTCATTAATTTTGAAGTGAGTGATATCTTTTGATTTTATATTTTGGATGGCAAAATTAAAATCTTCAACATGATTGGTAAAGTACTTAGAAACGGCGTTATACAAATGTTTGCCGGCGCTCCTAGCATTTTTAGCGCTCACTATAGTGTCGATAGACCCTTCAACATAAGGATTGATTAAACGGTAACTATTTTTAACACTCATAATATTTCTATATTAATAGAAAATATTTTTTGCGTAAATATCTTCGATAAGGACTAGAATTTTTATTCAAACATATAAATTTTAATATCCATGACATCCAATGTTAATTATATGTTTTTATAAATCACGATTAATAATTTTTCGCGCGCAAATCGAACGCATTTAAAGAATTAAATACTATATTTGTTAAGGAATGAGTAAAAATATACAAAAAAATCACAAACCACAACGGATTCTAGAAGTTAGAACTTCCCAAACTGGTGTGCTTAAACAAGTGTTCGAAAGAATAAGTACTGTCATTTCTGATTGTTGTATTGTTTTTATACCTCCAGATAAGACATTCGATCAATCGCAAGATGACGATTATTATGAAAAAATTGATGCAAATCCGACCAATGAGAGGAAAAAAAGGAAAAAAAATCTTGTTGAAAAAAACACTGCAAAGAAAGCATGTGGCGGAGGAATTCGCATTCTCAGATTAACGGAAGACAAAAGCGTTCTGATTAAATTAGCATTAGATTCAGATAAATTTGATTACTTTATGTGCACTGAACCAAAAATCAAGATTGGTGTTGATATTAATCAGTTACACGCTATGCTTAAAATGATTAACGATGATGAACCGATTATCTTTTACATGAACAAGGATAATATGAATAGGTTATATATCAATAGTGTAGCCAAAAATAACGATGGTAGCGAAGAAACAGACATTGAATTGTTTTTGATGGATATTAGTAATCCTGAGTTACAAATTCCGCAAACAGAGTTTCAAAATATTATTACAATTGCGTCAGATAAGTTTCACACAGATTGTAAACATTTTAATAATAATACCCGCATCGTTGAAATTATATCCATAAATGATCAAATATCGTTCAAAGGAATAAGCGATGCAGGTCATATCACAAAAACCTATAAAGATATACATGGTGCGAAAAATCCTAGCAAAAATGTTGTCGTTCAAGGTAGATATGAACTAAAAAATCTATTATCTTTTAGCAAATGCAATAAATTATGTAACACTATTGACATATATTTAAAAAACGATTTTCCATTAGTATTAGTGATAGCGATTGCTACTTTAGGTAAAATGTATGTTTTTTTGACCCCCATTGAAGAAGAAACGAACAAAGAAAAAAATTGATGATATAAATTATATATATATTAAAAGTTAACCCAGTAGTATATATATAATGAGTGGCCGTTCGAAAAAATTTTTGGAAGTACAAATTGCGGAAGTCGGTGATTTGACCAAAATAATCAAAAAAATATATCCAGTCGTTCGCGAAGGATATTTAATTTTTGTAAAACCAGATAGTAATAATGAAAAAGGTGGTATCGTTTTGCAACAAATGTCGGAAGACAAAAATATATACGTCGATATGCGCCTAGAATCAAAATATTTTGACCCATTTACGTGTACAGATAAACAAATGCGAATAGGAATCGATTTCAAAAATTTTTTTACGGTGTTAAATTTGATCAAAGACAATGTACCTGTCAATATGTACATGCGCCATAATTCAACGGATACTTTGTACGTCCGCTCTGTTGAAGACAGACCTGTTAAAATAGATTTTATTTTGATCAAAATTGACGATCAACAAATACCTAAAATGTCGTTAGACGGACGATGTAGATTTAAAATAAATAGAAACGAATTCCGTTCGATTTGCTCCGAACTTAACGGAATATCGGATAAAGTGATGATAACGGCTACTAATGATACAATGACTTTTAATGTAACAAGTAAAGAAATAGGCGTCATTGAAAAAAGTATGGACGTTACGTATATGGGCAAAAACACAGTCAATGTAGACGGAGAATTTGATGTCAGCAAAATCTTGTCATTTATTGATTATATAAAAAAAGAAAAAGAAACTGAAATCATTATGGATAAAGATTTTCCACTCGTTTTATTATTCGATATTCCGAATTTGGGAACGATGAAGGTTTCATTTTCGCCGATTGATTCAAATTAATTACATATTTCAACCATTGAAATATATAATTGAAATAAAAACACGTTGATTATTTTATAATTTATATTATAATGCTATCATTTCCTCAAGATATCACTAGTCATATACTAAATTTTTTGAACTTGGATGACGTACGATCGTTTGCCTTGACTAGGACAGAGTGTTACAAAATATTTGCCTATCATATTGCATTTGATCGATTAGTTCGATTAAATCATTTACGATGTCCAATCATCGAACGAGTTCTATCTGACTGGAAATTTTGTAAATTAGATCTGAGTAACACTATGATATCTGATCAATTTCCAATACAATTATTAAAATGCAACACTCTCATTCTACATCACTGTTACCTCATCACAGATGCATTCATCAAAAAATTAAAGTCATGTGAGAATCTTGATATTTCGTACTGTGTCAATGTCACTGGCGAATTTATTGAAACCAAAAAAGTATGGAAATATTTAAAACTAACGGGTTGTTATTTTATGGATCCACATTCTTTATTGAATCTAAATTGCGAGGTTTTGGATCTTACAGATTCGTTGTTGATATATGATTTATGCGAAAATCAAAAATATTGTGGCGATGTTTTGAAGGGGTTACAAAAATGCAAGACAATATATTTATCAAGATATTTTGATAAGGATGGAGGTGTGTATCGATATGATGACATTGTGTTTGATGCATTATCGGAAAACATAATGTTCGTTGATAATTTTTTATACATAACACATCAAGATGTACAGAACAATACGCAAATTTTAACGAAATCGCAAAATGATTCATTGAGCATCGGACGTACTCCACCAGCCGCAATTATTGTGCCAGATGATTCCGATATTATTAAACCTTTTTTTTATAATTCCATTAGTGGCGGCTTTTGTGCGTCAAAAATTCTTCCTCAATCATTTCGTCCGCCAGGTTTTGTTTCGATCTGTAAAAATTATCATTATGATGTAGAAGATCCCACATTCTTAATAAATCAATATTTATCGGATAGGGAAAAATATATTCATGCATTAATTTCTAATATGACGAACCCAAACTTAATGAAATATAATTTCACAGCATATTTTCGGAACATTTTGCGATCAATAAATAGTTTGGAGGATAAGATAACCGATAGATTATATTTCAGGACATATCATCCTACCGAAGATGGATTATTGGGGCCGCAATATCGTGATTGTGACTATATCACTCAAGGAAACGGTGGAGCGACGAAAAATTATGGTTCAATTCCTGACAGCGAAAACGTCATAAAATCCCTCATAAAACTAATAGTAACTCCAGAAATTTCTATTCTATTTGATCATAAATCAATCATGACAAATGAAGAGTATCATCTACATCATAATAATAAATATGTGTATGTGGATATTTTAGCTACTCTTGAAGAAGAATGTATTTTCCCTAAACAGTTATCAAAAGAAGAATATGATATTGCATTTAAAGTCATAAAAGATGATCCAATGTCCAGAGAAGAAATGAAGGAAAAATACGCAACAGCAATTATTGACTACAATGGCGATCCTAAATTGATATGTAATTTCGATGAGACTGAACCCGTGCCTCAAATTGCTGATTATCCCAAAAAAATGGTTGTCGAAAGCAAAGCCAGTAAAATAATAGAATTGATAATGGAAATGATCTATTTTGTGACAGAATCAACTATTAAAACGATAATTATTGCGATTATAAAATTATTAAAAATATATGATATTCTAATGCGTTAATGATAAATTTATTATTAACACAAAATTGATCCAAGAATGTTTGTTATTCGTTGATATGTATCATCGTAGCCGATAGCCAACCTAATATGATAAAATCCATCCTTTTGCGTCTCAAGTATGGACAATGGATTGATACGGGACATTTTAGAACCGAACGACACTTTGATATCGATTGATGTTTGATTTTTGAATTTTTGTATAACAGTTTCATCGACAACAAGTACGATGACACATGGATAAAATGATTCTGCATATTTGTCCCACAATGAATTATTTTTGTTATATGGATGAATAGTTTTAACGGTTGTATTTATTTGGATCCAATCTATTATTCGAGTAGTCAAATCACTACAACGCTCAATCCGTTGCGCCATTGACGCTATATTATCATAAATAATTTCGCAATTGACAGGGCTCGTGTGCTGTCCTGTCAATTCCATCCAAATATCAACATGTTCAATGTTATAATCTGCTAATATGGCCCCACCTATAGCATTTCCAGCTGAATAATATTTTGTCAACGATAAAATGACAAAATCAACGTCATAATCAAATGGATTCAAAATCAGTTCGGTCAGCCAAGTATTATCAATTATAACGTATAATATTTTGGATAATTTTCGTAATAGTGGTATGATTTCGAAATCAAACATATATGAATGTGGATTACTCGCACTCTCTGCAAATAGGATATTAATACCATTAAAATATTTTTGCGTAAATAGATTTATCAATTCCGATGCATTTGTCACGTCAAATTCATCAACGTTTACATTTTTGTTACCATATTTTGTGGGTGCAGATAGAACTGCTGGTGTTAATGGGTATAGTTCGTTAGCGTATATGATGTTGATATTATCGTTAACATGTTTGATATATAGTGCGTTCATCAATATGCTGATTGCCGACAAACCAGAATTGGTTATTCGGCAATGTACACATTCATAACAATTCGCTAATTCACTCTCTAATTTTATGGATGACATGGATTTTCCTCTGTTGTAAATAATTTTATCGTTGATAGTTGAGAAGACAATATCCTGATTTATTTGCTGATTCATGTGTTTACTAATTATTGATAAATAAATAGACGATATGGTAGACTATGTGACCCAGATTTGTATGCATTAGTGCTAAATTGTTTTGACATGCAAATATTTGATCGTTCAATATCACTGGTAATGGATTTGAACGCGCAAATATTTGATCATTCAACGTTATCGGCAAGAGAATTGCCGCGAGATTTGAATGTTCAATGTTGCTGGCAAGAGAATTGCCGAGAGATTTGAATGTGTCAATATTTGATCATTCAATGTTACTGGCAAGAGAATTGCCGAGAGATTTGAATGTGTCAATATTTGATCATTCAATGTTGCTGGCAAGAGAATTGCCGAAATTTGAATGTGTAAATATTTGATCATTTAAATCTCTCGGCAATTCTCTTGCCAGTAACATTGAATGTGTCAATATTTGATCATTCAATGTTACTGGCAAGAGAATTGCCGAGAGATTTGAATGCACAAATATTTGATCATTCAATGTTACTGGCAAGAGAATTGCCTTGAGATTTGAATGCGCAAATATTTGATCATTCAAAGGGACTGGCAGGAGAATTGGCGAGAGATTTGAATACGTAAATATTTGATCATTTAATGTTACTGGCAAGAGAATTGCCGAGAGATTTGAATGTGTCAATATTTGATCATTCAATGTTACTGGCAAGAGAATTGCCGAGAGATTTGAATGTGTCAATATTTGATCATTCAATGTTACTGGCAAGAGAATTGCCGAGAGATTTGAATGCACAAATATTTGATCATTCAATGTTACTGGCAAGAGAATTGCCGAGAGATTTGAATGCGCAAATATTTGATCATTCAAAGGGACTGGCAGGAGAATTGCCGAGAGATTTGAATGTGTCAATATTTGATCATTCAATGTTGCTGGCAAGAGAATTGCCGAAATTTGAATATGTCAATATTTGATCATTCAATGTTACTGGCAAGAGAATTGCCGAGAGATTTGAATGTTACTGGCAAGAGAATTGCCGAGAGATTTGAATGCGCCAATATTTGATCATTCAAAGTGACCGGTAAGAGAATTGTCGAGAGATTTGAATGCGCCAATATTTGATCGTTCAAATATTGGCGAGAAATTTGAGTGTGCCAATATTTGATCATTCAAAGTGACCGGTAAGAGAATTGTCGGGATTTGAATGCGCCAATATTCGATCGTTCAAAATGACTGGCAAGAGAATCGCCGAGAGATTTGAATATGTCAATATTTTATTGTCCAGAGTGGCTGGCAAGAAAATTGCCGAGAAATTTGAATGCGCCAATATTTGATCATTCAATGTTACCGCCAAGAGATTTGAACGGGCAAATATTGATCATTATTGGCAAGAGAATTATCGTGATTTGTTATGAGAAAAAATTGATACATAAAAATATCATATATTAATTCTATCAACATAATATCATCACAATGTCAAAAAATGATCATTTACCATGGATTGAAAAATATAGACCTAAAAATTTGCAGGATTTGGTTCAAGATCCAAAATTGATTGATATATTTACTGATTACATTACTACTGGAAATATGTCACATCTTTTGTTTTACGGCCCACCAGGAACAGGTAAGACGTCCGCGATACTAGCAATTTGCCGTGAAATTTTCAAAGAATATTATTCTAGCAGGGTTATTGAATTCAATGCATCTGACGATAGAGGAATCAATGCTGTAAGAGACAAAATATCCAATGAAGCCAAAAAGATGGTGTCGAATTCAATATGTTCAGATGGTACTATGATCCCGGCATATAAAGTTATCATTTTAGACGAAGCAGATGCCATGACGGATGAAGCACAAGATGCATTGCGAGTCATAATCGAAAAATTCAGTTCGGTAACTAGATTTTGTTTTATTTGCAATTATATATGTAAAATAACAGATGCAATCAAGTCTCGATGTTATTCAGTATATTTTAAGAAATTGGAGATTCCGTGCATTATTGAAAAGTTAAATCTAATAGCGAAGAAAGAAAACATATTATTACAATCAAATATATATGATTATATTGTGGAAATTTCAAACGGCGATATGAGAAAGGCTATCATGATGTTGCAGAATTTGAAGTATTTTTATTATCTTAAAAAAAAATCATCCAGTTCGATTTGTAACTTGTCGATCAAAGAACTTAAAAATATTGATACCCTATATCGATCGGATAAATTCGATACTGAAGATATTACAGAGAAGGAAGTTTATAATTTGTTTGCATATATTGATAAAGAACATGCTGGTAAAATAATTACTAGAATTATGATTGCGAAAAGTGTATGTGAATTAGTCAAAATAGGAAAGAATATTATGGCGTTGGGATATCCAATCGATAACGTTTTATCACAAATGACTTCATTAATTTTATCCCACGACAAAATATCTGATCTCAAAAAAGCAGTCATCATAAAGTATTCGAGCAAAATTCTTTACAGAATGAAAATGAGTTCTAATGAATACATTCAATTATTGGATTATATCACATATATTAATAACATATGCAAAAGCAAAGATATATGATTAATAAATTATTAATCATATGACTTATAATATTTTGTTGCAAAGTTTCGCAATAGGATTCATTTTTTTCCATGTAGCAACATAATCATCGTGTGTAACAAGCGAAATTTTATCATTTGCGAAATAGTAATAATACATTTGTAATAACGCCAGTGTTTGTTGATCAACAAATGTTACCATGTTCGTCAAATAAGATCTAAAAAATGTTTTATCTATTTCTGCAAATAATAATGATTTTGAAGTTATGTTCTGATCGTCCAACATATCATACAAAATATTTAATGTCGCCGGATTTATTCCTTTGTATTTTTTTAGCACGAAATATATTTCAGAATTATAACTATGACTGGTCATTGGTTTGATCATATCCACTGATTCAAATAAATGCGTAACTAAATATATCATCGAAATATCTAAAGGTTCAGTTAACGGCAAAAATGTTTTGAAGATCGCAGATTTTCCAACAGATAAACATGCCAATATGCATACTATTTGTCCCATACTTATTTTTGCCAAATAAGCTTCTTGTTCGTTCAATTCTCGAGGATGGCATTTTAATCCTGCATCAGACGTCATAAAATCAATATCTTGCAATTTTGCGTGCTGTGCATAATATTTAATGATATAGCTATGGGTTATGTCGCCAGATCTATCTGTTTCGTCGCCAAATATCCATCTATCTGGATATTTTTTAATCAATCCATATCGATCACCCAACGCAAACCTACCGACACCATTATTTTGATGAAGTAATGTTTGAGCGTGCCAATCCCATTCAATTTTCTTATCAGGATTATTAATGTTGTATGTATCAATGTAGTGATTTGTAGCAGAAATAAATGCGCCAGGAGCTTCACAAATATGGAATGTTTTGATATTTTTTTGTTTACCGATAATGTCAATATTATTGTTTAAAATTTCAAACATTTTAATCCAGGCTCCCGTTAACATTTCAGGTTCATAATTTGTAGCAAGAATTGATCTGATTGCTTTATGGGGATCAACACTGTTAGTTAATTGTTCCCATGTTATTAATTCGTTCAATTTATTTGGTTTGCGGAATTTGGAACAAAAATTTTTACTCGGTCTTGTGTCCATAATCCTTTTGCAAAAATTCAACTCAGCCCGTTTTTTAATTATTTTTTGATAAAAAGGAATATCGTACAGCGCAAAAGGTGTTGTCGGTTTGATAGTGAATTTTTTAGCAGACGTTTCAAGGACACGTTTTATCGATCGAAAAAAATTAAAAGGAGCATCTTCACCTTTCAGATATGACTTATTCAGCAAATAATCAATAGTAGGAAAACTATTCGTTGCGTGCCACTGTGATGAAGGGGGAATTCCAAGTGTCGGATGTACGGATTTATTCTTCATATTCTTTGCCCAATCATCTGCCAACTTTTTGTATTTTTCGAACATATTATTTTCCGTTTTCGTTTTTGGCGTTTCAATCGTAAGATATTGAAACGTTTGTCGTCTATATAATGCTCGTAATATGTTGTAATAAGGAGTATCCAACGGTAAATTTTTTTTGAACCCTTTGACATATAAATAAATCTCAGGATTAAATGAATTACAGATAGATGCCCTAAAAAATGTATGTTCCTCAAAAAAATCTTCTAAAATTTCGAACAAAATAATCCAATTGTTCGGAACCATCAAATTGAACCTGATAAACATTGCTCCTCTGTTTCTGAGATGTTTCATAGCGGTGATAATATAAAACAAGGTCGCTTGTAAATCACATTCAGCAGTAGTCCAATTCAACGGAGATTTAAATTGATGATTCACGTCGATGCTAATAAAATCATATACCGGCAATAATTGATTTGTATTTTGTAGATATTCCAACTTGTACGATTGTCCTAAATAATCGATTGGAATTTTTTCTAATGTGTAATCGCCGGTGAAGATATCATATTGATCGTTTTCTATCAACCAACAATGATAAGTATTATATTGATACGTTTGTTGGTTTTTTTCTAAATATAATATAATGGATTCGATTGATCCTAACCTGTTCTCGAATCCAATATGTATTATGTTTTTAGTATCTACCTTCAAATGATCGAGAGATAAAAATTCCCACATACCATAAAATGTTTCTGGATAGAAAGGTTGATATAACGACATATTCGGTAAAGATGATTTCAACTGGGTAAATTTTTTGTTACTTTTTGTTAACAACGGAGTCAACATCGCGTTTTTATAATTCCGAGTTCGTATATGTTGATTATTTTCGCAAATGTCTTTTACATAACATGGGGATGCACAATCAAACCACATATTAAAAGGGACTATTTTTTCATACGGATTTTGTGTCATCAATTTACCAATATTGTCGATGTTACAAACCTCGTCAGACACTTTCTTGATCGTTCGCATAAATTTTTTATCATATTCGTCAACTTGATTGGATGTCAATAAAAAATGAGACATAGTAATAATTATTAATGTATATCACTCTAATTTTAAGTCATTAGAAATCAATTTTTAATTATAAAAAAAATCTACCGTGACAATATAAATGTCAGATAAAGGCAAAACATTCGTAGCAAAATTAGATGTCAAAGATCCGCCCAAATCGATTATTGCCAAAGAAGTTCCAAAAACCGTAATCATTGATGATGTTCCTAAAACCGTTATCAAAACAATCGATCCTAATCTCATCGAGAAAGATAGTTATTTTAAACTCGACGGTGCACAATATGCTATTGTCATAGGAATTGCTTTATCCTCAATGATGTCGTTTGTACAGATTTATAATTCAATAAGCAAAATCAATGATCAGGAAAAAAATGATTTACGCGAAGAAACGAAGGCTGCGTTACAGACGCGCTTCATTGTAATGATGGTAATGGCATCTCTCGCGATCGTCGGTGGTGTTGGATTAGGTATGTATTACAAAGATGGTAATGAATATCAGCTGTTAACATTTAGTCTTATTATTGGTGGTGTAGTAAGTATGATATACGCTCTAGTAGATAAATATGAAAACGAACCATGGATGACATATACTAAACTAGGATTGTCACTAACTTCGCTAGCTGGTTTTGTTTTACTTGGATTCTTGTACCAAACAAATAATCAAACATTGATGAGTTTCATTAAAAAATATAGATAAACTATTACATATTTTATCTACATTTTACAAGTATCTTGCATCCATCACACTTACAAATATCTAGATAAATTTTAACAAGATGGAAAAGACACAGATATTTATCAAAAAATTGACCGATAATATCATCAACGGCAATGACAAAGAACAACTATTATTTTTAAAAATCTATCCTATCTTCAAAGAAAATTTGAATATCTTTGAAGCATGGAACGACATATATATGGGGGCCAAAAAAATAAATGCTAATCGGGATAAAATTATTAATTTTATCACTCTTGCATTATATCATAATTTGATAGAGTACAAGACACGCGATATATTTGAATTAGTTAAGGTAATGCATGATGCAGGAGAGGAAGAAACATATATTAAGCGCATTAAAACTAATGTTATAAATGGTCGCTCTACAAGAGGCATCGAGAAGAATCAATTAATCAACATGATCAATAAAAAAAATAAAGAAAATATAACATATGATATGCGAAATTTTACACCTCACGAGATTGCAGTCGAACTAACAGCGAGAACGATTATGTTAATCAAAAATATGTCATATCACGAACTAATATACATATCACATCACGATAATCTCAAATTTAATGAAAATGATCCACAACATGGTCTTAAAATAATTGATGATTTTCATAAACTTAGTTATATGGTTCCAACAATGATTTTGTTAAAGGATAATACCAATATATCACGATTAAAAACGATCAAATATTTACTCAAAATTTGTTCAGAACTGAAACATTTGCATAATTATAATTCGTTATTCGCAATAGTTGCTGGATTAAATAATTTAGCCGTGCAAAAGATGACCCAACTTTGGAAACCGGGGACAACACATTATGAAACATTCAACGAATTGTGCGATTTTATTAGTCCACTAGAAAATTTTGGAAAATATCGTACTACTATCAAAAAATTGATCAAAAATAACTATGTGCAGTATTTTGGAACTGTTTTATTTGATATGAAACATACCTTAGAGAAAGAATTATATGACATCGACAACCAGGATTTTAATTGGAATGTTTGTCATAAAATAATCGACACAATAAATAATTTTAAAGATATCAATATTGATGATAAAATCAAAAATAATGATCGGATATGTGATTGGTTTTCATCGTTTGTTGTATGTGATGATGACGATAAGTTATATGATATTGCAATGGAGATTATTAATGAGAGAAAAAAAACAGATCTTTCACCACACTCCGACGCAGGATCTCCCATTAAAACAAAAAATAAACTAAACATTGGGAATATCATACACAAACACAGCCTATCAGACGGATCCGACTCAGAACACGCATCGCCTACCAAATTCGCAGAACATCGCAGAACGTTTTCACATGACGAAAATAGAAATGTCCATCTTCAACGAACGAAATCGCACAAAAAAGTTTCATCATCCCCAATGCCTCCTATAGACATGACATCGCTTCTTGAACGTTCGAACGATGGCGATTCTCCTCGGATCATTGTCACAGAATCCCCAAGAACACCAAACGATGAGAAGTCTGTCAAGATAAATGTACACTCCACTAATGATGACGCATTTTTAGAATATATATCAGATAATTATGCATCTGATGATAAAAACTCGGTTAAATTCAAGAAAAGAATATTTAGACGTAGATCATTGTCTCCATCTTCAATTGGCGAAATCAAAATAAACGAATTTGAAAAAGATATGGCAAATAGTAAACAGGTGACGTTGTGGACAGAAAAGCACGTCAAAATATGGTTAAAATTGTTAGGCATGGAAGCGTATATGGAGGCATTTGTTCGAGAAGAAATTTATGGCCAAGTTTTGTTGGAACTAACCGAAAATCATTTGAAAAACGATTTGGGCGTTTCAATTTTAGGCCATAGGTTATTGATTTTGAAATCAATAGAAACTCTCCGAACAAAAAATTTTGACTAATTTTGAGATGCACATATATATGCGTCTTAAAAAATTTGATATATTTGTTTTGCCAAAAGAATGCATTTTATCTAAAATTTATAAATCACACAATAAATTAATATTTTAGTAATTTATTGTATGCTTCTGAATCATATTCTAACGTAGACAATTTATATAGTATATGATTACTACAGACTCCTTTCATTACTTTAATTCTATCTGCTACGTTAGCGCTAAAACGAACAGATATTTTGGATAATAGAATTCTTGCCTTTTCATCTTCAACAAACGTTTCAAATTGTGCATTTAGTCGCCCAATGTTCACACCCACAAATAACGCATCATATTCTTTCACCATCTCTAAAATGATATCTTGGAATTTTTTGATTTTTTCCATACATACAAATTCTACAACGTCAACTGTTTTCTTACTAAGACTAACTATCGATTTTTGTTGTTTGTCTAAATATAATCTCAATTTCTCCCCTAATTTTCCTTCCTTGTCTGCATCAAATTTTTCAATAAAGTCTTCAATATCCGCATCACTCACAATTTGAATCTTGTCTGATATCAAATCATTTTTTGCATCGTAATACAATTTAATAGCTGATTCAGCTGCTTTGAGATTATGTTTTTTGGCAATACCTTGCATCGTTCTGGCCAATTCGTTAAGAAATTTTTTGACCACTCGTTTGGCTCTTGTTTCATTAATAAGATAAGTTGGATATTTCATTTTGCAATTTTCAGCAAATGTTCTTATCTTATCACATTTTGGTATGTTTTTACTGAAAAGACGATAGAAGATAGAATCAGGATGAGACATTTGTGACGCGATAAATTGTTTATCATTGCAATCAGTAAAGACCTTATTAAGTATCCCGGTGATGACACTTGATAAATCTGCAGTGTCGTATGTATTTTTATTAGCCTGCAGGAAACCATCTTTGTCATGCGGATAGATAATTATTTTAGTTTGATCGAGAATATATTTCAAAACGTCATAATATTTATTGATGTCAACTCCATATTGTGTCACCATAAATACGATTTTACTCAAAAAAAATATTTGTTTGTAGTTACGTTTCGTTAATAATACCTTTGTCGTCGTCATTGGTAATTCAACCTCTGCAAGTGTGTCTTCCGTTTTAATCATCATCTCAAAAAACACATCATCACCTATTTTAACGGTCTCTGCTTTGCGAATGATTATCATCTTGGATCCTTCTTTCCGAATATTATGTGTTTGCGCAATGTTTATTATCTCATGCAAAGTAACACACGGTGCCATTTCCGAACTTGTCGCCGTCACATCCGGATTATTGTTCATAAAACCTGTCACATCCTTATTTTTTAAAAATGGTCGCATCAAATCATAACTTCTGATACAAACGTTAAATTTTTCTTTGCTACTAATAATCGTCATGAAATCCCAATCTTTGATCAATTTTAACTCTAGCGCATCCATGACGGTAACATTTTTATTTTTGCATTTCTCAAAATACCTTTTTAACACATCTATCCCGAGTGGCGTACCACCTTTGACATAAATCCGTATCCCTTCCACATTAATGAGTAATTTACTAATAAATGATATCCAGGTTTTGAATTCTTTAATATAATCCCCTCTCAATTTTTCATCCGGTATGAAATCAAAATCAAACATATTTTCGAATATATATTTCTCAAAATCATAAGTTTTCGACATTATATACTAATAATGAATATAATAGTTCATTTGCGATGGGAAAAAATTTTAGTAAATCCATGCAAACTCACTCAAAATCTTTTGAATTACAATCGGAAAAGTCACCTCGACAAGTTGTACATTAAGATTTGTTCGCCACAATTTCCTAACAATATTATTACAACATACTATCATTTTATTCTGCACTTCATAACACAATTGCAGATAAATAACAGTACTCTTACAAAATTCATAGAAATCTTTCATCGCTGCCTCCAAAAATCCTAAAGAGCTCAAGAATTTTAATTTCTTTCTTATCTCCATAATCAACGATGCAGTGACATATCTCATCATGCGATGACGATAAATATCATTGCCTATCATTTGCAAATCAATATCACACACCAACATAAAAAAATTTTGGGCAGATGGTTTATCTTTAGTTAATTTCGATAAAAAAACAAAGGCATCTAACCATTCTGGTATTAAATACTGGTGGGTAACCACGATCCTTTTTTGTACTTGGTCTAACATATGATATTGGAGTTGTGTATTGTTGTCTGCGCTCATAAAATAGTAAGCTAACTCTGCGTCACTAACGATTTCTGGTAAAAAAATCTCTAATCGTGATTCATTGATGTATAATAATGGATAACTCTCCAATGGCATATCATCGTAAAATCCAATGACAATGTTTTTCAATATTTTTTTGAATTCGCCTTCTGCGATGATACATTTTCGTAAAGTTTCGAGCTCGTAGCCCGTAAAGTCTTGAATGAATAACAAATTAGTTTTGTAGGGATGTATTTCTTTTTTGCGTTTTAATTGAAACAAGAGAGATAGAAACAATTTATCAGAACTTTCAGAACTAAAGCCAAATGAAAAATTATGGTAAAAAATCGTGTATTTACAAGTTAACACAAATATCTCACTCATATTGTATGAATTTGACATCATAATACTGGATAATTTGCTTACATTGGAATTAATTAGTACTATTTTGATTACCAATCGATACCTTTTGGAAATTTTTTGAATAATCGGCCAAAACTGTTGATCGTCTGTTTTGGCCCCAATACAAACGCAAACTACATCAGCGTATCCTGTAAAACTAATTATTTGAGCAATAGTTTTACGTTGGATTTCTGACTCCATCTTTTTTGAACCTAACAATACTAATTGACAAGTTTATTAATAAAATTGTCAATTTTTTTTAACGTACAATCCTTCATGCGAGAATTGACTTTGGGGCAAGTATATAAAATCACTTTCAGCAACAACTGTCTTTTTGATGTATCCTAACGTATTGAATGCCTTACATTCTAAACTATCACAAAGTTGTCTCAGTTCGCCAGGAGTTTTTCCAGAATGAAAACAATCATCCCCACCAAACGAATCCATCTGACTATAAAATTTATAACCAGGAATATTCACAAAATTGCAACCACCAATCTTCTTCCCAACGCCAGTAACCTTATATAATTGTTTATTCAATACGTACACATCAATTAGATTTTTGTTCAAATACTCTGTTTTTTTGATTCCATGTTCATTAATATGATCCAGAATCTTTTTTGCACCGGCCTTAGAAATAATATAACCATCCATTTTTTCTAAGATCAATTTAGGACAATCAAATTTTGAAGCAGCAATCTTATCATCCATAGTGTCAGGATGATCGAGTAGCAAAAAATCATATCCATGTTCGGCCATCGTTTTCATTGTTTCCGAAAATAAACTTTCAAAATTTTCTGCTAAAGTTAACTTATCTCGCAATACCAACTTGTATTCGCATTCATCATTCAATATATTTACATGATCCATTATATTGGCGATTATTTGTCGTGAGTAGTTAAACTCGTTGTTCAAAAATAGTTTTTTCTCATAGTCATTGAGAGTTGTGGCAGTTTTGAATATCTTTCGGGTATAATGAGGTAATTTATTGTGGGCATTATCTTTGAACTTTTTCCATTGGCTAACGTTTTTGGCATCGCTAAGGATACTGATTGAAATGAATTTATTTTTAAGATCAAATTGTCCAAGATCATTTAGGCTGTACGAATTGCTGACATTAGTTTCCCATGTTTTCTTGCCAATGTGGATGCATGAAAATGTATCTAAGAAAGCAGAGACATAATTTTTAGAAACATATTCATAAGCATATTGCATCTCAAAATGGTTTGTATTGTAAAAAATTCCGACATCTTGCAACATTGATACTCTCAAAAGTGATGGGCGAAAAGAGAAATGTGGCCAATATCCGCAAGTACCGTGACCCTCGTGTCTTTCTATGAATTTTGCATATTCTTGCGTATCTTTCTCATAATATTCATGGACAACATATCGCATTCCATCTTTCGTTTTATTTAATATACCTCCACGAATACCCCGTTTATACAATTCAACTTCTGCATAATTTTTGTTAAACAAAACTTGCCCAATCATTTTGTTTTCCTGCATAATTTTCAATGATTCAGAAATATAATTCCTTTTTTGAATAAAATGAAAATCATCTTCCATATGCAAATTGTACTGGCACTTATAATCGCTTGTTTTGATATGAATAATATTCATACTCACCGGATGCCCCTTTTTATCAGCCCCTTTTAACACAAACTCAAAAAACGGATATGATTTTTTCATTTTAGCTCGGTCTTCTGCTGTCGAATTATCATCGACACATAGCCAATGATCTATCATATCTAGGTCAAGACACGTATTGATAAATGAATTCATCGTCTTCTCAAATAAATCATATCGTTTGCATGTGGTAATAGAAAACATGATCTTTCTATCGGTCTTGTTTGCAATTGTCATTATTTTCTTTTTCGGATATGACAAAAACTTATCTTTTATCATGTCTACATTGACATCTCTTATTTTTTCGGCCCAATCGCGTAAAGAAATTGGTAAATTATCACGACACAAAACGGTATTAGCGCAATTATATGAATCTTCATATCTATCCTGTTTATTCAATAATTCTGCTTTCTTAATCAATAATACGTCGTCGTAAGAAACAATTTTTTTGGAAATTTTAAGACCATTATCAATGTGAGTAATCGCTGATGCATAATTTTTCATTTTGTCTTCCAATGCTGCCATGAGATAGTGACTTTCGCGATATGATGGGAAACGCGTAAGAACTTCTCTGTAATGTTCAGTCACTATCAATTTTGAATTTTGGAACATATCCAAGTTGTTTAGTAAGTGCACTATATGCGGCGGATTAACATATATGAGACCATTTGTTTCATTCTCTAACGTCGCTGTAAATATGTAATTATATTTATCATCATCATAGATCAGATAATAATCATCAGCTGTGTTGATGCATTTGATGTCGTTATCGAATTTATAAAATGCGGAAAATTCTTTGATGTTTTCTTTGAAGCAAACTATTTTCTTGACGTTTTTAAATAATTCGTTGAGATAAGTTCTGTTACACATTTCTATTAACATATCACTATCAAGATGAATGCTCAAACGGACATCATTGTGCAATAAAACGATGTTTTCGCATTGAATTTTGATGTTGTCGTAAAAATAATTTAGCGAATTGACAAGGATTAATTGATCGATCTTTTCGCAACCCATAAATTTTTTAAAAACTGTTGGAGTAAAGCATAATACGTTCTCTAATCCAGACGGATCAATCTTATTACCAATTACGATGACCTTGAAATATTTTTTGCAATGATCGATGATGTTATAAATATCATAATCTTGCGATAATAATTCATTACCTAAATAAAAACAGCACATCTTTTTATTTTTGTCATTTAATTTTGCTTCACTGGAGATCATATTTGCTTTTATTCTTTCGATTTCATGATCAGGAACGGAGTTACTATCTAGTAATTGTTTACATATGGAGTAGGATTCTAAATATTTGCCTAAATAATGGGCGGCAATCGCTAATTCGTCTTTGCATTTGTATGTATAGACATCTTTTGTGATAAAAAGCAGACATTTTTCAGGATAGGGTATTGTAGCTCCCTTTTTAGCGTAAGAATAGCATTTTTGAAAATCGTTTTGGATGCGATAGTGTGTCGCTATTCGACATAACGGTTCTGCTCTGTCTTTGCAAAAATTATATGCGTCGAGATAAGCTTGTTCTATTTTGTGCCAAGGTTCTTCTAATCTTTCTAATCCTTCGGCAATTCGGTAATACGAATAATAAACTTCCTCATACCATTTACCCATTGCGATTCGTCGTTGATACATCTCAATACTTTTACGGGTATCACCATGATCAAAATAACTTTGGGCGCAATAAAATATATTCCTATCCTTATTTGGATCATCTGGAAAAAACTCTTCGAATACTTTGGCATCATTCAAATATTTATTAGGATTAGCACTACGAGCCCCCATTCTTCGCGAATCAATAAAATAATCGCCTTTAATCGCCTCACATGTCGCATTTGCCTTTTTAGTTGTTGGATATTCATGCAACGGACCAACATAATGCCATGCTAATGCTGTATCGTTTTTGAATATTTGATTTCGCATATACGTAAAATTTTGACCGATTCGGAGCATGTAGCTGTCTGCAGTTAGATTTTGTGGTATTATGAAATCGCCCATAGGTAAATCATCCGCGTCGATCACCCAAATGTATTCTGATTTCCCAGCGCATAATTCTAAAGCATATGTTCTGTTCCAGCCAAAGTGAAAAAATGAATATTTTTTGTACAACCCTTTATGGCACGTACATGTTCGAAATTCATGCACAACAACTTCTCCTGGTATGTTTTTTTCAGCGAAGAATTCGTTAATTATTTGAATAGTATTATCAGTTGATCCAGTATCATTAATAACATAGTAATCGATATGTTTGTATACGCATTCCAACGTTTCTCTGATAATATGAGATTCGTTTTTAACAATCATATTCAGACATACTCTTGGTTTTGTTGTCATAGTATATTATCGATATATATTTTATACTTGATAATCTGCGTAAAAATTGATTTTTGTATTGATTGAACATATAATCATTAAAAAGATCATAATGGATACCGTTTCTTTTACTGATATATTAGTTAACGTTGTGGTTCCACTTTTAAGTCCGATAGATTTGTATAATTTGAGTTGCGTATGTCGACATTATGCCAAAAAAATAGGTGAAAATGATTTTAAGGCGCGAGTTGATTCAGAAATTGAAAAGAGATTGATGGTTGTATTTCGGGAGAATTATGTTGAGTTCAAAAAGTTAATGAGCAAGTTTAACGCGATGGTTGTTGGATTATTTGTGGTACAATCGATGTTTGACGAGGACTGGCATGATTTTTCTGTCGATATAATATCAGATGGCGAAGATCGATATGCCATCATATATCGATTTCTTGATAATTGTTCTTTTGGTAGCGTTATGAAAAAAGGGGACTCTTATTATTGTTTCACGATTGGTATTTTTAGTGTTAGATTATCGTATATTTATCAAAAACAGCTACAGGTTCAAAAATATGATATAAATAAATATGCGTATCAATACACAAATTTTGGACACAATATTCGAATATACAGCTTTAAAAATCTTGTAAATAGAGTGATGAACATCGACGTTGAATATGGTTTTGATTATTTTGCAGCGTATCATGACAAAGGATTTAGATTTTATTTGACTAGTGATAAAACGAAAAAGATCTTATCAAATGCGGAATTGCAAAATATGTTTGATTCGCCAACGAATGTAACAGTATCACAAATTGCGCCATCATGTGATATCAAAACAAATGATATGACACATAGATTTATTGTTCAAAAAGATGAATTAATCAGTCGCGTCCAAATTGCTCCAATGGAAACTGAAGATATAGTTGCATATCGGATCTGTGATGGATCGTTATACGAAAAAAATGTGTTTACAATGTTGCGAACGTGCAAACGTTAATTGTGTAACAAAATTATTATCTCCGAATCTAAAGCATTTGCATAGTAATATTGGGGTAATTTTTTTGCACGAAAAATGATAAAATATTGATCAATGATTGATATTTTATTTAGAAAAAAATTGATTTTCTCATCCTTAGAAGTTATCTACATTATTGAAGTTAATAATAAAATGGATTACTACCCTGGCGACGTATTTGTTAACGTCATAAAACCGTTATTGTTACCGATGGATTTATATAACATGTCCATCGTGTCCAAGTATTATGCGAAGAATATTTGCGAGAGTGATTTTAGAAAACGAGTTGATCATGAAGTAGAAAGGAGAATGATGGAATGTTTTGGTGATAATTATGAAAATTTGTTAGAGTTGTTGATAACATCTGACGCAATTGTTGTGGGATCGCTAGTTGTGCAATGTATATTTGGCGAACGTTGGCAGAACGTCACAATAAAAATAATTGTTGATGCACCCAGTTTAAAAAACGGATTGTCGTTTTTTTTGGAACACCATTACAACTTTGTCGGATATGATTTTGGGGTACACGGTATTATGGGTATACATTGTTTTACTGCCGGTGATTTCAAAATTGGGTTGGTATGTCTTAATCTTACTAAATATTACGATTCAGAATATGATATCCATAAAAATATATATCAATACAATAAATTAGGACCAAAATTACAGATTCATAATTTTAAGAATTTTATGTATCGATGCACTGATATTCGAAGCTACGATGAACGACGCGAGATAAAAAAGAATTTAGAATATTTCAAAAAGTATTACACGCAAGGATTCAGATTTTATTTATCAAACGACAAAACAATAAAATTATTATCGAACATTGAATTGCAGAATCTTTTGGACAAGCCGATATCAATATCTATAACACCAATTGCGCCAGAAAATAAAATCAATTTAGTTTCCCATTGCACAATTTTATCGTTGATGGCGATAAAATAATAAGTCGCATTCAAGTTATCCCATATACATTTGGAGATACGGTTGCATATCAAATTCGTGATGGAATTCTACCCAAAAACATATGCATGTATCATTGCACAGATCGTAATATCTGTGCAACACGATTGTTATTCCTTAATCAGAAACATTTACATAGCAACTGTACAGATGTGATTATTTTGAATGAATCAAAATATTAATTATTGATTAATATTTTGTTCTTTTTGCAACAACAATAAGCTGTTTGGAGACTTGAGCACATAAATCTTCATAAATTTCTTGATATCGCACTGAATGGACTAATATTGGCACGTTCGGAGTCTTATCGATGCAAACTTTACGAATCTCGGGCATTGAATGGACCAATATTGGCACGTTCAAAGTCTTGTCAGTACGAACTTCTGCAAACCTCTTGGCATCACATTGAATGGACCAATATTGGCACGTTCGAAGTCCTGTCGATACAAATCTTTACAAATCTATTGACATCACATTGAATGGATCAATATTGGCACGTTCAAAGTCTCGTCAATGCAAATTTATTGACATCACATTGAATAGACAAATATTGGCACGTTCAAAGTCTTGTCAATGCAAACTTCCACAAATCTCTCGACATCACTTTGAATGGACCAATATTTGCACGTTCAAAGTCTCGTCAATGCAAACTTCCATAACTCTCTTGACATCACTTTGAATGGACAAATATTTGCACGTTCAAAGTCTTGTCAATACAAATTTTTACAAATCTATCGACATTACTTTGAATAGACCAATTTTTACAAATCTATCGACATCACATTGAATGGACCAGCATTCGCACGTTCAAAGTCTTGTCAATGCAAACTTCCACAATTCTCTTGGCATCACTTTGAATGGACCAATATTGGCATATTCAAAGTCTCGTCAATGCAAATCTCTACAAATCTATCAACATCACTTTGAATGGACCGATATTTGCACGCCTAAAGTCTTTTCGATGCAAATCTCTTGACATCACTTTGAATCGACCAATATTGGCACATTCAAAGTCTCCTCGATGTGAAACTTCACAAATCTCTCAGTATTACTTTGAAAGGACCAATATTGGCACATTCAAAATCTCCTCGATGCAAAACTTCACAAATCTCTCGGTATTACTTTGAAAGGACCAATATTAGCATATTCAAAGTCCTATCGATGGAAACTTCCACAATTCTCTTGACATCACTTTGAACGAACCAATATTTGCACGTTCAAAGTCTTGTCAACGCAAACTTCCACAAATCTCTTGACATCACATTGAATAGACCAATGTTTGCACGTTCAAAGTCTTGTCAATGCAAACTTCCACAATTCTCTTGACATCACTTTGAACGAACCAATATTTGTACGTTCAAAGTCTTGTCAATGCAAACTTCCGCAAACCTCTTGACATCATATTGAATGGACAAATATTTGCACGTTCAAAGTCTTGTCAATGCAAACTTCCGCAAACCTCTTGACATCACATTGAATGGACAAATATTTGCACGTTCAAAGTCTTGTCAATGCAAACTTCCGCAAACCTCTTGACATCACATTGAATGGACAAATATTTGCACGTTCAAAGTCTTGTCAATGCAAACTTCCGCAAACCTCTTGACATCACATTGAATTGACCAATATTTGCACGTTCAAAATCCTGTCAATGCAAATCTTTACAAATCTCTTGACATCACTTTGAATAGACCAATATTTGCACGTTCAAAGTCTTGTCAATGCAAATTTATTAACATTATATTGGCATGGACCAGCGTTCGCTCATTCAGAGTCTTGACAATGTAAATCTTTACAAATTTCTTGACATCACATTGGGTGGACAAATATTGGCACATTGAAAGTCTTGTCAATACAATCTTCGCAAATCTCATGACATCACTTTGAACGGATAAATATTGGCGCGTTCGAAGTCCTGTCAACGCAAATCTCTTGACATCACTTTGAATGGACAAATATTGGCGCGTTCAAAGTCCTGTCAATGCAAATCTCTTTACATCACTTTGAATGGACAAATTTGACACGTTCAAAGTCTTGCCAATGCAAACTTCCACAAATCTCTTGACATCACATTGAATGGACAAATATTTGCACGTTCAAAGTCTTGCCAATGCAAACTTCCACAAATCTCTTGACATCACATTGAATGGACAAATATTTGCACGTTCAAAGTCTTGTCAATGCAAACTTCCGCAAACCTCTTGACATCACATTGAATGGACAAATATTTGCACGTTCAAAGTCTTGTCAATGCAAACTTCCACAATTCTCTTGACATCACTTTGAATAGACCAATATTTGTACGTTCAAGGTCTTGTCAATGCAAACTTCCACAATTCTCTTGACGTCACGTTGAATAGACCGATATTTGCATTGACAAGACTTTGAATAGACCGATATTTGCACGTTTGCATTGACAGGACTTTGAATAGACTGATATTGGCACGTTCAAAGTCTTGTCAATGCAAACTTCTACAATTCTCTTGACATCGCTTTGAATAGACCGATATTGGCATGTTTAAAGTCTCGTCAATATAAATTTTCGCGAATCTCTTGACATCACTTTGAATAGACCAATATTTGTACGTTCAAAGTCTTGTCAATGCAAACTTCCACGATTCTCTTGACATCACTTTGAATGGCCAATATTGGCACATTCAAAGTCCTATCAATGCAAATTTCCACAAATCTATTGACATCACAATTGAACGGACCAATATTGGCACGTTCAAAATCCTGTCAATGCAAATCTTTACAAATCTCTTGACATCACATTGAATAGACCAATATTGGCACTTTCAAAATCCTGTCGATGCAAATCTTTACAAATCTCTTGACGTCACTTTGAATGGACTGATATTGGCACGTTCAAAGTCTCGTCAATGTAATTTTTTGCGAATTTCTTGACATCACTTTGAATGGACAAATATTGGCACGTTCAAAGTCTCCTCAACGCAAATTTATTGACATCATATTGGATGGACAAATATTGGCATATTAAAAGTCTCGTCGACGCAATCTTCGCAAATCTCACGACATCACTTTGAACGGATCAATATTGGCACGTTCAAAGTCCTGTCAATGCAAATCTCTTGACATCCACATTTAATAGATCGATATTGGCACGTTTAAAGTCTTGTCAATGCAAATCTTTACAAATCTCTTGGTATCACTTTGAACGGATCAATATTGGCACATTCAAAATCTCGTCAACATAAACTTCTGCAAATCTCTTGACATCATGTTGAATAGACCAACATTAGCACGTTCAAAGTCCTGTCAACGTGAATCTTTTCAAATCTCGACACATTTCAAAGTCTCATCAATGCAAATCTCTTGACATCATATTGAACGGACCAATATTGGCGCGTTCAAAGTCTCATCAATGCAAATCTCTTGATATCACATTGAACAAATCAATGTTGCCAAGTTCAAATCTTGTCAACATAAGTCTCTTGACATTAAAGTCACATTAGAAGCAAATCTCCCAACATTGCTTTGAATGATATATTTTCTTCTAATGCAACGTCAAAACAAATAAAATTGATAATCAAAACGTTACAAAAACCATTTCCATAACGATAAAATATCATTATGGAAATCGCATTTTACGGCGACATATATTCTGTCATTAAATCGATCTTACTTCCAATTGAATTACGTAACTTGATACTATCATGTAAATCTTTAGCAAAAAGATAACAAAAAAGGAATTTTGATAACAAAATAATGAAATTACGAAAATTTATTAGCTGGCAGTGAGATATACGACAGAAGATCATATGGATGGAATTTGATATATAAAATTTGTAGTCACAGGTTTCTCACTAATATTTATCCTTCAGTTTGCCATGGAAATAGAACTTGGTGTAGTGTATGTTTTTATATCCTGGATTAGATCATTTGCGAAGTGGCAACAATCTATTCATTCTTTCAAAAAAACATAAGTTTGATTACATAATCGAATTTACGTTTCAAAAAATTGATAATTGTATTATTAGGATGCGCTAATATGATGAATAAAAGTAACTCAATGGACGACGTTCTTTTTAGTGGCATATTCCGTGATGCTATAAAACCATTATTGTTACCAATGGGTTTGTACAATATGTTTGCCACATGCAAATATTATGCCAAAAATATTACCTACCAAGATTTCAAAATTCAAGTTATCAAAGAAATAAACAGGCGATTGCGTGAAATTTATGGAAAGAATTATGTCGAAACTAAACAAAAGTTGAAAAGATCAGGGGCGATTATCGTAGGTTCTTTTATTACTCAATGTGTTCTCGGGGAATATTGGGACAGTAACGTTGATATTTGCGTCGCCATTAACGCAAACAAATTTTTACCTAAAAATTTCGAACTTTTTTGTTATCCTGAAACAAAAGACAGTTACGGTTTAACAATCCCACCACCTCTTGATCATCCTGACACAGAAAGAATTGGCTTGAAAGAATTGAGAACTTTTTTTATAAAAAATCGTTTTAAAGTAAAATTAATGGGCATCGACACAAATAATATCCTTGATCACGTAAAATATCATTATCATTACAACATATGTAAAATCATTTATCAATTCAAACATATTGATTCAGATTCAAATGATCTATCGACGAATAATTTACAAATCTATAATCTTGACGATATTGTGCACAGACGTACAAATATTTGCGCAAATGCACCGTTACATGGCGATCATTTCAAGAAGTATTACGTAAGAGGATTTAATTTTTACTTGGCAGATGATAAGGAAAAGAAAATACTATCCACATCAGATTTGCATGAGATCATGTGTCTCAGCATGCCAATTAATGTGACAAAAATTGATTATCAAACAAAATCTGAGTCGATATTTCCCACACGAAAAATAAGAGCATATGATTATGTTTATACGTACACGATTATCAAAAATGAAATATGTTGTTACCATGGCAACCCATCTTCTGGAATAATTCGATTATACAAAATACATAAAGTCAAAATACCGGATAATCTAGTTCTCAAAAATTGTCGACAATGTTCTTCATGTTTCACCGAGTTATTATTTCCAAATCAAAAACATCTACATAGTAACCTTGGTGTATTCATCCTAACAGAAATATAAATTCAATTACATAATCCAATTTATATCTCAAAACAAACTACTTGCATCGTATTGTATATCTGAATCAACCGCTTTACTACTAGCGACATATTCAGAAACTATCAACTGGGGCATAACTTGGAACTGTTTCAAATTCATTTCTCGATGATAATGAAACATTAAATAATCTATCCCATGTCTTATCCCATTGTCACTTATAAAATTCAAAAATTTTTTCGCTCCAGCCTTAGTCACCAAATAGCCAAATGTACCTCCAATGTTTTGATTTGTATCATATTCCTTAATAGTTATTACTCTATCTTCATTCATTTGTTTAGTGTCATGATAACCAAAATATATAATATCCCATTCTACATCTTTCATTTTTTCGATAACTAAATTCATTTTTAGGACAAAGTTCTGCGCAATCTCAATGTCATCCTCTAAAATCAAATATCGATCGTAAGTGTCATCTGACACCAACTGGCGCCACAATTTACAATGACTCAGAGCGCATCCAATAACTCCTTTTCGTGATTTAAAATCATTCCCTGCGAACAATTCTTTGATTTCATCAGTCGCCTCTAAATTCTGACCATCAACTGCTTCGAAAAAATCGGTGTGCTCTAATAAATCTTCTCTCATCAACTGTTCCATAACCATCTTTTTTCTGTCCGGCCTTCTAACTAAATTTACACATTTGATGCGAACTTTTTCATCATAAGTAAGATAAGAACCAATACTATCAACAGTAAAAATATTTCTATCCTTCAATCCGATCATCTTAATATTATCACATCTAGCAAGCCATGCGTTTTCATATCCTACAAAATTATGGGCACATAATAACTTAGAACACGTATCATACATATCAATAATATTATCGCAATATTTATTTGTATTCAAAAACATAACCTTACAATCTTCATTTTTCTGGCAAAACAAATGAATAAGATCAAAACTAGCAATTTCTGTCAACGCAACATCTTCAGAATAATTAATCATAACAATCTTGTCTTGCCAAATGACATCGCACATCAACGAATAATTCTTGCAGCCGATGTTAATGATATATACATAATCAAAATCATCAATCAGACTGTTTACGATTATTTTTTCGATTGTTTCGAGTAATAAGTTAATTTCAGCTGCGTATGTGTGGATGAAGCAACCGTTATTTATTTTTTTATTGATTGTTTGATGAAAGTATTTATTGTATTTGACATCGAGGTCTGATGGATTGTATGTAAATTTGAATTCATTTTTTAGGGTGCGTTCGAGTGTTGGGAAAAAGTTGTAATAATCTAGCACTCGCTGCTTTTCTCGTTTGATATACGGTAAACGTTTGGACCATTCGTCAGTGATGATAGCGTTGCGCATAATTTGATAGGATTTTTCAAAGTCATCAACATCTAATAGTATGTACGATCGAGGGTCAATCCAATCGCTAAGATTAGGACAGCCCCAATAAAAACACAAACATTCGCAAATCAAAGATTCCCATATTTTCTCAGTAACAAAATTATGTTCTGCATTATTCTCCATCATAAAATAGTACTTGTAAGGCATAATAGCTGCATCTTTGTTATTGTGCGGATGCGGTCCCATGTAGTTTTTAAAGTTGTGGTGATTATCATGATTGTAAACATGTATCTTAACATCCTCATCATTCTTTGCTTCTACAAATTTCAAAAAATCGATTCGCAAAATATGTCCTGGATCATAATATTTAGAACTACATATTGATGATATCACTTGATTTTTGCTAATGTGTTCCATACTTTTGAACTGCGAATAGGTTGTTGCCAGTTGCCAAAATGTTGTGTTCAAATATCTTTCATGGTAGCGAACTTGCAAAAATTTAGCGTCGTCAGGTCTGGCCCACTTGCCCCATGTTTTCACACCCCAATTACATTTATCATCATAACACCACGGTTCCATCCTTATAATGATAGTCCTATCAGGAACGTAATATTCATTATCGGATAATGGTTTGTTAACAATGACAAAAAAATCTGCATTGTTGCCAGCAGTGATCTCAATATCATTCCATTTATAATCACCCTGCGACATTCTATTCCAATCTTTACATAATTCATCACTTGTGCACCAATTACATAATAATTTGACTCTAAATTTATTATGTCTCTTTCGTACATACAATCCATGTTCTGCGTTCGTTGCATGTAGCACATCAGCCATTTTACTTTTAAGAAATCCTAACGTATTAAATCCTGCGCATCCTGTTCTATCGGCTTGATTTTTCAGATGATATATATTGTTTGGGTTAACATATTGAACGTCATTGCCACGAGAATCTAAACCAGGAAAGAAATCATAATCATTGAACGTTACTGCATCTGTTCTTTTTTTAACATACAATCCATCATCAGTGCCAAAGTACTTGCTCGGATGCAGTTCACAGTTAATGCTGAATTTGATAAATCCTAATGTATTAAAGCCCATATATTCATTGGAAGAATCGCATATATGTTTCAAGTCATCAATACTTTTTTTACCGACAAACATGGAATCATAACCGTGTGAATCTAATGCAGGATAGAATATGTATTCTGAATTATTCATCGTTATATAATATATAACATTAAATATTTCGTTACAATCGAGCGCTTAATCGCTTGATTCTTCTATCGATTCTTCAGATGATTCTTCTGTTGGTTCTTCTGATTCGCTTGATTCTTTTTTATTTTTTTTGCTAATAACCTTCTTTTTAGGAACATCATCTGATTCGCTCGATTCTTGTTTCTTCTTTTTACTTATCGTCGATTTTTTTGCGACTATCGTTTTAGTTTTTTTAGGTTTATCATGTGCAAACATACAATCCTCGTTGGTGCAATTTTCGCCAAATCTACATTGGATCACTCTCTCTTTGCTTTTTTTATCATGTGCATATGTACAATTTTCGTTAGTACATTTGTCGCCAAATTTACATTTAATTTGAGTATCTATTTTTTTAATCTTTTGTGTGTCACTTTTTTTAATCTTTTGCGTGTCAGTTGGATGTGCAAAGGTGCATTTGTCATTTGTACATTTAGTACCAAATTTGCAAGCGACTTTGGGTGTATTTTTGTTGTGTACAAATTTACAATCAGGTCTATTACAATTTTCGCCGAATTTGCAAGGAATACTTTCGTGTACAAAAGGGCAATTTTCTTTGTTGCATTTTGATCCGAATTTACAGGTTACACTAGTTTGACCGTGTGCAAATTTGCAGTTGGGTTTCTCACACGATGTTCCGAACTTGCACATAACAGGGGTACTTGATCCATAATTATATACTGGTGGTTTGGTACTTTGTCGTTGCATTTTTGATAATATATTAGGGTAAAACGTACGCGAAAGCCTTTATTTTTTCAATTTTTTTAAAAAAATTGAAAAATATATTTTCAGGAGGTTCCATGATATTTACATCATATCACAACCAAATCAACAACAATGTGTGCTTGCAAATTCACTGAAATTGTTACTCTTCCTATTGACGTATGTACACTTATGAACAAGAAAGGAGCTTCTGTTTCTGGAATACAAATCATCTTCTCCGTGCCAGAAGTACCTTTGCCGAAAGACACAGTGACAATTGTGTTACCAGCAGGAACTGAATTAAAGGCAATGATCGCGAATAGCAACAAGATTTGGACACTTATAGTTCCAGAAAGAACATTGTGCGAAATTCCAAACAACACAGCAGTTACTTTTTATGAAAAAATGACAATGTTGATCAGTAGCAGCAACACAAAACCGGAAATGCCTGTAATTGCTTACAACGTTTCATTTCCAAAAGGAACATTGTTAGGGATCAAGGACAAACTTCGAGAAATCTCCGTAGATTTGTTTAAAACGATTGTATTGCTTCCAAACACTAAGATCATTGTCTTGCCAGAAACGTTTACTTATTTTTCGCATGAGAAAGTTGTCTATCGCAGCAAAACTGATGAAGAACAAATTGCTTACGTTCCACAAAACTAAAATTGTCTTGAAAATTATTAATTAACATAAACAATTTGACATTTTATTGGGTTGTTCTTGATTCAAAAAGATGATATGATCAGTAGGATGTTTGTATTCTTTCATTTCGTTACCACATAAAAAGAGTTTTTCTTTGAAATCGCCAAATCCATCACCATTTTTAGAACTGACATATGCAAATCCGTCAACATTATTAAATCTTAGACTGACTACTTTTTTAATATTTTCTAACGTGTCCAAAGTCACCAAATCCATTTTGGTGCCAATGACAATAACTTTAAATTCTCGAATATACATGTCTTCTCGAACTTTTTTGAGGTAAGTCTCTATCTTTTCGAACCCTATGTAATTTTCGCTCATCAAATCAATGGTTGATAGGTCAAATACTAATAATATTATATCTGCATTTCGATAATAAATTGGAGCTAGTGCCATAAATCGTTCACTTCCTGCTGTATCCCATATTTCATATTTAATATCATTGCAATAATATGTGAAGAAACTGGCGCCGATCGTGGATTCAGAAATGGTAAATATATCTTCTATGAGACGGCAAATTATAGATGTTTTCCCTGATGATATTTCTCCTAGTGTGACTAGTTTTAATTTTGTTTGCGACATTATTGTTATAATATATTATATTACGAGCAATGGATGTGTGTTACGATAAAAAATTGAATGGATATGCAATCTCCGGCCAATTAAAATTCTTGGCCGCAACTTTGCATGTAATTTTGTCAATCAATCGAATTGATATGCAAATCTCCAGCCGATCAGAATTCTTGGCAGTAACGTTGTGTAATTTTTAAACGACAACAATAAAATTGATTATTTAAATATTTATGACTAACTGAATATCAATTAGTTATAAATATGAATATCGTGCTATTCGGAGACACATTTCCTAATATTCAACGTTCTTTACTTCCTGTTAATTTATATATGTTATCGTTAACATGCAAACAATATCATAAAATAATTACAAAAGACAATATCAAAAAAAGTATCATCTGTGAAATCAATCGACGATTAAATTCGATTTTTGATGACAAATACGTTGAATTTATGCGACTGTTGAATGATGCAAACGCAACGATTATGGGATCTTTTATTACACAATGTATGCTTGGCGAATCATGGGAGGATACGCAAATTCATATCGTTATCAAAAAGGCCGAAATTAATGTTTCAATAGTTGGTGCGACAAAAACTTACAGACAAAATTGGGACAATACGATGGTTTTTTTGCATAAATATCGCATGAATCCTCAAGCAATTATGGATCCAAATAAAGGAACGCATTTTATGCAGTACAACATCAACGGGATTCTAATAAAATTATTTTTAGTGCACGATGATTATACGTATAATATCAACATTAAAAATATATACAACATCGCGACCAATCGTTTAATAATAAATAACACACACGATACTTTCACCAAACGTATAAATTTGTATCGGGATAATGGAGATATGATGGATCCTGCAACGTTTTTTAAAATGTATCTGCGAGGATTTCGATTTTACAGAGACAATATGATGATGTCTAACGAGGCAATTCATAATTTGATATACAAAACGATCAAAATAAAAGGAAAAAGAAAACGCGAAGAATGTGAAAGTCATGTTAACAGAGGCAAATTTATGATTAAGAACGGCATCATATATAGTTGGACACCTACAGAAAATAGAGAAAGATATAAACCATATCCTGTGTTTGATATTGATACCAAATCACCGTACTATACAATCGTGACTGATAGTAAGCTGCCACAATGTCACGTGCAAATAAGCAAATGCATAAATCATGATTGTATAACCAAATTATTATATCCTAAGCTTGAACATTATCATTGTACTTGCGCACGTGAGAAAAAATTTATCTTGATTCCAAAATATTCATAAATAATACATTTAAGCAATATTTAATTATTTACAGTATAATATGAATTTTTTTTTATTCAAAGATATATTCACCAACATCCAATATTTTCTCTCCCCCATCGATCTCTATCGATTATCACAAACGTGTCAACGATGTAACAAAATCATCACAAAAAATGACATTGATACTAGTATCATCAGCGAAATAAATCGGCGATTGAACGTCATTTTTGGCAGAAATTATATTGAGTTCATGAAAACATTACGATCTGTAAATGGAGTTTTGGTAGGATCATTTATCGCGCAATGTATCCTTGGCGAAACATGGGAAGATGATGACGTTTGCATACATGTTGAAAATCCAGCCAAGATGTTTGCAGCGAGTTTAGAAAGGCAACAAAATTTTGGATTAGAAGAGAATGGAGATGAAATTTTGAAATTTTTGATCGACAAAGATTATTTAACGGCATCAATATGCCGCGATAGTTATCTGCCCTGGGACCATCACAATCGCGTAAAATTCCAGGTCCGCGAAACTTTTTTTACTCTGAAATCGTTACAAAACAAATTATCACCGATTAGTACTAAAGATTACATACTTGATCGTTATGATCGTAATTATGCCAAAAATTTTTACAATCCTCGATCTGGTGAATTGTACGTCCACCGAATAGATGAAATTTTTGCGAAATATACAAATTTATATTTCAAAGGATACATTGCTACTCCAGAGTCTTTTTCCAAAATGTGTAATAGACGATTTAGATTTTATAAATCGGATGTCGATAAAAAAATGATGTCGGTCAATGATGCATATTGTCTGGTTTATAAACCTATCTGGATAAAAGGAATGAAATCAAAAAACGCATGTGAAAAATATTTGAGTAATCATGGATTCAAAATAGATAATAACGTAATTTATGCTGAAAAATTTTTAAGCAACGGTCGAATCTCGCAACCTCTATTCTATATTGATACAACATCAATAGGTAACGAGAACATAATTGATGCCACGAATATGAGCATAGATAAATGTGATCCTCAAATAGATTGTATTACAAGGTCGTTATATCCTGAAACGAATCACTATCATGGCAGATATTTTGAAGATTACATATATAAGATTCCTGTTATTTTTATTCCAAGCTACGAATAAAAATTGATTTTACAAAAACATTTATGATTAACTATTTAGCTAATCATAAATATGGATATTGTATTACTCGGGGATTTGTTTGTTAACGTCATTGTTCCGATTTTGATCCCAATAGATCTCTATCATCTAGCGCAAACGTGTAAAAGTTGCCAGAAAAAAATCAAAATTTCGCACGTCAAAAAAAGTGTAATCAATGAAATTAATAGAAGACTATACAATATCTTTAACGATGATTTTGATGATTTTAAAAGTGCGATGCGAGGATCAGGTGCGATTATTTCTGGTTCTTTTATCATTCAATGTATATTAGGCGAATATTGGCGAGATAGTGATATTGATATCTATGTGAACACCAAAATGTTTGAGGACTTTCATAATCCAAATCATATGACGTATGACTTTCTAAATAAAAAATCTGAAGATTCGGACTTGAGTGAACATGAGGATTCAGTGAGCGATGCAAATATATTGAAATATATGACGCGCAAAAATTATTTTTTAGAACACACCGCGTTAAACTATGATGGTTTGCCTGCATATATAATAGATTTTAAAGTTCATAAAACTAAAATCCAATTTATCGGCGTCCCAGAACGAAATATAGTGATGCACATAATCAACAATTATGATTTTGATATTTGTAAAAATGCGTACAAATTTGATGATATTTTCGATGGCGAGACAAATTTATTCATTTATCGATTGAATGATATATTTTGCAGATGTACAAATTTTGCACCCAAATCTAATCTGGAAAGAAATATCAAACGTTATCTAAAATATCATCGACGAGGATTCAACTTTTATTCTTATAATAAAGACAATATGATTACACGCAGTAACATATGGGATCAAATAAATATCAATATCATCAAAATGACGCCCATTCGCAAAACATATCGTGAATGCAGATCGATAATGTCAAAAGATTATGAATTCACATGCTGCGAAGACATAATTATGTATAAAGATACGTGTCATGCCAAAAATATATTTAAATTGCAAGATACAAAATTATTGGATACATACATTTATAGATGTCATAACAATGGTTTTGATTGTCTGTTTGATTATCATTATCCAAATATTTGTCATTTACATTTATCCCATATGGAACAAAAAAATTTAACTAACGCAGTATTGGTTTTAGATGATTTTTATTTTGAATAAAAATTGATATTTTATCTGTCATGTTGTGATTAATTGGTAATTGATTACAACAATGGAGGTCATATTATTCGGAGATATATTTGATAACATTTTGATATCAATGTTAATTCCAATAGATTTATATAATCTGGTGCAAACGTGTAAAAAATATCAAAAAAAGATTAGTATGTCACATATTAAAAAAAGTGCTATTTGTGAGATAAATAGACGACTACATATCACATTTGGTGATGAATTAAATGGATTTAAGAATGCAATGCGAGAAGCAGATGCGACTATTTCGGGATCATTTATCATTCAATGTATTTTGGGCGAGCATTGGGGCGGAAGTGATGTTGATGTGTACGTTGACAAGAAAATGTTCATGCAATTCCTGATGCCAGAATACTACGCCGCAGTTTATGATCAATCAAGATACAAAAAAATTCGTTTTCTCGATAGCGATGAAGAATCTAGCACTGAATCTTCACTCGATTCAGAATTAAGCGAATATGAAAATGAACATATAAATATGTTGCAATATATGAACGACAAAAATTATTGTGTTGAAAAAATACACAAAGATTATCATGGTAATCCTGGAACTATTGTTGATTACAGAATCAATGGAACTAAAATTCAATTTATTGGCGAATCGTTGCAAAAAAATTTCGTAATATCTGGGTATGATTTTAATATTTGCAAGAATGCATACAAATTTAATGATATGTTTGATGGTCCCACAAATTTATCTATTTATCGAATCAATGAAATATTTACCAAGTACACAAATTTCGCACCATTGTATGATTTAGAAAGGAATATTAAACGTTATTTAAAATATAGTAAGCGAGGATTTGAATTTTATTCATGTAACAAGGAGAATAGAGTAACAAATAGTAACATATGGGGACATTTAAACGTTGATATAATCAAACTTGCTCCGATAGAGAAAAGAGACTTTTGCAAAGCCCGAATGAGGAATCACGAAGAATATTATTTTGCGTGTTACATGAATACCGTTTATTCGTTCGCAAGACAATTTGTAAAAAAAATGCCATTGTTACACGTGTGCGACAAAATATTAACGATCGATGGTATTGATCTTTATCCATGTCATAAAGATAATTTTGGGGCTGAATGTTTATTTAACCATATCCATCCTAATGTTGATCATTTTCACGCAAAAATTAATAGAAAAAGTGCTATATTTTTTTTAGACGATTTTGATATTGCGTTGTCTTAATAAAAATTGATCTTTAACTATGTTATGATTAATCAATAATTGACTAATCATAACAAATGGAAATTATATTATTTGGAGACATATTTGATGACATATTGCCAATGTTGATCCCTATCGATTTATACAATTTGGTGCAAACGTGCAAAATATATCAACAAAAAATTAAAATGTCACATATCAAACTAACTACCATTAATGAAATAAATCGACGATTATTCGAAATGTTTGAAGATGATTTTGATTCATTTAAAAAGGCGATGCGAGAATCGGATGCAACGATATCGGGATCGTTCATCGTTCAATGCATTTTGGGTGAGAAATGGAGTAACAATGTTAATATATATGTAAGCTCAAAAATATATGGTGAATTTATCATGCAAACGAAACAAGAAACCATAAATATTTTGGAATATATGAGAGAGAAATACGAGCTCAGTAAAAACTCGCGCAAAGAATATGATAAACAAATTATCGGTGTGTCTTATGTCAACGGTAAACAAATTCGATTCATAAATATACAGAACGAAAAAATCGAATCATACATGAAGAGAGAATTTGATTTTAATATTTGTAAAAATTCATATGTGAACAACAACGTTAAAATTTATCAAATAAACGAAATATTTACCAGACACACAAATTTTGCACCAAAATATGATTTGATAAAGAATATGAATAGATACATAAAATATCACAAGCGCGGTTTCAATTTTTATCTTGACACAAGATACAATCTGGTAACAAATCATAACATATGGGACAATTTTAGAATAGATATAATAAAAGTCACGCCAATTAAAATATCTTATGACAAATGCGGCGCGATAATGACCGGCATAAATAACAATTTTACGTGTATAGAAAATATCATCTCATTTGGGCATTATAAAACAACAAAATATGTTAAAATATTAGAAATGCAAAATACAGATTTGATTGTTGACATGCGACCGTGTAGATGTGGTGGTTATGTTGAATGTTTGTTCAAATATATATATCCAAATATTAGTCATCTCCATTCATGCATATACAAATCTTGCCAAAAGGATGGTGTCCGAGATGCAATTTATGTGCTAGATAATTTTATCATCAAGTAGTATTTAAAAATCGATGATGTTTAAGTACTAAGATACTTTTTTGAGTTTAAATGGTGCGTGTCCGATTAATTTTATCAATTTTTTAGCTATAGATCTCAAAATAGTTAACAACATGTCATTGAACATGTATTTTAACAATATTAATTTGGCAACACATAGTTCACTACATTTTGATATATGAAATAATTCTAATTTATTTTCCGTAATACTAAAATTACATAATATTGAATTTATGAGCGCAGTGATAGATGCATAACCATATTCAAAGAGGCAAGAGTCCACTCCTATGCGCGCCCAAACGGTATATCCCGAACCAAAAATTCTTACGCTACGTTTCCAACATCTGCCATCTAAAAAATATTCAAACGGAAAAGAGTAAAACGAAAAATTTCTACTTGGGTTAATTTTCGAAGTAGTCCAAGAACCATCTAAATGGTAGTCTATGATAATATAATAACCGGAATATATTATGAGATCATCTTTTATAACAAGTTGCGGACAAATTATTCTACCAACAAAATCGTTCGTCTTGGGAACGTTAATATACGGGAATTTATACTTACCAATAGATACCTTTGGAAAGTTTTCTATTCCTAACTTTAAGATATCAGTTAATACTAATGGCGGCATTTCAACATGTACGAAACTTTGATTGTTTTTATTCGATACAGGCCTATCATGTTCTTGAAGTTCGTCGCACACATTAAAAGGTACGTTGAATAGAGATAAAATATGGACCAATTCTGTTGACTGGATGTTTTTATGCGAAACTCGATGCATTTGATATGATTTGTACTTTAAACTAGCTGGTGATTTATTTTTCAATTTTAATAGAAAAATTGAAAAATAAATATTTACAACAACTAATCTTTATCAATTAATCAAAATGTTGCTTCGTTCTTTGCGTATCGCTCGGCATTATTGCCATACACGTAGAATGATTATTGCCATACCACAACGAGACGCAAAAACAATCGCTCAAGATTTTGACAAAGTATCTCTCGTTACAAATCTAATCAAATCCGGAATCATTAACCTAAATATTGCAGACGACGATAAATTTGAACTAATATCTCGGATCATCAACAGCGACATTGATATGATAAGAATGATAATTGAACATAGATATGATCATGATTATATAAATCATTCTCTTTACGATGCAATCACACACGCGCAACGAGAGACAGTCATGAAAGTATATGCTGTATCCGCATCCCAAAATCATAAAGTTATTGAATTACATCCTGTTTTAGCCGGAACAGAGAACGTTTTTAGACATTTATTTTTAGAACATGCATTTCATTGGTGTTGCGGAAATGGCCATCTAGAAATTGCACAATGGTTTTATAAAACTTGGAAAATAAATCTTCATTCTGGTGACGAATATGCTTTTCGTTGGGCTTGTTTGAGAGGACATTTAGATGTTGCAAAATGGTTGGCTCAAACAGCCGAGGATAACGGCAAGAAAATTAATTATCGAATTGGATATACGCAATTTCTTGAGCGGTCCCATACGCAAAATTATGATAAAATGACCGAATGGCTTGTTCAGTTGATTAAAGATCAAAAATAACATCTGTTGATAATTAAAAATTTTAGTTATCAATAATATAGTGATAATATGAACAATCTCTCTTTATTCATTTTCAGACGCGATTTGCGAATCACCGACAACACTGGTTTAATAAAAGCTCTGTCCGAATCAAAATCCGTCATACCTCTCTTCATCTTTACGCCCACTCAAATTTCCGACAAAAACAAATTCAAATCCTCCAACTCTATCCAATTCATGGTAGAATCCCTATACGATCTTGATAAAAAAATCGATAAATTATGGACTATCTATGGCGACGAAATAGAAGTCATCAATAATTTATGTAAGAAACATCCAATCAGCGCTATCTACATCAATGAAGATTACACTCCCTATGCCATCAAACGCGACACTAAAATTAAAAACTATTGCCATAAAAACAACATCGCATTAAATATATCAACTGACATTTTATTAATCGATAGAAATGATATCACTGCTAAAAACGGTAACTATTACCATCAGTTTACAATGTTCCATAAAAATGCATCACAATATCCTATCAGAAAGCCTATTCGTAACAGACTAAATAATTTTGAACCCAATAAATCAAAAAAGTGGAGCATTGAAAAATTGGATAATTTTTTATTGGATAATGACTACTACGAAATAAACGAAAACTTGGCAGTTCGAGGTGGCAGAACCCATGCTCTTAAAATTTTAGGCAACGTCCATAAGATGCGAAATTATAAACATGATAAGCAATATCCTGAATATCCAACGACTAAATTAAGCGCACATCTAAAGTTCGGAAATGTTAGCATTCGAGAAGCCTATTATATTTTTTTAACAGAGAAATCAGGGGAATTGGTAAGAGGATTGTATTGGCGTGATTTTTATTATTATGTTAGCTTCCACTTTGACGATGATTTTTATGGATATCAATATGTCGGAATTAATCATAATAGCGAGCATCAAAAATGGGAACATAATAATACTTATTTATCAGCGTGGCAAGATGGCAGAACCGGATTCCCTTTTGTAGATGCTGCAATGCGAGAGATGAATACAACAGGTTTTATGCACAATCGCGGCAGACTAATCGTGTCGCAATTTTTGACGAAGGATTTATTGATAGATTGGAAGTTTGGCGAGAATTATTTCAGTAGAACATTAGTCGACATCGATCGTGCCCAGAATCTTGGTAATTGGAACTGGTCCGCGTCTTACGGATTAGATAATTCCCCTTTTCTACGCATCTTCAATCCTTGGACTCAATCCGCAACGTATGATTCAAAATGCAACTACATCAAGAAATGGTTGCCCGAATTGGCAGATGTTGAACCGAAACATATTCATAAATGGTTCAAATATCATAGTTTGTATCCAAACGTTGACTATCCTAGTCCAATTGTTGATCATGCTACACAACGGAAAAAATTCATTAAATATTACACAGCTTATACGCGTTCAATCAAAAAATCAAGTCATAGATAGAATTAAATGTTTTATAGATATATAATGAGAGAGTTGTATGATAATTACGTTACAACATTTTGGTTAGATAGACAATTTGGAGCAGGAAAATACAAATGGAAAACGTTGAGACACAATGGTGTCCTATTTCCTCCGCCTTACAAAAAACATAACATCCCCATAATATATCAATTAGAAGCAATTATCTTAGATGAACAAGCGGAAGAATATGCAACGTTATATGCAAAATATTCAGAAACGGATTATGTTAAAAATTCTATCTTCAAGAGAAATTTCTGGAAAGATTGGGTTAAAATTTTAGGCAAAGATCATAAAATCAAAAATTTAGATGGTTGCGATTTTAAATTGATATATGACTATTTAATACAAGAAAAAGAACTCAAAAAATCAGCGCCCAAAGTTGATAACGAGGAGATAGAGAAAAAATATAAAACTGCAATTGTCGATGGCGTTGAACAACCTGTAGGTAATTTTCGTGTAGAACCACCCGGCTTGTTCATTGGTCGCGGATGTAACCCTAAATTAGGACGAATTAAACGAAGAGTATATCCAAAAGATATTACCATCAACATTGGATCCGGCGAACCAATCCCGGACACTGGTAGTGATGGTAAGTGGGGTGAGATTGTTCATAATCGGGAAGTAGAATGGTTAGCTGCGTGGAAGGATGATATTACTGGAAAGACAAAGTATGTATGGTTAGCTGCACAATCTGATCAAAAGGGAAAAAATGATGCTGCCAAGTTCGATCTGGCGCGAAAATTAAAGAAAAAGATTAAGATGATAGAAGAAAAGAACATTGAAAATTTAAGAAGTGACGATCTATTTTTGCGACAACTATCAACTGCTTTTTACTTTATTGATAAATTTGCGTTGCGAGTAGGTAATGAAAAAGGGAGTGATGAGACGGATACGGTGGGAGTTACATCGTTGCGGGTTGAACATATCAAATTATTAGATTCAGATAAGATAGAATTGGATTTTTTGGGCAAAGATTCGATCAGATACAAACGAGTTTTGACTGTCGATCCGGTCGTTTACAAAAATATATCTGAATTTATAAAATCAAAAGATCTATCTGACCAACTATTCGATAAAATAAATTCTGGCGACATCAACAAATATTTAAGTGGTTTCATGACCGGATTAACTGCTAAAGTATTCAGAACATACAATGCATCATATTTATTTCAAAAAGAACTCAAAAAAATATCCAAGAAATATGATACTTACAACGAAGCGGACAAAATCAACATCCTTTTAGATGAATTTAATAAAGCAAATGCAAAAGTAGCGATGTTATGTAATCATCAAAAGAATGTAACCAAATCGTCGGTGGAACAAATAAAAAAAATCGATGAACAAATTAAAAGCACTCGCACAAAGATCAAGAAATTGAAGAAAGATGAGAAAAAAAATGCTGCAAAGATTGAGAATGAACGACAGCGGATCAAAAAGTTAAAGGCAAAGAAGGAGTTGAAGATCGAGCTTAAAAATATTTCATTGGGAACGAGTAAGATTAATTACATAGATCCTCGAATAACAATTGCTTTTTTGAAGAAGCATGGTATTGACGTCGGTAAAGTTTTTTCAAAAACATTGCAAGAGAAATTTAAATGGGCGTTTGACGCGAGTGAAACATACAAATTTTAATAAATTTATCAATGATAGATTTATTAACAATATTCGTTATATTGCACGATCCATGAGTTTGATTTTTTGTGAAAGACAACTCCGGTAATATTAATATCGTACAAATAGGTACCCATACAAGTATGTAATAATTCGTTTTCGCTAATTTTGTCATTTTTCCATTCACCTGTTTTTAAATCAAAATGTAAATGTGATTTGTATATGAACCGGTAATATTGAATAACTTGTACGATCAAATGATACATCGTAAGACCTTTATCCTTGGATCCATAAATCTTAAACGTCAATTTATCCATACAAGGATAATCAAAAGTGATATTCATATTAAAAAATGGATAAACGATCTTGTTAGCGTTAAAAATCTTATCTGCGAAATTTGGATCATTTAACATTACGATATTTACGTCATTAAGATACATAATATTATCAACCATCATGATCATATCGTCCCTTTCATAATCTATCGGCACTGTTTCAAAAAGATCTTTGTTACTTTTGTCTTCTTGTAAATAAGATTTCTTCTCATCATCATCTTCGGTTGATCGATAAAATAATATGGTAGTGCCATCTTCTAATGCATCATCATATTCTTCTTGTTTGGATATATCATTTTGGATTTTTTCAAATAAGGATGTAAATTCTTCCACATTACAAGTTGTACCCTGCATTTTTGATGGTAATCGAATCGATGCTATCATTTGGGTTTGTAAAAATCAATTTTTTGATAAATACAATAATGATTATATTTATCAATTTAGATATCGAATACTTTGTCCCCGAGGGTTTGATTCGAAACAGACAATAGAGGATATTGTGTAAAACCATTTTGAGCCATATATTTGCGAGTTGCGGTGACGAGATTTTTCCAGGTAATCGTTGGTGTGATAGATTGGACAAGAGCCATTGTTAATGCGCCACCAGCTTGACGTTTAGCATCATTCCATGCATCAGCACTGGTTTGGTCATCACGGCAGCCACTGATCATGATAATGTCATCAGATTTTTTCTCTGGCGCACCATCTTTGGTGTAGATACCATTTAGTTTCCAGATGAATTCAAGATCCAAGATAGAACCACTATGACAGCAATCAAAGAAGGCACGGAGTTTGGCACCAACTGGAATTTGATTTACTAAATTCTCTTTGAGCACATCATCTAAAATAAATCCATTTGATCCGGAGTAGTTACCGAAATCGGAGGGACATATGCAATCATCCATACCAGGTGTGTACAAGTTTTTCAGTTCATCGCCATTTCTATCTCGAACTTGAGATCCGTGACCAGAGTAGTGTACAAAAACTGTATCGCCAGATTTGACTCGTCCTACCAAGGCTTTGATTTGCGCCAGGATGTTCGCCTTTGTTGGTTCAGATGTTCCAGTTTTATCGTCGGTCATAATGACAATGTTTTCTCGTTTGTAATTCAATCCTGCTAACAAGATTGCCATTTCAGTGACATCGTTTATGCATCCATTTAGTTGATTGGCTGGATTTTTATAATAATTGATACCAATGAGTAACGCGTGTTTTGTTGCCATAATTCTTGATTGTAGATTATATATTTAAAAATAAAGTGAGTGTAGTTTGCCTTCTTTGTTAGTCAATATGAGTATGACTAATTATCTACTTTTTAGTCACCCGCAAATCATCTCGTAAATTAGTAAAGATGAATCGAAACGTGACAGAGATATGGACGCATTTGTCACTTTTCGTTAGTTGCAAATCATCTCTTCAAATTTGGCAGAGATGAAGTGAACGCACAGAGATGTGAAAATGTCGATCCACTTTTTCGTCACTAACAAATCATCTCTTCAAATTTAGTAAAGATGAATTGAACGTGACAGAGATGTGAAAGTTTCTTTTCACTTTTTGTCATCCTTCAAAATTGGCAAAAATAAATCGAACACGGCAGAGATATGGAAACACACATCTACTTTTTCATCATCCTTCAAATTGGCAAAAAAATGATAAATAAAATGTCTTTGGTTAAATTCAATCAGCAATAAGTCAATATGGCCTTCATTGATAAGTCTGTTGCTGCCAAATTATTACCTTTTCAACCCAAGCACGTTGAAAATTTAATCTACTCTCTAACAAAATATAATCGGGCCCTTGATGCGTCTGATACTGGAACTGGCAAAACATACACTTCAATTGCGACTGCGATATCTATGAAATTGAAACTATTTGTTATCTGTCCCAAATCAGTTATTACCAGTTGGATCAAAACGTTCAAAATATTAGGAGCTGAATATTATGGCGTTGCTAACTACGAAAGTTTACAAAATTGTAAATATTATGACGATAAATCAAACAAAAAAGCAAAATGTCCATTTATCAAAAGAATTGTTGACATTGGCTCGGAGAAAGGAGAATTTACATATGTTTGGAACGTACCAGACGATATGATAATTGTATTCGACGAAGCTCACCGATGCAAAAACCCTAAAACGCAATGTCATCTTCTTTTATATACGCTCGCCAAAACAACTGCCAAAATATTGATGTTGAGTGCGACCGTATCGGACAAACCAGAAAACTTTGCGATAGCTGGATACGCGTTAGGTTTGTATCCTCACTTACGATCTGCAAACATTTGGATGACAGATGCAAGTAAAAGATATGATGGAGATTTATGCATTGGAATACATAATGCAATTTATCCAGAATATGCATCTAGAATGAGAATACGAGATTTAGGTAAATTATTTCCAGATAATCAAATTGTAGCGAACTGTTATGATATGGATAATTCTAAAGAAATTGAAAAAGAATACAAACTAATCGAGGATGAAGTAGCGAGATTAAAAAGTAAAGAAGATAATTCTGGATGCGCATTGTCCAGGATATTATATGCAAGGATGCGTATTGAACAATTGAAAGTACCAACGATAATCGAGGAAACAAAAAAAAATATAGAAGAAGGTAATTCTGTCGCAATATTCGTTAACTTTACGCAAACGTTGAAATTATTAGCCGATGAATTTGACACAAAATGTATCATTTTCGGTGAACAAAGTATGCAAGAGAGAAATAAAAATATAGATGACTTTAACGACGACAGATCGAGATTGATCATTTGTAACATTAAAAGTGGCGGGATCGGAATTTCGTTGCATGATACACATGGCCAATATCCTCGAGTTTCAATCATTTCGCCATCATACAGTGCTCAGGATGTATTACAGAGTCTAGGCAGAATTTATCGTGCGAACACTAAAACAGCTGTCCGACAAAGAATTATATATTGTTCTGGTACAGTTGAAGAAAATATTTGCGAAAAGATGAAAGAAAAGATAACAAACATTGCAAAATTGAACGATGCAGATACCTTTGGGTATCAAATCGACGGATTGATGGATGATCCATATGGAATAGGTATCGATATGCATGCTAATTTATCTGACTTTGATAAACTGTTCCTGAAAATTGAAGTCTTGAACATCAAAAAGGAACGACTGACGAATGAGATCAAAGAGACAGATGTTGAGATACAAAATTTAATAAATCGAGTCAATATGATGACGAATTAATATCAATAATTTTTAATTATTGATATTTAGTTACAGCATATATACAAAATTAAACCGAATCTAAGAATAAATGTCCACAATTATCAAAATTCATATATTCAAATATGCGCTATGGAAGTTCTACCAATTAGGAATCTATCTTTCATCGGATGCAGACAAACAATTGTTAGATATTGTATCATATTTCATAAAATTAATACATATCAAGATAGACTATCTCAAAATTTTCAAAAATGTTAATTTATCAAATCAACATATGCGCAATATTCAGCTGTGTAATTCGCATATGATAAATGTAGATTTATCACATACGAATTTAATCCTAGAAAAAAATTCTCCCCGAAACTTTTTTGATTATCCGCCACATGAATGGAATTTTTGCACAGTCTATGTTGATAAAACGATTTTTTGCAGTGCAAGTCTATCAAATGTTACATTTCTCAAAGTCTTCTTAAAGAAAGTAGATTTCTCGAACGCGAATCTATCCAGCGCATATTTTATCGAATGTAAATTTGAAGATGTCAAATTCAATGGTGCTAATTTGGTGAATTCAATGTTCGATGATTGTGATTTTGAGCGCAATGAATTCATAAATGCTGATATCGGCAATGGTAAATTTATTTATTGTGACTTTCAAAGTACAAATTTTATTGATTCGAATTTGACAGGTAGTTTGTTGCATAATATTGGTAGTTGGGAAGGATCAACATTTACAGGTTGCAGAATTGATGAGATAGTGATCGATGAAATATCAAAAATTTTAATTATGAAATGATATATCATAAATGGGTATAAATTTTTTTGATCAATACTCACTGTTACACTTTGCTACTGGTGTCATTGCATATTTCTGGGGCATATCATTTGAAGGATGGTTTCTGATACATACTTCTTTTGAGATTATTGAAAATACAACAATGGGCATGGCGTTCGTAAACAATAATTTGAAAGATATATGGCCAGGTGGCAAAAACTATGCAGATAGCTTTATCAATTCCCTTGGAGATATTATTTTTTCATTGTTAGGATGGTTGATAGCCAAATGGCTGGATGATTTTGGAGGAAAGTACAATCTGTATCCAAAACATATAAATACATGGTCAACTTAAAGAAATAATATGAACGACATAGGACATTTATTACCTGATCCTAATGAAATGATTACCGATAAAATTAAAAGTGTGACATCACTATTGATTACTAAAAATATCATAGCTATTAGAACGTTAGTTGGAGTACCATTCATCACCAGAGAGATATTAATGTCATCTTTAAAATCGTATTTGGATGAGGGCAAAAGATGTTTTGTTCGAATATTTCTGAACGAGGTAATTAACATTGTAGTAAACATTTTTGGAGATTTTGATTGCGCAAATGAGAAAATTATTATTGATAAATTATTTGCATTATTTCTGACAGATGATGCGCATTATGATGAAAATGATCCATGTAATAATAGTTTTATAAAATTAATTGATCTTGGAGCAATGATAACTGACGAATATATATATCCTCGTATTGTTATGTTACCAGCGTTTGTTTTTTGGTATTATATATCAAAATATGATTTGTTAATTACGTTCCGTTTGATGACAACAATTGTGAGCGAGGATCGTAATTATGAAATTCAGGATCATATTTTCAATCTTTGGTGTTCGCAAGATTTGGTCAAAGATTGGGAGTCGTTGGTATATATCATAATTTGGGCTATGGATCATCGACAACGTAAATATGTTACAAACGTATTGCAAATAATATATTATCACGATGAATATGATAAAATTATTATGCGTGCGATGATACATATGCACGATATGACGCATTTGAGAGATTTTATGAGACATATAATGGAACATACATATTTAGATGAAATATCTTTGTTATACTTGGTAATAGTTAGGTGTCATATATTGCTAGTGAATCCTGTGGGTGAATTTAAACAAGATATTGCAACGTTAGATACTTTAGTTAAATCGAATCAAGAAGCCGATAATATATGTAACGAATTATTTGCGCATTTCCATAGAGATAATTCTAAATTTTATGAAAAAGGATATTATGATATTATTGAAAATCTTAAAAAATTGAATAATTTGTACATTTGTAAATTAAAATTTTTAGTTAACAAATATGGAACGTACACATTTATTGACAAATAAGCGTGACATGATCAACGATAAAGTTAAAAGTGTTGTTTCGTTACTTGAAACCAAATATATAATAGTAATTAAACACTTGGTCGAAACATCGTATGTTACAAACTGCGATAAATTTATATTTGGACAAAAAAGAAGATTATGTGCGAGAGATAATGAATGATGTGATTGATATTGTTATAAATTATTTTAAAGGTTTTGACATGGTGACGATTAATAGATTGTTCACAGAGTTGTTATCGGATAGAGCATTGTATGATGATTCATGCAATAGTTGTTTAACAAAATTAATAAATATGGGTGCTACTATTAACACGGAATCATATCCGCGTATTATTGCGTCGCCAAAACATATGTTTTGGAATTACATATTCAATTATGGATTTGATTTTATTGTGCGTTAATCAAAAAATAAACAATGATGTCCAAGATTTTGTTTTTAATTCTTGGCGCGTCCAGGATTTAGCGAAGGATAATACGTCATTGTATAAGATTGCGATATCTTCGTGGGAACATCACGAAAAAAGATATTTTGGTGAGCTGATGAAGATAATATCTGGACATTTTGATTGTGACAAAATAATGGCGAGAATAATGATAAGTCACGTTTATATGGGCACGTTGTTAGAGATCGTAAATTTTTTACCTAATTGCACATATTATGATGAACTGTTGATGTTTCATTCAGTCCTTATTCAACGTGGATTCAGAGGATTACGCTAGAACAAAAAATTAGACGCACTATTCAAAACAAACGAAAGTGCCATATATATATATAATCAAATTACCGTCCAAATCAGGTTAAACGATTCCGAATTTTATAAATATGGATTTGATAACCTTATCAAACATCTTCGACAATTGATCGATATATATGCTTGTTAATTAAAATTTTTGATTAACAAACAAGACCACCATAAATAGTTATCAAATTAAATCGACCATAAACCGATTCGTTACAATACATTTCTGGCTTACTGACGATTGATCTTTGCGCACTGGAAATCGTGACATCATTCAATTTGCTTATGATAGATTCATACAATTTTATTTGTTTAATTTTATTTAGAATAGATTGAAGATGTTGCGTCTGTAATACAAGTTTGTTGTTAACTATGGAGTAATTGCTAAAGTTTTTGTCAGGGACATTCCTTGCAGCCAGATCAAAGTTGTCATATTTATCGAGTGTTAATTCGTTTACGTATCTATCTGTCAAAAGGTTAACGATCTTTGCATTATCAAAATCAGGTATGTATCCTAACAGATTTATAAAAACCATATACCATTCCCAACTTTCCTCGTCACCTTCCGGAAATACAACATTCGGTCGATTTGGTTCATCCTCAGAACTTTCATATTCCGAAAGTTGATCTTCATTATCTGAAGAACTTGATGGTGGGGTTATTTCTGGATGTGACAAATAAATTTTCTTGCCTTTCCTAATCTTTGCAATATCCTTGACAACAGATTTATCGGAATACCATGATTGCGGGATCTCTTTGCGCGCCATAAAATTACTAAATAAAACAATATTGTCATTTTCTGAAAATGATACCCAAACTGGTGTCATCTTGATCATATACGGTTCCCCTTGATCTTGATCGCTCGAAACACTGCCTTCAGCGAACATGATCTTAAAAGGTACATATGGCAAATGATATTTTTTGATATCCTCCACAAAATTTACGTACTTTATCGAATTACCAAAAATAATATAATCTTCGTTCACATACACATCATTCTTTTTATCCTGTAACATTTCACCTTCAATCGCTTTCATAATAATATTTTGCATGTCAAACAAATAATACTTGATGATATCGTGATATTTAGTATATTCCTGATAACTTACCGCGTTACCATTAATAATTTTTTCAACGATCGCAAACTCTTCAAATGTATGTGAATCAGTGTATTGTATTACTTTAGAATCAAAAATATCATCTTCTTTGGATGTTTTCACTAATATTTTCAATATATTATTAGACGGATGTCGAATGATGTCAGCGATAGATAAAAAATACTTTCTATTGAGTTTGTCATTTTCAAAATCTACAATCATGATATTTTCGGCGTCATTTTTGATTAACCAAACGTTATAACTGATAATTTCTTTGATTCCGGATAACAATTGTGCTCCTTCATGTGGAATATCTTTTCTAAATATCAAACATCCTCCAGGCGTGTTTGTCATCTTGCTACTATGCTTAAAAAATTTATTGAAAGTCAGAATAGTCTCACCACCGACACAATCTGCATCAACACAAACTAGCATTGTGTATTCTTCGACGATATTAGAGTTAACGCTCAGATAATCCTCATGCTCTTTAAAATATCCGCCCGCAGAGTATTTGATGTGCATTACGTCGTTTGCATAGATTATAAACTTACTTTTTTGCATATCAGAATTGACTGTGTTCAATATTTTTGTGCCGATATCGAACAACTCATTATCAATCAGTGTGCGAAATTGCGACATCCGGATATCTGGTGACGTTTCCTTTTCTTCTTTGAGGACGTTGTAAACTTGGGATTGTTCGAACGGAATCTTTGATTGTGACAATATCTGTTTGATAGATGTATGTAATTCGTTGTCGATAAATGTTTCTTGGACGAATTGCATTTTAATAATATCATATTCGATATGATACTATTAAAGTAATGAATTTATCAATTTTTTAATCTAACCAAGTATATTATGATACTCGAAGCATTATTTTATTACATATACATAAATCTATTTTATTATTTTGTTGGCGGAATTATGTTCGCTATTGATTACTATAATATTTTTATCAAAAAGAAGATACAGTTTGATAAAATAGATGATATAATGCCAACTTATAGAAGGATAACTCCGCAAGTGTTGCTGAATACGTTTGTATTTTTGATTCCTTTTTGCATATTTGGAGGGGCATATGATGCAGATTATGAAGATGCGTTTTCAATAAAAAAATGTGTTATTGATTTATTGATAAGCATACCTATGATAGACATATTGTTTTACGCATGCCATAAACTGTTCCATACCAAATATCTGTATCAATATCATAAAAAACATCATGAGATCATCGCACCAGTCGGTATTTCTGCGTTGTATATGACACCGCTTGATATGTATTTAGGAAATATAATCCCATCGATTTTGCCAGCGTATTTACTTCACTATCATCCGTTTACGGTTAAGATATTAATTGCGGTGGCGATTATTAATACAATTGCGGCGGCACATAGTGGATTTAGGCGGGTATCTGAGTTTCATGATTATCATCATTCGATGTTTAATTACAATTTTGGGATAGATATATTTATGGATAGGTTATTTGGAACTTATTATGCATGATTTCAATAATTGAATAATTGTTGAGATCTATTTGATTATTTTGACGGTTATGTCGCATTTTGCGCAAATTTCGGTAATGTGATCGATGATATTTTTCTTTGGGACATCGAATAAGTACATTACTTTCTTTCTGTCTTCGTAGTTTTGAGAGTAGGCGATGAGCTGACCGATGGCGCATTTCCAGTCACAATAGTTTTTGATTTCGATGAGGTATTTGTCGGTTAGTAGGTCGATTCTTCCAGCGATTGTTTTGACTTCGATTTCGCCACCTAGTTTTTTGTGCAATGTTGCTTGGATTTCTTTTTCTTTTGAAGCGGATGGGGAAGGTTTGATTTCTGATAAGGCGGCGTAGAAGCGGGATTCATTTTCGGGCGAGTAATTTTTCCATTCTTCGATCCATTCGCTTACTCTGGCCGCAAAATTGGCACCGCACCAAGATGCAATATGAATTATTAATTTAGGATGAACATATGTGCCACGTGTTTTAATATTTTTTCCACCTGCGATTATTATCATCAACTTATCAGCAGAAATTCCATTCGCACGGAATTCCTCAATCAAATCTTTTGATGTCGAATTCCTCAACCAATTTTTAAACTGTTTATCACACTCGTAACATAATTTACTAGCGTTTATATAACCATTTTCATGCATTATAATGATACTAAAATCGCCATATTTACTGTAACTAAATGTGGCATCAATTTGTTTGACGATTAATAATTTTGGCATAAGTTTGGGTTTATTATTATAATTTTATCATTACTTTATATCAACACAATCGAATATTATTGTGATGATACGAAAAATAATGGTATTAGTTTTTTGTATCAACACAATCGAATATTATTGTGATGATACGAAAAATAATGGTATTAGTTTTTTGATATATTGCTTACATAATATTTGTTTTAGAATCATAATTTTAAAACGAACATTAGTTTTTTTAATATCTTATGTGAATATTGTCATTTTAATCGCATATTAGATCTGCATGGTATTGCTAATAATATTTTCATGTCAGGATGCGACGCAATATGTTCGTATAATATAGCGACTTGTTTCATAACTTTGAATACAGTGTAATCATAATAATCATAACTAGCAATTTTTGTTAATCGATCGTTATTTTTAACGATAACATATGTTGCATCATTACTATTTGATTTTATAACAAGATTATATCGTTTATTTCGGAGTTCTTTGCACAATGAGTCAATCGTTTGACAATGATCCTTAATTTCTTTTTTGATATCGTCTATTCTTTCCGAATCTGCGTTATCAAATGGGTCATTTTTTATGCTTTTATTTGACTCAGTAATCTTTTTTGGTTGTTCGGTAGTCAAATGTTTGGGCATTTAAATGTGTTTGTCTTGTTGCTAGTCTATTTATATTGGACCTTTTTTTGTCATTTTTTTTGTTTGTTGGCATAAATCAGTATCAATTTGTTAATATAAATTGATATTGATATAACGATGCCGAATTAGCTACCAATTTTTAATTTATGAATATTTTTCGTCAACTTGATAGTTTCCCCCTTTAAGTTATCGTTTTTTTCGATTATTTTATCAGTTGTTTTATTTATTTCGTCAACTGTTTTATTAATTTGATCGAAAATTTCGCTTGTCTTCTTAAATTGATGTTTAATTTGATATAGTTGATTATTTATGTCTGTCGTTTGTTGCTGTAAAACTTTGTATGTATCATCTGATTTCTTTCTCGATCGGTCCTGTTTTCTCATCATTTTTTTCTGTTCCTTTAATATTTGATCAAGTATATCATTATCATCTTGAAGCGATTCTAAATATTTTGCATATGCTCGTGGCATTCCAATGCATTCACTCTTAACTACTTTTTTAGATATTATGATACTGAGATCATCAGACTCGGCATTATCATGCGAATCACCGTGCGAACCAGAACACTCTTCATAAGATTGGCTCTCAGATTCGCTCGACGATGATTCAACAACAACTTTTTTCTTATTAACAACTGCTCGTTTGGACATTTTTAATAATATGTTATAGTTGCCCTCTTTTATAATGTATTTTTTTACAAACCCACAATAACCTTTATATGCATTCATATTCTATGAAAATTTAAATATTAATTTTTCATAAAACATTCAGGGCTTCTTCTTCTTGCCTTTACCCGCACTTCGGGAGTAATTATTTAATGATAACAGATAATTAATCTTGGATAACCAATTAACGTGTATCTATTAAAAACGGTGTTTTAGATCTGAGATTATTATCGCGTCAAGAAATGTGACTTCCAACGGTCAATTTGTTGCACGGATAATAATACCGGATAGAGAGTTAAATTTAAGAGAGGCCATTGCCTTTTATTTGTTTGTAAGTAGCGTACAGTGATTCATATCCGGAAAAATATGAATTTGTACTAATCAGTGAAGAGGTTGCGCTTTGTCAATTCCTCCTATAAGCTTTCCGGGTTGGGTATGTTCTCGACTTGTTTTGTCATCACAAATAGAACTGCCCAGGTTAAAAATACTTACATCAACAAACTCCTTAAATCTCACCCTAAATCTAGGCTTTGTATTCAAAAATTCCATCACGATTTCATAAAAGTATAATAAGCTGATCAGGCAAAGTATATACTTTATTAATTCCATCGGGGGAACGATCTTTTTATTGTAAATCTTATGTCCCCTGGCACTTTTTTTTTCAATTTTTTTTGCCAGAACCAGACAAATGACAGATAAACTCTGTCATCGGCTTCTTAAAACGATTCTCAGACATCCGATCGTAACCTACATCTTCCATACCTCTTTTCATAAGACCATAGCCAACATTTTGCATCCCTCTATCAGATGCATACCCATTATTGGCGCCAAATATTGCCCTATTATCAACAAACGGATAGGCATAATATTCCGCAGACCTACCAACCGAAACTATTGCATTTGCCTGTAATTTATTAATCTTGTCCGTTAAATTCTTAATCATCTCTTCCTGTATGCTAATAGTCTTCATACAATCATTAATACTCAACTGCGACTTTGTCATCTCCGTAATTTGCTTTTGATGAGTATCAACTATATCATCAATATTCTTATGCAAATCTTCAACCATTTTTTTCAAATTATCGTTTTCAATAACAATATCAATGATATCATTCCGCAAGCTTACATTTTCAGTAGCAACAATTTTTAATTCTTGCTCAATCGAATCATGTATCTTACTTTTGGTCGTCACGAAATGCTCTGCAAATTTTTTATCGAACGCATCAACAAATGGTCGTAGTGCAATATATTTTGCGCCAGATTTGACAAGGGCATTCTCAATTTTCAAAAATTCATCATCCATCTTCTCACATTGTACTTGATCAAATAAGAAACATAATGGTGACATATTTCGGTTATCTAAAATATTTACCTGTTGCGAATTCATCCTCTGAAGAAGCATATCTACAATTTCAAATCGCATGGTTCGAACCGCATAATACAACGCAGTTTGACCAAAATCATCTTTCATTTCGAGTGACGAATGTTCTATCAAGTAATTAATCATTTTAGTTCCCGATTTGTTTGCAACTGCGATATGCAATGCTGTTAGACCAAATTCTCCTTGGTGATTGATATTGAAATCATCTCCACCATATTTTATCAACGCCTTGATTCCGTTCAAATCTTTTCGTACAGTGCACATTAATAGTTGCTTATGGTACGATGCCATTTTTTCATTTTGTTTTGCCGACATGATCTCCTTGACAAGTTCATCAGCGTTACCGTTACCGTTGCCGATCATGTAAACGTTCAATGGTTTTGGATAGGTAACACATTTAGTGCTATGGGCCCAAATATCAGCGTTTGGATCAGTTATGAAATCAAATAGTTCTTTGATATTTCTAGGTTTACATGCAACTGCTTTATCAAATAATATGAGTGCGGTCTGTTCATACTTACATGCTTGGGAATGCAAATCTGATAGATATGCGTCCAGATGAAATTCAATGTTTTCTATTTGATCTTTCATATTATATATTGAAACAAATATATTTTTTGCGCAAATTCTCCTTAAACAATAGAATTAATAAATCATATTGTTTATTGTTGACCCGAAAAGAGATTTGTAACCAGTTTACTAAATGAACCCAAAAAGTTAGGGATATTATAGTCAATGTGGTTAGTAATCACTGATACTACTAATTTTTTATTAATCATCATACCGATGAAGCCGAACGTGCCAAATGTCAGGGCACCATTGTGTGACAGCATAATATCACCGTCGGGCATATTGGTAACGCTCATACCAAGAGAATAAAATGTTGTTGCTCCAGGATCAATATATGATGGTCGTTTAAGTATTTCGTCAAAGACAGCTTGGCTAAAATATCCTAAATTCAACATTCGCATCCCTACTTTGGATAAATCTGTCGCTGTCATTACCCAACCGCCATGCGCATCCATGACATCCAAGATAAATGATCCATATGCTGAAGGTGTTTTATACGACACTCCGGCGACAACAGAATACTCAGGATTATCTTCTGGGCCATCGAAATAAAACGTTTCATCTATATGTTTATTGGTGATCTGTTCATTACCGATAAATGCAGGATATTCAAAATCAGCAGGGCCAAATATGTTATTCTGAATAAAAACATCATATGGATTTCCTGATACGATTTCAATTATTCTACCTAAGATGTTATAGCCCAAGTTAGAATATTTTTCGCGAGACCCTGGATCAAAATTTAATGGAAATCTCATCATGAATTTAATTAGATCAGTTGCATTTGCGGTGCTATTTCGATCTGGACTAGCAAGTTTGAGTGCATCATATTGAGGATCAAATGGTGCGAGGAATTTGTCGTTGATAATTTCAGGAAAAAGAGTCTTAGCGAAAGGAGCTGAGAGATCCAAGCCCAATGAAGTATCCCATCCACCAGAATGACGCAAGAGATCTCTGACCGTAATATCGTTCATCCTCTTATCATAAATAGTACTTGGATCAATCAGTTTGCCGTCAGTAAGAATCGTTGTCATCTTATCCTCCAAACTTAACTTACCTCTATCAACCAAATGTAAAATAGCAATGGCAGTTATGGGTTTTGTGACGCTAGCAATTCTGAATAAAGTATTATCGCGAACAGGGGTATCTACGACAGTATCCCAAATCTGTACGTCCTTGGCACTGTGATTACTGCCATAAGTTTTGACTCCATTTTGCATTACATTAACTTGCATCGCAGGAATATTCATTTGTTGTCTAAAAATTTCGAAACTATTCATCATTCTAGTAGTACTATCGCTGCCATTATCATATATCGGTTCAAAATTTTCTTCATAGTGCGTGTACGTTATGAAAAAGATTAACAAAATGATAGCACCGATGATCAAAATAAACATAACGTCATGATTCATAATTATATATATTATAATAATACTTTATTTTTGGAGATCATTATCATCTTTATTTACAAATGATATTTATAAATAAAGATTTCTATTTTGAGCGATCACGCGGTCGTGCGCATTGTAAACGACATAATTTGTATTTGGGGACAGCCGTGACAATATATATTCATGCAAATTAACATCAAATCGTACCTTCTTTGATCTGTAATAATATGTCACATGAATAACAGATGATGGAATTATGACACCATAGATTTCCCTAAAAATTAGATGGGTGACTGTCGTCGGTAGATGTTTAATATTGCCCCTAAAATATTTGTTAAAAGTTATGTGCGTGACTGTTGATGGTATGAGATATTTGATTGATTTGTTAAATAAACCGCCAAGCGTAAGATGTGTCACTGATAATGGGATACAGTCGGTGACGATATTGTTAAATGCGGCTCCAATTTGTAAATGAGTTACAGAACGAGGGATACAATCGTGTAGTTGTTGATCAAATTTATCGCCAAAAATTAAGTGTGTAACCGAATTAGGAATGTAATTTTTGATCTGTTGGTTGAATGAACGGCCAAAGGTAAGATGCGTCACTGAAGGCGGGATACGATTTTTGATGGATTGGTTAAAATCAGGGCCAAGAGTTAGGTGTGTGATAGAGGAAGGAATAGTTGAAACAGGTTCTGAATGGAGTGTATTTATGGTTAGATATGTTACAGATGTCGGAAGGTGTTTGATTGATTTATCAAATGGAGGTCCAATTGATAAAAATCTAACCGATGATGGTATTCTGTCGACAATATCCAAATTAAATTGATAACCAAATCTCAGATGAGTTACCGTTGAAGGAATATCGTAACATGGCATCGTTGACGTCCAATCTATCTGTAAATGTGTAACAAATTTAGGAAATTTACTGTAACAAATAATGTTACAAAATTGGTCAAAATAGGATAAATATTCAATAAATAATCCGTGCATTTTCTTGGTATAAAATACCATGTTTTTGATTTTATGCATACCCACGCAAGTAGATAAAAAACTGATTTTATGTTCATCATCAAGGTGATGACAGATGCAAATAATTACGTCATCCATTAATTATATAAAGCATTTAATTTTTAAACGCTGATATATGAATTTATCCCAAGAACCCGCTTATGTATGACATAGCCGTTTGTGCATATGTTTTGGGTTTAGGGATTACGATAGGATTTGACTCGGTGTGTATTTTTTTTGAGTATTCTATGTATCTTTGCGAGTTATCAGCTGCTTCTCGTGCATCATTCATATAATCATCAATAATCTGAGCTTTGCTGTTAAATAACACACAATTTGTTGGTGAATTTTGTTCGCTGTGTAATAAATCAATTTCTCTAGAGCTAGAGGTTTGGCGGGAGTATCTAAATTGATTGTATGGTGATCCGACTGAATTAGGCGGTGATACGGAATGTCCAGGGGAATAACTGCTACTTCTTGAGTCGGATCGTTGATACAATGGATTTATTTTCGATAAATTGTTAGTTTTCTTTGGTATCTGACAACTGTCCCGCTTTGATAATGTATCTGACGAAGATGAGTTTGATGATCCGATTGATGTCCCTTGTGGTTGTATTAATTTCTGTCGCATATATTCTCCAGAATGAGTGCGAGGGATATTAGTACGAGATGTAGTTATGCTGCGGGAACAAGTGCGTGGAACAGTTCCTGTGCGTTTGGGTTGAGTAACGACTATGCTTTTTGGCATTGGGTTATTCCATAGCGTAAACCATTGATGCTTAAAAAAGTTATCCCAATTAATTCTAGATTCGTGATTTTTTTCTAATAACTTTGTGAGCAAATCAAAACATTCGGGTGTAAATTTTTGATCTAAATGAAAATCTATCTTTTTTTGTTTCAGTTGCATTTTGAGTTGGGGCATATTTTTGGCGGATAAAGGATATACACCGAATAGCATTTCATACAAGATAACTCCATAGGCCCATAAATCAATCCTTGAGTTATATTTTTCATTGACGAGCGTTTCTGGTGCCATATATAATGGACTGCCACATATCGTATTCGCAAGAATTTGATCATCTTCTTTGTAATATCTGGCTAATCCGAAATCTGCAACCTTGACTACTAATTGTTGCGATTTATCCCATGCTTCTTTATTTTTATCAGAATCGATCATAAATAACAACCCCATATCAGTATCAGACAATGCCATCTTATTTGGTTTAGATAACAATACATTCATTGGTTTGATATCCCGATGCATAATCCCTTTAGATTTAATATATTGTATGGCATCTTTTAGTTGCGCCATATAATAAACAGTTGTCGCTTCCCTTTCTGTTTGCAAATTTTGTTTATTATAATTGATAACATCAGCAAGAGTTCCATTGTCGCAATATTCCATAACGATATACCAATAATCGGTAGTTTTGATAACGTCATAATATTTGACGATATATGGATGGTTTAATGATCTCATAATGTTAATCTCAATTGTTAACTCTTCTTCAGTTGTCTTTTGTTCGCCTGTTTTCTCTAAATTCTTTAAAGATACTCGCTTAATAGCGACAACTTCTCCGGTTGATATTATTGATCCTTTGAATACATCAGAGAAACTGCCCTTACCGATTTGGACAGTTTCCATTATATATTTGTTGTCAATGTTCATCTCTCTAATTATAGTATATAAAATACCTTTACGTTGATAATATGTAATTAACTCTTTCATTTTTTAATAAAAGAATTAATCTGTTTCCTCGTCACCATCGCCAATCAAATCATTATATTTGTGAATTAAACCTTGCATGTTGACAATATCAACAAAATCGTTTTCGCTAGATTCATCATCACTGTCTGACATTTGTTTGGATTCACTAGAAAATATTAAATTTTTCATCATACGCAACCTATCACTATGCGTTTCATTATCTGATTCGCTGCTTATCTCATCATCTTCTTCTGGTTCTTCATCAATAATCTCATTACGAATTAAATCATTTTTAAGCATATCATCCATTTCTTCTTGTGACGAAACACAAATCGCAACTGAATCATAATCCGTCGCAAATATTCCAGTGATATAGTCCGTTTTTTCTAACAATTTATTCAGCATTTCTACATTTTCCATTAATTTATTGCGTAGTGCCATCAGTGTATATTTTACATTTATATTACCATCCGGATTTAATCCCATACATGTCTCTATATCGTCATTTGGCGATGAATATGTAAAATTTATGTATTTGATTTCAGACCAATTATCCATTAACTGTATATATCATTCAATATTTATGTTGCTTTATAATACATAATTTCATTAATTAAGTACTCCACGGTAGTTAATATTTTAGACACAGCATACATCGAAAAAGAATTCAACGTTTCATTTTCTCCACCAACACAATATAATTATCATATTTATTCGTTTGCGAAATATAATCCTGAAGGAACTGCATCAGATACAAGTTTTTTGTTTCTAGTGCGTTTATGATGGCATTTTTATCTACAACATCAAGATCTACGTTATGAGACAACAACATTTCAAAGAAAGGTATTTTACAAGCCTTGATAGTCGTTATAACCAATGATTCTTCAGTTGACGGCATAATTTTATTCAAATATCCATCATCTGTTACTTTTTTCTATCGATTCATACAAGCGAATCATTTTATCAGTACACGGTTCTTTCAATAAAAGGATCTATTTTTTTGTGCAACAATTTCAATATAATGTTCATTGAATAAAGGAATACATGATGCGATAGTATTAGCTTCTGCAAATAGATTATTGGTTATAATAATTCAAATAATTCCATGTTGTCATATTTCACGTTGGAAATCGTTGGTGCATTATTTTTATTGATTGATCCTCGTATCGATGAAACTTTGTCGTCGAAATTATTTATCATTTCATTTAGTGTTTTCCAATCAAAATCTGTTGGCATTTATTGTGTATTGCTTTTAATAAAATATTATTTTATCAAAAGCATTTAATTTCGTACTGTTCGGATTACTAATGGTTCTCCTGGTGTCGATAAAACTGGAGTTACGACTGAAACGGTTTCTGAATCTTCTCTGAACCAGAAATACCAAATTAAAGCTGCAATAACGAGTACGACCAAAATTATCATTAATTTATTGTCGTTGATCCAATCCATATAACTAACATCTGGAGGTGGTGGGGGTTGCATTGTATCATCCTGACCGTTTGACATTTGATTTATATTCTTAACAAAGATAATAAAAATTAAATATTTATATGAAATTTTTATTACAGGCAAATAATTTGATGATTATTGGGCTGGATAACCATTGGTATATGACATGGCAGGCATCATTGCTGGTGCGCGGACTGGACCACTGTAGTCAACATTAACGTTTAACTTATTTCCTTGCCACCATCCATAGATCAAGAACGCGACTATTAAAAGTCCGACGATCATTAAAGCAGTTTTGTTTTCTGAAACAAATCTATCGATTGAAGAAGACATCTTTCTATTATATTCTATTGTTAGATAAAAAAATTAAATTATATGTTTTTTGATATTTTTTCTAGCTGCTGAATTTATACTTTTTATTCAACAAGAATTAGCAATCCAATTAATCTGCCATTATATGTGTTTGGTGGCGCATTGGATAATATCCAAGTGAAACTATTGATACCTAGGACATATTATATTGCTGACTAGTCTGGACTATATCCACTTATTACATGCCAAATCGAGATTTATGGGCTCGATACCAATTTATCAATTCTGCTAAATTACTTCTAAAGTCTAATTTTGTAGGTTTCCATCCTATTCGCTCTAACTTATCACTCGCAGTAAAATAACGGACATCATTAAATTTTCTATCTTCAACATACGTGATTATATCGTTACAATTCGCGGCAGAATCAAATAATTCTATCAACATTTGTGCCAACTCTAACATACTATATTCATGTTTTTCAGCTGCACTGATGTTATAAATTTCACCAATTTTGCCGTTGGTTAAAATAGTTTCATAAGCGGTCGAAACATCGTCAACGTGAACAAAATTTCTGCGCGAATTCCCAGTTCCGTGCAAAGTGATTTTTTCGCCGTTCAGCAATTGGCAAATGAATTTAGGGATTACCTTTTCAGGATATTGATTAATTCCGTAAACGTTGTTTGCTCTAGTGATGATAATAGGTAGTTTGTATGAATAATAATATGATTTGGCCATAAATTCTGCGCCAGCTTTCGATGCAGCGTATGGATTTGTTGGGTCTAATATTGATGTTTCAGTGCGCACGGAATCATCAAGTACCTCACCATAAACCTCATCAGTGCTGACATGAATGAATTTTTTAATGTTGCCAGTTCTTTCGTGATAAACTCTTGTAGTTTCTAGCAACAAATGCGTGCCTAAAATATTGTTTTCTGTGAAAGAGATTGAATTACAAAATGAATTATCAACATGAGATTGGGCAGCAAAATGTATGATCGTATTGACAGCGTTGTCGTTCAATATGGATGTCACTAATTCGGTATCTAATATGTTACCAATGATTATTTTTACGTTTGCATTTATCGTGTTTATATTTTGGATCGAACTGCAATAATCATTTTTATCAAGAATTATGATATTCGTTTCCGGATATTTTGATGCAAAGAAATTAACAAAGTTTGATCCAATAAATCCTAATGCGCCAGTCACTAACATCTTATATTTGTTGATCATATTTTAATATTTACAATTGTGATTGGCAAATTTTTGAATATGCAAATTATCTGTTCATCAAAAGTTATGTGCAATATTACGGCCAAGAACTGGCTGGAGATTTGCATGTTAAATTTGATTCGACATCAAAAATTATCTGCAACATTACTGCCAAGAACTGGCTGGAGATTTGCACTTTCAATTTGATTCGACATAAAAGTTATCTACCAAGAACTGGCTGGAGATTTGCACTTTCAATTTGATTTATCATCAAAAGTTATGTGCAATATTACTGCCAAGAACTGGCTGGAGATTTGCACTTTCAATTTGATTTATCATCAAAAGTTATGTGCAATATTACAGCCAAGAACTGGCTGGAGATTTGCACGTTCAATTTGATTTATCATCAAAAGTTATGTGCAATATTACAGCCAAGAACTGGCTGGAGATTTGCACGTTCAATTTGATTCGACGTCAAAAGTTATCTGCAAAGAGGTGATTGGAGATTTGCACGTTCAATTTGATTTATCATCAAAAGTTATGTGCAATATTACAGCCAAGAACTGGCTAGAGATTTGCACTTTCAATTTGATTTATCATCAAAAGTTATGTGCAATATTACAGCCAAGAACTGGCTGGAGATTTGCACTTTCAATTTGATTTATCATCAAAAGTTATGTGCAATATTACTGCCAAGAACTGGCTGGAGATTTGCACTTTCAATTTGATTTATCATCAAAAGTTATGTGCAATATTACAGCCAAGAACTGGCTGGAGATTTGCACTTTCAATTTGATTCGACGTCAAAAGTTATCTGCAAAGAGGTGATTGGAGATTTGCACGTTCAAATTTGATTTGTCATCAAAAGTTATGTGCAATATTACAGCCAAGAACTGGCTGGAGATTTCCACGTTTAATTTGATTCGACGTCAAAAGTTATCTGCAAAGAGGTGATTGGAGATTTGCACGTTCAAATTTGATTTGTCATCAAAAGTTATGTGCAATATTATTGCCAAGAACTGGCTGGAGATTTGCACGTTTAATATGATTTGTCATCAAAAGTTATGTGCAAAGATTCCACCAGTTCGATAAATAAAAGTCGCTGTCAAGAATTGATAAATCATCGATGAGCGAAAAAATACCACATATTGATAAAAATTGATCAAATTTTATCAATATAAAAGTATGTTTCGATTCACTTAATAATAATGAGTTATTTTGAACTTGACGAAAACTCGCGGACGATTGAACAGCCTGATGGTTTGAAAATTACGCTCCGAAAGCATCAATTGACATCTATTGCTGGTATGATGGAGTTAGAGAACCAATCTACTATTGTTGTCGATAAGCCAGCTGCAAATTCTGGATTCTGTGACGCGATACGAAGTTCATCTAATCATCTTACGTACATTGACAATCGAGAAATATGTAATTCGACGTACGTATTGGAAACTAATTCTGCTATCTTAGCAGACAAGGTTGGATCAGGAAAGACTTACATGATAATTGGTTTGATGTTGGCACAAAAGAAACCGCAAGAACATAATAAAGTTTTAATTGGAACAAATCATTTCTCTGTCAAATTAGTTAGTACCGGGGAATGTAACAACATTAATTTGATCGTAGTTCCACACAACCTTATCAATCAATGGGATGAATTTATGGGTAATTCGTCTTTGAAGTACATCAAATTGAATTTAATATCTGATTTTGATGTGTTTTGTGATGATGACTATGTAGATAGACAATTTTCTACGCATGGTTCGTATGTTAGATTCAATAAGGTGATGAGAAAGAACGTACCAGGTGGTAAAATCAAAACGCAAAGTGGAAGTAAATCGGCTAAAGTAACAGCAACATATGTATATCGACGTCATATGTTGAATAAAAAGAAAATGGATAAGTTATTGAAAAACACAGATACAATAATTTTGAATTTAAACAGATACAATACCTTCAAAAAAATTTTCAAATATGAAAAATGGTCTCGTGTTATTATTGATGAAATGGATTCGATTAAAATCCCGGTTGCATTCAATGAAAGCGGAAACTTTAATTGGTTTTTGACAGCAACTCCTACGACTCTGTTTAATATATCAACAAGGCACTGCGTCGTCAAAATTTTTGGTAATAATCCAGGTTTGTTGCCCTACTTTACGGTCAAAAACAAAAATGAATACGTTGATAAATCAATCGTTTTGCCCCAACCAAGATTATTTATGATCGAATCAACAACCAAAAAAATAGTCTCAGTATTAAAAGATCTAGTACCAACAGATGTTCTTAGATTGATAAACGCAGGAAACATGAATGAAGCATTAAATAAATTGAACTGCAACGTCGACACCGAAGAAAACATTGTCGATATTTTAACAAAAAATATCAAGACAGATCTACATAATTTGACAAAAGAGTTAGAATATGTTAATTCAATACAAATTCCCAATAAAGAAGCCAGGATTAGTAAGATAGAATCGGACATAGGAAGATGCAAAGTTAAGTTGGAATCTATTAATGAGAAAGTTAATTCGATAAAGGATGAATGTTGTTTGATTTGTGCGGATACTTTTAAGACGCCAGCGATTCTTGATTGTTGTAAAAATGTATTTTGCATTGGATGTTTAATTGCGGCACTACGAACAAGTGATGATAAATGTCCTTATTGTCGAACTGTCGTTAAAGGTAACAAAGGTTATCATGTCATCGGAGAAAAAAAAGTTATCGAAAAAAATGATAAAGTTGTTCCTCCTGCGAAAAACGGATTCACAAATATGGAAAAGCAAGATATATTGGAAATAATTTTGAAATATATTGCAACGAACGCTAAAACTCCTCGTATCTTAATCTTTTCTGACTATCATCAAACATTCGACAAAATTAAAAAGAACATCGCGAACGCCAAGTTGAAATATGCCACGATTTCGGGTGTCCCTGCACACATCACTAATGTCATAAATAATTTCAACGAAGGGACTATTAATGTTTTATTATTAGATTCATTGCATTATGGTAGTGGATTGAATTTGCAAGCTGCAGATTTTGTCATCTTATTTCATCGAATGAGATCTGAAGTGGAGACACAGGTGATTGGCCGAGCTCATCGTTATGGCAGAACTAAACCTTTATCGATCATATATTTGATCAGTGACACAGAGGATAAAAGGGTTGATTCAAAAAGTAAAGTTGTTAGCATTAAGAATAGTGATGAATTAAATATGATCATAGTTCCAGATGTAAAAGCTTCAGCCAAATCGGATGATGTTGTTGTAAAATCGAATGTTGTGGTTCAGAATAAGAAAGTGGCTAGGAAAAAGGTATTGATAGAGTCTGAATCAGAAAGTGAAGAAGAGTTTGTTCGTAATGGCCCAATCAAGAAATATCCCAAGAAAAAGTCACTTTGTTAGATATAATTAATCAATGATTATATATATCTAAAATCTTAAACTATAATATAGAACAATGTCAAGAACAATATTAAGTGGCACAAGAATTTATTTAACAAGAACTCGTCCAACTGCCCCATATACCGATATCGGTGATGTTTTAGCTCTGCGAGTTGATAGAAATTTTTTAGGCGATATTTTATACGTATTATATGATGTTAAAGTTGGGACGTTGGTCGTTATTCCAAAGGGTACTGCCGTTATGGGTGATTGGATAACTGAATCGTATCCATGTGTTGCTGCTCAATTACAAGTGACTGATATATTCCTCGATGGCCTACGTTTTCCTGTAGCTGCAGATTCAGAAATATATCATCAACGAACTCTCTATGGATACTGTGACGTTCATGATGCGAATCACGTCGAAGGATTGATCACGTATCGATCTACCGCAAACATCTGTCGTAGAATCGTTAACGTAAGATGCCGAACAAAAGTGTTAGCCGACGATGACTTTCTTGATCAATTGTTGTATTTGAGAATAGATACAAATGAAATATCAGTAACATTATTAGATGATTTTACTGCTTAAATTAATTTATCCATATAGATAACGTTATTAGCCGTATTGATTTTGTACGTACGAAAATAAATACGGTTCCAAAAATTAATTCGTTGAATAGCATGTCGGCCATCCAATGAAAATTTGATAGTTATTCGTGTGTATTTCTTACCCTGAAAATATTTTTCCATAAATATGTACAATGCTTCTCCAAACATCTTGTTCGCACAAAACCATTTTATTTCGACTTCTTTATTCTCTAACGGAGCAAACTGGCAATATCCTTGCAAACTGTTTTCATCTCGAATCCCGATCAGCAATCCCTTATTCATTTGCAAATTTTTCAAAACGTCTTCCTCAGTTCTATCAAAATCCATAAACACGTTATCTAACTCTAAAACTTCTGCAGCATCTTTTTCAGTTAAAGTGTAATATGTGATGTTTTTGTCATCAACAGTGTGCGATTCTCTAATTTCACAATTATCTGAGTTACAAATTATTTTATTTTCTACCGTCTCAGAGAATTCAATATCTTCTGGTAAATCTATGATATTGACATCATCATCTTCTTCATCGTTTCCTCCATGTAACGCTTCATCCCATTGTTCTTCCGGAAGAACAAAAATAGATTCGTCTTGAAATCTGTTTATTGGTTGATATAACGCTTCATCATATTCCTCTTCAGGTAACACAATTATTGTTTCGTCGTGACCACCCGATTGTTTTTTAGTTCGACGATAATAATTTTTCATGTATTCAACATCGTCACCCATAATCTTTCTAATATTTTCATCACCTTGTTTATTTCTAGCGAGATTTAATCGTCTGTAGACCGCCAAAGTATCGCCAACACTTTGAGCTGCCTTACGTAACGCTTCCTGTCTCGCTTTTGGTGTTTTTTTGTAACTATATCCAAACGATCTTAAATGGAATTCATTTTTGAGCGGCGGCAAAGTTTCTGGTCCTTTTCCGTTCTTTTTAACGTAAGCTTTCCTAGTTATTTGTCCAGATAGACATGGGCCGTTTAGTTGACAGAATTCCATCTTATAATATATATTCGTATGAGAAAAAATAGTGAACATTATTAAAAAAATTGATTATTATATTACCATAATAAGTATGATATATTATCCACATTAATAATGGCCGGTAATTTTGATTTGACATTTTTCTCTCCGATTGGATTCATCAGTCCAAAATATTTGAATAATTATTGCCTGTTTTGCAAGGGGCAATTGGCGAATCGATGTGTCAAATGCTCCGAAAATAGCATAACAGAAAAATGTGATGTTAATGAAAAAGAAGATATGCACATTCATTGTCAAAAAATATTAGAAAAAAAGACAACAGAAGATTAATGGTATAAATATATTTATAATATTAATCTTGCGATATAATAGTACGGAGTTTATGTCAACTTGCAATATATATCACGATGGTCAGGAAAATAACGGATTAATTACTAAGATATGGGGCGGGGCTGGATGGACCTTTTGCCATTCTGTGGCATTTGGTTATCCGATTTATCCAACTGACGAACAAAAGGTTATATACAAGGATCATTTTAAATCTATCGGTAGCGTTTTACCTTGTAGATATTGTCGCGATTCATATCAAAAATTTATTGCCGAGGGAGAAACAAAATTGAACGACGCAGTCATGTTGAATAGGGATACTCTTACGCGATGGTTTTTTGACATTCACAATGCGGTAAACAATAAATTAGGAGTTGAGTATGGTGTGACTTACGAAGATCATGTTGCAAAATACGAAAGCTTTCGAGCAAAATGTAGCGGCGCAAATTTGAACGGATGTGTTACGCCGTTAGATTACAAGGCATATTCATACAAACGATTGAATCAAAAAGATTGTCCTATTATATCTGACGAGTTAATCGGTCCGTTTATTAGATTGGCTAAAATAAGAGGAGTTGACACTTTTCAATTTGATTTTTACAATAAATTCAAAAAATTGAATGTTGATATTTATCAATGCAAGAAACTAGATATGTGGACCGAGAGAAATCATTATTGTGCGAAACAGATTAATCATATGCGAGAATCAGGAATTCCATCGATAGAAACGAGTGGGCAATGGCAAGGAACTCCAACAATCGATGAACTAAAATTACTTTTGCATTTCTCTTCCACATTAAATTTTGATGAAATAAATGGATGCATAATGACTTTATTAACGAATCATTTTTATTTATCAATTATAATATCTATTTACGAATAAAATCATCATATAAATATAATTCAAATATGTATGATATAGATGACCACAAAACTACCGAGAACTAGAATACTTGCTAATAAAAATTTAAGCAGAAACACACGGACAGCGAAATCAAATCTTAAAAAAGATATGACTGCCTTAAATACCATATGTGACAAATACAACGTCAAAGAATTGACTTTTCGTTCTGTACAATTCATAACGACCGATGGAACAATAACAACTGTTCAACATAATACTATCAAAGGAAACATTAATAATGGGATCTTTTTGATAGAAAGTCCGTCTACCGCAGTTACACTAAATCAAATTTATGATATTGTTAAGATCAAAGACGATAAAAAAAATCGAGATCTGCAAAAGAAGATTGAAGCGCAAAATAAATCAAAACCAGAAGTAGAAAGATTAAACAAACAAATTATCAAAGATCTTCAAACCTTAAAGGCTGCCAATACAACTGATGATCAAATTGATAATTTAGTTAATATCGCTGAAAATGCTGTTGACGAATTAGCAGAGAAAGTTGTTGATGTGGTGACTGATAATTTGATAGAGAATGAAATTGCAGATAAAGTTACTGATTTGATAGAGAATGAAATTGCAGATAAAGTTACTGATTTGATAGAGAATGAAATTGCAGATAAAGTTACTGATTTGATAGAGAACGAGGTCGCTGATGAAATGACTGATACTTCAATCGAGAAAGTAGCTGATGAATCTATCAATCTGTCAGACCAGACCGCCGCAAACAACGTTATTCAACCAAAAATCAATAAAAAAACAGCTAAAATGACCGGCAACAAATTTTTTAGGAATTTTATGAAAGATATCAAAGGAAAGTTTAGATTATCGTTTCAGGATGAGTATGAATATTGTGAATTTAGAAAAGAAGCTACTGATCTTGTCGTAGAAGGAGTAAACATTCATAAAATTAACATCCCTAACGATGTACTGTCATATTACATCGTGATCGGAAACATGCAAATGAAGCGCATTGTCATTAAACAAATAGATCCGGCATATGGAGCTGATGACATTATCGATGAGCATAATGAATTTATGAATAAGGTTCAAAAAACAAATGATGACGTCCCTGATTTAGTCAATATTGATTAATTTGCATTATTATTAATTTAGTAATAATGCATTAACAAAATAAATGGTAATATATTGAATAATACTATCATTGATATAACGTTTATGGTTATCGACACGGTTGATTAACCTATCAATTTCGTATTCTACGTTCGAATCATCCGAATCGAAAGATATGCTTACCCATTTTTCAATTTTTTTAAAATCTGATTTTAATTTGGATTCTAACAAAGAAACTTTAGGACCAATGTATTTATCTTTGTAAAAATCTGATGAAAGATTATCAATATTCATATGTATATTTTTTAAAAAATTCTCGCGGGAATCCAAAATATTATCTATTTCAGGAACAGATCTTTGCATGTCAATGACGTTGTTTTTCGTCGCTGACAAATAAAAATTCAAAATTGTATCTACTAAATCATTTATTGATTTTATCTATCGCATTTATTTGGTTTAATCGATTGGTCTAGATAACAATCTATCAATTTATAAATCAAATCATTATGCATTTCGAGGGATTTTATCATACTAGGTTGGTATTATTATTTACATGGTTAATTTTTTAATAATATCTAATACTAATATATAATGAATTATTCTAATATTCCATCAAACAAAAGGTCAAGAACACAAAATAATGTTGCCAGACATGCGTTCGTTCCTTACTCTGATTCTCCATATATTTGTCGTAACGGAGTTCGAGTTGATAAAACTACGTGGTACCAAGAAAGTCCAGTTACTTCTGACCAAAGATCAATTGTATATCCATCAACAGAAACAGACGAGTTATTACCAATGTTTGATTTACCTAACAGAAATTATATGAGCGCTCACGATAATAATCGCAACTACAGTGCAAACAATCTTTGTAAATAATTAATACTCTTCATTGCAAAGGATATTACATCGCTCACAATCGGGTAAGCGACAGTTGCATGGAATGTTGCATCGGTTACAATCGGGTAAATGGCAGTCGCATGGGATATTGCACTTAGCACACGATGGCAAGCAACATTTGCATGGGGTGTTGCATCGGAGACATCCAGGTAGACGGCATTCACATTTAACGGAACAGCATCCATTTTTGATCATTCGTTGACGCTCAATTCTGGTTATAGGTCTTAATCTTCTCAAAGTAGTGCCCTTTCTGTAGACATCAGTTTTACCTATTCTAAAATCAGGATACTTACGGCCGGCAAATGGTCTGATCAATTCATTAATTCTATCAATAACTTCTAGTCCTTGATAAATTTGCCCGATCACTATTTGATCAGAATCTAACTCGACTAGAGTATTAGTAGGTCGTACATTATCCAAAGTTATCATAAAAGATGAATCATAAAACAAGAGACCGGTGCGTTCATCTAGATAAGGGACAAGAGATAGCAATCCTTTGGAATCATGCGGATAGTAATATTCACCAAAATCAGCTGGGATGGGTTCGTCATTAAATATTGTTCCCGCGCTTGTTCCATCATTATTATATATGTCTCCACTTACGATATAATTATTAAACTTAAGATTATAAAATTTACATCCTTGATATGTTCGCAAACGTTCTCTGTTAAATTTATAATTACCAAATCCTTTTTGATCAATACGATAAGTTCTGTTACTTGCGATTCTGTAAAAATTTTCTACTCCGGCAGGGAATACTTCACGGAATAATTTGATAAATATCCTGCCGATGATCTCTTCGTTCAATGTTATGTCCATATATACCACGAGGTTATTTCCTGCATCCGGTAAATCTAATAACGAATAATTCATAATACTATAGTAAGATATCATTTTAATTGCAAATACATTACTGTTTCTGTTAGTCAAGCGATCAAAAAGTGCCATATATTTTCCCCCATTTTTGTGCTAAGAATCGAAGTAGGAGGATTGGATAAACCAGTAAAAACTAAATTATATGTATAAAATTTAGATATGAGCACAAGTCGAATCAGTGAAAACGGTACATGCGAATGCTCAGATTCGTCAGATCCCAAACTATGTAGTCAATCATGTAACGCAGATGAATGTTACTATACAAACGCAACGAGTCCCCTTGGAATAATACCCATTCCAGGATCAGGAGCTCTTAAAAATCAAGATTCTTTAGCGTACATTCCGCAATGTCCACGTGATCAACAGGATATTAGCGATCAAGTTACATGTGTCAGCGATTGTTGTAATTTTTTTAGCATCTACAATACGATACAATTTTGGAACGGTGATCTTATCATCAAAGATAGCAGCTTGACATCGTTGGCGAACATATTTTCTGAATTATTAATCGTTAACGGTAATTTATACATCATAGGCACAAATTACACATCTATCACTGGTTTTAATAAATTAAGAACTGTTACAGGGTCTATTGTTTTTGCGAATAATGAAAAATTAACAGCTGTTCCAACGTTTTCAAGTTTATTAACTGTTTCTGGAAAAGTTAATAAAGATGCAGTAGATGCTGACAATGCCTGCAAGCAAGGAGCTATTGTTATCGTCAATAATAAAGTTTTGCGAAAAATAATTGGATTTGAAAGTTTAAGACAAGTGAAATGGGGAATCATTGTAGCCGATAATTCTTGTCTCACACACATCTGCGGTTTTTTGCATTTGTACAGAACGGACTATATAATTATCAGTAATAATTGTCGACTCAATAAAATTACTGGCTTTTGCTATACAGCATTGATCGGTAAAAATTTATCGATCCTTGATAACAACGTCAATTCGAATAACGATCTCGTCATCAATGCCTTCTTAACTTTAGAATCAGTTTCTTCTCTTGTTGTAATCGGTAACAAATATTTACGCAAATTAGAACTTAACGCACTCAAACAAGTCTGCGGTTGTTTTGCTATTAGATCAAATCCACAATTAGAATCATTATGTAGTTTTATCAAACGAGCTGGAACTATTAAAATAGAAAAAAATGCCAGCTTGATAATAATTTGTTTCCCAGAATTAGAAGAAGTTAGTTGTGGGTTATTTATCAATAAAAACGATGGATTAGAAAAATTGGATACGTTTGACAAATTAAAATACATTGGTCACGTACTTATGATCTCTGAAAATAAACAACTTCATCAACTTAAAGGATTTTGCAAAATCAAATTTATCGGATCATGTTGTGTTCACGACAATAATCATGAAGTTGAATTACCAAGAGCTTGCGAACCAATCAACTGCCCTTGCATTTTCAACAACGAAAATGTTATTCCACTATGGACCGACACATTTGCCGTTATTGGATATACTGTGATTGACAAACTTGAAGATGTCATCGAAATATATGATGAAGCATGTGATGCATGTGCATATGAATTACCTTCCTTGTTTTTTCAATTGACATGTTTAAGAGATGTGCGTTGTGAAGAATGGACAGTGAGAACAGAATTTATTAATACTGATTATAGTATCATCATTTATGGCAATCCGCGATTAAGATGTATTGATGGATTTAAATGTTTGAGACATCTAGAATCATCATTGTTTATTATTGGTAATGCATCGTTGACTGTCTTAGAAGCGTTCCCACATCTGGCGTCCGTACTTGACATTTGGATTCGCAATAATCCAACCCTGAAATGTATTAAAGGGTTTAATCACTTGTTATCGATTAGAAATTTTATTATCAAAGAATCAAACTGTTACTGATTATCATATCAAATAATATCAAAAGGCCCTTTTCGTTAAAAATATAGAAATAATTTATTTTTTATAATTATAAATGTCTTATGTCTCTTCCAACGGACCCAAGACTTCTACGGTGTCTCTGACCAAACCCTCGGAAGGTGGGCCCACACCAACAAGATCAAGTGCAAACGCACAGATGGAGGACATTTCCGATTTTTTATTGGGAATCAATCAGAACCCTGAAGAGTCTCTTCTTCTAAACAAAAAAATGATCTCGAAAGGCAAATCAAATTTATGTAACAAAAATTCCCTGACTATAAAGTCATCTCCGAAATCGGTAGCGGACTCAACTTCGAACATAAAAAATTTCTCTCACTTTTACAACGAGTCATCGACGGAAATGTTTCAAAAATTGTGGTTGCCTCCCAATACCAATTCTCTTGCTTCGGCTTCGATTTTTTTGCCTGGTTGTCATCCCAGTTCAACTGTAAACTATTCGCTATATCAGGCGACCAACATCGAACCTATGAACAAGAAATATCTGAAGACCTGTTATCAGTCATTACATTCTTTATTGCCAAATACTACGGAAAGCGAAGATACAACATCTACCAAGAAGTGTTCGGGAACGAAACAGACTGAAGATGGAGTTATAACCAGATGCAGAAAAATAAGAATATTTCCCAATGAAGAATACATTAAATACTTTAATCAATGTTTTGGTGCAACCCGTTACATTTATAATAAAACAATCGACGCTTTTAAGAAAGAAGTAGAAAAGGAACAACTTAAAAACCAAGAATTAGCGAAAAAAGGAGGTTGTGTTAAAATGATAATCGAAAAAAAACAAGGAAGTAAGACAGCGTCAGTTAAATCTAAAAGATGTTGTAAAAGAGTAGACGGTCTTTATTTTTGTAAACAACATGCTAAATGCAAACTCAAATATGACATCAAATGTGGATTCATACATTGGCGAGATAGAATTGTCAAAAAAGAAAAGTTTCTTTCGGCTGATGAAAAATGGCTTTCTGATATTCCTTATGATACGAGACAACTTGTAGTTAAAAATGCAATGGGAGGAGTTAAAGCGGCGTTTACGAATCTCAAAAGAGGAAACATAAATCAATTTGAAATGAATTTTAAACGAAAGGGCATTGATTCCGATTATTTTTACGTTGATCATCGAACTCTGAAAAAAAATTTAGTACTTTTTTCCAGCAAATTCACAAAACCTTTGTCGGTACAAAAAAGGGACTTTAAATGGTTACGAGAGTATTTGAAGGGCAAAGTAAGTGACATGATAATATCCAGAGAAAAGCCAGGTACATATTTTCTTCAAGTTCCATATGACATCAAAATAGGTGATCAAAAAATTAAAAATTCAGTTGTCAGTGTAGATCCAGGAGTTATCACTTTGGGAACATTTTATGATCCATCAGGTAAATGTGGAAAAATGGGTGACGGTTTAGGACGGAAGATATTTGATTCATATATTGTAAGGGTAGATAAACTATCTTCATGTATTTCAAATGAAGTTAACAATTTGAAACATCTTAAACAAAGTCCCAAAAAGTTAAAAAGGTTTGCGTACGATAAAATTGTAAAAGAGAAAAAATATCGAGCAGGTAGGCGAATTAAAAAACTAACTGCAATTTTGGAAGTTGAACAGAGCAAGATGAAAGAATTATTAAAAAATAACGATTCTGTCAAAGAAAATCTGTCGCCTAATTTGAAAACAGATAAAGTGAGCGTAAAAAGAATATTAAGAAACAATTATTTTATCAAAAAGTCAAAAAGGTTACCAAAAAATGAAGAGGTCAAAAGGTTGATGGAAAATAATACTTTAATCGAGAAGTTAGAAAAAAGATTAGAAAATTTGAGACGACAAATATCGATCCAAAAATTGCTGATTGAAAAATTATCGAATCTGACTTTTCTTAATGAAAACTATGTAAAGATAAAAGATTCTTACTATTTAAACAAATCCAAAAAACGGATCAAGAAGTTAAAGAAAAGGATAAGATTAGTAAGAAAGAAGAAATCAAACATAACCAAGGAAGCGCATCAAAAAGCAATCAAATTCTATACGGATAATTATAAGTACATAGTTATTCCGGAATTTGATGCAATTGGTATTGCGCGTAAACAGAAGGCGCGAGGGATGAGGAAGGAAGCAAGGAAAACAATAGGAATGTGTCACGGAAAATTTATGGAAAGACTGAAAGCCAAAGTTGAATCCATAAAAGAATGTGAATTGTTGATAGTGAAAGAAGATTACACGAGCCAGACATGCGGAAGATGTGGAATACTCCATAAAGTAGGAATAGAAAGAGTATTTATCTGTCCAAATTGTGGGTTAGATCAAGATAGAGACACAAATGCAGCGCGAAATATCCTAATGAGAGGATTGTTGTTGCAAAAATAAAAGAAAAAGAAAGGGGTGGCTAGTGCCCCGACCCTAGTGGAAAAAGATGCAAGACGTCTGAATGAACCTTAATGTCAATTGATACAATTTGATATGGTTTTTACTAGCTGTTTAAACGAATTCGATAATATAAAGAAATTGCAATTTGCGCAATATATTCAAATTGTTTCCAAGTTTGCAAACTCTTAAACTTCCGCATACACCGATTCCAAGCATATTGGGTGAAACCGATCATTACTCATACTAAAAAAATAAATTAATGGTATTAGTTTATTTTTTTATCTTCGTTAACAGCTTCTGTAACGTATAGCCATTTACACAACTCTTTTTCATCGTAATTCCGCAACATTTCCTCCAACCTCACATGCTGTGATTCTAAACAGTTAAACACATGTGTTGTTCTCAAGAAATCATCTTTAACCATCAAATAAATGGATATCAGTTTGAGGTAGTAATAAAATGGAACGTAGCCTAACACTGGATCTAATATTGTTAAAGTTCCTAATAATATCCAATATTTATTGACAGTTACTATTTTATCTACTGGTATTGGGATAATATTTAGAGTATGTACGCAATACATTATTGGGTATGTTATTCCGACTATATTGCAGATGAAAGTGTCTGCATTCGCGATAACAAAGTAAAACATTGAGGAAAAAAACAACATGAAATTTAGTGGGGCTTGCAATATCATCGGAAGTTTTTGCGAGTCGATAGATAGTTTGTTTTTAATAAATTCGATGGGCACAGTTAGCTTATCGTTGAGATAAGACTGCACTTGTTGTAATTTTTGCAGATATTCCATTGTATATATGATTAAAACATGTATTTTTTATATTTCTGAAGTCGTAGCGTTGAAGAAATCGAGTGTATGTTTTCTTCCGCATTCCATTAAAAGTTTCTTATCGTCATCGGATATGGCAAAATTAGTCGCTGGATAGTTAGGGGTGACTATTCTGATAGTTCGTTTTTTGTTCGTTGGCGTAAGCATTCGTCGATCATTTTCCAACATAAATGTTTTTATAAACGTAAAACTAAATTGTAAGAGGTTACCAATTTCCTCTCTCGTAACTGTTCCATCGTCGTTGGTACTATCTTCAGTTATAATTTGCAATCCTAACACTTTATCATTCGGTTTGCACATTCCACATCTTGATGTCTTCTCTCCGGGATATTCGCCGTCAAATACATGCAAAGGATAATTATCTAAAACTCCACCATCAACATAATAATTTTTATTATGCAAAACTGGTTCGAATAAAAATGGGATACTCATTGATATTCTAATTGCCTTTCTTATCGTAATATTACTACCATCATTAGGATAAAAATATTGCGATGCACATATATTCATATCCGTCCCGACAATTACTAGCTTAATTCCTTTGTCAGCATATAATTGATCAATTGTGTAATCCTCGTTACCTGTTTTAGCCTTAATCAAATCTCCCAAAAAATTAAGCACAAAGTTACCTGGAGCGGTACCGTATTTTTCTATCAAATGGAGACCGTCCCTAACCATACCTGATTTATCGTCCACTAAATCCCGCATATTGAGTTTCTTCATGATTTTTTTGATCTCTTTTGGTTTGTAATCGACAGCCAATAAAGCTGCTATTATTGATCCAGCACTTGTGCCCGCAAATCCCATAATTTTAAAATTTCCATCTTCGTCATACAAGATGTTATTGCTATCCAAAACATCCAACGCACCACAATATGATATTCCTTTGATACCACCGCCTGAGAAAACTAGAAAATGATAGTCAGTTTTATTTACCGTTACCGCATTTATTTCTTTACTAAAAGAATCTTCTTGCTCTACCTCGGGTAAGTTATTATAGAAGGCTGGAGTGACATATTTGTTAACATAATATCCCATAAACGCATAACTTCGACAAAAATAATAAGATAAATTACCAAACATACTTATAATACCAGTTATTTTATTTCTGTTTGAAACATTAAAAAAATTGATAAAAAAACTGTCTATCACATAGTAGCTAACCCAAAGACAACAATAATATGTCTGTTGATAAAGAAATGTTCTCATATTGTTTGGCTGCCATGTTCGATAAGATGGGCACGACATTATGTACTAGAACAATGTTATTACAAAAAAAGATGATTAAAAAATTTGGTCAGTTGGAAATCGATGAAAAGTTATATTTCAATAAATATGCATCACATGTTGCTGGAGGATTATTTAATTATCTTGGGGATATCAATCTGTATGAAACAAATAACATAGATGAAGAATTGCATGATATACGATTGAGTACTGATAATGGGGAGTCTTTTTACTATATTAGTCTGTCACACGCAGATATCAAAATTAAGGACATTATTCCGGATAAGCTTGCCAAAATATATAATTTCAAAAAAAAATCGGATAATCATGATACATATACCGAGGAGTATGATAAATTAAATAAAAAAATGTATAAACAAGTAAGGTCTTTTGATAAATTTTCGGAAGTTCCGACGGAGACAAAAAATGATGAATTATTTGAGCCAACGTGCGATCTGGTACTTTCAGTAATTGATGATAATCAGGAAAGGGCAAAATATTTGTATAGTCATCTGTTTTCGGAAGATGATAGGATAGTATTAAAATTATTAAAATCACGGTTTGTAATATATGATTTTGGCATCAAAACAGTAAAACATATTACAAGTTGCGAGACAGAAAAAGAAGACCAAAATAAGATCATTTTAACATTTAATAATCAAACAAATTTCATTTTGACGCTAGGGACGAACGCATCAGATGTTAAAGAACATATCTCTCTCAAGTTCAAAACGAAATTTAAAAATATGGATGGGATTTATTGTGTTCATAAAGGTACAGTTTGATTTTTACATATTGATCGGTGATCAATATATAAAAAATGTCTAGTAAATATCAAATAATGGATACTTTCAAAACATCAATGTTAGCAGCAAGTATTGCAGAGATAGTAACTTTGCCAATTTGCACTATTAAAACCATTTATCAAACCAATTTGAATTATATTTCCATAAGGGGAGTAGCATGGGATGTATATCGATTTAGAGGAATTGCAGGATTTTATAATTCGAGTGGATGGGCAATATTATCCCAAACAATGTCTTCAGCTACAAAGTTCACAGCTTATTCATATCTCCAGACATATCGAGAAACACAAAAAAGAAACTTGCTAGGGAATATGATAAATGGCATGATTAGTGGTATTATATCTACGATGTTTGTGCATCCAATTGATGTCGTAAAAGTTCATAAGCAAAATAATTTTAATTTTCTGAAAGAATTAAAATTAGTTGGTCCTAAATTATTTTATAGAGGAGGTAGCAAAAGTTTAACCAAAAATATCGTCCTAACTTCTTTACTTTTTCCTTTGTATGATTTTTACAAATATCATATTGATAACATATATATCGCATCAGCATGTTCTGCTATTACTTCTTCGTTAATATTACATCCAATTGATTATTTAAAGATTCGTCAAATAAGTGACCAGCAACTATATCCAAAAGATAGTGGGATTAGATACTATTATAGAGGATTTCATATAAATCTGATGCGAGTCATTCCACATTTTATGATAACAATGGTATGCATCGAATATTTCAGACAAATAAACTAACCAATAAGGCTCATAGCTACATTGACGAGTTGGCCGAAGCGATTTTGGACTGTTTTCTCTTGTGAATGATAATGTAAAAAATCGCGAATTATGTCTGAATATGTGTCGTTTGAATGGCGAATGACTGTTAATAGTTCGGTTACGACAGAATTATCAGACTGACGAGGTTGAAAACGCGACAATATAAATTTTTCGATATTTTTTTCGTCCAACGTTTTGTTACGCAATTGACACAATAATATGAAAAATATATTGAAATATTTTCTAAGAACAATTACTCCATCAGCACATAATTCTAAATATGCTTCATATTTAACACTATCTTGACCACCCAATACATCCAACATGCCAGTATTAAGCTTGATATCGCCAAATGTAATAGGATGAGAATCTTTTCCTAAAATAAAACCAAAATCGATGTGAAATATTGATCCTTCGTCTGTTATCATTATATTTTGCAAATGTCTATCGCCAAGACCAATAAAGTAACTGTGCAAAGTGTATGAAACTAAACTAAACATATATTTATCGATAACATGACCGACAATTTTATCTTCATTTGTTTCTAATATGTGTTGCAAAATAGTTTTCTTACTGTTTAAAATATCGTGCACCGTCATTGAATTATCAACTAGTTCAATCATCCCAGAATCGTTTGTTAACGGCATCACTGGATATATGATTGCGTCAAAACTTTGATGTACAGTTTCTTTTAAAATAATGTCACAAATTGTCATCAAATTAAGCACAATAACATCGTTCATGATGGATTCTTTTTTGAATAAAATTCGTTTATGTCCAACATTTGTTTCGAAAGTGATTATCACCGGTTTAGTATAACTATTTTTGATACTTATACTATCCAAATCTACGTTTAATAAATATATTGATGGATCATATGGTACAGTAATAGGTTTTATTTGGTTGAACGTATGAGATAAATATTTTACGGGGTCGTGTAAATTTTCAATTAATCCTGCATAAAACAAGTATTCGGTTGTCATTTGCTCTATCAATTCGTCATCAAACAGGTTTAAAAATAGATCTATGTTCATAATTTGTTGATTAGTTGAATTTTTTTTGTCATTATTTAGTAACCAGAATGATCTGTATATGTTTTTGCACGAAGAATTTATTAGATTATACAACAACGTCTGCAAAAGTTTGTTATCGTTATTATTTTTGATTAGTCCAATAAAAAATGTTAGATGGTTTAAAATTATATCATCGGATGAATTTGATATGATACTAAATACATACTGAAGAATATCGGGTGGCAGAACATGTGCACATGTAAATAAAATACTGATACAGTCATCGCACGATAGCGTTTCCTGACACGTGCGAGTACAATATAAATTCGAACATTGTACATGTTTTTCACTTGATAATAATTTCATTATCATATCTGAATTTTTTTGAATATTGTTTGTGTTTCTAGTTGAATTTAACAGTTCTGATTTTTCTATGCCACTGATAAACAAAGTTTTAGAATACCAGTTTATAGATTTGATCAAATGCATCAGGTATTTACTATGACCCGCAAAATACGATGCATTTGCGCTTAATATCTTTTTGTCATGCTGGGTATAATCATGATTAGGTAGATAATATTGAATGTTTCGCAAATGATCAAAGTAATGACTTTTGATATCGACATCCACATCAGATAAGTTTTTAATTTTATCTATGGATACTGGGTTATCTAATATTTTTGCAATATTGTTATACGATTGGATTTTACCAGTGATAAATATAAAACAATCTGAACAAACCTTTTCTTTTGGTCCTTTGAGTGATTTTACATAATGTGATAGGTTCCAATAATCGTTCGGATTAGGTTTATCAATTATAAAATCTGGGACTACCATGTAATTGCTGACACATGTTGAGCAGAAAATATTACCGCATGTTCGACAATGGTGTTTTCTTGTTATGAAATTAAATTGAACATTACATCCCAAACAATGAGTAACCATATTATCATCCACCCAAATATCATTTTTATTCCATATCGTTCTTGATGCATACATATTTGCGTCCATTGTTATATGTAAATATAACATTACTTTATAATTTTTTTAATAACTATATGATAAAAAATTGAAATATTATTTGATATTTAGTTCCATTTATGCTTTCAATATGTCAAAAATGGGAAAACAAAGAGTTGCATGGACAAGGGAAGATGATGAAAAACTGGTAAAAATTTATTTGAGGACTAAATTTCCAACTGGGGCAGATTTCAAAGAATTTTTTCCAAATCGTCATCGAAAACAATGCGTGGAAAGATATAATAATCATGTTGAAACATCAATAAAAGAAAAGAGGCCGCTTACCAAAAAGCAAATCAAGCAAATCTTGTATTTTCGAAAAATTTGGGGTAACAAATGGACCAAAATAGGAAAAGAAATGTCACTGGCGCCGAATACTATTAAAAATTTTTGGCACGCTGAGAAGAGAAAAAAGAGTCAAACTAATGTTATCGGTGAAGATGATGAGTATTTCCCCCCGTGTACTTTTAAAACTCCTGTTGCTTTCGAGCATCTTTGCCAGGTGGCCAGTGAGGAATGGCTGTTCCTTGAAAACTATCGTAACTATTGAATACTATCGAGATATTGTAAAAAAATGATTATTTTATTATTTTATCATAGAACTACCAATGTTATTATAGAACAATGCATATCTTTACAGATTCGAGTGTAAAAAATAATATTGCGATAGGATGTTATTTGATTATTGAAGATCTTGACGATCCGATCGATATCAAAACTATTTCAATGATCTCATCATCCTCCACTATTGCAGAGATGACAACCATCCATCACGTTTTGGTGATCGTCGACATGATGCCCAACAAACTGTCACATATAACTTTATACACTGATTGTGAAAATTTTGTTAATTTAATAGAAAGGAGACAGTACGATGAAAAGTTGAAAAATCATCGCAATTATGAATTTTATAAAACTTTGATTGATTTGGTAAAAAATAACAATGTAGATGTAAAATGGATTAAAGGTCATTCTAAAAAGGCTGACAAAGATAAGTATGAGATGATATTTTCGCTTGTGGATAAACAAGCTAGGAAGTTAGTGAGGCAGATTGGTTAATCGATAATATTTGATAAAATGTTATCAATTAATTCGTAGGCAAATTTTGATAGTAACTTTACACGCAAATCTCCAGCCAATTGCAAATCTTGGCAGTAACTTCAATAGTCTGTTGAATTCGCATGCAAATCTCCAGCCAATTGCAAATCTTGGCAGTAACTTTGCACATAACTTTAATGATCCAGTTAATTGCAAATATTGGCAATAACTTTGCATGTAACTTTGATGATCATACAATAAAAAATTGAATTTTTTATTGTAAGACAAATATTTTATTAAGAAAGGGTAAAATGGACCAAAGTGATATAGTATACCAAATATTCAATGAATTATCATTAAACGACATCGTAAGATGTTCAACTGTTAATAAACTTATAAATCGCATATGTGATTTACAATACGCGAGATTAATAAATGACTATGAGAACATCCTAGCAAACCTTTTTTATAAAAGCTCCTACAAACAAATGTATGTAGCTTGTTATGAATTAGAAGGTTTTATAAAAAAATATTCAGACCTTAATTTATTCAAATTTTTTTCTACGAACGCATTAGATTTTCAATTGAGAAATATTATTAAGTTGCCAAAAATGATAGGACAATTTAGTAATTTGCAAAAATTATGGTTGCATAATAATAAAATTACAAAATTACCGGAAACAATAGGACAACTTGTTAATTTGAAAGAATTATCGTTGTCTGATAATCAAATTACAGAATTACCACAAACAATAGGACAACTTGTTAATTTGCGAGAATTATGGTTGTATAATAATAGGATTACAGAATTACCAGAAACAATAGGACAACTTAGTAATTTGCAAGAATTATCATTGTATAATAATAAAATTACAAAATTACCGGAAACAATAGGACAACTTAGTAATTTGCGACACTTATCATTGTCTAATAATAAAATTACAAAATTACCGGAAACAATAGGACAACTTAGTAATTTGCGAAAATTATGGTTGCGTAATAATAAGATTACAAAATTACCAGAAACAATAGGACAACTTAGTAATTTGCAAGAATTATCGTTGTCGAATAATCAAATTACAGAATTACTAGAAATAATAGGACAACTTAGTAATTTGCAACACTTATCGTTGTCTAATAATAAAATTACAAAATTACCGGAAACAATAGGACAACTTGTTAATTTGCGATACTTATCGTTGTCTGATAATCAAATTACAGAATTACCAGAAACAATAGGACAACTTATTAATTGTAAGATCATACAATAAAAAATTGAATTTTTTGTTGTAAGACAAATATTCTATTAAGAAAGAGTAAAATGGACCAAAGTGATATAGTATACCAAATATTCAATAAATTATCATTAAACGATATCGTAAGATGTTCAACTATTAATAGACTCATAAATCATATATGTGATTTACAATATGGGAGATTAATAAATGACTATGAGAACATCCTAGCGAACCTTTTTTATAAAAGCTCGTACAAACAAATTTATGTAGCTTGTTATGAATTAGAAGGTTTTATAAAAAAATATACAGACCTTAATTTATTCAATTTTTTTCTACGAACACATTAGATATTAAATCGAGAAATATTATTAAGTTGCCAAAAATAATAGGACAACTTGTTAATTTGAAAGAATTATCATTGCATAATAATCAAATTACAGAATTACCAGAAACAATAGGACAACTTAGTAATTTGCAAATATTATGGTTGTCTAGTAATCAAATTACAGAATTACCAGAAATAATAGGACAACTTATTAATTGTAAGATCACACAATAAAAAAATTGAATTTTTTTTCGTAAGACAAGTATTCTATTAAGAAAGAGCAAAATGGACCAAAGTGATATAGTATACCAAATATTCAATGAACTATCATTAAACGATATCGTAAGATGTTCAACTGTTAATAGACTTATAAATTATATATGTGATTTACAATATGCGAGATTAATAAATGACTATGATAATATCCTAGCGAACATTTTTTATAAAAGCTCATACAAACAAATGTATGTCGATTGTTATGAATTAGAAGGTTTTATAAAAAAATATTCAGACCTTAATTTATTCAATTTTTTTCCTACGAACGTATTAGATATTCAATCGAGAAATATTATTAAGTTGCCAAAAATGATAGGACAACTTGTTAATTTACAAAAATTAACATTGTCTGATAATCAAATTACAGAATTGCCAGAAACAATAGGACGACTTAGTAATTTGCAAAAATTATGGTTGAATAATAATAAAATTACAAAATTACCTGAAACAATAGGACAACTTGTTAATTTGCGACAGTTATGGTTGAATGATGATAAAATTACAAAATTACCGGAAACAATAGGACAACTTGTTAATTTGCAAAAATTATCGTTGTATAATAATCAAATTACAGAATTACCAGAAACAATAGGACAACTTGTTATTTTGCAAGAATTATACTTGTTTGATAATCAAATTACAGAATTACCGGAAACAATAGGACGACTTGTTAATTTGCAAGAATTATCGTTGTCTAATAATCAAATTACAGAATTACCAAAAACAATAGGACAACTTATTAATTTGCAAAAATTATGGTCGCGTCATAATAAGATTACAAAATTACCAGAAACAATAGGACAACTTAGCAATTTGCGACACTTATCATTGTCTAATAATAAAATTATAAAATTACCGGAAACAATAGGACAACTTAGTAATTTGCAAGAATTATGGTTGGATTATAATCAAATAACAGAATTACCTGAAACAATAGGACAACTTATTAATTGTAAGATCTTACGATAAAAAATTGAATTTTTTATCGCAAGACAAATATTCTATTTAAGAAAGAGCAAAATGGACCGACGTGATATAGTATACCAAATATTCAATGAATTATCATTAAACGATATCGTAAGATGTTCAACTATTAATAGACTCATAAATCATATATGCGATTTACAATATGCGAGATTAATAAATAACTATGAGAACATCCTAGCGAACCTTTTTTATAAAAGCTCATACAAACAAATGTATGTAGATTGTTATAAATTAGAAGGTTTTATAAAAAAATATTCAGACCTTAATTTATTCAATTTTTTTCCTACGAACGTATTAGATATTCAATCGAGAAATATTATTAAGTTGC
>Ga0163150_10000057_pt1 | contig 192880 bp, 159 predicted proteins | sample OliLakLV19P2IB_FD_148628 | JGI IMG/M metagenome (GOLD analysis project Ga0163150, IMG submission 148628) | Freshwater microbial mat bacterial communities from Lake Vanda, McMurdo Dry Valleys, Antarctica - Oligotrophic Lake LV.19.P2.IB | ecosystem: Environmental > Aquatic > Freshwater > Lake >... | reverse complement strand
ATCCCCCCACACACCCTCACCCCGCATGCAGCCAACCTCTTCCCGCTACGACGCCCTCAAGGCGCGCATCCGTGGCCCCGTGTTTCCGATCCCGATCCCGTTCACGAGCGACGAGTCGGTGGACTATGCGGCCATCCGAACGTACGCCAACTTCCTGGTGGAGCACGGCGCGCCCGTCTTGTTGATGACGGTCGGCACCAGCCGGTTTAACCTGCTCACGCGGGATGAGATGATGGCGGCGAACGCGGCGCTGGTCGAGGCCGTCGACGGCCGCGCGATGGCCGTGGCCGCCGGCCCGGGTCCGTTTTCCGGCTCGACCCGTGAAAACAGTGCCTTCGCCCGCCACGCCCGCTCCATCGGCGCCGACGCCATCCTGCTCGTTTACCCTGAACGGTGGTACGGCGACGAGCCGGTCGTCGGGTTCTTCAACGACGTCGCCGCCAGCGCGGATATCGGCGTCATGGTGCATGCCGTGGCGATGCGCGACGGCTTTGGCGGGATGCACGCCCGCCGGCTGATGGATCTGGCGCTGCTCGAAAAGATCGCGGCTATCGAGAATGTGATCGGGGTCAAGGAAGAAAACGGCGAACGCGCCGTGTACGAAGCCATTCTCGCCGGCCTCAACCACCTGCTGCCCATCATCGGCGCTGGCGGGGCCATGCGGCGCTTTATCAACGACGCGAAGCTCGGCGCCTTCACGTACCTCGTCGGCATCGGGAGCTTCCGCCCGGACCTGGCGATGACTTTCTACCGCGCCGTCATGGCCGGCGACGAAGCACGCGCGACGGCCATCGCGGCCGCGTACGAAGATCCGTACTTCGCAAAGGCCGTCTCCTACGGCTGGCACCGTGCACTCAAGGAGACGCTGCACGTCCTCGGGCTCATGCCGCCCTACGAACGCGCGCCCCTCGATCGGCTGAAGCCGGCGGAGTGCGACGCACTGCGCGAACTCGTCCACTCGATCGGATTCCAGAAAAAAGCCTGACGTCATGCAAATCATCCACGACACCTCCCGGCATGCCCCGGACGCGCCCTACCTTATCGCCGAAATGGCCTGCGCCCACGAGGGCAAGGAGAGCCGCGCCCGCCGGCTCATCGACGCCGCCGTCGCCGCCGGCTTCGACGCCATCCAACTCCAGATCTTCCGCCGCGCCCACCAGGTGACGCCGAATCACCGGCTCTTTCCGCTGCTCGGCAAACTCGAACTCAACGACGAGGCCTGGGAGTCGATCATCGCCCACGCGCGGCAGTACGAGATCGACGTATTTGTCTTCGCCTACGATCTCCCCAGCCTCGAATTCGCCCTCCGCCAGGGGATCGACGGCATCAAACTCAGCTCGGCCGACCTCTCGAATCCGGAGATGCTCGAACGCGCGGCCCGGTCTGGCCTCACCGTCACCCTCGGCACAGGCGCTTCGACCCTCGACGAAGTCAGCCAGGCCCTGGCCATGATGCCGGACGCCGGCCCGGTCGTCCTCATGCACGGCATGCAGAACTTCCCCACGGTGCTCGACGACGCCCACGTCAGCCGCATCGCCCTCCTGCGCCATGTGTTCGGGCTACCCGTCGGGTATCAGGATCATACCGACGCTGAACTGCCCCTCAGCAGGGTCATCGACCTCCTGGCGCTCGGCTATGGCGCCGGCTACCTCGAAAAACACATCACGCTCGATCGTTCCGAAAAGGGGACGGACTATCAGGCCGCGCTCGAGCCGGCCGAGATGATCGCCTATGTGGCCACCATGCGCGAAGCCGCCCGCGCCGCCGGCTCGTACGGACTCAAGCCCTTCTCCGATAGCGACATCCAGTATCGCATCTTCCAGAAAAAACGGATCGTCGCCTCGCGCCGCATTCCCGGCGGCACCCGCATCACCCGCGATCATGTAGCCTTTCTCCGCTGCGAGCAGGAAGCCGGCTTTTCACCGATGCAGCTGGATCAGGTGCTGGGCAAAGCCGCCGCCGGCGACATTGAACCGTACACACTCATCGACACCGCCGCGCTCGCCGACGCCTGAAAGAACCTTCACCCATGGATCACAAACGAAGCATCGAGCGCATCCAGGCCATCGAGGAAGCCTGCCAGGTCGAATCGATCCGCTACAAGGACCTCGCCCTCTGGCCGTACATCCGCATGCAGTTGTGGGCGCGGATGCTCAACCCGGATCGATTCCCACAGAAGCCGGAAATCGGGCTCGCCCAGTGGGCGCGGATGCACGCGGCATCGTTTGCCGAGCCGGCTAACTACACGGCCTACATGCGCCACCACGAACAGCACCTCCGGCAACGCCTCGCGCTGGCCGGCCGGGAGCCGATCGATGCGCTATTTTTCTCGCGGGTGGAAGACCACGCCGACCGATTCGGCGGACGGTATTACAACCGGCACATCGACCCGATGGTCGACCTTGTCCGCCCGACGCACTCGTTCTTGAAGCTCGAGCTCGCCACCGCCGGCGCGGCCCAGACCGTGCCCCGCTTCGAGCCTACGACGTTCGTCGACTCCACGGACTTCGTCCGCTACGACGCCCGGCGCAGCCTTATCCAGACGTTCCAGGCCGGCGAACCGGCGTCGGGAATCGAGGGGATCGATGGGTTTTTTGCTGAACTCCGACGCCTGGAGCCGGGCCTTCCGTTCAGCCGCGAACAACTCTTCCTGGACGCCGAACAACTCATCCATTTCCGGGCGTATTTCCGGTCGATGCTCGAAGCCGTCCGGCCGCGCGCTGTGTTCGCCGTCTGTTATTACTACGATCTCGCGATGGCGCTCATGGCGGCCTGCCACGACCTGGGCATCGTTTCGGTGGATGTGCAACACGGCAAGCAGGGGCAATACCACGCGCTTTATACGCACTGGCAACGGGTGCCGGCCGAGGGTTACGCCATGTTACCCCGCGTCTTCTGGTGCTGGGGAGAGGAATCTCGCCAGCACATCGAACGCTGGATGCCGGCCGCGTCCCGGCCGACGCATCGCGTCGAAGTGGGGGGCAACCGCTGGCTGGCGAAATGGGTCCATCGGGATACCGATGCGCTTACCCTGGACGCGCCAGACACCGAGGCGCTGCGGCGCATCGAGGGTGATGGGAAGGTCGTCCTCGTATCGCTCCAACCCGTCACGCCGATCCTCCCCGAATGGCTGTTTGAGGCGATCGCGCAGGCGCCGCCCACCTGGCGCTGGCTGCTGCGCCTGCACCCGTTGCAGCGGGAGCAGCTGCCGGCGTGTGAAACCCGGATCCGCGAACGCGGCCTGCGAAACGTGGATCTGCAGGATGCGACCCGACTCCCGCTGTATGCCCTGCTCCAGCGCGCCCATCATCACGTGACGCAGTGGTCGACCGTCGGCTACGAGGCGCTCGCGTTCGACATTCCGACCACGATCGTCGGTGAGACCGGGGCGACCATGTTTCAAGCGGATATCCGCCAGAACCGATTCCTCTTCGCACCCGACGCCGCCCATCTCGTGGCCCAGATCGCAGAAGGCCATCCAGGAGCGTCGGCCCCACATTCCGCCGCTTACATCGAGACGGACAACAATCTCGCCCGGGCTGCCCTGGATGCTATATTGCCCTCGCTTGGGGCCGAGCCGGCGGAACGAATCTCGGAAATGGCTATACATTGACTATCATTGAGCCTGGGTGGCCGTGTGTAAACGGACCTGAGATGCGGACACGATAAACCGTGTCCCTCCGAGGGTCGTGTGGAACATGATGCCATGCGTCATCCTTTGGACCTTTTCCTTTAACCCTACCACGCCCTTATGTCGATCAGGTCGTTTGTTGCCCTCTGCAATCCCCGGTTGATCGTGTTGTTCTCCGCAACGATCCTCCTTACCGCCTCGTGCGAAGGCCCCGAAATGCCGTCTCCGCCGCCGCCCGAACCGGTTGCCGTTGCGCCGGATTCATCCGCTTTGCGGCCCGATCCAGGGCGTCCCATAGGGGGTAATATGGCCACACCGCCGTTCTGGAAGGTTCGTCTGGATGAACCTGATCCCGCCATGACGATCGGTGCGGACGATACGACGGACGACATCTACTTCGTGTCCATGACCCCCGGATGGCACATCACGACGGGGCCGGCGGGCATCATTTATCACCCTGCCAGCACGGCCGCCGGCGCCTTTACGGCCCGCACGACCATCCATCTCTTCGCCCCCGGCGATCGAAACGAGGCCTTTGGCCTGTTCGTGGGGGGGATGGATCTCGAGGGCGCGAATCAGACGTACGACTATTTCCTCATTCGTAACAGCGGGGAGTATCTCATCAAACGTCGCATCGGCAGCGAGACCCAACTCGTACAGGATTGGGCGCCGAGCCCGGCCATCCTGCGGTACACGGATCCCACCGTTTCCTCGGTCGCAAACGAACTACGCATCCGAGTGACCGGCGCCGACGTGGTGTTTTCGATCAACGACGTGGAGGTGGCCACGCTGCCTGCAGCGGATGTCCGCACCGAGGGCGTCGTCGGGATACGGGTGAATCACGACCTGAACTTGCACGTCTCCGACCTCGCGGTCGAGCCGGCCGGCTGACGGCTTACGCCAGCTGCATCTCCTCCAGCCGGCTCATCCAGGTCCGCGCGTCGTAATTGGTCGGGTTGATCGTCAGCGCCTGCTGCAGGTGCCACTCGGCGGATTTGCGGTCGCCGCTGAGGAGATATCCCATGGCCAGATTGGCGAGCAGCTGATCCAGGCTCAGATAGATCCCCTCGGCACTGTGAGGCCCCTTCTGTGCCGCCTCGATGGCCCGGTAGGCGGCGCGAATACCGTCGCTGTGCCGGCCCATCTGGTAGAGGATCTGGCTCTGGAGATGGTGGAGAAAGGGCATGTCCGGCGCCTCGTCCAACGCCTCGCGTACGTAGGCGTTCGCCCTATCGAATGCGTCGAAAAACAGGGATACCTGGGCCGCCTTGGCCAGCGCCTTGATCCGCAATTCCGGACGCAACGTGTCAAACGGCAGTGCGGCCACGATCGCCCGCGCCTCCTGGTACCGTCCCATCGCGTGGCAGATGGACAACATATGGAAGAGGTAAAAGGAATCGCCGGGGTGCTCGTCCACGGCGCGTCGCACCATCCGGTAGATGCGCTCCCGCTTCGCGCGCATGGCCTCCGGCCCGAGTGCGTACCCGTAATGATGCACGACAACCGGCGCTTCTTCGACCCGCAGCCCGCAAACGCCGGCCGCACACTCGATCGCCCCCGCTAGCTGATTGTGGACCGCGCCCTCATACCGGATCCCATGCCCGTTGCGAAATAAGCGGTAGGACGTCATCAGGTCAAACGCCGTCAGATCGTCCGTGGCGTGGTAGTTTTTTACCTGGACGGCGTACGCGAGCACGTCTTCGTGCTGGATCAACTCCCGAATGTGCCCCCAGTCCTCGCGCGATACCTGTTCGTCGGCATCCAGAATCAGGATCCAGTCCGCAGTCACATGCTCCAGTCCTCGATTCCTCGAGCGGGAAAAATTATCCTCCCAGGCATATTCGTACACCCGCGCATCCAGCTCCCTCAGCAAGGCGATGGTGTCGTCCCGGCTGCCGGTGTCTACGACGACCAGTTCATCCAGAAATGGGCGCGCCTGGGGCAACCACTGCTCAAGATTGTGCGCCTCGTCGCGTACGATCATGGCGAGGGCAAGGGTCGTTTGACCGGTATACGGAGATGCCATACGAGGTAGCAGGTATCGTGCACAAAACGCTATTTCCTCCGTATGGCAAAGAACCTGCCAGTGGCCGGCAGCCCGTCACGTGACGGGGCCGGCCGGGTTTTCCGGTCGTTCCTTAAGGTACCGCCGACCCGCAAGGCCCTCACCGAGAATGGCGAAGCAACGGTCGACCTCTTCCGCCGTATTCCACACAAACGGCGCGAGCCGCAGGTAGCGTCCCTGCCGGCTATCCACCAGGATGCCCCGACGTTTCAGGTAAGCCGCGGCTCGATCGGCCCCCTGCACTTCAAAAACCAGGAGCGCGCTGCGTCGTTCGGCTTCCCGAGGGGACCGTAGCGTAAGGCCAATCTCGTCCGCACGATCAATGGCGTACTGGGTCCGGGCCAGGGTGTCCTGGCTCACGGCGTCGATGCCGGCATCCAGCAGTAGTCGCACGCCTTCGACGGCGTGATACAGGGGGGCGATGGCGGTGGTGCCGCCCAGGAAACGTTGGCGCACCTCGGGATGCACGGCTGGCTCGGGTCGAAAGGCAAACGGCTCTGCATCTCCGAACCAGCCCGTCACCCGCGGCGTCAGCGAGAGCTCTGGCCGCACGTACACGAATCCGTTGCCCGAGGAGCCGCTGCCTTCCTTCAGCAGGCCGCCGAGGTACACATCCACATCGAGGGCGCCGACGCCGGCGAACGCCGACCCGATGCCGTGGTAGCCATCCACCACCAGCAAGGCCCCCTGCTTATGGGCCTTACGGGCTACCGTCTGGATGAAATCGTCCGTCAACTTCTCACCCGTCAGAAACCCCACGTGGCTCAGAACGACGAGCTGGGTGCGATCGTCGATGGCTTCGAGGAGGGCTCGGCGATCCGCGAAGCCCGCACGCAGGGGGGGGATTTCGTGGAGGTCCAGACCCAGCAACGCGCGCCAGCGGGCCAGGCTGTGACCGACGGATGGGAACGCGCCGGCGGGGAGGACGACCTTCCGCTTGGCCGTGAAGAGCTCTTCGGCCGTCAGGAGGCACTGGACCGTCCAGTGGGCATTGGGCTGCATGATGCAGGCGCCGGCTACCGCTCGCAGCAAGGGGGCCACAAACGCGTCGCCCAGATAGGCCGGCAGTTTCCACCACCCCACGGGCTCACCGCTGCCCGGGCGCCAGTGGTTGGGCACCTCGTTCCAGGCGTCGACACCGCGCGTCTGCCAGTCCTCGGCGAACCGCTGCAGCATGGCGGGGACGGAGAGGGGCATCAGGCCGTGGGTGAAGGACCGCAGTTCGGCGCTGCCGTCCGTCGGCAAGGCGTACGACGCACGCATCGAGAGAAAGGGGTGGGGCGCCATAATCAGAAAAGGCCTGAAACAGAAAAAGGCTTCCGATTGCGCGGAAGCCTTTTGTAAGGTCTCGAAATCGGCTACGGTCAGGAAGCGACGCCGTCGATATTGACGAAGCGTCGGTTGCCCCGGCCGCGCGAGAACCGCACCTTGCCGTTGCTGGTGGCGAACAACGTGTCGTCGCTGCCGCGAAGCACATTCTGCCCCGGGTGGAACTGGGTGCCGCGCTGACGCACGATGATGCTGCCGGCCGTCACAAATTCGCCGCCGAAAGCCTTGACGCCCAGCCGCTGTGAGGCCGAGTCGCGTCCGTTTTTGGTTGAGCCTACACCTTTTTTATGAGCCATGGCTTACTATCGCGTCTGATGGTCGTTACGTTTCGGATGTTCAGTCTAAGGAGGCATTTGCCGGGCGTTATTCGCCGGCCGGCGCCTCTTCCGCTTTCTTACGCGTGGCCTTCTTGGCCGTGCCGAGCGTCAAATCGCTGATCTGGATCTGCGTGTACTGCTGACGGTGGCCATTCTTAACCTTGAAACGCTTGCGGCGGATCTTCCTGAACACCAGGATCTTGTCGGCCTTTACGTGGGCCAGCACTTTGGCCGTGACCTGGGCGCCTTCAACCGTGGGAGCGCCCACGTGGATGTCCCCGTTGCCCGATACGAGAAGCACACGGTCGATCGTGATCGTGGCGTTTTCTTCGGCTTCCAGGCGGGGGACGTAAAGCTTGTCGTTCTGGCTGACTTTGTACTGCTTGTCAGCCACTTCGATAATCGCGTACATGCTACCTCTTCTTGGTGGCGCCGGGTTGGTTACCGCCGCGAGAGTTTGTAATATCGACGGGGTTTGAGGCTGGCTTATAGCCCCGATCCCGCGCAGTGTTTCCTGGATGGACCCCTATGGAGATTATTTTACCTGAGACGGGCGAGCGTGTCGCGTCGCCCCGGTTATTCTGCATCGGGCGCAACTATGCGTCCCACGCCCGCGAAATGAACAGCGAGGTCCCCACGACGCCCATGGTGTTCCTGAAACCCTCGACGGCGTTGGTGGGCACGGGCGGGGACGTGGTGCTCCCGCCGGCCTCGAAGGACGTCCACCATGAGGTCGAGCTCGTGGTGGTTCTGGGCCGTCGCGGCAAGGATATCCCCGAAGCCGAGGCCATGGACTATGTGGCCGGCTATGCCGTCGGGCTCGACATGACGGCGCGCGACCTGCAGGCGGCGGCGAAGAAAAACGGCCACCCGTGGACCGTGGCTAAGGGGTTCGATACGTTCGCCCCGCTAGGGCCCATCCGGCCGGCCGCCGGCCTGGCCGATCCCCACGCCTGTTCCATCCAATTGACGATCAACGGCGCGCTCCGTCAGCAGGGTGTGACGGCGGACATGATCTTTTCGATTCCCCGGCTGATCGCGTATTGCTCCAGCATCTTCACCCTCTTGCCCGGCGACTTGATCTTTACGGGGACACCGGAAGGCGTCGGGCCTGTCCAACACGGAGACGTGCTGGTCGCGACCGTTTCCGGACTTCCGCCGCTCACGGTTACGGTTAGGCGTTGAGTCGGCCGCTGAAGTACGGCCCGTAGAGGGTGTCGAGCAGCTCTTCGGAGGTCCACCGCGGCTGGATGAGCTCCAGGCGGCCGTCGCGCCGGATCATGACTTCCGCCGGCAAGGGCCGCAGGTTGTAGAGCGAGGCCATCGCCATGCCGTAGGCGCCGGTGTCCAGGATAGCCAGCAAATCGCCCGGTCGGATAGCCGGCAACTGCCGGTCCCGCGCCAGGATATCGCCCGACTCGCAAATGTTGCCGACCACGGTATAGGCATCGATGGGGCCCTCGGGATGGGTGAGATTCACGATCTCGTGGTAGGCGCCGTACATCGCCGGCCGGATGAGGTGAGCCATGCCGGAGTCCGTGCCGGCATACGTCACACCATACGCTTCTTTCAGGGTCGTCGCCTGCACCACCAGCGTCCCGCACTCGGCCACCAGGAATCGGCCGGGTTCGAACCAGCATTCGATGCCGGCCGGCAACCGGTCCAATAGAGGTTCTACGATGCCCTCCTGGAAATTTTCGAGGTCGAGCGCCTGCTCCTCCGCCCGATAGGGGATGTTGAAGCCGCCGCCAAAGTTTATGAAGGCGAGATCGGAAAATCGCACCGCGGCGTCCAACAGCAGCTCCATGGTGTCCCGGAGGACGTGCATCGAGGCGATCCCGCTACCGATATGCTGGTGGATGCCGGTCACGCGCAGACGATATCGTTTCGCCATGTCCAACACGTCTCCGATGGCCTCGATGGGAATGCCGAACTTGGTATGTTTGCCGGCCGTGACGACGTGTTCGTGGTGTCCTGAACCGATCGACGGGTTGAGCCGCACACACACAGCCGCCCCGGGAAACGCCCGGCCCAGCGCCTCCAGCCGCGACAGCTCCCCGATATTCATCAGGATCCCCTGCGCCGCGATCTCGGCCATCTCGGCATCGTTCATGTTGTTCGCCGAGTAGAGCAGCTCCTCGGGCGCAAATCCAACCCGTCGCGCCAGGGCCAGCTCCGCCGGCGACACGGCGTCGATGCCAAATCCTTCATCCCGGATCACCGCAAGTACGGCCGGATGGGCATTGGCCTTCATCGCATACAACAGACGTAGCGGCAACCCCGCCAGATGGGTGCGCAGGGCCTGGCATTGCCGCTGGATGATACGCTCGTCATACACATAGACGGGGGTTCCAAACGCGCCGGCAGCCTCGATCAGCCGATCCGGGTCGGCGGGCGTCTTGGTCGGAAAGGGGGTAGCCATGGGTCAGGGCGTTGAAAAAAGACGCTGGAGCGTCTGGATGGTGACGTCGATGTCGGTCTGAGAAATGTCCAGATGCACCACGGCGCGGACCAGCCCCGGGCCAAATGGCGCCACCCAGATGCCTTCGGCGCGGAGGGCGGCCACTACGTCGGCGACGGGGCGAAATGCTACGCGGAATAGGACGATGTTGGTCTCGACCCGCGTGGGGTCCAGGTCGAAGCCGGGTAGCTTGGCGATCACGTCGGCGAGTGCGCGGGCCCGCCGGTGGTCGTCGACCAACCGCTCCCGGTGGTGCGCCAACGCATAGAGCCCCGCCGCCGCCAGGATACCCGATTGCCGCATCCCGCCACCGATGCTATTTCGGAAACGCAGCGCCTTTTTCATGAGGTCGACCGGGCCGGCGAGCAACGAACCCACCGGGGCGCCCAGTCCTTTCGAGAGGCAGACACTCACGGTGTCGAACGGCGCGGCGAGTTCGGCAACAGACCTGCCGGAGGCTGCCGCGGCGTTCCAGAGCCGGGCGCCATCCAGATGCGCCGCCAGACCCCGCGATCGCGCCACGGCGGCGGCGGCTTCGACGATGAGCTGGGGCAACACGCGGCCGCCGGCGTGGTTGTGGGTGTTCTCCAGGCAGAGAAGCCGCGAGGTGGGCTCGCCGTAAAAGCCGTTCCGAAGGGCGCGCTCGACCTGTTCCGGCAGCAGCATCCCCCGGTCCCCATCGATCGGGCACGTCTGTACGCCGGCGAGAAACCCGGTCGCGCCCCCTTCGTGGTTGAAGATATGGCACTTCCGCTCGAGGATGATTTCGGCGCCGGGGTGCGTATGGATCAGCAGGGCCAGCTGATTCGCCATGATGCCAGACGGCACGAACACGGCGTCCTCTTTCCCGAGCAGGGCGGCTACTTCGGCCTGGAGGCGATTCACGGTGGGGTCTTCCCCGTAGATGTTATCACCGACCTCCGCTTCGTAAATAGCCCGCCGCATGCCTTCGCCGGGGCGGGTGACGGTGTCGCTTCGCAGATCGATCGGCATCGAACAGGGCCTCAGGTGGTCGGCGTCCGCGTTATCGGGAAATCTCCAGCACTTGCAGCTTGAGCTTGCCCGCCGGCACTTCGATATCGGCGATGTCGCCCACCGACAGGCCGAGAAGGCCTTTGCCGATCGGGCTCACGACGGAAATCCGGCCCTGCATGATGTCGGCTTCTTCCTTGGAGACCAGCTTGTACGTCTGCTCCCGGCCGCTCTTCATGTCCTTGACCTTCACGATCGAGAGAATATAGGCGCGCGACGTGTCGATCTTGCTGTCATCCACCAGCCGGGCATCCGAGATGGTCGATTCCATTTTGGATATACGCGCCTCCAGATGTCCCTGCTCTTCCTTGGCCGCGTCATATTCTGCATTTTCCGAGAGGTCACCCTGTGCGCGGGCGTCTGCGATCGCCTTTGCAATACGAGCACGCTCCTGCGTCCGCATGAAGTGCAGATCGTCCTTCATTTTCTGCAGGCCCTCTTCGGTCAGATAGATTGGTTTGTTTCCTTCCATAACGTGAGCGCCGTGTGTCGCCTGGGCGTCGATGGGTGTCTGTGTGAGATGAATAGTTGACTATAAAAAACATCGCCACGGCCCGGGAGTAGGCAGCGGCGATCGAAATCGTTGTCCTAAATATGAAGCCCTAAAGAAGTGCATTCCACGCCTTACGTCAGGAATGGATCCCGGAGGGCATTATGGGGCGAGTTACCAGCCGCTCCGGCGGGAGGGCGAGGGGACGCGTTCGAGCGGGGCGACGGCGGCGCGCGCGGGTGCGATCTGCCCTGGCGGCGGCAATACCCGACGCGTTGTCCAGTACCGTGCGCTCCAGTAAGGGTCCGAAAGGGACGACACCGCCACCCCCATGCTTCGGGAAACGTGCAAAAACTCCCCATTGCTCAGGTAGATGCCCACATGGCGCGTCCGCTTACTCGGGCGAAAAAAGACGAGGTCACCCGTGGTCAGCGCTTGTTGGGGCACGGCCTCTCCGATCAGCACCTGACGCTCCGTGGTCCGTGGGACATCCGTGCCGAATGCCTGGCGGTAGATGGATTGCACCAGTGCGGAGCAGTCGATGCCGCGGGCATCTGTGCCGCCCAGTCGGTGCGGCGTGCCGGCCCAGCGCTCGGCTTCGGCGCGCAGCAACCGTTCACGCTCCACGACCAAAGGCAACCGCGGCGGCATCTCCTCGTCGGCGGCCGGCCCAGGCCCACGTGTCGTGGGAACCGTCACGGTACACCCTGTGAGCACGGCCACGAGGAGCGTCTCGGTGAGCAGTGTCCGGGTCTGCTGCAGTCTGCTTCGGGTGCACATACGACGCATCATGGCGGCAAAAGCCTGAATTCATCCAGGATCGACGAAACAAGCCGTCTGGAGGGCGTTAGAATACCTGACGACCGCTGTAACCGGAACGGCCGCGGAAAGTGCCCAAGGCGCTTTATCCGGCCGCCGGTCGCCCGCAATGTACGCCATGGCGGCGATGCATCCTCCGGTATTCTCACGCAAGCTCAGGCTCACATGAAATCATCATCAGCACTTTCGCTTCTCGCCTCCGCCGCATCTGGCTTTGCGCTGGGCGTGGCGGCCGGACTGTTGTTCGCCCCGCAATCCGGCGATAAACTCCGCACTCGAATCGCCGACGAAGTCCGTGAACAGGTCCGCCAGGCCGAAGCACGTCTCAAAGACCTGGACACCCGCTTCCAATCCCTCGAAACGCGGCTCTCCGCCGCCGGCCAGGACGTAACCCGGCGGGTGCGCACCGCCGCCGAGCAGGCGCGCGATACCGTACTGCCCACCCTCGATGCCGCCGCGGAAGCGGCACGGATCGACGAAAAAGAATTGGGACAGGACCTCCGTCATATGACCCGCCGTTAATGCGTCGGCGGGACATCGGCACAGGATCAAAGCTGTTCTCGCGCTCGTTGGACGATCTCGCGGGTTCGCCTGCGTCGTTCTTGATTTATCTCATAAAAACGAGGTACGGATATGCCTTATCCCGAAGCACTGGTACAGCCGATGCGCGCCGAACTCACTCGCCTGGGTGTCGAGGAGTTGCGCGATATGACGGAAGTAGACGAGGCGTTTGATGCGCTGGAAGAGGGCACGGCCCTCCTGGTCGTCAACTCGGTCTGCGGATGTGCGGCCGCCAATGCACGCCCCGCCGTCGCCATGGCCATGCAGGCCCCTGTTCAGCCGGATCGTTATCTCACGGTCTTCGCCGGCCAGGACCTCGAGGCTACGGCCCGCGCCCGGGATTACCTGCGCGGCATCCCGCCTTCCTCCCCGTTTATGGCGCTGCTGAAGGACGGAGACCCGGTCTACGTCCTCGAACGCCGCCACATCGAAGGCCGCAGCGCCAGCGCCATCGCGATGGATCTCGTGAATGCCTACGCGAAATACTGCGGCACGGACGCCGTCCCCCAGGATGGCCCCGAACGCCCGCAGACGCCGGAATGGGGCCATCAAGGCATCCCGCCTACCTTCCGCTCGATTCGCTGATCGGTTAGGCGGGGGGATTCCGCTTGTGGGAATACAGCTCGTGGAAATACAGCGCCGCCAGGTAGCCCGCGCCGGCTCCTGCGGCGCTCACGATGCCCACCCATGCCGGCTCCAACCGATACGTAAGCGCCACCACGGCCAGAAACGGTAGACTCCGTAGTCCCCAGACTCCGTAGGGTCGCAGTACGTCCGCCATCCCCCCGCCCGCTATGCGCACCAGCAGCCCGATGTGCGCCAGTCGCGAGACCGCACCGGCGATGCCGGCAGCCCAGACTATCGTATACACGTCGCCCGTCTGGCCTGCCACGAGGAGCGCGGTGGCCTGTACGACGAAGAGCCCCGCGCTGCTCGCCAGATCCAGCCGCTGACGCTCCATGATGTCGAATACCCGCGTCAGCGCCGAGGCCACAGAGGCCAGAAAGAGCCACGGCGCGAGAATCTGAAGAAATACGCCGGCCTCTCGCCACGGGGGGCCGAACACGACCGTCATCAGCTCGGGCCCCGCCACTACCAGCGCCAGCGTTGGGAAGAGCCCCATTGCGACCAGTCGCCCATACACGCGCGCCGTCAACGCGGCCAGGGTGCCACGCCGGATCGCTTCCGCGCCATCCACAAAAAAGACCTGAGAAGCGGCCCCGCCCAGTACGCTCAACGGTACCGCCAGCACGGCAAAGGCACGGCCGAAATAACCCACGGCGGCGGGGTCGGCGTAATAGGCCAGGACCAAAAACGGAAGCCGGGTGACGAGGGCATTGAGCAATGAAGAAGGCATCGAAAATAGCGGAAAACGCCGAAAACGACGCATCACCGCCCCGATTTTCTTCCATTGAAGCGCCCCGGGCAGGGTCTGCCAGCCGTTGTTGAACGCCAGCCCCACCCACACCATGGCGCTTACGCCCTGGCCGGCAAAAAAACCTCCTATCAACCCGCCCACGCCGGCATCCTTCATACCGCCGGCGAGCCGGACGGCCGTCGTGGCCATCGCCTGTCCGATCTGTCCCTGCGACAGGCTTCCAAATCGCCGTTTCCGGGTCAGCCACACTTCCGCAATCTTCCCCAGCCGCGCGAGAAACAGGGCCGGCGCCAACCAGATCGCCCATCCATACAGTCCGGCCCCCAGCACGGCATCGCCAATCAGCAGAGCGAACAGGGCCACCACCAGGCTAACGACGATCATCAGGATCAAGGCCAGCCACGTGACATGTAACGCCTCCTCGTCGCGCTCGGGCAACATCATGGCATCCTCGTAGCGGAGGGAGGCTACGGGGATCAACAGACTGAAGATCGACAGAAATAGATCAAGGCTGCCAAAGGCCTCCGGGCTGTACAGCCGTGCGAGGACGGGCTGGGCCAGGTATGCAATCGCCATCGCGCCCGCGCTTCCCGAGAGCAAGGTGCCCACCGATGCCCCAAAACTTCCTTTCCTGTGGGTTCGGCTCATGGCGCGTCGCCGGCCAGCTGGTAGAGATGCCAGGGTGGCGAGACGTGTACGAGTCGTGGTGGATCCACGCCGGGAGCGACTGGATGGAGAAGAGAGTCGGCCCAGGGGGATGTTCTCACGGCGTACACGAACCCGTATCGCTCGGCCCGCACGGCCAGGTCGGCCGGCGTCAAGGCATCGTACGCGGCGTCGAGCCGCGTTGTCAGTGTCGTATCGGTCCGCTCGGGGAGGACTATCGGCGCCATATCGAGCAGGCGCTCGAACCAGATCGCGATGTCGGCGTCGCGGTACGGAAAGGCTTTGTGGTTGACGACGATCGCACGCTGCGCGCCGGTCCGGAAAGACGACAGCGATGGGGGCGTCGCGAAGACGGCATTCGCCGGCGTAAATGCGCGCACCCAGGCTTCCATGGCCGCGCTCGGCGAACTGCGCTGGCTGAGCGGATGGATACGCTGCGAAAGTACGTTGATGCCGGCCAGATGCAGGCAACCGACCCCGACCAACAACAAGCCCAGGGCGCTGGCCTGCCAAATCGACCCCTCCAGCATCCGCTGCACTGTCCGTGCGACACGCGCCGGCAATCGCCACGCCACGGCTGCTGCCCCCCCGGTGACCAGCAACAGCTTGGCCGGCACCGTCAACATGAATAACTGAAGTTTGGCGATGCCGAGCAGATGCAGACGCTCCGTGGCCACATAGGCGCCCATATCGATGAGGACGATGGCAGCGAGCACGACGATCACCTTGCGCAATCGGGCGGGATCGACAAATGGCCTCGCCAGAAACCATCCCCCCAGCCCCCCGATGGCCAGCAGGCCAAACCGGACAAGTGATCGCTCCGAGAAGGAGTCAAAAAGATAATGATGGGGTATCCGGAAACGAGCCATGATGTAATAAAGATCGACGTCCGGCATGGCTTCGGCGGCAAACTGCTGGTAAAACAATGGCCCTAGCGCCGGAGCTGCGACGAGGGCATAGACGCCGATGAAACGGGCGGTTGTCCCTATCGGACGCCCCGGTGAGAGCAGAGCGACGATCGCCCCGAGAAGCGCCAGGTGCAGCCCTACCAGCGCTTGCATCCAGGTAGCCACGCCCATCCACACGCTGGCTGCGACTCTCCGGTCCTCCATAGACGCCGCAAGGCCCTGTAGGCCGAGTGCCCAGGCAGCCATACTCGGTGCAAGCATGCTGTGCGCGAAGTCGTTGCCTCCCAGCGTCCACTGGGGTGTCGCCAGTAACAAAGCCGGCACCGCGATAAAACCGGCGAGCCGGCGTCCGCTGAGCCGCTCCGCAAGACGAAATAGGCCATACGCGATCCCGACCCATGACACGACGTAGAGGAAAAACACGGCCAGAGGCAGCGGCAGGACCAGCGCCAGGCCATGGAGCAAGAGCGTGAAATAGGTCCGGACGCTGAATGCGGCCTGTTGCGTCTGCACGAACCAGTCATTGCCCAGGAGCAACGGGTCCATCCGATGTAGCAAAGAAGGGAGAAACTCGTCCTGGTCGCTCATTCCGTAGCCATAGCCGAACCGCGTGAGGTAGAGCGCGAGACACAGCCCCAAAAACAGATAGGGCGGCGGCGGCGCATCCGGCATGGCCGGAGCGGGGAGGGGCGAGCCTTCAGAAGGAGAGGTGAGCGACACGAGGCGTTACCGGGACTTCACGAGGGCAAAGGCCTTCAGCATCGGATGCGCGATGCGTTCGGCGGTGAAATAGGGCGTTAAAACCCCGCCAAAACGTCGTTTGAACTCGGCTATCGTGGGTGTGTTGGCGCCGGCGAAGTCGAACGTGGTCACCCCTTCGTCGCGTAACAGCCCCAGCAGCTGCCCGAGCAACACGGTCATCGCCTCGCCCGGTATGCTGCCCGCCATCCAGTAATAGGCCGTGTCGCGGGCAAACAGCAGCCCGACGGCGGCTTCGACCTCCGAGGAGGAGGCTCGGCGCACGGTGAATATGCGGATGAATCCCATCCGTTGCAACTCCGCCACGGACCCAGCCAGCGCGCCCGGGTCGGCCGGGAAACGTCGGTTGTGCCGGGCATAACTGGCGCGACTCAGCGCGATCAGCGTTTCACCGGTGCCGGTTTCCTCGCGGAAGTCGAAGCCCTGTCGTACCGTACGGAAGTGACGCCGTATGGAGGCCGACCAGGTCGCCTCCGGATCCACGGCCGGCGTGAGCGTAATTCGATACGTGTAAAACACGGAGACTGTCCAGCCCCGCCACTGGAATGGCCTCATGTCGAGGACGGAGGGGGGGAGATGAAGCCTTACCTGGTCGAAATCGCGTTCGATGGCCTCCAGGAGCCGCTCCTCGATTGCCTCTCGCCCATGTACGGACGAGGACGTGCTGGGAGGTGATACCAGCCAGGGGGTGTACGAGGTGAACGCGGGTACGACGCCCAATCGGAACGGTCCGCGCCGCTTTTCGTGGATGATGGCGCCAGCAAGGGGTGTTTTGCCGGCTTCGCCGGCGAGGTAGATCCGAGGGCGGAGACGCAGCGCGCCGCCAAGAATCCTCGCCACCTCCACCAAAAACGCGGGATCTATTACAGACGACTTCGTCAGCAGCGCCGACCATCCTTCAGCGGGCGGAGCGTCGTCGGGCGATCCGCACACCACGGAAACGGTGGGGGAAGAGCCGGCGCTGGCGCTCATGGGATGGGGATCGAAGAGGCGGAAGGAGGAATGTCAGAGAATATACTGACTCAAATCCCGGTTTTCCGAAACGGCGCCGAGGCGATCCTGGACCCGCGCGGCATCGATTACGATCGACTTAAGCGATTCGTTGTCGGGGATGTCATACAGGATATCTTCGAGCAACGTCGTCAGGATCGTATGGAGCCGGCGTGCGCCGATATTCTCCACATCGCTGTTCACCTTGGCGGCGATCCGGGCGATTTCGCGTACGGCGTCGTCGTCAAACGAGATCTCCACGCCTTCGGCTTGCATCAGCGCCGCGTATTGCTTCAGCAGTGCGTTTTTAGGGAGCGTGAGGATGTCGTAGAAATCCTTTTCGGTAAGGTTGTTCAGCTCCACGCGGATCGGGAATCGGCCTTGAAGCTCGGGGATGAGGTCGCTCGGCTTGGCGATGTGGAAGGCGCCGCTCGCGATAAACAGGATGTGGTCGGTGCGTACCATCCCGTGTTTGGTCATCACGGTCGACCCTTCTACGATCGGGAGCAGATCTCGCTGGACGCCTTCGCGGGAGACATCCGGCCCGCCACGTCCCTCGCCGCCCCGCGCCGCTACCTTGTCGATTTCGTCGATGAACACGATCCCGCTCTGTTCGACGCGTTCGAGCGCCTCGCGGGTCACTTTGTCCATGTCCACCAGCTTCTGGGCCTCTTCCTGCGCGAGTAGCTGCCGCGCCTCGGAAATAGGCAGCCGGCGTTTCTTACGCTTCCCGCCTCCGAGGTTGCCGAACAACTCCTGCATGTTCATGCCCATCTCCTCGATGCCCATTGGGCCGAAGACCTGCATCATCGGGGTATGGTCCGAGGAAACTTCGATTTCGATCTCCCGGTCATCCAACTCACCCCGATTCAGCTTCTCCCGAAACTTCTGGCGGGTGCGATCACGCATTTCAGCGTCGCTGGGGGTCTCGCTCACCGCCTCCGAGGGGCGGACGACAAAGCCCGGACCCAGCGTCATCTCGCCCGAGGGACGGGACGCTGGAGGGATGAGGATGTCCAGGATGCGGTCTTCCGCCAGTTCGGCGGCCCGCTCCTGGACACCCTCCTTGTATTCGTCCCGCACGATCGAGATCGCCATGTCGGTGAGATCGCGGATCATGCTATCGACATCGCGCCCGACGTAACCGACCTCCGTGAACTTGGTCGCCTCTACCTTGATAAACGGCGCACCGGTCAGTTTCGCGAGCCGGCGGGCAATTTCGGTCTTACCCACACCTGTCGGCCCGATCATGATGATGTTATTCGGCATGATCTCGTCGCGGATGTCTTCCGGAGCATTCTTGCGACGCCACCGATTACGGAGAGCGATGGCGACGCTCTTTTTTGCTTCCGTCTGTCCGATAATATACTTATCGAGTTCCGCGACGATCTGGCGGGGGGTACGTTCTACGTGCATCATATACAGGCGGGAAACACGGCACGAGCCGGCTACCAACAGGAAGGTGCGGGAGGCTACTTGCTGCCCGTGCGGAAGTCGCCGTGTGCGTTGGGTTCGCGGGCGTCGTCGACGAAATCGTCTTCCGGCGCATCGAACTCCGGATCAGTGTATTCAAATTCCTCGTCGAACGCGTCGCCTTCGCTCGCAAATGCCTCACCGCCGTCATATTCCTCGCCGAACGGTTCCCGTTGGCTGAGGGCCTCCGCGATCTGGCGAACGTCCGGGTGGTCTCGGTCCACGATGAGTACCGTGTAGTCATACGGGAAGCCTCGACGTTTTTCGAGCCACACCGCGCCGGCCTCCTCCAGTTTATTGATGACCGACTTGGGATCTGGCTCGTCGCTATCCAGGGCTTCGGAGAGCTTGCGCAGTAACGGCGTGAGGTATACTTCTTCGTATTGCCCGAAAAACTCTTCGATAACCTCGAGCGTCCGGTAGGCGACGGCGTCGGTCACGGCATGGTGCGTGGCGTCGCGCAGCGGAGTGCTGGGCGCGCGTCGGGGGTGTCCACCGGATCGGGCGGCGCCTGGCGCCTGGCTTGGTGCACCCAATTGCCGGCGAGCCGCATCGCTGATGAGGTCCGCGGCGGCCAGAATCACGTCGGCATCCAGCCGGGCGAAGCGGTCCATATCCGGCTCGGGCTCAAACACGACCACCAGCGGCGAGCGTCCGTGCCGGGTGAGTTGCTGGACGAGGGGAAGCTGCACGCGGTTACCCGTGATCAGGACAAACGACTGAATATCCGGGCGGGTGTGGAGCAGTTCCATGGCGTCCACGCATAATTGCAACTCGGCGGCGCCGGCGTGCAGGTCGGTCGACACGTACCGGGGCTCCAGCCCTTTCCGGTAGAGGGCCTGCTGAATCGCCAGTCCCTGACCTTTCAACGTCGCAAAGTCCGCGTAAGCGGTAAAAAAGGCCGTCTGCGCGTAATCCTTGCCGTTTAAATAACGGAGCAATTCGTCCAAAATCTCCGAAATAAAGTCATGAGGGTCGATGGTTTCGTCAAGACGTTCGGAAAGCGTGGCGAAGAGGTTCTCGTAGTCGACCAGAATCGCTGCCAGGTTCCCCCGGCCGACGCGCGATTTTTCGTGTCGGTTGTGCATCATTTCAATAAGTAACGTCTAATAAATATTGATTTTATGATTCGACCGGACGCCAGCTGGCGTGAGAGTAGCGGGGGGCATCGGATGAATCCCGGTCGCACCGCATTGTGCAGTAAATTCCCTTGAGGTGATCTGCCCTACATATACTGTTGAAGCCGACGAAGGATTCGATTACTCCGGCCCGTCGGCCACGCCGTCGAGTTCCAGAATCGTCAGATGATGATTGGTGTAGATACAGATATCGGCCGCGATGGAGAGGCTCTGCTCGACGATCTGGCGCGCACTCAGGGGGAGATCATTCTGGATCAGTGCGCGCGCGGCGGCGAGGGCGAAGGGGCCGCCGGAGCCGATAGCGACGATGTCATCGTCGGGTTCGATGACGTCGCCCGTGCCGCTGATGAGCAAAAGGCGTTCCGGCGAGGCGACCGCGAGCAGGGCTTCCAGCCGGCGTAGGTACCGATCCGTCCGCCAATCCTTCGCCAGTTCGACGGCGGCGCGGGTGACGATGCCGCCGTACTTCTGTAATTTTTCTTCAAAGCGCTCGAACAGGGTAAACGCGTCGGCCGTGGAGCCGGCGAACCCGGCGAGGATTTTTCCACCGTGGAGCGCGCGCACTTTCTGCGCTTTATGTTTCATGATCGTCTGCCCCAGGGTCGCCTGACCGTCGGACCCCAACGCCACGCGTCCCTTGTACCGAACGCCCACCACGGTGGTCGCATGTATACCGCTCATTCCCATCCCAGGATTGATTAACAGATCGAATCAAACAGACGCCCTTACACGAATCGAGGGGGATTCGGTTCACGTCTTCTGGGGATGAATCCCGGGTGAACGCGGTCGCTCGTTCAGCGATTATACCGGGCAAGTAGTTGCACGACGGCGTCTTGCGTGCGCTGCACGGCGCCGGCGCGCACGGTGTGGTTGTTACTCATCAGAACGAACAAAAGCGGCGTCCCGGCGGCGCTGGTGACGTAACCGCTGAGGGCGCTTGCGCCGGTGAGGGTCCCTGTTTTGGCGCGCACGTTTCGCAGCGCCGGCCCCGTTCGGAGGCGGCGTTCCAGCGTGCCGTCGACTCCGGCTACAGGCAAAGAGGCCAAAAAGGCCTGACGCACGGCTGCATCGGGATGGCGCCACATGTACCGCAGCAGCGAGGCCGTCATTTCTGCCGTAACGAGGTTCATGCGCGAGAGGCCGGAGCCATCGACGAGCTGGATGCGGCTTGTGTCCACGCCGGCCCGGGCGTACGTGTACCGCGCGGCCTCGATCCCCATCTCGGTCGACGCCGGGTCCAGGTCGGGGTCGGGCTGCGGCCGCACCACCCCGAGTGTGCGCAGGACTTGTTCGGCATACAGATTCTGGCTCTCCTTGTTGATCACCTCGACGATGCGGGCGAGCGGGGGCGAGGTGTGGCTGAAGAGGCGCGAGGCGCTGGCATAGTTCGGCTTCAAGGACAAATCGTCTACATCCAGGATTTCGCCGCGAACGTCGATTCGGTTTGCTCGGAGGACGTCGCGCAGGACGTGCACGAAGTACAAGGTAGGGTTGGTCACGGCCAGGGCCGTCGTGTCGATGCGACCCGCCGGCAGCTCGGTGGCAATCCGGATGGCGTTTGTCGCGCGGGGCCGTTCGATCTCTTCGTCCTTGCGCGCGTCCGCCGGCACGATGACCGCCGCGTTATGGATATCCACGTACGGGGTGTTAAACGGCTCCCACCGGATCTCCGCGGGCCGGCCGGCGGCTCGGCCCGTCATGATGACGCTCACGGTGTTGTCGTTAAAACTGAGTCCGCTTATCTCGGCGCCGTAGTCGAATGGCTCGTCGTCCCAGCTCCACCCGGGCCCAAACGGGGTGTCGTCGAAGATGTCGTCGTCTCCGATGACGTCCCCCTGAATGGTGTGGATGCCCTGCTGGCGGAGCATCTCCGCCCAGTTCCGAAACACCTCGGTCATATCCCCCTTGTTGAACCGCCCCCCGATGACCGGGTCGCCGGAGCCGCGGACGATGAGGTTGCCGGTGATCACGCCGGCCTCGATGGTACCGTCGGTAAAGACGTCGGTGGTATAGGTAAAGTCGGGCCCGAGCTGCTCCAGAACGGCCGCCGTGGTAAAGAGCTTGGCGTTCGAAGCCGGCATCAGGCTGATCCGGGGGTGCCGCTGATACAGGGTCTCTCCACTCGCGAGGTCGATCACGATCGCCGCCCAGATCGCGTTTTCGTAGAGGGGCTGTTTCAGGTGTTCATCGATGGCGCGGCCCAGTTCCTGGGGCGATGTGGGTTCGGGTTGCGCCAGCGCCGGGGGGGTGACGGCCGCGAGCGCAAGAAAGGCGGCCAGGGAGAGCCGCGTGCGGAAGTGCATCATGAAGAAAGGCCTCTGGATTCGGAGTGCGTCATGTGTACCCACGGCTGGTACTCCATGGAGCCACTCAGTTCATCTGTTCAATCTCGACGCGTTCGGGGTCCGGCGTCTCGAGCACGACAAACGCATGATCCCCGGTGTCGATCGAGGACGCAGGACGGAGGTAGATGAGCAATTGGTTTTTACCGGGCTGTCGCTCGTAGGATTCAACGACCCCGATGGGGTAGCCGGCGGGGAATACATCGCTATAACCGCTCGAAACCACGAGGTCGCCCACTTCCACCTGCTCGGTCTTGATGACATGCTCCATCAACAACTGATCGCGCAGCGTGCCCTCCCAACGGACAATGCCCATCGCGTTGGAGGATTGAAGCTTCGCCGGCACCCGAAAGTCCATATTCAGATAGGACATGACGCGCGCATAATGTTCGCTTACGAGCTCTACTTTTCCGAGGATGCCCCGGTCGTCCACCACCCCCATCCCTACCGCCACTCCCTGCTCGCGCCCGATGTTGAGCGTCAGGAAATTTCGCTGTTTCGTGATCTCTTTTTCAACGATCCGGGCCGGCGCCAGACGGTGGAGCGTTTGTTGCTGAAACGTCAGCAGCAGACGAAGCCGCTCGTTCTCCTGTTGTGCCTCGCGCGATCGCGCGAGCTGGCTGCTCAGCTGGATGTTTTCCTGCTGCAACGCGTCATTCTCCTCGAGCGCTCGGACGTATCGACCCACCCAGCTCATGTTCGTTTCCACACGCGCCGTGATCTCCATGGAGGTGGCCCGCAGCGAACGCAGAATGGGAGTATTCTGCGTCAGCATGATCAACGCCGAAACGCCGAGCAGACCCACCAGGAGCACCCAGTCCCGTATGTGTGCCCATTGGCGGACGTTCATGGCTAGCTGAGCACTTTTTCGTACACATGCAGATTCTCGAGCACCTTGCCCGTTCCCCGCACCACGGCGGTCAGGGGATCCTCCGCTATGTAAACCGGAATTTCGGCCCGGTTCCGGATGAGGGTGTCGAGGCCTTTCAGTAGCGCCCCGCCGCCCGTCAGCATGATGCCGCGCTCCAGAATGTCCGACCCCAGTTCCGGCGGCGTCCGCTCCAGGCAGTGGAGGACGGCGGCGGCGATCTGCCCGATGGGCTCGTTGAGCGCCTCGCGGACGTCTTCGGACGAGATCGAACGGATCTTGGGAATCCCGCTCACGAGGTCCCGTCCTTTGACCGAAATCTCCAGCTCGGGGTCCAGCTCGACGGCGCTGCCGATCTCGCACTTGATGCGTTCGGCGGTTCGCAACCCGATGAGCAGGTTGTGGTTACGCTTGAAATACTGGAGGATCGTGTTGTCCAGCTCGTCGCCGGCGACGCGGATCGATTCGTCGATCACGATGCCCGAAAGCGCGATCACGGCGATCTCGGTCGTTCCGCCGCCGATGTCGACCACCATGTTGCCCACCGGCTCGTCGACATTCATACCGATCCCAATGGCGGCCGCCATGGGCTCCTTGATGAGATACACTTGTTTCGCGCCGGCGCGTTCGGCAGATTCGCGGACCGCACGTTCCTCGACGCCTGTGATCCCGCTGGGCACACACACCACCATCCGACGGATGGAGGTATACCAGTTGGTCTGCACCTTCCGGATCAGGCCGCGGATCATCTGTTCGGCCACCTCGAAGTCCGCAATGACGCCGTCTTTGAGGGGGCGGATGGTTTCGATCTGAGGATGAGTCCGCTCGTGCATCTGCTGGGCTTCGTAGCCGATCGCGATGGCCTGACGGGTGCTGCGGTCGACCGCTACGATGCTCGGTTCATTGAGTACGATGCCTTGCCCAGCGATATGGATCAGCGTATTCGCCGTCCCCAGATCGATGGCTACATCGTGCGAAAACTTGAAAAAGGGCATGAAGGTGAGGGAGATGGATGCTTGAACGGCTGACTGATCGACCGGGTGCGATCAGTGTCGGAAATGGCGCTGGCCCGTGAACACCATGGCGATGCCGTGTTCATCGGCGGCCGCGATAACCTCCTCGTCTCGTACCGATCCACCGGGCTGAATGGCGGCGCGGGCGCCGCTGGCGGCTGCTGCGAGCAGGCCGTCCGCGAAAGGGAAGAAAGCGTCGGATGCTACCACAGATTTCGCGAAATCAAGTTCCGATTTACGGCCTTTGAGCACGGCAATCTCTGAAGAATCGATGCGACTCATCTGGCCGGCGCCGATCCCGATCGTCATGCCGTCGCGGACATAGACGATGGCGTTGCTCTTTACGTGTTTGACGACGCGCCAGGCGAAAAGCAGGTCGCGCCACTCGGCGGCGTCCGGCTGGCGCTTCGTCACCACGCGGCAGTTGGCCTGGAGTTCGGCGAACGGAGGCAGCGCCGGGTCGCGATCTTGCACGAGTAGGCCACCCAACACGGATCGTACGTCGGGCCGCGCGTCGTCGCGGGCCGGGCGGAGGGACTCGATCAGCCGGCGGTTTTTCTTCTGCATCAGGAAGTCCAGCACGCCAGCTTCATACGCCGGCGCGATCACGATCTCGGTAAAAATCTGGTCGATGGCCTCCGCGGTCTCCCGGTCCAGGGGGCGGTTGACCACCACGATGCCGCCAAAGGGCGACTGTCGGTCCGTCGAGAACGCTTTCCCGTACGCCTCTACAAGATGGTCTGCCGTGGCCACGCCGCAGGGGTTGGTATGCTTGAGGATGGCGCACGTTGGGGCCTCGTCGCGAAATTCATCGATCAGTAGCAACGCCGCGCTGAGGTCGAGCATGTTGTTGTACGACAGCTCCTTCCCGTGCAGGGTCTTCACGAACGCGTCGATGGTGCCGTAGATGCCCGCCTGTTGGTGTGGATTCTCGCCGTAACGGAGCGTCTGGAAGCGCCGTTCGCGGAGGGTGATTTCCGACGGCATTGCGTCATCGGTCGGCGGCCCAGCGGCGAAATAGTCGGCAATGGCGCCATCGTACATACGGGTGTGGGCAAAGGCGGCGGCGGCGAGGCGGCGGCGGGTCGCCATCCCCAACTGCCCGTCCTCCCGCTCGAGCGCATCGGCGACAGAGGCGTAGTCCGCCGGCGAGGTGATCACCGCGACAAAGAAGTAGTTTTTGGCGGCGGCCCGGATCATCGCCGGGCCCCCTATGTCGATGTTCTCGATGGCCTGCGCATCGGTGATGCCGGGCGCGGAGACGGCCTGCCGGAACGGATACAGGTTGACGACGACGAGATCGATCGGGACGATGCCGTGTGCGTCAAGCTGCGCCAGGTCCTCGGGATCGTTCCTGCGGGCGAGCAGACCGCCATGGATCGCGGGATGGAGGGTCTTCACGCGCCCGTCGAGGATTTCCGGGAATCGTGTCACATCGGACACGTCGGTGACGGGCAGGCCGGCGGCTCGAAGGGCGGTCGCGGTCCCGCCCGTTGACAGCAACTGGACGCCCTGGGCATGCAACCGGGCGGCGAAGGGGACCAGGTCGGTCTTGTCGGAAACGGAAAGCAGAGCGCGGCGCACGGGGCGGCGGTCATCGGGCGCGGGCAGATCTTTTACGGCAATCATAGGGTAGATTCAAACAGCGTGAGCGGGAGGACGAGGGGCCTCATCTATAAAGACCCGCCGGCCTTCCAGACGCACGCGGCCGGCGGCAAACAGGGCGAGCGCTTCGGGAAAGAGGCGATGCTCGAGGGCCAACACACGCGCCGCAAGCACCTCCGGGGTATCGTCGGGCTTTACCGGAACAGGCTCCTGGAGCACCACCGGGCCCGTGTCGTAGGCTTCGTCAACCAGGTGCACCGTGGCGCCGGTCCACCGCACGCCGTACTCGATCGCCGCGCGGTGGATGCGCTGCCCGAACATCCCGGGCCCGCCAAATGCCGGGAGCAACGCGGGGTGAATATTGAGCATCCGACCATGGAAGGCGGCCACGAGCCCGGCGGGGATTTTTTTGAGATAACCGGCCAGAGCAATGAAGTCGACCCCATGTGTATTCAACACCCCCAGTAGGTCGGCCAGATACGCGGCTTCGTCGCGTCCGGTAGGATCGAGCACGATGGTGGGGACATCACGCAATCGTGCGCGCTCCAGCGCAAAGACACCGGCCTTATTGCTCAGGACGAGCGCGACCGTAGCCGGCAGCCGGCCGGCGTCGATCGCGTTAAATATAGCTTCCAGATTTGAGCCGCTTCCGGAAGCGAATACGGCTAACTGCATCGAGGTGTGCGTCGGTAGGGCATGACAAAAGCCGTGGGAATATAATCAGACCGGAGCGGAATCAGAAACGTCCACCACGCCTTCAAGCAGCGATAATCGGGCCGCCGTGTCGGATACCGTGAGCCGCGCGTGAATTCCGATCGGAACGGCAATTTTGTCGGAGAAATGACCATACCGCAGGCCTCGGGCGACGGGGTACGGGGCCCGGTCGAAGTAGGACGCCACGAGCGCGTCGAACAGGGGAGCATCCGTGTCGGGTTCTGGGAATCCGGTAAAACCACCCAGCACAAGCCCCCCAAGACGGTCCAGCCAGCCGGCTAAACGAAGTTGGGCCAAGAGGCCGTCGATCCGATACGCGGACTCGCCGACGTCTTCGAGAAACAGGATCGCGCCGGCGAGCGAAGGAAGGTAGGGGGTGCCCACGAGCCGGGCGATCAGGGAGAGGTTGCCGCCGAGCAATAGACCGTCCACCTCGCCCGAACGCACCGGAGATAGAGTAGCCCCATCGGGATCCAGGGTGGGCGATACGCCGCAAGCGAGCGACCAGAACTGCTGTTCGTAGGCTGGGGGCAGGGCCGGCCAGTCCACGCCGACCATCGGGCCGGAAATGCTGGGGACGCCGGCCTGACTGTACCAGGCGAGCTGCAGGGCAGTAATGTCACTGTAGCCGACAAGCAGCCGGGGCCGCTTACGGAGGGCTTCATAATCCACCCGGTCCAGAATCCGCAAGGTGCCGAACCCGCCGCGCGCACAGAACAACGCATCGATCGAAGGGTCATTCAGGCGATCGTTGAGTTCGCCCACCCGCTCCTCGTCCGTCCCGGCCAGGTAGCCGAAGGGCAGGCGCCTGGAGGGGCCCACGACATGATAGCCGCGCTCGGAGAGGAGTGCGCAACCCCGCTCCAGGTCTACGACGGACCGGGGAGGGCCGGCCGGGGTTACAACGGCAATCGTAGACACCCCCGGACGGAGCGACGGCGGTTTCAAGGAGCCTCGTCCCTACCCTTTCATCAGCCGACGCCGGCGGATGCTGCTCGGAAGCGTGGCCAGAATGCCCGTCAAGATCCCGAAGATGAAGGTGCTGATCATGATGACCGCTACCGTGCCTTCGATGGTATAGGGCCCCAGCTGGATATTGACCAGTCGCTGATTCTCAAAGCCAAAAAGCAACGTAATCAGCGCGAGGGCAAACGCGAGAATGGTTCGCATGGTGTTGTGCGAGGATGGAGTGTGGGTATCAGCTCGCCTTGGCGCGGTTTATACGATAGGCCCGCCAGCCGCTTGGAATGCTGGTGCCCATACCGACCAACATGCCGAGCCCGAAACAGGCAATGAGGATGATGCCGGAAGAGGCCGTGATTTCGAAGGGCCCCAACAGCAACTGAACGACACCGGGGTTCTGGATGGCCACAAAAACGGCCAGCCCGGCGAGTACCAGCGAAACGAGAACGTTCATGGAATTCCTGGCTTCAACGCGAGGGACGGTGGTGAAGTACTGTGGTGGAGTACGATGCTGAGGTATGGTGGTGAAGTACGATAGTTGATCACCGGGGATAGTCATCGAGCGAGCGTCATGGTCTTCGTCAACACTACGGGGCCGTCGCCCGTGCCGTCCGCTGGCGTCGCTTCGAGCGTGTAAATATACGCACCGCTCGCCAGAGAAGATGCAGAAAAAGCCACGCGGTGCGCGCCGGCGTCGAGGATCTCTTCGTTCACGAGCGTCGATACCAGGCGTCCGGCAACATCGAATACCACCAACCGCACCCGGCAAGCGGTGGGCAACGAGAAGCCGATCTCGGTGCCGTCGCCAAACGGATTCGGGTAATTCTGATCAAGAACGTACGTCGCCGCCGGATGGCTGTCAATCGTTTCGATCGCAACAGGGAGCAAGGACGACCCGATAAACACACCCCGGCCATGGGTGCCAATCGCCACGCGCCCGTCCGAAGCGCGCGCGGCAATCGATTGGACGATGGCCTTGCCAAGTACCTCGTCCGCCTCCTGCACCCAGACAGTCGCGGAGCCATTTAAGGTCTCGGTCGCATACACCCCGGTGCTCGCGCCGGCAAGATAGACCATGCCGGTATTCACCGGAAGGATGGCCGCGGCGCGAATCGAGGGCCCGGTGACCACGCCGGCGCCGCCCAGGTTGCCGTCCACTCCGGTGAATACCGCTCCGCCATCGGTGCTGTGGTAGAGGCTCTCGACGTTGTAATTCGAGACGACCACCAGCACCTCGTTGCCGTCCGCCGAGTTTACCGCGATCTCGTGGACATAGGCGCCGGAGGGTACATTCGGCATGGTGAGCGCGACCGCACCAGACGTCGCCGTCGTGGCATTGTCCAGCCGGTACACGAGTGGCGGTGCGTCCAAACTCGAGGCGGCGAAATAGAGGGTGGATCGCACGCCGGCGCCGGTGTCCCGCGCCGCCGAAGCCAGCGCGCTGATCACATAGCCGCCCGGGACGGTCAGGCTCGATAGCTGGAGCCAGTCTTCCAGGCTCGAGGCTTCTTCCCCGTATCGCCACAGCGTCCGGCCCGCGGGGTAATAGATGACGGCTTCATCCCGGGCGTCCACGGCGATCGGGTTGATGAACAGCTGGTCGGCGGCGTCTGGCGGGGTGAGTTCGCCGGTAAAAAATGGCGCGCCGGACCCGTCGAGCCCGTATTGGAGCAGCCGGCCCTGTTGCGACGACGCCAGCGCATAGTCGGTCCCCAGGTAAGAGTAGGCGCCGTCCCCGGATGAGAGGTCGTTCGACACGCCGGCGAGGGAGGTGGTCGGGTCGAATCGGAAAAAGGGGCTCCCGTTATCCTGCGTTCCGCCAAGGATGCGGTCGTCCCCGGCCTCCGGGGCGATGCTCACATGATAATACTGGGTGACGTGGTAGCCCTCGTTACGCCGGCTCCACACGATGCGTGTCCCCGAGGCGGCGATGTTTTCGGTGACGCTGATCCCCCCGTCGTGCCCGGTCCAGACCCGCGCCGGCGTGGCCGGGTCGAAAACGATCGCATGCTGATCGGCATGCTGGTTGGGGTACTGGGCGACACTGTTGTTGATATCATACCCGCCCACCCAGTTTTCGATGGGCGCCGCAGCCGGCGTGGCGAAGCCGTCGCGCGAGCGAAACAGGTTGATGCCGCCGATGAGCAGAAAGTCCTCGTCGTCTGGACCGGCGGCCATCGCCATGTTGTAGCTGAATTGTGTATTCATGATGCCCACCGGAGGCCCGTAGTCGGGCAGGTTGGTGGTGCGGTCCTCCGCGGTGCCGGCGGCAAGGTTCAACTTGTAGAACACGATCGTTTCGTCCTCAAAGGGATCACCCGTCGACTCGGACTCGCCTGTGTAGGTGAGCACGTACGCGACGTTCGGGTTGGAGGGTGGGATGACGACGATGGAGCGTTCGTGTTCTACTGGAAAGCCGGCCGGCGTGATGTTGGCCCAGGTCGCGCCGTTGTCGGTGGATCGGTAGATCCCGGATTGCTCCGTCGGGTTTTCCACAAAGCCCGTCGACAGGACGGCCACGAGCGCGCCATCCGACCCGATCGCGACATCGCTCCACATCGGCAGCAGGCCGAATGGCCCGAGGAGCGGTGCGAACGTTTGCCCCTCGTTGATCGAGCGCCAGATCCCGTAGCCATTTACGGCAAGGTACACAAAGCCGTTTGTCGGGCTGACGACAATCCGATGGACATAATCGTACTGAGAATCGAATATGTTTGGATTCTGGTCTGCCTTAAATGCCGCCAGCTGCCACGTGTCGCCGTTGTCTTCCGACACGTAGATCCCGTTGCCATAAATGAACGCCCGGCCACCGTTGTCACCGGCCGACCCCCGCAATTCGCCGCCGCCGGCGTACCACCGGTTCCTGTTGCCCGGCCGCGGGTCCTGGGCGATGGCGGTAATGTTCAGCATCTCCTCGGTGTCGCTCCGCAGCGTCCAGCTCACGCCGGCGTTGGTGGACTTCCACAGACCCCCGGTCACGCCGGCGGCCAGGATCGTATTCGAGTTCGCGACGTCCACGGCCAGCGCTCGTGTCCGGCCTCCGATGCCGGACGGCCCGGCCTCGTGCCACGAAAACAGGGCCATAACGCCGGACTTGGCCGGGACCTCCTCACGGCGGGGCAGGGTGCGCGCAAAGGCCACTTCGCGGGTGCGGATGGCGTCCGGGATGGACCCGGTCGCGGGGTCGCGAAGCATCTGATGGAAATACGCGTCGCGCGCGCGCTGCGTCAGGGCCTTTTCTGCCTTTCTGTCCGGCCGCTCTTGCCCGATTTCTGCAGGCTCTGTCGCCGGCTTATCCGCACCAAAGCGGATGTAAAGCGCCGTGAGGAGGAGTAGGAGCAGGAACAGACCGGGGCGGGAGATCGAGGTTATTTTCATGCGGGCGCGCCGGTGCTGGGGAACCGGGTGAAGGTGAACGGCAGATCGGCAGTGTCTGGTGAAGGGCCTCATGGGCGGACCCTTCGCCTGCGCCGTGCGCCCGGCAATTCCAATGCCATGCCAGCGGAAGCGCCGGCATATGTTCAGACCGATCGCCCCTTCCAGGAGACATTCCCTCTGAGATGCGCCAGCGCCGAGTCCACCTGTACTATCGACGCGATCACAAACGAAAGCGGAGCCAGCAGACTCACCCAGAGCGGCATTCCGCTTTTTCTGTCGCTCAGGAGCTTGCCGAGGTAGACCATCACAAGCGGACCCCAGCCGAAGAGTGGCGCCAGGGTGTACACTACCAAGAAGAGAGCAAACAGGGGTATAAACGGGATCAACGCGCCGCCCAGAAGCAGGTAGGCATTTTTGCGAAAGCCGGCCCAGGCTTCGCCAAGCGATCCATACATATGGACGGCGAGGGTGTCTCGGGCCTCCACCAGGGTCGGAATGACCCCCGCGCTTTTTAAGTAACGCCCCATCATCACATCTTCGAGCACTTCGCGGGCCACGGCCCGATGTGGCTCGTGCCGGTGATACAACGCGCCCGAAATCAGCCAGCACTGACCGTTCAACGCCCCCAGAGTGCGCGAAGGCAGCCGGCGCACCAACGGCCAGGGAAGGCCGGAGAGCATGGCGTACGGCAGCACACTGACCAGCAACAGGCCGCCGCCCCGGTACTGAGGAAGCACCGTAAGGACACCAGGCGCGGGCATGGCCTGATGGTGTTCAACGAGCCGGCCCAGGGCTCCAGGTTCGAGCAGTTCGGCGTCCGCGTCGAGGAATAGATACACCTCCCCGGTGGCCTGCCGGGTCGCCTGGTACAGCGCATACACCTTGCCGACCCATCCCTCTGGCGGACCCTCGCCGCGAAGGGCTTTCAACCGTGGCTCGGCCAGCTCGCGTAGCACGGCGGGCGTGCCATCTCCCGAACCGTCGTCGTACACGATGACTTCGAAGTGCGGGTAGGACTGCCTGAAGAGGCTTGGCAGCAGCCGGCGCAGGTTCACCTCCTCGTTGCGAGCCGGGATCATGATCGAAACAAAAGGGAGGGCGCCTGTCGGGCGTGTGCCGGCGGGGCCTTTCGAGCGAAGGTGAAGATAGCGGATGTTGCCGGCGAAGAGGCCTAGCATCACCAGATGGAAGATGACAATGAACAGGCTCATCGCAGGTACCGCTCGAACATCCTGCGGCTGAAACGTAGGTCCCAGGCCTCATCGGGGCTTTTTTGGCCATCGAACAACACCGTGGTATGCGCGGGTCGCTCGTTCCGCAGGCTGCTCCAGAGCCGCTCCAGCCGTTGATGTTCGTCGCCGGTCGAGTGGGCGTGAGGTTCGCCGGCGTGGATCAACGCCGTTGGAAGGGACTCCCCCCACCAGGTCACATGAAGGGCCACAGGTACCCAGAGGCAGGGAGGGAAGAGGCGATCGAACCGGGAAAACGCCTCGCTGCCGAAGGGGTGGATGCCTTCCTCGGGTGCATGGAGCCGGGCCTCAGGGAAGTATGCGAGGCCGGACATCGGGCGCCGGCGCATCCGGGTCACGGTCCGCCGAATGGTCGCTAGCCGCCGGGCGGGGTCGTCGGCAGGGAAAGGCATGGCGCCGCAGGCGGCGAACATCGGAAAACGGTCCCAGTCTTCCATCCAGACCGAAAAGGATCGGCCCAGGCCCCGATGCAGGGCGTACCACAGCAGATGGCCGTCGAAGAAATGATGGTGGTTGGCGTAGAGGACCACGGGCGTGTCCGCCGGCCACACCGGCGGCTCACCCACCCAACACACGCGCCGGAACGCAGAAGCCAGGCCACGTAGGACCAGGCGGGTCACCAGGAATCGCATCATGCCGTAAGGCGGGCCGGCGAGCGCCCCTGCAGGCGCCGTTTGCGCCGCTCGTAGGTATCAAAGAGGAGGAGCTGCACTTTTTTAGCCCGACTAGTATACGCCCGCTCGTTCAGATTATCGTAATCGCGGCGGCGGATTTCGTTCAGGATCTCGCGGTAGATGCGGGCGGCCGCCTCGATGCCCGGGCGGACGGAGCGGTTGAGCGCGGCGATGCCGGATCTGCCGCTCACGAAATACTCTTCGGCCATCTCCATCACGTACTCGATCAACTCCGGGTAACCCTCGGGCAGGGTTGTGGACGCAAGGTCAGCTCCCCGACAACCGAAACGAGCGAGCGTCGCACTTGGGATGTACACGCGGCCCAACGCACGAGCATCTTCGCCGACATCGCGCAGGATGTTGGTGATCTGCATGGCGATGCCCAGGTCTCGCGCCGGCGCCTCCAGCCGGGGCAGGTCGTCGCGCTCGTCGATCAGGAACGGCAACATCATGGAGCCGATGCTGCCGGCGACGAGGTTAGCATACCGGATCAGGTCGTCCTCCGTCTCGATATGGATGCCTCGCAGGTCCCACTCGGCGCCATCGATCAATTCGTACAGTGGCGGCGTATGGAGCGTGTACCGTTCATGGAGTTCGGCGAGACGACGCCAGATGAGTCCGGCGGCCGGCGGCCGGCCGGCGAGGGTGTCGTCGAGCGCCCGTCGCGCGGTGGCGAGTTCGCGTAACGCCGCATCCCGTGCCTGCCCGTTCGATGCGGTGTCGGCGATGTTGTCGATCGTGCGGCAGTAGAAATACAGCGTCGCGACGGGCATACGCTTCGAACCTGGCAGTAGCTTCGCGGCGAAGGAGTAGGTGCGCGAATAGTACTGGAAGACGTTCCAGATATAGGCATCCTCCCAAGCGCGCCGCACCCGGTGCGGCGACGCCGAGGACGGGGAGCCCTCCGGCTCCATAAGAGATAACACCGGTGTTGTCGTAGCGTATTTCATGCGGGCAGTCGTCGTCGGTAGAGCCGGGCAAGGGCTGGTTACATCGTGGACGCCTTCAGGAAGTCAAGGCGACCGGCGACGGTTTACGGTCCGTTCGGCACAAGAAAAGCGGCACCGCCGTAGCGATGAGGCCGGCGGCGACGGCTCCGTAGAGTCCGTACAGCAGCGAAATGGTAAGGGGAAACGCGCAGTTGAGCAGGTAAAAAACAGGGCTCCACGCATGGAATAGCCGCTTGTCCTTGAAGAGCAGGCTATACACGCCCATGATGGCGAGCGAAACCACGAACCAGCCGGCCCAATTACTGAGCGGCATGCCATAAAAAAATCCTCCTTCGGGATACGTCCAGAACGGAAATGCGCGGCTCATCGCCGGGTCGAGCGAGACGTCCCACAGCACCATAAACGTCGCAGCCAGGGGCGCGCGGGTGAGGGTGTGAGGGGTGACGCGGCCGGCCAGCTCATAACTCACGATGGACATCGCAAACCACGACGGCGGGATGAAGTAAGGCACATGCTCCAGGATTTTGGGGCCCAGCCAGAACGTGTAAGCGTAGGGACCGAAGGGTACGCCGGTCGTGGTGCCGATGAGTTCACTCGCACCGCCGATGCCGCTGCCTACGAGGAAGGCCACAAAAGCCGTCTTCCATCCAAGCGACGGACCGTACAGGAAGAGGGCGATCAGCGGGAGGATTGCCATGTACGTCCAGGTTGGAAATTTGACAAGCGTAGGATAATATGGCCCGAACAGGGCCATGCTGGAAGGGATCAGGCGGAGCAGCAGGCTGCCGCCGATGCTGAATCCCATGGCGGCGATGAATGTAATGGCGAGCGCTCGGAGCCAGCGGTCCGCACGAGTCTGGCCGGCGGGGAGCCATGAGTAGGTTAACGTCATGGGGTGGTTGGATGTCTACCTGGGATAAATACGGTCGGGCGCCGGTGTGCCCGGCCCAGCAGCGATAGGGATCATGGTTGTTGTACTCGCCCCCGAATACCTTCCCGGATGCGCGTTTATGGCCATGATGCGGTGCGCGGATTGTGTGGTGCTTGCGGATACCTACCAGTATAGCCGGCAATCCTTCCACAATCGGGCCCGGGTACGGACCCCTCAGGGCTGGCAGTGGCTAACGGTGCCGTTGGTCGGCGGACAACACGGTAGGCCGATCAGGGAGACCGAGATCGACAACCGGACGCCCTGGCGCGAACGCCACGCTCGATCGATTCGCTACAACTACAGTTCGGCGCCGTTTTATGACTATTACATCGATCAGTTGCATCGGACCGCGCTGGCGGACGGTCAAACGCTGGGTGATCTGTGCTGCGGCGGCATCGAATGGCTGGCAAAAACGTTGGCTCCCGGGGCCACTGTGACACGCGCCTCTCATCTCGCTGGCGCGCCGGCTTCGCTCTCCGGGATCATCGACGCCCTCGGTCGCGGCGATGTGCTCCTGAGCGCCTCCCGGTACCGTCACGACGGCGGGGCCGTGAGCGACCCAACCATCGCCACGTTCGCCCTGGCGCCGTATCCGCAGAATTTCCCTGGATACGAGCCCAATATGTCAGTTATTGATCTGTTGTTTGCCTGTGGTCCCGATACCGGCCGCAGGTTGGATGCCGGCCTGACGATCGAGCGGATCCGCCGCCTGTGATGGTGGTGGTCAGGGTCAGACCGTAGGCAACACGCGGTCCATCCGCGCCGCGATATCGCGCAACCGCGAGGCGTTTCCGCCAGAGACTTCGGCGGCGGCCCAGCCGACGTAGCCGATATCGGCCAGCGCGGCATTCACCGCCGGCCAGTCGCAATCCCCTTCGCCGATCTCGACGCCAAACCCTTCCCACAACCCCTCGTCGTCGCGCTTTTTGCGGCTGAACTCCTTTACATCCAGCTTCAAGATGCGCGGCCCGAGGGTCCGGATCCAGTGTTCGGGCCAACCGAAGTTGACGATGTTGCCGATGTCGAAATGCGCGCCGATCCACGGGCTTTCGAATTCGTCGATGTACCGGGCCATTTCGAGCGGGCTCAGCAAGAACTGATTCCACACGTTCTCCAGGGCGATCTTGACGCCCAGCTCCCTGGCGAGCGGCAATACCTTACGGATTTCCGCCTGGGAGCGGGTGTAGGCATCGGCGTAGGAGACCTCCTGGGAGACGACGGCCGGCACCAAAAGCACGGTGGTCGCACCAAAGAGCCGCGCCTGGCGGAGCGCGTGTTCGAGTGCCGCGCGGCCTTCGTCGCGTACCGCCGGGTCGGGGTCGGACAATGTCTTGCGCCAGTGGACGGAATCCACGAGGCCGGGGATGACTAGCCCGGTCGCATCCCGCGCCGCGACGACCTCGGCGGGATCGAGGTCGCTCGGGCTGTCCAGTTCGGCGCCGTCGTACCCGATCTCTCTGAGCAGCTTGAACTTCTCCAGCACCGAAAGCGGCTCATCCACCATCCCGAACTTGAGCGCCTTGAGGATGCGCTTACGGGGGGCCGGGCGATACAGGGCCGGAAACGCCGGCGCCGCGGCGAGTGCGAGACTCATGCGGCCGGCGCCGGCGAGGAAGGTACGTCGATTCATCGGGGCGTGCTCACGAAAAGAGGCGTTCGACCTGGGTGATGCCGGGGACGGCCACCGGCGCTTCGGCCAGCGAGCCGAAGGCGAATGTGTCCGGCACCAGTTTCTGTTCGGACTTCATGAGCTGCTCCCAGGTGACTTCCTGGCCGGTGTAGCAGGCTTCACGCCCGAGGATGGCGGTCATCGTGCTGTAGGCGACGTGTTTCGCTTCGTTCAGCGGCTGGCCGGCGCGGATGCTCGCGATCAGATCCGTATGCTCCTGCACGTACGGGTTGTTGCCCTTTTCAGGATGCTCGAAGATGACCTTGCCCTTGTGCGAAGTGAGGCGGGAGAAGTCCGGATGGATGTCCGCCACGCCCTCCGTGCCGATGATGCGGTTCGACACGTTCGTGTAGCAGTTTTCCATCTGCCGGCACATGGCCGTCACGCGCACCTCGTTGGCATAGGTGTACTGGATGTTGAAGTTGTCCCAGATGTGGCCAAACGAAGGATCGACGCGCGCCTGCCGGCCGCCCGATCCGATCGCGCTCACCGGAGGGCCCTGCATCACCCAGTCGATCGTATCCAGATTGTGCACGAACTGTTCGACAATGTGGTCGCCCGAAAGCCAGGTGAAATAGTACCAGTTGCGGCATTGCCACTCCATGTCGGACATGCCGGGTTTCCGCGGACGCAGCCAGATGGGGCCGGTCAGGTAATATTCCGCCGCGCTGACGACTTCGCCGATTCTGCCCTCGTGGATGCGCTTGATGGCTTCCACGTAGCTGGGCTGCCGGCGGTACTGCGTGCCAGCGACGATTGAAAGGCCCTTGGCCATCGCCATCTCACCGGATTCGATCACCGACCGGACCCCGCTCGGGTCGACCGCGCAGGGTTTTTCGACGAACACGTGTTTCCCGGCTTCGACGGCGTACCGCAGATGGATCGGCCGGAAACCGGGCGGTGTCGCGAGGATGACGAGGTCCACGTCGCTATCGATGACGTGTTTATAGGCGTCGAATCCGCTGAAGATGCGGTCGTCGGTGACTTTGTAGCCTTCGCCGAGAGCCTCCTTTAGATCCTCGCGGCGCTCTTCGATCCGGTCCCGGAAGAGGTCTCCGATGGCGACGATTTCTACGCCTTCGGCGGATTCGAAGCAGTCCCGCGCCGCGCCCGACCCGCGTCCGCCCGCGCCGACCAGGCCGACTCGGATGACGTCCGATCCGCCGGCATACGCAAAGTTGCCCGAGGTCATCAGGCTGGCCGAGAGGCCGGTTGTGGCGGCGGCCGCCGTCTTTAGAAAATCACGCCGCGAGAACGGATTGAGGATGCGCTGATTACCGTGCACGGGGATACCTCGGAAGGGTTACGGATGAGAGGATGGAACCGCGGGTGTAGGCAGGCCTGCGAGGCCAAGCGGGCTCCTTTGAACCTGCGCTCAATAAACGAACGAAACCAGCAGTGAGGCAATAAAAAACCCTGCCCATGCAGCATGGACAGGGTGAATAATCGGGCAGGGAGATCGTAGGCCGCCTGCCTACCTTCAATTCTGCGTGGTGTACTGATGGTACTTGTGCCAGATCCGCGTAGCCTCGAGGCTGTTTCCAAACGGTGAACCGTGTTTTTCATACACTTTGTTCATCGTCGTGTGGAGACGCTGGAGCGCTGTGTCGAGCGCCTTTACCTGGAGCTTGAGCCGGCCGTTGGCTTCGCGCAACGATCGCAGTGCGGATTCGAGCTTCTCGATGTTGACGTTGCTGTTCGCTTTCATAGGTTCGTCGAGATCCCGTGTTGATTGAGTGCGGAATAAGGATACGACAACCCACTTTCCGCAGCCATGCGCCGACGGCGCATCGGGGTTCGACTAACGGCTCAAAACAGGGCTAATGGCTTTTATTAGCCAAGGTCCCTGCGAATCTGCGATCTTTAATCGCTTAATCGTGATTTACGGGGTTTCCGGACTCGCCGGCCGCCCACGCCCGTTGCCAGGTGCCAAGATGAATCAGGCCGAGCGCGTTTCCACCAAAGGCGCCCATGGTGGCGATGGCCGCGGCATTGGTCGAAAGGGATACATCCGGGCCGATTGTGAGGTCGAGACCGTAGTCCGCCGAAGTGATGGTGTCGAGCAGGTCCGCCATCTCCTCTTTAAAATCTTCGATTTCGTCTCGACGGCGATGCCAGTACAGTGGCGCCTCATACACCAGTTTTCCATCCCCGAGGCGGACGCGCAGCGTGAGGTCTCCCATCCTATCGGGCGTACCCCAGGTACAGTTGGTCGCCCAGGTGCGTGTCTTTGTGATGGAATTGTAGGCACAATTTGGATAGGCATCTTCGCTGTCCCACAGACGATTCAGGGCGCTGAGCCGTGTGACCACGATGTCCAGATACACGAGGTCCTTGATCCTGAAAGGCTGCGAGACATACGCGCTGCCGGCGGAGCGAAGGTTCGGGTCAAAGCCGGCGGCGACGGGATAGGCATACCGTTCGCCATCGGCGAGCTCCATGGTCAGCAGTGCACGGCCATGGAAGTTGGCATTAAAAAGCTCGAGATAAATTTCAGCCGCCGGGTTGTAGGCAGAGAGAAAGGCATTGAATTTCGTGGCCGAAAGCGGCACGGCCGGCACGCCGTCCGTCCTGAACAGCACCTGCCAGCCGTGTATCCCGCTGTAGTCGTGTACATGGCTGTAATAAAGCCCGTCCTGCCCACTGGGCAAGGACCAGACGCCGGAGTAGTCGCGGAGGACGGAAACGTCCATATGGCCGAAGTTGGGCACGCCTTCCTGCATCGCCACAAGGCTGCCAGAAATCGTCACCAATCCGCCCAGGTCCACGTACGGGTTAAGGTTGGTCGATGGCGGTCTTACGAGCACGATCCCCGTCCAATCAAACGTGATTTCGGGCAGGACGCGGAAGTTGCCCTCGATCACCAGCACCCCTACCCCGCTTAAATCGTTGCTGAGGGTTACATCACCTTTTACCGTGAGCACTTCATATCCATCCGCGGCGCCGAACGAGGCCCCCACATCCGCGATGTCGGTCACGACCTGATTTTTCTCCGGATAACTCCCGACATACGAGGCGACGGCCTGACTGACCTGGTCCGGGAAGTAGACGCCGCTCGAATGATCGTAGGCATCACGCTCGATCTGGGTGACGGGCAAGATATCCACAAGCAGGTGGCCACTATTGGACAGGGCGCTGGACAGATCGTTTTGAAGATCCGACCACCCGAGGCCGATCTGGCCGAGGCTATCGATGGTGCCCAACTCCGCGACCAGCATGGTATCCAGGTCGTGCAGGCTCTGATCGTCCAGCACGACATAGTCCACATCGAGTGTTGCCAGCGGGGCGATCTCGACATTCAGATTGGCGGCCTTCACCTGCAGCCCCTGCGCGGCGTACGTGTTCCACTCGTACCGGCTTCGGATTTCGTGGGCGGTGCCGCGGTATTCGGCCAGGACGGTGTAGTCGAGCCCATTTCCGTTCCGCGTGTAGTTCAGAATCCGGTACGACCCGCCGGCCTGCTCTACGCTGTCGAAGGGCGCGTGCATCCCCGTACCGTTCGTCGATACCCAGTGGGACAACACCACCTTCCGCGCCTCGAGCGCCATATCTCGCGCCACGAGGCTGTTTTGATGGGTGGACGTGTGAGCCTCGGCTTCGAGGTTCGTCAGGCGCGAACTGTTTTGCAGCGTGACGATAAGTACGGCCAGCGCAAGCGCGGCGATTACGGCTCCTTTACCCATGGTTGTGGCGGACGGGTGCAGCTAAAAGGGAGGGCGCTACCAGTATAACCCCCGGCCACACACTCGATCATGCGTAAGCGGATGGTTGGCGAGACGTCTCCAGCGCAATACCATGAGAGGGTAATGACGGGTGGGGTGACGAGATAATGACGGCGAATTCTTCCGGGTGATCGGGTGTGTGTGAGGAATGCCCTCAATGGCATGGTGTTTGAGTTTTCGTAACCGACAGCGCGTTCACCTCTCGCGGCTCGTCTTCGCCGGCAGCGCATCGGACACAGTCCCTTCTCATCACGTTTTCATCTCACAAAGCTATCGTGGAAAAGCCCTCCCTACACGATCTCACTGTCCTTCTCGCCGCCATCCGTCAGCTGCACGAGCAGATCCGCGATCGCGTCGTGGCGGCCTGTGAGCAGTCCGATACGGATCATCTCTCCGATGTCGCGGACGAAACGGACGAGGATACGATTTATCAGATCGACCGCGTCGGTGAAGCTGAACTGGCGCCCTTTCTTGAACGCCATGTCGCACCTCATTTCCCGGTTATCCTCATCGCCGAAGGCCTGGCCGGGGGCCAGATGGTGCTCCCGCACGGCGCTTCGGAAGACGAAGCGCCGTGGCGGATCATCATGGATCCTATCGACGGAACCCGTGGCCTGATGTATCAGAAACGCAGCGCCTGGATCCTGACGGGCGTGGCCCCAAACCGGGGACCGGAGACATCGCTGGGCGATATCGTGCTGGCTGTGCAGACGGAGATTCCGCTGGTGAAGCAGCATTTGTGCGACACGCTCTGGGCCATCCGGGGGGAAGGCGCGCAGGCAGAACGGTACAACCGACTCACGGGCGAGCGCCGGCCCCTGACGCTGCGTCCCTCGCGCGCCACGACGATCGAACACGGGTTCTCCACGATCTCCCGGTTTTTCCCCGGCGGTCGAGACGTGCTCGCTGCAATCGATGACGCGCTCGTCGAAACACTGCTGGGGCCGGTACAGCCCGGTAGGGCGCATTGTTTTGAGGACCAATACATCGCGACCGGCGGCCAGTTGTACGAGTTGATGACCGGGCACGACCGCTTCGTGGCCGACCTCCGTCCGTATCTCGCGGCGCTCCTATCCGAACGCGGCGAATCCAACGGCATCTGCTGTCATCCCTATGATCTGTGCACGATGCTCATCGCGCAGGAACTCGGGATCCATATTGTCGATCCGGCCGGCGGCCCGGTCGATGCCCCGCTGCGGCTCGTGTACGACGTAGCGTGGGCCGGCTATGCCAATGGCGCCCTCTACGAGCGCATCGAACCGGTGTTAACCGACCTGCTCCAGCGCTGGCACATGATCGATGCCCTGGCCACGTCACAGGCCTGACCTGTTGGGCTCAGTTAGCGACGGCGGAGATATGGAGCGCGTGTGATGCGTCGAGGGCGTCGTACAGCGCGCGAATCCACTCCGCCAGAGGGCCTTCCGGAAGGTGGGTGAGGGTGAGCGGGGCCGGCGCGATGAGGGCAACGGCGGTGCGAAGATCGCCGGCACGGCGGATCAGGGGTATGGGCAGATGGGCGAGGAAGTCCTCATCATCCGAAAAATCGACCCCATTCAGGTGGATCGTGGCGGTTCGGACGTGCGGCGACAGCGCGCGGGCAAACAGCGTCCAGACCCCGGCCTCATCGAGTCCGATCACCTCTACCCGCTCGATCCCCTCTCGGGCCCCGAGCGCATCAAGTGCGCGCTGGATCGCGCGGATCTGGCGGACGGGCATCGTCGCGTTGTAGGTCGTGGAGTACTCGATGGAATCGGGCGGGTGCGGGGGATCGGGAAGCGGGGAGAGGACTGCGACGAGCCGGCCGCCGATCTGGTGCTGACGGGCCAGAGACCGCGCCGTACGGGCGGACGCCGCGGCGCCGGAGTGGACGATGAGTACCGCGGAATCGACCGCATCCGAGGGAGTCGGGGCGAAATACATCATCCGATCGGCCGTGTCGCTCGGAGCCTCATGAAGGACGTGGGTCAGCGCCTTCCCGTACAAGGTGCGATAGGCCTCGAGGGACGCCGCATCGACTGGGCGCGCCCGCTCGAACGCCTCTTCCGCCGCGGCTTTGTACTGACGGAAGAGGGCATCCGGGCCGGCGGGCGGACGGGGCAGATCGGCATGGAGGGTGTCGGCCGGCAGGAGACGGAGGTCGGCGGGTTCTGGCAGGGCGCCGTTGGCCGGCGTGAGCCACCGCGCAAACCAGTCATACACTGCGGCCCGGCTCTCGGCGTTGTAGTTGTGCGGGTAACCGAGGTGTACGTTCGCCACCCGATCGGCGGCGCCGTGGAGGGTGTAAATAGCCTGGATGGCCGGGAATTCCACGTCGGGCGTGTTCACCGTCCAGTCGCCGGCGGTCGAAATCATCATGAGCGGCCGTGGCGCGGCCAGGGCGCCGATCTCCACATTCTGGGCGTCGATCCGCAAGAGCGGGCTGTTTTCGCAGATACATCCGCCCTGGAAGTGCGCCGAGATCATATTCACGGGCGCGGCGACGCGAATACGGGGGTCGATCGCGGTGAGCATGAACGTCTGCGTCCCACCCCCCGAGGCGCCGGTCATGCCGATCCGTTCGGCGCTGACCTCCGGCAGGGCGCTCAGGTAGTCCAGCGCGCGTCGGCTATTCCAGAGTTGGAGGCCCATCGCGGAGAAACCCCACAGCTGGTAGAGCGGGTCATCGAAACGATGAGGAAAGCGGCCGGCCGTTTCGTTGTAGCCGATCATCGAATACGAGAAAACGACGTAGCCCTGCCGCGCAAACGAGATGGCGCGGCCGGGGATCGAGGCGATGTCGGTGTGTTCGAACCGGCCGTTTTCCCAGTGTCCGTGCGCCGACAGGATGGCGGGAAAGGGGCCTGTGCCCTCGGCAGGCCGGTACAGGGTACCCGTCAGGAAGAACCCCGGCCAGGTTTCCAGGGCGATGGCCTGGACGCTGTATCCGTCGCCCCGCGTGATTTCAGAAACACGCGGGCGGAGCGGCGTCGCCTCGGGCATTGGATGGAGACCATTGCTGACGAGGATATGATCGCGCAGCCAGGCAGCGCGGGATTCCCACTCGGCGAACGACGCATACGTCGCGGGGGTATGCGCATGATCCAGATGGTTGGCCGATTGGCTTGCGGCCGGCGCGGCGAAACCCAAACACAGGGCAATCGCGGTGAGCAGATAGCGGAGCTTCATGGGGGTGAGGAGTCCGGTTGGAAAGATCATCCGATGCGTACGGCCTGCCCGGCTTCGAGGAGCACATCGCGCTGGACCACTTCGCCTCCGATCCGTAGTTCTTCGAGGATGAGTCGGCCGCTGGATATCTCTACGGTGTAGCGCCCGCCGCCGCGTACGTCCAGTACGCCGCGGGCCGTGGGGATGGCGAATGGGATGCGATACGGCGCGTCGATGCGGGGCTCAAACGTCAGGCGCCTGGCTACGGCATCGTATTGCTGACCGGAAAGGGCCAGCGGCAGGAGCCACAGGGCGAGGTGCGCGGGATGATGGGAGTATGCCCAGGGGCTGCCATCCCAGCCGGCTTGCATCTCAAACACATTCCAGGGGTCGCGGAGCGTACGGTACTGATGAGCCGCGGCTCGTTCCGCGCCTTCGAGGGTACGGCGCGGATCGATTTCGAGCCAAATGCCCAGCGCCGCGCTGTTGTAGGTAGCCGCCTGCCAGACGACGGAGTCCGTCGGCCCGCCCCGTCCATCGGCGAGGAATCGGTAAGGCTTTTCGGAGGAAAGGGCGTCTGCGTCGTTGCCGGCGTGGCGCATGGCCAGCAGGCCGTACGGGGACGCGTTGTCCCTGAGTTCTTTTCGGATATGGCTTCGCGCCCGATCGAGTGGGATGGGGAGATCGATCTCCAGCTGGAAACACCAAAGCAGACCATACAGCGTATCGGCCTGGAGCGCGTCCGTGGTCGGTTCGTCGGCGGTACGCCAGGCGCGGTAATGATCGCCGGTCCAGAACGCTTCGTCGAACGCCTTGGAGGCGGTCGTTAGCTGATCTTTCAGCGAGGACGCGAAGGCTGTGTCGCCGGCGAGGGCCGCCATGCGGAGCGCCGCCTGGCCGGCGGCGAGGTGCAGCATTGAGCCGTAAGCCGCGAGATCCTTACGGTCGTATTGCCACCACCGGTAGAGGGAGTCCAGTCGGTCCGGCAATTCGAGCCGCGCCGCACGCTCCAACTGCCAACCCATCGCCTTACGGGCATGGGGCCACAGTTCGGCGAACACACCCCGGTCTCCAGTGGCTCGAAGGTGGGCATAGACCTGGAGGATAAACGCCGGGGCGTTATCGCTATGCACAGGCCCGTGCGCGCCGTCAAAGGGGGTACGCCGGCCCATGCCCAGGGAGGCCGGCAGGCTTCCGTCGTCGTGTTGCACCGCCGCATAGGCGCGGAGGTGGTCGCGGAGGATATCCGGAAAAAAGAGGGCGAGCGGCATGGCCCGGTGGAGGCTCGTGGGCAGACCGGAAAGCGAAGGAGCGGCAAAGGTGTCCCAGAATCGCCAGTGCTGCGTGCCGGTGAAGACGGCCGATTTGGCGAGGATGGACGGACTGTTGGCCAGGGCGTCTTGCAACGCATCGGGCATGGAATTGTCGAAACAGAGCGCCTGCCAGGTCGAGAGGCTGTTCCATACGTCCGGCAGGCGGTCGATAAACGCCTTCGCGGCGTCCGGAGCCGACGTATGGCGGCCGGCATACCCCTGTCCGATGTTGGCGCCGTTAAACGTTCGGTTCGGAAAATGCCAGCTGAGCACAAACGTCACCGCCTGTGTGGCGCCGGGTTCGACGACCGCGCGCGCGGCCGCGGCGCCGTGGTCGAATAACCCCATCGAAATCTGACCGTCGAACGTGCCCGCTTTCTCGAAGATCTCCCAGATCTCACCGAGTTCGCTGGCCACCATGCTGCTCAGGTTGAAGCCCGTGACCGTTTCGAGCGTCATCGTGCCGGCGTCCGGCGTATCGCCGTTCCGTGTGAGCGTGATGCCGCGTTGGAGGCGGAAGGTACCCTGCGTATGGTTTGGCAGATTACACATGACCGAGGCATCCACCGGGGCATTGCCCGGGTTATGCAGCAGGAGCGTGAACCCCAGGGCGGGGGTGTTGCTGAAGGCCGGATCGTTGAGGATAAACGGCGAATACGCATACCAGGCGACATCGAGTGGCAGGCCCTCGGCCTGTGGTACGAGGCGGGCGACGGGATACGCGCCGGCAAATGCCATCCGGTCGACCCCCGGAAGCTCTCCGGGAGGCTGGGTGCGGAGCGTCCAGGCGCGCGGGGCCTCCGTGCCCCGTTGTGTACGCAGGCCGACAAAAAAGTCCTCCACATCTACTTTCTCCTCGGTGCTGGCCGGCGAGCCATTGAAGATCTGCCAGTCTCGAAGGCTGCCATCGGCCCGGATTTCGATGGTGCCGCCTCCCATTCCCCCCAGGGGCAAGCCGGATCGCATCCCGATAGGGGGGGCGACGAGCCGGCGAACCTCCTCCGAACCGGTCGATTGCGCGAGATAGGGCAGCGATCCCTTGACATGCCAGGCTCCGGCGGATTCGGCGATGTGGACAGGTTGGGGCGCGAACTCGAAGCGCATGTCCTTCGACACGACGCCCTGGTGCATAAAACGCAGCGCCGCCAGTGGATGGTCGCTGTTGAAGGTGTCGGCAACGGATGCGGATTCCGTGGTGCGTGCACCCGATAATAGACCACAGCCGGCAAAAAAAGACGAGGCAAGAGGGAGCGAGGCGACCTGCAGAAAGTGGCGACGGGTGATGGAAGATCGAATGGGGGCTCCTTTCATGAAATGGCGAGGGGCTTTGCGATGCAGAGGCGGGGGCGGGCAGAAGTTCGGAAATGCCAGGCAAAAATGCTGCACGGGCACACGTAATAAGTAGCTGACGCCTGTTTCATGGATGGATCGATGCCGACGGGGCCGTATGGGTCGTTATTCAGAGCCAACCCTGCTGGCGGTACCAGGCCAGGGTGGCGGCCATGCCGGCCTCCAGCGGGGTGGCCGGCGAAAATCCGATCAATCGGCGCGCCTTTTCGGCCGAACAGGTCCAGTAAGGCGCCATGCCCAGAGCCACCTTCTGGCTATTGACCACCGATACCTGGCCGGTGAGGCGTGAAACCGCGTCGCCGAGGAGACCAGTGGCGCGTACGATCGGCGCTGGAATCTCCCATTCGAAACGCATAGGCGCCTCCAGGGCCCGGGCCATTGCGCGGTATACTTCCGGCCATCCTATATCTTCTTCATTCGTCATAAAAAAGACCTGGTCGCGGGCGGCTTCGCTGTAGGTGGCCTGAATAAGTCCCGAAACCAGGTCGTCGACGAAGATGGTGGCGAGCCGGTTGTTCCGGTTCGCGGGATACAAGCCGGCCCCCAGCCGCAGTTGTTTGAACAACTTCAGAAAATCGACATCCCGAGGTCCGTACACGGCCGACGGGCGCACGATCGTGAACGGCGACGCACCCGCCTGATCGGATAGCAGTTGTTCGGCTTCCAGTTTACTGATGCCGTAAACATCGAAAGGTTCGGCGGGGTCCGACTCGGACCTGGGGCGACCAGGGCCGGGGGCGGGGCCCGCGGCCGCCTGGGAAGACACGAGTACAAATCGCTTTAGCGGGGGCGCTACGGACTTGATGGCCTTGAGCAGGGAAGCGACCGGCTCCACGTTTCCTTCCCGAAAGCTATCGAGCGACAGCGCCTTGGTGACGCCGGCGAGGTGAATCAGATAGCCGGCCCCCTCCAGTGCCCCGGACGCCGCGATGCTCTCCGGCCGCCGGTAATCCACTACATAGGGGGTAATGCCCGGAGGAGCGCCGGCGTCTGGAGAGCGGACCAGCGCCCGTACTTCCGCGTGCTGGCCTGCTTCGTGGGTGAGCAGCGTGGTTGCAAGCCGGCTACCGATAAAACCGTTTGTACCTGTTACGACAAAGACCATGTGGGGGCGGCGAAGGAGGGTGTGGTACAAAACTAATGCACAAAAAATCGCTTATTCTGGCGCACAGGAGGCCATTTTTAAAAAAGTGGAAAAAAAGTACAGATGGTCTGTAACGAAACGAAATGGGAGGGCACTAAACGACGCTTGCAGTACTGATCATGGGATTGGCTCTACCGGGTGGAGGTAGGGCCTTTCTCAGTTTATAGGGGTCTGGTATTAGAGCCCGGTACTCCAGAGGCGGCTCTATAATCCGCACATCACGCGGCCAGGAGGCAACGGTCGATTTCAAGACGCTGCACATAGGCGCCCAGCAGGTCGGCCGCAAAATTATTCCCTGCGCGAACGACCGCACGTACCCCTTCCGGATGACCGACGGTCAATAGTCCATCAGCTCCTCGTTGCCATCGCCAGGCGCGGGAGTCTAGAGCGAGTAAAACGGCCATTTGGATGGCGCCGGCCTGGCGCCAGGTAATCGTTCCACGGGAGGGCTCCAGCGATTCATGCTGACCCGGTGGGCCGAAATAAATCCGGCGTCCATCGTTGTGACACCACGCTGGTTCGAGAGCAGCCCATCGGTTGAGTAGTGCGATCATGTAGTAATAAAAGGCCTGGTTCGTAGTGGAGGATGGAGGGTTGTTTCGGGATCATCATCCATCGAAATACCCGTAGAGGAGATCATGGGAGCTGACCATGACGGGTAACGATGGTACACGTACGGGTCCGACTACAGGTAGGAGCTTTTGCTCGGAGGCGTGGTATGGATGGCGCATTCGCCTGAGTCGGCGTCGGGACATGCGGGCACCATGAAACCACACCTTACACCAAATGTCTATGGAACTTCAACGCATAGCCAGAGAATGGGTGGTGTACGGTCGGGTTCAGGGCGTGGGCTTCCGTGCGTTTACCGCGCAATGCGCCCGGGCGTACGGGGTTGTAGGTTGGGTGGGCAACAGGCCCGACGGAGCGGTCGTGGTGACAGCCGAAGGAAGCAGGGAAGGCATGCGTGCGCTTGAAGCGCGACTACGACGCGGTCCCTCGATGGCGCGTGTTGATCGATTTGAGGAAGCGGCGCGAGAGCCGGAAGGATATGCCGATTTCCGGATTCGCTCGATCGGGCCGGCCTGACTATTCGCTGCGGGGGAAGAGGATGATATCCTTGCCATCGTAGCCGAATCCGGAGAAGTCGACTTCCAGGACCATCGCATAGGTCGTGCTGAAATCCCGCAAGACCTGGCCCACGATGGTGCCCGTGTTGAATTCACTGTCCAGCTCCAGCTCCACGCGGTCGTTGTTCAGCGAGCCCGTAAACGCGATGCTGTACACGTCCGACGTACCCACCCGCCGGCCCGGGGTTTCGACGGTCCCGGAGCCTGTCAGCCGGCCATCCTTGTTCTTGATCTCGATCTCAAGTTGGCAACAGGCGCCCGAAACGGCCGCGACGGTACTCGACCAGTTGCCATTGACAATGCTCGATTCGTCGCTGAGACGGAAGGCGTCGCATCCGCCGGCGACGACAAGCAGCACACTCAACAGGAAAAGCCGTTTCATGGTGGCACAGGCTATTGCTCTCAGAAAAATCGAAAGGATCGGACGTGTAAGATCGTTTCGGCGGGTGCAACGTGCAAGCCGGCAACCGAGCTATCGCGCCCTTCACTCTGTGCAAAACGCTCCGGCTAGCCGAAAGGTTCTCCATTCACCTGTAACGCGATGGATGTGCCCACTTAAAGTGATGGTTTAGTAGAAAAGACGGACCTCCGGAATCCGTGAAGCTCCCTTGTGGAATTGCCAACCAGTCGCTAAGCTTAGCTGGGGATCGTACGGACGCGGAGTGCGCCGCACCGGAGATCGCCCGGGCAGACGAGCCAGCGAACAGCGACCTCCGGGATGGCTGGCGCGTGATGCCGGATTGTATGAAGCAGAACGACCCATGAGACTGGCCTTCCTGTTCGTGGCGGCCGTGGGGATGGTAGCGGAGGTGGTGGCGCCGGTTCAGGCACGCGCCCTTCCACCGCGGATATCCCCCGCCGATACCACCACGGTTTTTGATCTGGTCATTTACGGCTGTACATCGGCCGGCATCGCGGCTGCCGTGCAGGGGCGGCGGATGGACCGAAGTGTCATTGTTGTCTGTCCCGAACGTCACCTGGGGGGATTGACCTCCTCGGGCCTGGGTTGGACGGATTCGGGTGTAAAGGAGGCCATTGGAGGGATAGCGCGCGAGTTCTATCGCCGCGTGAAAGCGCATTACGATGGGCCTGATGCCTGGGGATTCCAGGACCCCGCTTCGTTCGCGGGGTACGACACGGAGAACGATGCGATCTGGATGTTCGAGCCCCGGGTAGCCGAACTCACCTTCGAGGCGATCGTGGCTGAACACGGCATCGATATCCGCAGGGACGCCTGGCTCGATCGCGAACGAGGGGTCGTAAAAGAAGGCGCCACGGTGGTTTCGATTTCGATGCTCGACGGCGCCACCTATCGGGGGCGTATGTTCATCGATGCGACGTACGAAGGGGACCTCATGGCCGCCGCCGGCATCAGCTATACGGTCGGGCGTGAATCCAATAGTACCTACGGCGAGATGCTAAACGGCGTGCAGACGCGCAACGCCATCAAGCACCAGTTCGACCGCCCCGTGGATGCGTACATCATTCCGGGAAAGCCGGAGAGCGGGCTGTTGCCGCGTATTCAGGGGCGCGACCCCGGTAAAGAGGGGGAAGGAGATCACCGAATCCAGGCCTACACGTACCGGATGTGCCTGACCAATGTGCCAGAGAACCGGGTGCCGTTTCCGAAGCCGGCTGGCTACGATCCGATGCACTACGAATTGCTGGCGCGATACCTCGATCTGGGGTGGCGCGAAGTATTCGCGAAGTTCGACTCCATCCCCAACAACAAGACCGACACCAACAACCATGGCGCGTTTTCGACGGACAACATCGGGATGAACTACGCCTATCCCGAGGCCTCCTACGAGGAGCGTCGGGCGATCCTGCGTGAGCATATCGAATACCAACAGGGGCTCCTCTGGTTTCTGGCGAACGACCCGCGGGTGCCGGCGGACGTCCAGCAAGCCATGAGTGTGTGGGGCCTGGCGAAGGACGAGTTCGTCGACAACGGTCACTGGCCATACCAGATCTACATCCGCGAGGCTCGGCGTATGGTGAGTGACTTCGTGGCGACGGAAATGCATCTGCGCAGCATCCGAGCGACGCCCCGGCCGATCGGCATGGGCTCCTACAATATGGACTCCCACAATGTCCAACGATATGTCGATACCAACGGATTTGTGCGGAACGAAGGAGACATTCAGGTAAACCCGGGCGGTCCGTACGCCATCAGTTACGGCGCCATCGTCCCCCGGGCGTCAGAGGCGACGAATGTGCTTGTCCCTGTCGCCGTCTCGGCCTCGCATATCGCCTACGGGTCGATCCGGATGGAGCCTGTGTTTATGATCCTCGGCCAGTCCGCCGCTACGGCCGCGGCGCTGGCGCTGGAGGCCGGCGTAGGGGTTCAGGACGTGCGATACAGCGTCTTGGAAGCGCGACTGTTGGCGGATGGACAGGTGTTGGGCCTGCCTCGCGAGAACTGATCACAACGATTGAGCGGCAGGCGCTTGGTGCTGGAAACGCTTCTGATGGAGATTGATCCCTGTCGCGGGGTGCTAATTATATTAGGTTATCGTGAAGAAACCGCTTACAATGTTAAGTGATTATTATGTAAGCCCTTCCTGGTCGAAACATTAGTGGGGTCCCGGGTCTATTGAGAGCAGTGACATCGGCGGGCGTGCGACCGCCCGCCGGCGTCGGTAGACACTCCATCCTGTTGGAGGAGTGGCCTTTTACAAGACAAAGAGGATACACCCATGAAGAATAGAAAGCTCCCGCTTACCGCGCTGCTATCAATGATGGCCGTCATTCCGGCGGCGGCGCAGACCCTCGTGGCTGATTCGGAGCCGTATGTCAACCAGTACATTACAAACGGCACGGAGGCCTATGGTCCCCTGTGGTGGGACGCGCTGGCATCTGAACTGGTGTTGGGCGTTGCTCGGCCGGTTGGAGAAGTCGACGAGGCGGCGTTGCAGAATGTCATCTTCTTCGCGGAGGTACACGGCAAGCGTCTGAACCTCAAGCCGGCAGTTCCGTACCTGCTCGCCGTTTATCGCGACGATGAACGCGAGGGGACACGTATCATGGCGCTGGCTGCATTACATGCAATCGGCAATCGCGCCGCGATGGACGACCTGCGTGATGGCATCGCCCGGGAGCATTCGCCTCGTGTGAAACGTCTCACGGTGGCGGCATTATCGGCATACTACCGGTAGACCGTTCGTATGGACAACATAACAACACCCCCTGTGCACGTCGCGAATCGCTTGCCCTTCGGCCCCCCGAACGATGGGCGAGCGAGGGTACATTGTGCACAGGGGGCTTGTTGGGACTAACATAAGGATCTGCCCTCGCGCCCGCATAGGCCGATTGGCTGAACTTTACGTATCACCGTACGCTAGTTCGATCATCCAGGCGATCTCATTTCGCCTCCCCTTCAACTTCCGCCGGCTCTTCCACGACCAGGTTCATATCCTGCAGTGCCGCAGAAATATTGGGGAACGAATCGTCATAAAGCTGGACGGCCATTTCTTGCAACGAAGAGCGCCCGGAGCCGTTGGCGGCGGGTAATGTGCCCTTTGCAATCGCCACGCACGCTTTCCAGAGCGATGCACGCAAGCCCCATTTGTTGATGGAGTACCGGGTGCCCGTGCGTTTGCCACCCCGTTGGATGGATACCTGGAGATGGGCTAGAGGCCCTTCGCTCCCTTCAACGAAGGTAAGGCTCAGACCAGGAACGCCGGTCTTCACGTGTTTTGAGCCTGATTCCACCGTGCGAGAGGCGAGTTTCGGCGCATCTTTTAGCTTTTCATCGCGCCACGCAACGGCTTTCGCGAGGGCCTCCTCCTTGCCACCATGGACACCGTCGGAGAATAATTTCGAACAGGGGTTCGACTTCCGTCGAATTCGGACCCACCATCCGTGCGTCTTCTGGTAATCCAGACGCGTGATGTGTTGTAGTGACATGTCTATCGGAATGTCTAGGGTAAGAAGCGGACGCTGCGGCGATCTGGTAGCGATGTATGCCGCAGTGTCTATGTGGGTTATAGGGGTAGATGTTCAGGGGTAGTGTGCGTAGTCGAGCCTACCAGCGCCGGCGAATCAGAACGAACGGCCCTCGTGAGTTGTCGGTCAGACGAGTAGATTGCGATCCTTTATGAAGGATGGACTCGGCTAATAGAGCGGCTGAACATACATATTAATGCCGCATATCCTCAAATGGTTGCATAGAAAATTCTAGCAAAAAATTGAGGGGACGTCACGTAATGGGATGATATTTCGGAAACGATTGTCGATCTTTCGGTTCAACAACAAGCAATCTGCAAAATGAGCGATTCAATTCAGAACAAACTATCCGATGATATCGCGGAAAAAGCAGATATGATTCGGAAGAAATATCAGTACCGCCGGCTCATCATGAAGAGGAAGACATCGCTCTCCCACGCAAGTGCGGTCCGCCTCATTGGGCCGGACAGCGCCTATCATCTCTACCGCCACATTTCCAGAGACTCAAGGCCGTTCGGCCCCTTTGACGCCACGGAATGAGCCGTAGACTGCATGCTGTTGGGTCGTATCGCTGAATGGGTAGTTCGAATAGGTACAGCCTTACGGCGCCGTGTTCCATAGTCAATCTTCCCTGCCACAGGTATCCGGCGCACCCTGCCTGGAGATCCTGCGGACCAATCCATGTACGCCATGTTTTCCTTTTTCAAGAAGGATCCCACCCGCGGGCTCGAAAAGAAGTACCGCGCCCTCCTCGAGCAAGCCCGCGACGCCCAGCGAGGCGGCGACATCAAACGATATGCAGAACTGACCGGTCAGGCAGAGGACGTCCTGCGGAGCATCGAGGCACTACGAAAGCCATCCGATTGAGCCGGCTCCGCTAGAATCCGAAGTGTCGCCCGAGCCAGTAGGGTAGAAGCCAGAAAGTAGGAGCTTCTTCGGTTGTACCTGCAGCGCCTCCGTCGGCGGTGTATGGGTTGCCATTGTGTTTCATGACCCTGCGTTCATCCGGGGCGAGGACATACACCAGGTCGGCCAGGCCATGTCGGTCGGGCGATCGGTTGAGGCGAACATCGGTTCGATGGCTGTTGGAGACACTCCATTCGATGAGATCGAGTGGCGTGCGGGCGAGGGTGAGCCGGCTTTCTGCGGCCAGGCGCGGCGTGAGCGGCCCGGCGCCGAGCGCGGCAGCCATATAATTCCACAGCGCGTTGCGCTCCGGCTGCACCTGAGACCAGGTGAAGCGCAGGGTTTCGATATAGGTCGCTCGTAGCGCCGGGTCCTGTTCGTATGAAAGCAGGGGAAAGATGGCCAGGAAATACAGTTCGTCGTCCGAATAGTTGATCTCCCATTCCTGGCTGCCCCAGCGGCGGTATTCGAGCGTGAAGTGCGCATACCCTCGGTTTACCCGATCGAGATAGGCGTGCTGGTAGATCGAGTCTCCAGTGATATGATAGGTCGTTTTCAGGATCGCCAGTAACTCGAGTGCACGCAGAGCGCGCTCGTAGTCGCCCTCGGGGGTAGCGAAGTACTCCTCGTTCCAGCGCCCCCAGCGGGTAGGGAGGCCGTCGATATCGATCAGGTCGTAGTTGTTGGCCATGAGGTAATCGCTGAGCCGGCGCACATAGGTCCGGATTTCCTCCTTTTCGGCCTCATTGGCCACGAGGTCAAAATAGATGGCGTAGCCGTAATAGTGACCAACGGTTTCGTCCGAGCTGGTATCGCTTTTCCACTCCAGATCGGCGCCAGGCACGCGGTGCCACTCGCCATTGTCTTGATGGGGCGCGGGCTCGTCGAGCCGTCTGTACGTGCGGGCATAATAGCCGGGGATGGGATCGATCGTTTCAAGCCGCATGAGCGCGCGGAGCGAGCGTTCGGCGTTGATGCGCGCGGTGGCGTCGCCCGTGACCCTGAAGCGATAGGCGTGCGCGGCGAGGTACATCGCTGTCCATAAGCCGTCGTTGTCGTCGTCGCTGGTGACGCTGGAGGCGAGGTCGCCGGGGGTGAGCAGCTTCGAGCGCGAGACGAAGCCATGGCGGACGTGGCGCGCTTCGACCACGGCATCGAATCGGCCGGCCTTCTCCGCAAAGGTCATCGGCTCAAACGCAATCCGCGAAACCCCGGTGGACGTCCGGACCCAGGCGGTTTCGAAGGGCGCCTGGGCGACGACGATCTGCCGGACGGAGTCGTCCGACAGCCAGCGTTTGCCGGCGAAATACTGCCAGCGTTCCCATCGTTCGGTGGCGGCCGGGTCGAACCGAGCCGCCCCCTGCGGGCCGCCCAGCCAGAGCACCCCGGCCGGCGTGCGCGCCAGTATCCGGAGCCCTTCCACCGGGCCGCGTTCGGCATGGCTCCAGGGCTCGCCGGCGCCCTCGACGCGTACCGCGTACGGAATCGATGCGTCGTCGATCGAATACGAGGTGGCGGTCTTCTGGAAAAACACGCCGTCAAGCGTCTGGGCCAGCGCCGCGCCGGGGACGATGAAGGCGAGTAGAAGGAGGAGGCGTTGAACGTTCTTTCGTTGAACGTTTAATGGCGAAACCATGGTGGGTACGGCGATGGCGTGATCTAAAAAATAGGAAGGACGCTCAGCGTTTTAAACGTTCAACGCGCTCTCGTTTACAGCCGGTAGAATGCCCGCGCATTCTCCGCGTACAGTTTCTGAACATCTGTCTTTGAGGCGGTTTTGATCGATTTGGCGAGTGTTTCTACCCACCGCGCGTACCTGGTGGCCTGGGATGCGACGGGCCAGTCACTGCCGTACATCACGCGGTCCCATCCAAAGCATTCGATTACGTGTTCAATGTAGGGCGCGAGGTCGGCGAGTGTCCATGCGTCATGATCGGCTTCCGTCACGAGGCCTGATAGTTTGCACCACGTATTGGGTAGCCGGGCGAAGACCTCCATCAACTCGTCCCACGGAGACAGGATGTGGCTCTTGATAAACGGCTTGCCAATATGGTCCAAGACAAAGCGGACGTTCGGGCACTGTTCGACGAGTGTAATCGCATTGCGGAATTGATCGTCTCCCTTGATGCATAGTTCGAAGTGCAGGTTATACTCGGCCAGCATCCGGACGCCGTCGACAAATGCCGGCTGGAGGCAGAACCAGGGATCGGGCTCGAACTGGATGATGCGTCGGACCCCCTTTACGAGTGGATTGGCGGCGAGGCGGGCCACGTCTTTGCGGGCGTCTTCGCCGCGTTCAAGGGGCGCCCAGGGAACGATGCCGGCGATGCGGGGATCGGTCATGGCGAGGTCCGTCACCCAGTCCGCTTCCGCCTGAGACTGAGAGGGGTCGGCTTCGCACTGAACGAAGACCATTTTTTCGACCTCGATCGGTGCGGCTGCGGCGTAGAAGTCCGCCAGCACGTGCGGTTTGTTGAGCAGCGGAAGGTCGTCCAGCCAACGGTAGCGGAGCCTGCCCGGGTCCCACAGATGGAGGTGGGTGTCGATGATAGTGTGTGCAAACATGGGTCTGGATGCATGTGGAGCGAGAATGATGAAAGCGATTGGCCGATCGTCCTGTGTTTGGTATTCTACGGCTGTTCGAGAACACCAATCGCCGTCTCACTCGAGAGCCCATGATACACACTCTCCGCCTTCTTCTGCTACTGATTTTCGTCTTCGCCGGCTGTGGGCGGGCTGCAGTGCCCGGGGAGGCCGACTGGCTGGTGCGCGCCCTGGACGTTCCGGCGCGGGTGACGATCGACGCCGGCCGGAACGAGATGACGCTGGAGAATGGGCTCGTTCGCCGCACCTTCCGCCTGGCGCCCAACGCGGCAACGATCGCCCTCGACAACCTCGCCACCGGAGCGTCGATGGTGCGAGCTGTCCGTCCGGAGGCACGTATTCAGTTGAATGGCGTCTGGTTCGATGTAGGCGGCCTGACCGGCCAGCCCAACCAGGCCTATCTCACCGAAGCCTGGCTGGAGGGTTTGCAGGCGGATACAGCGGCTTTTCGGTACGCCGGCTACCAGGAGGGGCCCATCCAGCCCCATCTCACCTGGAAACAGCGCCGCTATGCCGGTTCGACGACCTGGCCGCCGCCGGGCCGTGAGTTGACCCTGCGGTTTGTCGCCCCCGTTGCCGGCGGGTTGACGGTGGACGTTCATTACGCAATATACCATGCGATGCCCGTTATGGCAAAGTGGTTGACGGTCCGTAATGGGGGGACGGAGTCGGTCCGATTGGATGCGTTCGTGAGCGAAGTGCTGGCGGTGGTGGAAGCGGAGTCGTCCGTCGAGCCGCGCGAGCGCTGGGTGTTGCCGCCGATCCACATCCAGAGCGACTACAGTTTCCACGGCATGGACCCCGCCTCGGCGAACGTGACGACGCGCTGGCTGCCGGATTCGCTTTACGAAACGCAGGTCAGTTATCTGCGTGCGACGCCGGCATTACTCGAAAGCCGGCCGCCGATCGGGCCGGCGGTGGACCTGGCGCCCGGGGACTCACTCGTCACCTACCGCACCTACGAGCTGTTCCATGACAGCGACGACCGGGAGCGGCGTGGCCTCGCGCTCCGGCGTATGTACCGTACCGTCGCGCCCTGGGTGACCGAAAACCCCATCTTCATGCATGTCCGGGAGTCGGACTCCGAATCCATCCGGCGCGCCGTGGATCAAGCGGCGGACGTCGGGTTCGAGATGGTCATCGTAACCTTCGGGAGCGGGTTCGACATGGAAAACGAGGACCCGTCGTACATCGCTCGGATCAAGGCGGATGTCGATTATGCCCACAGCCGGGGCGTGGAGCTCGGCGGTTATTCGCTGTTGTCCAGCCGGCGGATCGACGATGCCACCGACGTGATCGACCCGGCGACGGGCCGGCCTGGCGGGGCGGTTTTTGGCCACGCGCCCTGTCTGATGAGCGACTGGGGGGATCTGTATTTTCAGAAACTCGAGCGCTTCTTGGACGCCACCGGCCTCGACATCCTCGAACACGATGGGTCGTATCCTGGCGATGTGTGTGCCTCCACGGCCCATCCCGGCCATCGCGACCTACAGGATTCGCAGTGGCGTCAGTGGGAGCGTATCACGCGATTTTATGGGCGAGCGCTGGCGAATGGGGTGTACCTCAACGTCCCCGATCTCTACTTCTTGAATGGATCGACCAAGGTAGCGATGGGCTATCGGGAGACCAACTGGAGCCTGCCGCGTGACCAGCAGATCATCCACGCCCGGCAGAACATCTATGACGGCACGTGGGAGAAGACCCCGTCGATGGGCTGGATGTTCGTTCCGCTTGTCGAATACCATGGTGGTGGTGAAGCCGCGACCCTCGAGCCGCTGTCCAGGCATCTGGATGCGTACGAAGCCCATCTGGCCAACCTGTTCGGAAACGGCGTGATGGCCGCGTACCGTGGGCCGAGATTGTACGATACGGACTCGACGAAGGCCGTCGTTAAGAAGTGGGTGGATTTCTACAAAGCGTACCGTTCCGTGCTCGACGGCGACATCATCCATGTCCGCCGCGCCGACGGGCGGGACCTTGACGCCATGCTGCATGTCGATCCCTCAGGCGAGGTCAAGGGCCTGGCGATGATCTACAACCCGACTGATCACGTCATCGAGAAAACGCTGAGACTGCCACTGTACTACACCGGTCTGGCGGACGAGGCGACGATCCGGATTGGCGATGGGCCGGAGCGCACATACCGGCTTGACCGGGGGTATGGCGTCGAGGTCGCGGTGAGCGTGCCGGCGAAAGGGTGGACGTGGGTGGAGATTAGCGAATAAACGATTGGTGATGAGCGATTAGCGAGGTGTCATGGTCGGGTAGTGGTCATCGGGGTGTGTCAAGCAGGCGGACGAGGGTGTCGTGTACGCGTGGGTCGGATAACATGAGGGGGTGGGCGGCGGTGGGGATGCGGATGTCGGGGTGGTTGGCGAGGATGGCTCTGCGGGCTGGGAAGACCAGGAGGTCGAACGGCGTCCAGAGCGAGACGAAGTCGACACGACGCAACACTTCCGCGTCGCGGTTGAGGTCGTTGATAAACGGGCTTCCCGGGCGCATCTGGCGGAGCCCGGGGAGGGGGGCGAGGTGGGACCAGACGGTGCCGTGGTGTGGGGCCGCGAGGGTGATGAGCCGGCCCACGCGCTCTATGCCGCCGAGGCGCTGGACGTAGTAGCGCGCGATCAGGCCGCCCATGCTGAACCCGATGAGGTCGAACGGCTGGCCGGCCAACCGCGTGTTGGCGAAGGCGTCAAGTTGGCCGGCGAGGGCCTCTAGGCCTATCCGCCCATCGTTGGGCCGCAAGTTGATCGCATGAGGCGTGTATCCTTCCGCGGCGAGCCGGGAGGTGAGCCGGCGAAACACGGCGCCGGTGTCGAGAAAGCCGTGCACGAGCACAACAGGTCGGTGCGTGGGGGATTCGTTGGGCATCGAAAGAAGCTTTGGCATTTGTGTCGGGATTGGCGCGGCGTATCCGCATGTCCCCATACACACTCCTATGACGCGGCCATCCTCCTCATCCTCGCCGCGTCGTTCGCCTCTCGTTTTACGCGTACATCCTGTAACTGTCCCAGACAAACTCGTATGGCCAAGTCAACCAAAGAACGCGTGGCGGCTGACGTCGCGCCCGACCAGCAACAGCTTACGGAACGTCAGGCATTCCGCCTGAGCGAACTGACCGGCGTGCCGGCGAAGGAACTCGTCAAAACGACGTTTACCGATGCGCACGAGCGCGTCAAGTGGCTGATCGATCCCCAGCTACTCTTTTTCCGCCGCATCTGCGGGCGCGTCGTAAAAAACGACCCGGCGACCGGCGTGGCGTACGGTGTGCCCAACGCCACGGTGCATGTCGAAGATACCGACTGTTCGTTCCTCAGTTATGCGCCTTCCACGTCTCCGTATTACTGGCTTTTCCCTTTCAATTGCCACCGCGAAGTCATCGCCACTGTCAAAACCGACGCGTGCGGCAATTTCTGCGTGTTCGTGCCGCGGTGGGAGATCGACTGGATCCTGCGGTTCCGGCTCAAATTGATCTGCTTCCCGGACATCCGGATTCCGAATCTTGAGGATATCATCCGCGAGCGTTTCCCGTTCCCCGAGCCGGATCCGGGGCCGCTGCGGTTGGATCGGCCCGAGGTGTTCGAGCGGCTCCAGGAGGTACTCGGAAGCGCCGCGAGCGCGCCGCTCCAGGCGTTGCGAAGCGCCCCCGTGTTCGGGGCGAATGACGAGGCGGCGCGGGCGCTGCTGGCCCGGCCGGCCTTCACGACCCCGCAGCCGCCACCCATGCCGGCGGAACTCGCCGGCCTGAGCCGCGACGAGCGCGACAAGGCGTTCGCGGACTTTGTAGCCCGTCAGGGCCTGAACGTCGGTGAGCTTTCTCTCGGCCAGTATGTCGGACCGTTCTTGAAGTGTAAGACGGTGCTGGTGGCGGAGTGGACGCCGCTGTTCGACATGCCCGACATCACCTTCCGGGTGACGCAGGACTACGACCTGGATGGCGTCGAGGAGGTTATCTACAGCGAGGGCTATTTTGACGTTCGCTGGAACGCCGGCTCGATCCCGAATGTGACGCTTGTGGCCTCTGGCAGCGCGTTGGCCTCGTCGATCTGCGAGGGGCCCATTATGCCGACGTGCACACAGCCGACCATCGTGACGGCCGGCCTGATGCCGCTTACGCCGGCATATCACCAGGCCTCGGGTTACGCGGTGCGGCCGAACCGGCCCCGCCGGCTGCCGGCGCCCGACAACGCCTTCGGGTTTTCCGACAGCCCGCGGCTGGCCGTCGGCGAAGCACCCTACGCGGGGACGATCCAACTCCATGGATGCCATCGCTTTACCGGAGCCTCCTACTACCGCCTGGTGTATGTGCTGGAAGGCGCCTCCGAGGTACCGTTTACCTCGTTCAGCTGGCATGCGCCTCGTCTGGGCGGCGGCCCCCCTGTGCCCTTCATCCCGGATGCCAACGGCTGGTACGGGATCGTGCCGGCGGCCGACCTCGTCTTCCCGCATTGGCTGCTCAACTGGGAGACCTGGCGACTACCGAACGGACGCTACGTCGTAAAACTCCAGCTGGGCAACGCGGCAAAATCCGTGGTCGATGAAAGCGCGACCGTGGCGTTCGTGGTGGATAACGCGGCGCCGAATGCCACCTTTGGAACGATCGATTGGCGGCCGGCCGGCGGCAGCTGGAATCCACTGCCTTCCATCTGCCCCGTCCTGTATCGCCCCGCCGGGATCGACCTGGAGATTCGGGTGAACTACGCGGCGTCGGCCGACCACTTCCGTGATGTGCGGCTTGGCGTGAGCGGCTGCGACGGCGCGGCGCTGACACGGGTGGGCAACATGGCGGTCGCCGCCGACCGGAGCCGGTTCGAGCACTGGCACATCGGGCCGGCGGACAACGCGTGGGGCCACACGGGCACGTTTGTGCTGCCCGCGGGCGCACCGGATGGCGCCTATACCGTCGCCCTGGATGCCTATGGACGCGCCTTTAACCCCGCCGGCAGCGACGGCGGCCCCGGGGCGGACTGGCACTACGACCCCGCGTACGCCCGCTCGCACCCACGACGCGCGATCTGCGTCATTACGGAAGGGGTTTAAGGAAAAGGTAAAAGGTAAAAGGTAAAAGGTAAAAGGTAAAAGGTAAAAGGTGCTTTGGCCTATGCCTTTCCCTTGAACCTTAAGCCTCGAACCTTAAACCGTCTTCAAGACCTCAGCCGGCGGTTCTCGGGCACGGAGGTGCGGGTCAGCCCCTGGTTGACCTGCGCTTCCGTGCCCTTTTTTATGCCGTCGTAATAGCCTTCCGATTTGCGTAGGGTGACGGTCGACATCCGGGGCTTCTGGCCGGTGGTTTGTTTGTACCACACTTCGATTTGCTCTCGCTTGTCGACAGGGATGATGGCGCCATCAATCAGTTTGTGTGGAAAGACGCGCTGGGCGATGGTGCGCAGCCGGCCGTGGACGGCGTCCACCCATCCGGCGCGAAAGTCGTTGACCTCCCAGCGTTCGGGTGGGGGGTCATATCGCCCCGTGAAGGCCCTGGTGTGTCGTTCGAGCTGGGCGACGAGGGCGTCGAACAGGTAGAGGGCGTTTTCGATGTCGGCCGGCATGCCGCTGAGCACCCAGCGCGCGCGTACGCGGCCTTCTGCGCTGCCCGAAATGTAGAGGTCGTATACCCCGACAAACGCGCAGATGGTATGCATGAGGAGCGACGCCCACCCCGGGATCCGGTGCCAGCGGGTGTGGTGCTGCTGGATGACGTAGCGGCTCGTCTCCAGGTCGGCCGGCGAGATCATGTGCTTGCGCATCAGCTCCATCGCCTGGCGCTCGGCGCTTTCCGACTCATGGACGCTGGAGGTGCCGGCGGCCAGCGCCAGGAGCTTACCGATGCGCTCGATGATTTTGGGATCGACGGGCATGAAACGTTGATTCGTTGAACGTTTTCTCGTTGAACGTTTCAATCGTTGAACGTTTCAACGTCCCATCAACTCCTCGGCAATGGCTTCCGTGATGACGATCGGGAGGGCGATACGGGAGCAGGTGCCCTTCTGGAGCACGCTTTCCAGGGTCAGTGCGCCATCGTAGAGTTCGACGATGCGTTTGGCGATGTAGAGCCCTATGCCGAGGCCCTGCTGCTCGTAGCTATCGCGTTCAAATTGCATGAACGCATTGATCTGGTCGATGTGGGATTTGCGCATGCCGCGCCCGGAGTCGCGAAATTCGATCACATAGAACCCATCCGGCGTGGTGTGGGAGGTGAGGAGGACGGGTGCGCCGGTGGTCGAGAACTTGAACGCGTTTTCGAGTAACTCGTGGATGAGGACTCGGAAGTGGTCCGGGTTGATGCGGATGGCCGACGGCGCAAGGTCCAGCACGAGGTCATTCAGCCGTTGGCGCTTGTTGGCATCCTTTTCGGCGATACACCGGATGAATTCGAACGCATCCTCGATATAGGTATGTTTGAGCGCGTCGAATTTTTCGGGGTCGGACTGCAGGACTTCGATCTCGGTGAGGACCGCGTACTTCTCGGCCAGTTCCTCGAGCCGGCCGCCGGCGGCGTACACATCCCGCATCATATCCCTAATCTCCCCCATCTTAAACAGATCCGTCTCTTCCGAGATCATCTGGGCGTACCCGATGATGACGCCCAGGGGCGTCCGAAATTCGTGCGGGATGACCCGGGAGATATTGCGTCCGAGTTCGCGTAGTCGCTCCTCGAACGTATGGTGATGACGGGCCTGTTTGTCCAGCCGTACTCGTACGGCGTTTAACACGTCGTCCGCCTTGAAGGGCTTGGTGAGATAGTCGTCCGCGCCCTGGTTCATGCCGAGGCGCTGCTCGGCGGGATTGGCCAGCGCCGTGAGGAAGATGAAGGGGATCGTCGCGGTTGTGTGGTCTCTGCGGAGCGAGGCCAGGACATCGTAGCCACTCATCTCGGGCATCATCGCATCCGAGATAATGAGGTTCGGAATTTCGCTCCGGACGAGCGTGACGCCCTCGAATCCGTTTCGAGCACCGAACACCTCGAATCCCTTGGCCTCCAGGAGGTCGGTCAGGTTATCGAGGATGTTCGGATCGTCTTCTATCAACAGGATCGATGTCATGAATCGCTGGTCGGTTCAAGCTGACAATGTCGGGGAAGCATGATGGTGAACGCAGTCCCTTTTCCCAAGGTCGATTCGACGGTGATGCTTCCCTGATGCATGGAGACCGCGCGCTGCAGGACCGTCAGGCCCAGGCCAGTGCCCGGACGAGTGTCGACGTTGCTGGCACGGTGAAACGGTTCGAATAGGTAGGGCACGTCTTCGGGAGGAATGCCGATTCCTTCGTCCGTGACACTCAGGATGAGAGTATCGACCTCGGAGCGCATGGTAATAACGATTCGCTTGCCGGGGTCAGAGTATTTGACGGCGTTGGACACCAGATTGGTGACGGCCATCCGAATCAGACTCGGATCGGAGGTCATCATCACGCCGTTCTCCGGTAACGTCAGATCCACGCTGTGTGCGTTCAGAAGGCCGCCCATGGTCAGTTCTTCCATGAGATCCAACAGATACGCCCGCGCGTCCAATTCCTGTTGGTGGCATTCCATGTGGCCGGAATCGATACGGCCGAGGATCAACACATCTTCGAGTAGACCGGTCATGTGCGCGACATTGCTCTCGATCCGATCCAGATGTTTCTGAATTTTATCGGCCGGCCAGAGGGTATAAAACCGATTGAGGAGTTCCGCCGACGAATGGATGGTGGTCAGCGGCGTACGGAACTCGTGCGAGGCCATCGCGATGAACCGCGTCTTTAATTCGCTGAGCTCCTTTTCCTGTTCGAGCGCCTTGCGCATTTCCTCGCTGGCCTGCTCGGCGGCGATTTTGGCGAGCTGCAGCTCGCGGTTGGAGGCCGCGAGGTCTTCCAACGCGCGGTTGAGCGCCGAGGTGCGTTCGTGGACCTTGGTCTCCATGGCGATGGCCGCCTGGAACAGCACAAACGAATCGCCCTGCCAGTCGAGGCCTCGCTCCACCCGGTTGCTCAGCGCCCGGTTGATTTTTTCAAGCCTGACGATGCGTGCTTGGAGGGGTTCACAGGAGGGGCAGTCCGGCGCGTCACACGGGGAGGTATGGGTCGATTCAGGCTGCATGACCGATCGCCACGCCCGTCAGCGTCTGGTTTACGTGCATCGCATTAAATTGGTCGTCGTAGGTGCTGAAGCCGATGACGTTGTTGGCGGCATAGATCCGGCCGACCTGTTCCTTGATCCCATTTTGCTCCATGTCGCCGTTTATTCCGGCGACGAGCAGGCGGGACGAGTCCGCCTGGGTGACGACCATCTTGTCGTCCGTCGCCACGAAGTGTTCCGTTTTGAATAGGGTGAAGGGGAGGTGGGTGTCTATGAGGATAAACACCGCCGAGCGTTCGTGGAAGTCGCCCTCATGGAAAACGAAGGTGTGTTCGAAGCGCGTACCATCGGCGGCGGAACCACCGAACCGCTGGATGTCGCCCAGTTGTCCGAATAGAGCATTGGCAATGACTTCTTCCTGATGTGAAAGCCCATCGATGAGCATCAATCCGAACGTGTTGCTGCCCGTCGGGAGGCATCCGCGTGCCCGAAGGTCGGTTAGGGCCGACTGGGCGAGGAACGCGGCCTTACTCATCGGCGAGTCGTCGATCTCATCGATGCGCGAGATCGCGACCTGAAAGTCGGTTACTTCGAAACTGACGCCGGTCAAGGATGCTGTCCGATAGCCGAGCGGCCCGATTTCGCCGGCCGTCGTGCAACCCACCAGCGGGGTGGCTGGAAACTGCGCGCGCAGGGCTTCCCCCAACTCGGAGAGGGGACAGCCAGGCGAACAAAAAAACAACGTGTGCACTGCGTCGCGCTGGAAGAGCGCGTCGTGGAGTTCTTGCGTTGCGAGCGAGGCGCCATGGCGGAGGCTGGCGGTGTCTTGCGCGATCATGGAGAGCGATACGGCGGTGCCGGGCGAAGAGACGCCGCAGGCGGTTCGGTTCGCCGGGGTGAGGACAGACGAACCGCGAGGTTTGACCGGGAGTATCGGCTCCGAGAGGTGGTTGGTTAACTCATCCAGGACATGAAAAAAGGATAAAAAATACGGGGGGTCTGTTGCGGACACAGACCCCCCTACGGGTACTCAAGGCAGCCGGCCGGCCAGATTACTGATCAGCCGACGGCTCTATATTCATCCGCGATTGTGATGGTTGGTGTTGGGTTAGTGCGTTCAGGGTAAACTGGACCGTACAACGGTTGCCGAATCGTCGTTCTGGCGGACTTCCTGGGTAGCTTCCCGAATCCGTGCGCCAAGGTCGGCCACGGCATCGGCGAGCTCCGTTCGCTGCGCTTCAAAGGCTGTATCGGAGGCCGATTGGAACGTACTTAGCGTCGTGGACAGCTCGTTGAGGTCTTCCTGCAACGTCTGCATGGTTTCGGCGTGACGCTCCGTGTTAGCCGGCTTGTCGGCGGCGGCGTAGCGCTGGAAGTCGGACAACTCCATCTCCAGCTCCGTCAGGCGGGCATCGATGGCTTGTTCAAAAGCCCCACGATCGTCGATCGCCGAGAGGCGCAACGACTCGAGGTCCTCCACGATGCGACGCCACTGCGTGTCGATCGCCTGGCGGCGGGATTCCTGTTGGTCTTCCGTTGCGTCCGGAAGGGCGCGCAACTCCGTTTCAAGCGCGTCACGACGGTATTGCAAGCCGGCCACACGAACGCGGAAGCTGTCTGACAGTGTCTCCGTGTCGGATTCCATGTGCATGCGGAAGGCATCTATTTCCATATCGAGATTGTCGAGGTCGCGTTCGACCCGGGTACGGTAGTCGTCCATGGCGCCGGCATATGCGCCGGGCACTTCGGTCATGGCGTCGTCTTGCGGCATTTCAGACTCGCGCGGGGTTTCAGTGCAGGCGGCGAAAAGCAGCATAGGCACAAGGGTGGCGAGCATAGCGCGGGATACGTTGGATACATCCATGGAAGCGTCGGAGATTGGAGAGTGAGGTGATCGGAGGACGAGGCGCCCGTTCGGGCAGGGGCCGGCATTCTATCGGAACCATTGGGGGGCGCCGGCCCCTACCGCTGGGCGTAGCGATCGGGGGGATCGCTACGTCGTCTACCGGCGGTTGTTATCCTCGTCAGACTTCTTGGCGGCCGGTTTCAACACGGTGTCGATACCGTGGATGACGCCGTTCGTGCTCATGATGTCGGGAGTTACGATGGTGGCTTCGCCGATCATCGTCTTACCGGACTCGCTCACAATCTTCGCTTCGCCGCCATTAGCCAGTAAAACGGTTTCCATATCCGTAGCTTTTTCGCTCGGGATGGTTTCCATGACCAGATGGCCACGCAGAACCTCGGTCATCTCCTCCATGCTCATGCTGTTAAAGGAGGTCGCTTTATCAAATGCGGAGTCCGTGGGGGCAAACAGGGTGAAGGCGGTCGCCGATTCGAGCTGACGAGCGATGCCCGTTTTCTCCAGGGCGGCGATGAGCTTCGAATACTGGCCGGCCTCCTTAAGCGCGGCAAGCACATCCACTCCTTCTTCGGTCGTCAAGCTGACCTGCTCGACCGGTTTATCGACATCCTGCGCAAGCGCCGAGATCGGGGACGAGGCAAACAAAGCGCCTGCAACGAGCAGGGCGAAACAGGCACGAAGTGACGTTTTCATATGAGAACCTTCTTCTAGTGAACGGTTGTAGCATGCCGTGAACGAGTAGCCGTTCATTCGACGCACCCAACATAGGCCGATACGGGAAGGAGATGCTTTATGAAGGTCCGATGAATGCCTGATTATTACCTGATGGAAACCTGAGGGATGGCTGAAACCGGGTCGGTAGCGCTTTTTTGGCGGTTTTTGAGGTGCTGATCAATTATTGTCGATGAGGAGAATGTCGCTTTCGATGCGTTCGGTTTGTGCGTAGATGAACCAACGGCCATCGGGAGAGACGGCAAATACACTGCCCTGTGGAGTAGGGCCGAGCGCGGCGATGGGGGTGATGCGACGCGTAGTAAGGCTGAAGTAACTGATGGAGGAACGGGTAGTGGATCGATCGATGAAATACAGCCCGTTGCCGACGACGCTCCAGTTGCCCTGATCGAGCGGTACCACGCCAGGCACTACGATGGCCGAGGAATCGGCCTCGGGGAAGAATTGCCAGATGCCTGCTTCGTGAGGTTTCATAAAGAACAGCACCGTACCATCTTCGGACTCCATCGCCGCGATGCCATCCACCACCGTGTACACGGAATCGATAGGCGGGTGAGCGAGTGAATCGGCCGGCGGGGTCGCTGAGGTATCGGGAGACACCGGCAGGGCGGACTTGACGATACGCCAGCGTTCGTTTGCATTCGAGGCGTAATAAATCCACCTTCCATCGCGGGACCACGCGGGCGCCAACTCGTCGGCTGGACTGGCGGCGATGGGGTGTGGCATGCCGGCGACGGCATCGATCCGGTAGACATCGGCATGGCCATTCCGCCAGTGCACGAAGGCCAACGAAGCACCATCGGGCGACCACCTCGGCGTGCTGACGATGCCGTCTCCGAGCGTCGTACGCTGAAACGCGTTGGCACCGTCCGCGTCGGCGATCCAGATCTCGCGGGAGCCCGATTGCGTGGATACGAAGGCGATCCTCGAGCCATCGGGAGCGATGGCGGGGTCGGAATCCCAGCGTGTGGTGACGATCAGGGGGCGGGGTTGTTGGGAACGATGGAGTTGCCAGAGGTCCGTGTAGGACGTACGGCGTTCAAACGCGATGCGTGCACCGCTCCGATCGATCGACGGCTCGCGGAGGTGAGCATTGTAGCCGGCCGTCGCCACCCAGATCGGTCTGCCCCCGAGTAAGGCGATGCGCCACAGGTTGGACATGCCTCCGCGCAGGGAACTGTAGAGGATGTGCCGGCCACTGGGATCCCATTCGATCCCGTTGATTTCTGTGTTATCCCGGGTGAGTCGCGACGGTAGGCTGTCTCGGCGAGCGATCGTATAGATGTCCTGTACGGGCGGTGATAGGGCGCGGACAAACGCGATACGGTCGCCGTCGGGGGAGAAGGTGGGTGAAAGATCGCCGTAGATGTGATTCGGCGGGAAGGTGCGTTCGCGCAGGGCGAGGGTTTCGATCGGCATCTCATACAGCGCAAACACGCCATGGGGCGAGCGCTCGATGGAGAGCACCAGCATGGAGCCGTCGGGCGACCAGGTCATGCCTTGCACGTCTCGTGCGCCGAAGGTGGCCAGCTCCCGCTCGCTGCCGCCGAGCGAGGGCGTGAGGTAGATGCCTGTGGTCCCGGCTCGCTCGCGGATGAAGGCAACCTGCCGGCCATCCGGAGACCAGATGGGATCCCGCTCGTTACCCGGCGACCGGGTCAGCTGAAGCGACGCCTCGCCTCCGACCTGCTTGATGTATAGCTCGAAGTTATCTCCTGAGCCTCCATTCGATGCGAAAACGATCGATTCGCCATCGGGAGACAGGGCGGGGTCGACTTCTTCGCCGGGTAGACTTGTAAACGGCAATACGGACGGTTGCGCCGGCGAGGGATCCAGCATCCGATGGTAAACGAGAAAGACCCCCAGCATAAACGCTACGCCTAGGAGCGACCACGTCCATGGCGGTCGATGTTGCCCGGCGAAGGACGGCAGGGCAGACGAGATTGGGTGCGGCGGCGGCAAAAGGGCGGCAGCGGACGATCCATTGGTGGATCCAGAGTCGGCTCCATCGGGTAGGGCGGTGGTTCGAGTACCTGATACGGCATCCGCTTCAATGTCGGGGGGCGAGGCGAATGGGAGGTCTGAGACCGAGTGGGCGGCCGTGCTGGCGACCGAGTAGGCGGCCGAGTAGGCGGCCGTGTCGATTGTCGCATCGAACACGACGGCCGGCAGCAGCCGGTAGCCCGATTTTCGAATCGTCTCGATATACCGGGGCTCATTGGGCTGATCCCCTAGAATTTTTCGAAGCTCCGAGATACATCGTGCAAGCACATCGTCGGTGACGACCATGTTGGCCCACACGCTGTCCATGAATTCGTCTCGACTGACCACCTGCCCGCGGGCCCGCGCGAGGCACACAAGCACCTCCATCATGCGGGGTTCGACACGGATCGAAGCGTCCGGGCCGATCAACTCGTTCAGCGACGGTCGGGCGCACCAGTCGGCAAAACGAAAGGGCGCCGTGCGGACCGAACGCGTGTCGGGTGCGGACTCACTTCGAGTGGCACCGTCGGTTCCGAAGGGCAAATCGGTCTCGGCCATGCACGTTTCGAGCAGGTTATAGGGGCGACAGAACGAGGTCTACTGCCTGGGAAACGGAGTACGTGTAGGATACTAGGATATATCGCCTGGATAAGAAACGCGACGGCGCGCGGGTATCGGGAATAGAGCGATGGGATGACGTCGACTCTTCTCGTGAAGCTGCAGATACCTAGGTAAGATCAAGGGAAGACTTTGTTTCCAGACGCTGGGATTAGGCGCTTACGACTCGCCCGTCGCCAGATGCGCGCGTTCCGAAAGCCGAACGCGGACGCCCAGCTCCTAACGCGCGGGGAAGGGTGCCTACGATTTCCATTGTTTCAGCCGGCTTCTGTCGGGCCTATGTTGCAACGACCGAATGAAGTCACCCGCAACCGGCAACTCGTCCGTATCTGTACCCGGTGTAGTATGTCTTTCCGTATTTCTAGCCTGCTTTGCGGCTTCCTGTTGTGTATGGCCGTCGAGGCAGTGAGCTTGGCCTACCACCCTCGGCCACCATGTGTTCTGGCTCAACGGATTGACGGCCGGCACGGCGCGGCATATCCATCGCTACGGGATCATGCAGCTTCAGGCCGGCGCGCAGGCCACCGTGAACCGCGCGCCGGCGCTGCTGGAAGGCATTTACGGCCGGTATCCGGTGTCGGCGCAGGTGTATCTGCGGGTGGGTGTGGGGTAAAAGGGGTTGCAGGTTCAAGGTGCGCGGATTAAGGGGAAGTACTTTAAACCTCAAACATGAGTACTTCGGACAGTTTTCGTAAGGGAACGTGCTTGACTACCAGGCCCCTCCTCGGATCGAGGAGGGGCCTGATCAGGTACGCGGCAACACCGTTCGTGGTAAACTGTCCGAAGTGTTAATCCTAGATCAAGTAACTCAACCCCACCCGTACGTTTCGGGGATTTCCGGGGGGAGTTGGGGGCGCGAAACGGCCCTGAAACGATCATTATTCGGCCTCGATGATGCGTTGGTGACACGTGAGTATTTGGACTTCCTCGTTGGAATGTTATACTATGAGGGAGTCGTTATGTATTACCGGCGTCGACCACACTTATGGACACATCCGCGGAGGTTACCGGGCTTCTTCATGCATGGGCTCATGGAGATCCCGATGGGCTCGGGGTCTTGATTCCGTCCGTTTACGATGAACTGGTTCGAATTGCCCGCCGGCGACTGCGGGGTGAACGCGCGCATCACACGCTGAACACGCACGGCCTGGTGCACGAAGCTTATGAACAGCTGGCGGCGCTCGACATGGTGAATTGGGAGGGGCGTTCGCATTTTTTTGCCGTGGTCACCCAGATCATGCGACACATCCTGGTTGATCATGCCAGGGCGCGGCTGGCGTCTAAACGAAAGGGGGATCATGTACACGTCGCCCTGGATGACCATCTGGAGATTGGTGAAGAGACGGCATCGCTCCTGCTCGATCTGGAAGAGGCCTTAACCTGTTTACAGTCCGTGAATCCTCGTTGGGCCCAGGTGATTTCCTTTCGCTTTTATGGCGGGTTTTCTGCGGAAGAGACGGCCCGTGAATTATCCATCTCTGTGGCAACCGCGAACCGCGACTGGCAACACGCGCGGGATTGGTTGAATCAGGTGATGGCGGACGGACGTGATGCCGCCCGCCCTGTGCTCTAAAGGGAAAAGAAGATGGCGGATCAGGATGATCGCGCATATGGTCTGTTCGCGAAGGCGCTCACCTGGCCCGAGGGTGAACGCGCCGAACGTTTGGACGCGGTTTGTGGGGATGATGATGGGTTAAAAGAACGCGTTTGGGCGCTAATCGCCGGCGTGGGCCGGCCTGGCGTTTTTGATGGGCTGATCGCACAAATGGAACAGCAGACGACGCCCTCCTCAAAAATGGATGTGCCGGCCCGGATCATCGATAAATACGAGATCCGGGATGCGCTGGGCAGCGGCGGCATGGGGGTGGTGTACCGGGCCTTCGACACGCGGCTCAGGCGAGAGGTGGCGCTGAAGTTTCTGCGCGAGGACCTGACGGCCGATCCCGATGCCAAAGCCAGGCTGCTCGTGGAAGCGCAGGCGGTCGCCAGCCTGGAGCATCCCAATATCTGCACGATATACGAGGTGGGCGAAACGGCCGAGGGGCTGCTCTACCTCGCGATGCCCTGCTACGAAGGGGAGACATTACGGGCGAAACTAGAACGAGGTCCGCTACCCCTGGCGGATGCGGTGGGTTACGTTGGCCAGGTTGCGGTTGGACTGCAGCGCGCGCACGCCGCCGGCATCGTACACCGGGACGTCAAGCCGGCCAACATCCTCGTCACCACCGACCGCATCGTCAAAATCCTCGACTTCGGGGTCGCCAGGCGCGCGGAATCCCAATTGACCAGTGTCGGAGCGCAGCTCGGAACGTTGGCCTATATGAGCCCGGAGCAGCTCCGCGGTGAACGGGTGGACCACCGGGCCGACATCTGGGCGCTGGGTGTCGTCTTGTTCGAGCTGTTGACAGGGCAGCGTCCGTTCCAGGGCGAGTATCACTACGCCTTGATGTATGCGCAGTTGAATGAAGATCCGATGTCTCTGCGAACCCTCCGGCCAGAGGTCTCGCCAGCGTACGAGACCCTGATCAACCGATCACTCAGCAAAACGGCGGACGGGCGTTGGCCCGATCTGGCCGCGTTTCTTGTGGCGCTGGAGGCCGCATCCGCGCCGCCGGCCGCGAAGGCGTCCGAGCCGGCAGCCGTTCCTCGCCCCCTGCTCTCGAAAGAGGGCGAGCGCCGGCAAGCCTCCCTACTCCTGATGGTTCTGGGAGGATATGCGCGACTGGCGGAGGAATTACCCCCGTCGGAACTGGAGCAAAAGCATCAATCGCTCCTCCGGGAGGTCGAGCAGATCGTGGGAGCCCATGCCGGCCTGACCTACCGGTTTTCCGGAGAAGAGCTGATTATCCTGTTTGGTCTGCCGGAAGTCCATGAAGACGACGGCCTGCGCGCGGTGCGCGCCGCCACGGCGTTACACGCCGTCATGGGTGATCTGGCGCCGCAGTCGGTCATTACCAGCGGCATGGTGGTCGCGAGGACTACATCGGACGGGAGCGTTCCCTTCGAACTCACGGGTCCGCTGCTGAGCCGGGCCCAGCGCATGGTAGCCCGGTTGGAAGAAGGGGGTATCCTCGTGGATGGGGAGACGTTCCGGCTCGTTCGCTCCCGGTATCACCTCGCGCCGCTGGGGGCCATCTCGGTGGGACGGGGAGAGCCCGTGCCTGTGTATCGGGTGGAGGATGAACGGCGATCGACGCAGCCGCTTCCCGCCGACCTCCGTTTGACGGCCTTTGCGGGCCGGCAGCGCGAAATGGATACGATGGTGCGCTGTTTCGACCGGGTGCGGGGGGGCGAGGGACAGTTCGTGACGTTAAGCGGCGAGGCCGGCCTTGGGAAGAGCCGGCTCCTGTTCGAGTTTCGGGAATCGATCGGCCAGGAGCATGTGGCGCTGCTGATCGGGCGCTGCCAGTCCCAGGCCAGCCGTACCCCTTATTTCCCGTTTATCGACGTGTTGCGCATGGCCGCCGGGGTCGACGCGATAAAGCCGACGGATATCGATGCCGTTCGGGTGGTCGACGCGGTCCGGCACATCGGGGATGTGCTGGAGCCTTACTTGCCGGTGTTGCTCCGGTTGATGGGTCTGGAGCACCCCGACTTTCGCATACCCGCTGCCATGGAGGGAGAACAGCTGCATCGGGCCGTGATGGAAAGTCTGACGGCTTTTCTGACGACCCTGGCCGGCCATCGGCCCCTCGTGGTGGTTCTGGAGGACTGGCACTGGGCCGATGAGGCCTCGCGCAATGCCCTCGCCCTTGTCGTGGACCTGCTCTCTTCCCACCGGATCCTCGTGCTGCTCACGTATCGGCCGACGTTTGTGCCAGATTGGGGGCAGCCCGAGTGCCACGTCCCGATCCGCCTCCGTCCGCTGGAGGCGTTGGAAATCGAGGCCATGATGGCGTCGATGCTGGATGTGACGGAGGTGCCGCGCGATATCGTGAACACACTTATGGAGCGCACCGAGGGGAATCCGTTTTTTCTGGAGGAGCTGTTGAACTCGCTCCAGGAACTACGCGTGCTTTCGGTGGCGGACGGCCGGCTCCTCACGGCCGGCGCCATCGACCAGATCACCATTCCCGCCACCGTTCAAGCCGTGCTGCGCACCCGTATCGATCGCCTTTCGACCGAGGCGCGGACGCTGCTGCTGGCCGCGTCCGTCGTGGGGCGCACGTTTACCTTGCCGCTTTTACAGCGCGTCCTGCCCGAACAGGGTGGGCTCGACGCCTTGCTGGACGGCATACGGCAGACGGGGCTTGTCCAGCAGACCAAGGTGCTCCCGGAAATCGAATACCGGTTTAAACATGCGCTCGTGCAAGACGTGGCCTACGACACCCTCCTCGCCCATCAGCGCAAGCGCTTGCACGGGGCGGTGGGCGAGGCCATCGAGGTGTTATATCCGGAGCGCGCGAACGAACAACCCTTTATGCTCGCCCTACACTTCGCGGAGGCGGAACGCTGGGAGCTCGCCGTGCGGTATGCGAAGCTAACCTCGGAGAAGGCCTGGCAACTCGTGCAATACACGGAAGCCCTGGCGATCAATCAGTCGCTTCTGTCCTGGCTCGACCGCGCCCCGACCACCGCCGAGACGTGGCGTTTACGGCTCGACGTCCTGTTCGCCAACGAGACCATTTTCGAAGGTCTTCATTTTATGGACGAACGACGCGCCTGCCTGGAGGCCATCGAATCGATTATCCAGGCGGAAAAAGACCCCCTGTTGGAATGTGAGTGGTTGTGTCGAAAAGGTGATTTTCTGATCGAGACGATCAACTACGAAGAGGCTCGGATCGTACTGGATCGTGCTGTTGCTCTTGCCGAAGCGGAACACGCCAATCCTCTATTAGGTCGAGCCTTGCGGAGTGTCGGATGGTTGTACTTGCGACAGGAAGACTTTCCAGCGGCCCTTCAGATAAGCCAGCGCGTACTCGAGCTATCGGAACACACATTTACCCCGGAGGAGACCATCGGTGCACTCTTTAATCTCATCTCGATTACGACCAGGATGGGTGATTTTGAGGGAGCACGAGCCTATCTCGACACGGCGCTCAGCCGTTCGACATGGAAAAGCGCCTGGCAACACGCCGCTCTGTTGCAAGCGAAAGCCAAGTATGAGTACGCAATGGGTGAAGTTGAAGCGGCTATTGCTTCCTACAAGGAGTCCTTCGTTGACTGGGAAGCCATGTATGCCGATGGGAAGAATATGTCACCGAAGGGTACGTTCTTCCGATTTTCACTAAACCATCAGGGCCTGGCGGAGATTCTGCGCAGAGAGGGTAGGACAACGGAGGTCGAACAGTTGTATCTAACCGCAATAAATTTACAACGCAAGTCCTCTCTGCGCCGGCCGGGTGAATTGGCCGAATTACTCCTGGTGACTGGAAACTTCTACATGCATAATGGACGTTTTCGGGAGAGTGCGGAGCTCCTCGAAGAGGCCTACTCCATCTTTGAACGATTGCAGATTCGGGATTTGCTCCTCTCCGTTTGCACCAGTCTGGCCATTTTGTATGAACGCATTGAAAACTACCCGGGCGCCATGGTGCACTGGGAACGAGTCGATGAGCTCTCCGTGCAGCTCGGCGACCGGCGCAAGCGTTTTCTCGCGCTGGAGGGCAAAGCGCGTCTGGCGCGGGCTCAGGGGCGAGATGCGGAAATAGTCAGAGATCTGTACAACACCGCGCTTGATTATGCCTCACTGGATGGATTCGAGGAGGAACGCGGTCAGCTACTGAATACAATGGGAATTCTCGATTGGGAGCAAGCAAGGTTTGAAAGCGCCCTCGGGTTTTTTCAAGAGGCGTATCACCTCTATGATCAAAAAGCGGATGCCGTACACGCCGGCCTGATGCTGAACTCCGTCGCATCCACTCAGCTCAAACTCGGCAAAAACGATGAGGCACTAGAAACGTTAATCGAGGCCCTTCGCCTCCACGAACAGACGGGGGAACGCACGCTCAAGGCCCACGCCCTGGCTATGTTGGGAGACGCGCACCGCACGCAAGGGGCTTTCGACAAGGCCCTGGAAGCCTACGGCCGCTCCCTCGAAGTGCGCTGGGCGCTGGAGGATCGGGCCGGCGAGGGATGGATGTTGGAACGTATCGCACAAATCCATACGTTGCGTGGGGAGCACGAACAGGCCCGGAAATCGGCACAAAAAGCCCTCGATATCGCCACGGAGACCGGGGAACGAACGTTACAGGTGGCCTGTATTAACCTCCTGAATCAATTGGCCCTCTTGAATAACTGATCTTACGCAGGTTTCGCGATCTTGTCCTGCTGAGCCTCGCGAAGCATCTGTATGAAACGCGAATCCCTACTAATAACGGCATTGGTTGCGTTTTAGACAGATCCTTCACTGAGTTCAGGAGGACATGTTCAGGCTTAGCGTGTAACGTCAATGCCTAAGTTGTCCTCACCATCAAACAGCCAAAGCGATGCCACGGTATATCATTGAACGTAATATCGAGGGGCTCCAGGCTCCTTCCGTAGAGGCGCTTTACGGGGATGGGAGAAAATCCGTTGAAATCGGGCGCGAACTGGGCATCATGTGGATTCGGACCTACATGTCGGAAGCGGAAGGGAAGATGTATTGTGAATACGAGGCAGCCAGCCCCGAATTGCTGCTCGAACACGCCCGTCGTATGGGCATTCCGGCCGACAAGATCTCGGAAGTGAAGCTCGAAATCAACCCGGCCATGTTCGTTTGATCGGGTGCACGTTTATTCAAAAGCCCCGTAGGTCGGGTTAGGCCAAAGGCCGTAACCCGACCCACGCTCATGTATGTCTTACGCCGGCACGATGTTTTGATTCATTCGGAACATGTTCTCGGGGTCGTATTGCGCCTTGATGGATTGCAACCGCCCGTGGTTGCCGCCAAACGAGTTCTTGATTAGCGATTGCCCCTCTTCAAGGGCGCCCGGGAAATTGAAGTACATCTGCCCGTTGGAGAACCGCTGCGTGTCGTTCCAGTACGCCCGCGCCCAAGCGAGTTGCGCGTCGTCTTCGGAGGCTTTGTCCCAGAGGTTGTCGATGCTCAGCAGGAAAGGCGCGTTCCGGTTGCCGAACCCGGTGGCCGACGCCCCCGGGCGGGCGATGGCGCCTCCCATGAGCCGGATGCTGGTGAGGGCTTTCGGGGAGGTGCGTGCCGCCTGATGGCTCAGGATCGCATCGATAGCCTGGTCGCCGAGGCTGTTCAGGAAGGCCGATTTAAAGTAGTACCGTCCGCCTTTCGGGAAAAAGGGATCGAACATCCCCTGCAGGACAATCCACGGGATCGGGCCGCTCATATCAAAGAACGGCGTGCCTACTTCACGCAGCGCTTGGAGGCGTTGCCGGCCCTCCTCGACGCCTCCCGCATAGACGCCGGCCAGCATCACGAACGCCCGGCCCCAGATCGCCTCGGGGAATGGAGCCGATTGAGGTACCGTCCACAAAATAGCATCCGTGGTCACCTCGTCCGGCAGACTCGGCACGAGGTCGCGCCAGGCGCGCAGCACCTTGACGCCATCCTCCAGCGGATACATGGCGGCGGCGAGCATCACCTCGGGGCCCAGCGGAAATGCCCGGTATTCGAAGGAGGTTACGATCCCGAAATTCCCGCCTCCGCCGCGTATCGCCCAGAACAAGTCGGGGTTTTCCGTTTCGCTGGCCGTCAGATACCGTCCGTCGGCGGTTACGATGTCCACCGATAACAGGGCGTCGATGCTCATGCCGTATTTGCGCCGCACCCAGCTATAGCCGCCGCCGAGGGTGAGGCCGGCAATGCCCGTATCGGCCACGACACCGCCCGGGACCACCAGCGAAAAGGCCTGGCTCTCCCGGTCGACATCCCCCCACGTGCAGCCGGCCTGAGCCCGCAAGGTTCGCGCAACAGGATCGACGCGGATGCCGCGCATGAGGGACAGGTCGATCATCAACGTCCCGTCGTAGGCGGCGTGACCGGCCATGCCGTGGCCGCCGCCTTTTACCGTAAATAACAGCTTGTGCTGCCGGGCAAACTGGATAGTGGCGATCACGTCGGACGGGCCTTTGCAGCGGACAATCAATCCGGGGTGGCGGTCGAACATCCCGTTCCATAACTTGCGGTCCTCGTCGTAGGAGGCGTCGGTGGGGAACACGAGGTGTCCTCGCAGGACGCCGGACAGGGTGGCGAGCGCGTCGGCAGAGAGGGTCGTCGTGCCGGATTCGCGGAGACGGAGCGTGGCGTTGGTCATGGCTGGATGGGTAAAGTGGATGGGGATCTACCTTATGCAGCGAGAAAATCACGCGAATCCTATCACGCGGCACGCATTTTTTTCGAGAAAGTGAGTAGTCGTGGATGGATAGATGCGGCCCGAGTCCGAACTCGGGCTAAAACAAGTAAGTCAGCCTCACCCGCACGTTGCGGGGATTTCCGGGTGTAAAATGGAGCTCGGAAACCGGGCCGGCCTCGCCGCGCAGGCGGGATTCGGTGTCGAGCTGGGCTTCGTTCCACGCGACATCGAGGGCGTTTTCGAGCGCGAGCAGCAGAAGGGAAAGCAGACGGCTCATATGACAGGGAGCAAGGTGGATAGCTGTGCACCGGTTGACGACGGGTGCGGTTGAATATCCAACTTCGAGTTCAATTCTGCACGGAAAGAAGATCAAGAAATGCTCAAGCATCGCTCGTTCCACAGCGGTGTCATCTCAACAACCTGCTGGAGAATTGCTCGCCGGTGCGTACCTTGGCTATGCGAATTATCCGATAGTCCCGCATGTATACTAAGTTCGCCGATATGCTCAATGCGGCCCGCCAGCGTCTGTTCGTCGGCAGGAAGGCAGAGCTTGACCTGTTCGACGAGGCGCTCACCGGTGGGAGTCGACCGTACGCCGTGTTATTTGTTTACGGTCCCGGCGGGGTCGGGAAGACATCGCTCTTGCACATGTTCGCCGACCGGGCCCGTCAGCGGGGCTGGTCCCCCATGTACATCGATACCCGGTCGCTGGAACCCGCGCCCGATGCGTTCCTGCGGGCGGTGGCCGCCGGGCTCGGTCTGGAAGCCGGCGCCGACCCGCTGGCCCATCTGGCGATTTCGGGCAACGAGCATGCGCTGTTTTTTGACACGACGGAGACGATCGGGTCGCTCGACTGGTGGCTGCGCGAGCGGTTTTTACCGGCCCTACCCGAGCGGGTCGTGGCGGTTTTTGCCGGCCGTTTAAAACCATCGCTCGCCTGGCGGATGGATCCGGGGTGGCAGGCGCTCGTGCGGGTGGCGCCGCTGCGTAACCTGAGCGCCGACGAGACCCTCGCCTACCTCCAGAAGCGGCAGGTGCCAGATGAACGGCATCGCGACATCCTCGAATTCACCCGGGGATACCCGCTCGCGCTGTCGCTAATGAGTGACATGATCGAGCAGCACGCCGGCGCCGTCGCGGCGGCCGAGCCGGACATCATCCAGGCGCTGCTCACCCATTTCCTCGACGTGGCGCCGACGCCCGAGCATCGGTATGCGCTGCAGGTATGCGCCACGATCCGGCATACCACCGAGCAGGCGCTGGCTTCGCTCCTCGAAAAGGATGACGTACACGCGCCATTCGAGTGGTTGCGGACGTTGTCATTTATCGATGCCGGTCCGGCCGGCCTCTTCCTACACGACATGGCGCGCAAGGTGCTTGTGGCCGACCTCCAGTGGCGGGCACCGGAATGGCACTCCGAACTCCAGCGTCGCGCGCGTCACTATTATATGGGGCAGATGAACGGCGCCGGCGGCGTCCAGATACGTGAGGTGCTGATCGACTATCTGTACCTGCATCGCGACAATCCGCTCCTCAAGCCGATCTTCACCCAGCTCCAGAGCGACTGGATGGAGCAATCGTCCAACAGTCCGATCATCGACGACGCCTACCACATTTCAGATACCGAGGCGATTCTTGCGATGATCGAGCGCCACGAAGGAGCGGCGGCGGTGGAGGTTGCGCGTCGCTGGCTCGTTCGTCAACCTGCCGGCGTCCGCGTCTACCGGGACCCCGCCGGGGCGCCGCTCGGCGTCTTCGTGCCGCTACGGCTCGAGGCCGACATGGGGGAAGAGGACCGGGCGGACCCTGCCGTCGATCGCGCCCTGACCTACCTGCAGCACTTCGCGCCACTGCGAGAAGGCGAAAACGCGCTGCTGTTCCGGTTTTGGCTATCGGATGAGACGTATCAGGGCATTTCGCTCATCCAGAGCATGTGTTTCATCCAGATGGTGCGCCTTTATCTGACAACGCCGGGGCTGGCGTTCTCTTTCCTCCCTTGCGCCGAGCCCGACCACTGGCAGACGCTGTTTGCCTATGTCGATCTCCATCGGCTACCCGAGGCGGACTATGCCCTGGAGGCCGGCACGTGGGTCCCCTTCGGGCACGATTGGCGGGTGACGCCGCCAGGTGAATGGCTGAAGCGTATCGCCAGCCGGGTGCCCTCGCACGAGGACGCCGGCCGAGCGCCGGAGTCGCAGCCGTCGCTATTTGTCCTGAGCCGCGAGGATTTTCATACCGCTGTGCGCGATGCATTACGCATGCATGTACAAACGCCCCGCGCAGCTGCGCGACAACCCGCTCCTCCGTTCCCGCCTGGTGGTGGATGCCTGCCAGCACGGCGCCGATACGGCCGACCGAATCGAGGTCCTGTGCACGATGCTCGCGGATGCCGCCGGCACGCTCGACGCCTCGCCGCGCGAACGGAAGCTATTCAAGGCCGTCGAAAAGACCTACCTGAAGCCGGCGCCCTCCCAGGAGCTCGCCGCCGAACAACTTGGCGTCCCGTACAGCTCATTCCGCCGGCACCTCACCGTCGGCGTGGAGGCCATCGCCGAGGCGTTATGGCATAAGGAAGTAGGGTAGCATAGGGGATTAAGGTTCAAGGTTCGAGGCTTAAGGGAAGGTTGACAAGAGATGATTTCGCAGAGCCGCAACCATTTTTGAGCGAAAGGTGAGCGGGTTTTGGGCTGGTGGGTAAGCGGAATGGGCTGGTATTCTCATTGTGTTAACGTCGCTCCGATCGGGGCGGCCCGTTTCACTCGATTGAAATATACATATGAAACCATATCAACGTTTTCTATTCCCGCTGGCCCTCGGCGCGCTCGTCGCCGCCGGCCTCGGGCTCCCCGACTTTGGGGACGCCTCCAGCCACCGTGAGGCGCCGATGATCAGCAACGACCCGCTGGCCGATAATACCGACCTCTATGCCTTCCGCTCGCCGGACGACCCGGAGACGGTCACCATCATCGCCAACTACATCCCGCTCCAACTGCCGGAGGGCGGCCCGAACTACAACACGTTCGGAGAAAATATCCGGTATGAGATCCACATCAAAAACCAGCCCTCGGCCGGCGCGCTCGGCAGCGCGACGGACGACATCACGTACCGTTTTACGTTTGAGCAGGAGAATGAAGATCCCACGACGTTCTTCAACATCCGGCTCGGTAAGCAGAATCTCAAAACCACCTACACCGTCGAGAAAAGCACGGACGGCGGAGCGTCGTTCCTGACGATTCTGCAGGATGGCATCGTGCCTCCGAACCGCATCGGCCCTAGATCGCTCGGTAGTGATGTCGGCCTCTCGACGGACTACGAAAGTCTCGTCAACGACGCTATCGCGACCGCCTCGAGCGGCGAGGTGATCTTCGCCGGCCCGCGCGACGACGCCTTTTTTGTCGACCTCGGCGGCGTGTTCGACCTCGGGCAGACGCGCAGCCAGTACGGGGGGGATCCCTCCAACGCCGACAACGCCCGCGACGCCATCGCCGGCTTTAACGTCCACACGATCTCCCTGAAGATTCCGATCGAAAACTTGCAGAAAGATGGGTACGGGACGGATCAGGCCACGAGCATCCTCGATCCGAACTTCGTGATCGGGGTCTGGGCCTCGGCCAGCCGGCCACAGATCACTACACTCTCTCCTGAAGGCGCGAAGCCTACGTATTCGGGGCCCTGGGTTCAGGTATCCCGGCTCGGGATGCCGCTTACCAACGAGGCGGTGATTCCCATCGGCGAAAAGGACCGCTGGAACGCCGCGACGCCGTACAGCGAAGCCGAGCAGACCTTCATCACCTACTTCGCCAACCCGGAGCTGGGGCTTTACATGGACGACACCCAGTTTGGCGGCGCCGTGCCGGCGCTGGCCGCGCTGCGGATGCCGTCCATGTCCTACCCCGCGTTGGGCGATATCGATGGCGATGGCGCTCCGGGTCTCAACTTCCGGAATGGAAAAGATGGGGCGTTTGAAGTGACGAAGCTCGACCCGCCGCCCGATCTCTCGGGCACCGCCTTCGCCGTTCCGCTGGCGAAAGGGCTGGTGGGAGAAGGGGAGCCGAGGCTGGTGGACGTCTACCCGATCTTCTACTTCGGGGTGCCGAACGCCATCCCTTATCAGCTGGCTACCGGGAAGACCGGCGGCCCGCTCAGCGCCGGCAAGCCATTCATCCACAACTTCCTCCCGCACACCCAGGGGCCAGAAGGGGAGCTGTACGGCGGCGACATGCTGCGGCTGAACATGGCCACGCCGGTGACGCCACGGTCGGGAGAAGAGTTTGAGCTGTATTCTCGTCAGGGCCTCGTGCGCACCGCCGTGCTCGGTCTTACGGCCGCCCCGTACAACATGACGTCGGACCTCGAGTTCATTCCGCACATGGACGGCTTCCCGAACGGGCGCCGACTGGAGGATGACGTGACCACGATCGCCCTCCAGGCGGTTGGCGGCCTTGTGCTTGCGGCTGTCGGGCTGCCGTTCGACGACGCCACGGCCGGCGACTACAGCGATCTCGCGTCGCAGCAGTTGGTCGATGCGCTCAACTACACGGCCGGCCCCGTCGCGAATGACGTCCGCCTGCTCGACGAATTCCCATACCAGGCGACCCCGCACCGTGGGTTCGATTACGTCAAGCAGCTCACCGCGCTCGATCCGATGAACTTGCCGGTGAGTATCGAGGGCCTCGGGATGGCGGTGCCGAGCGCGTTCATGCTCGACCAGAACTACCCGAATCCGTTCAACCCTTCGACGACGATCGCCTACCAGGTGACGCGTCCGGGCAACCTGGCGATCCGGGTATACGACCTCCAGGGCCGGCTCATGTCGACCCTCGTCGATCAGGACCACGCCTCAGGTAACCACCAGCTCAGCTGGGACGCCTCGGCGCTGCCAAGCGGGACGTACTTCTACCGCCTGGAGGCCGAAGGAAAGTCGATCCAGACGAAGAAGGCAATTCTGGTGAAGTGAAATAAAAGAGGGTCATCTTGAGCCGCCCGGGATGTACATCCCGGGCGTGTCGAAGGACCTCCCGAATGGGCTGCGCCTCGCTTTAGACAGGTCTTGCACAATCGAGGGGTCCTTCGACAAGCTCAGGATGACCACCATTTTTAGGAATCAGACAAGCATTCCCGTCCCATGAAAACACATAAGCTCACCTCCATAATAACCGGACTCGCGCTGACGGGGGTCGTAGTCGTCGCCGGCTGGCTGGCCTATAGCTGGCTCAAACCGGAGGAGGCGCCCGATGTGGCGCAGGTGCCGGCGACGCCGGCGTCTCTATTTCTCAACGCCGAGTCGTCGGCGGCCTTTTATGAAGACCGCATCCGGAAGGCGCCGGACGACCTGGAAGCCTACACCCGCCTCGCCCAGGTATACCTCCAATTATCGAGGCAGACGGGCGACGAGACCCGCTTTGTCCCGCTCGCGTCGGAGCGCATCGAGCAGGCCCTGGCCCGGAATCCGGATGACTACTACGCGCAGGTCCTCCACGCCTCGTTGCTGAACATCCTGCACCGATTCGACGAGGCACGCGGCGAGGCGGAGGCCCTGGCGAAAGTCTATCCGCACGACTCTGCCGTTCAGGGCATCCTCGTCGATGCTTTCGTCGAACTCGGCGACTACGAGGCGGCGGTGACGGCGAGCGACCAATTGCTGGCGATGCGGCCGGGTCTTGCGGCGTACGCGCGCGCGTCGTACCTGCGCGAGCTGCACGGCGACGCGGCAGGCGCCATCGAGGCGATGGAGCTGGCCGTCGAAGCCGGCGTGCCCGGCCAAGAGGACCGCACGTGGGCGCTGATGCACCTCGGCACCCTGTACCTGGGTCAAGGCGATCTGGAAAGCGCCGAACGGATCTATAATGGGATATTGGAAGAGGCGCCCGGGTATGCGCAGGCCCTGGCCGGCCTCGGGCACATCGCCCATATCGAAGGCGCCACGGAATCGGCCATCGCCTACCTCGGCCAGGCCTATGCGCAGGAGCCGCGTGGTGCGTTTCTGGAGGTCCTTGTGGAGGTTTTCGCCGCCTCGGGCGACGAAGCCACGGCGAACCTGTACCTCGACCGCGTCGAGGCCGGCTACCGCGCGGCCTCCGCGATGGGCGAAAACAACCGGATGGAGTACGCCGATTTCCTTGCCGACCGTGGCGAGCGTCTGGAGGAGGCACTGGAGCTGGCGGAAGCTGAAGTGCGGCGCCGGCCGGGCCACCTCCACGCCAATGAGACCCATGCCTGGGTGCTCCACAAACTCGGCCGGTCCGCCGAGGCCGTCGCGCCGATCGAACGGGCCATGCGGCTGAACACAGGTGATGCGATGGTGCACTTCCGCGCCGGCCACATCTACCGGGCCATCGGGGATACGATCCTGAGCGAGCGCCATTTCCGGGCAGCGCTCGAAGCGAATCTCTACATCGAAAGCCTGACGGCGGCGGAGGAGGCGCGGGGGTTGATTGAGGAATAAAACCCGGCCCCAAACCCCGTCATCCCGAGCCCTCACGATGTAATCGTGAGGTGTCGAAGGACCTCCCGGCCGACCAAAGACCCTCATTTCAGCCCTTTTACTGTGATTCGGGAGGTCCTTCGACAGGCTCAGGATGACCACGGTTTAAAAGCCGAATCCGCCCATCCGCCTCGATGCATACCTGCTGCCCCCCCTCAATCCGTTCGAAGTCCGCCTCGGCCAGCGCCACGATCGGGATCGGCTTGCCATACATCTCATCCGCGACGATGGAGGCCAGGGCCATGAAGGTGTCCACTTCGCGGCTGACGATGGCCGCCGGCGCGACGCCGGCGCGGACGGACTCCAGCAAGATGGCTGTGGATGTGCTCGAGCCCCGGGTGAACGGCACCACGAGCACCCGGCCGGCGGCTATCTGCCCGGAAAGCGGATGCCGTCGGTCGATAATTTCACCCGTTCGTTGGTCGTAACCACCCCAGAAGCTGATCGGCTCGTCGGTGACCAGCGCCGCCCCCTCGGCCGCGCCGGGGACGACGGGGATTCCATGGATTATGCGTTCCATAGGGTATCGTCTCGGAGGATGCGGCCGGCGACGGCGGAGGTCACGCAATCTTCCAGCCGGCCGTAGGCGATCTGCGTGTTCAGGAGGCCCGGCGAGTAGTAGGCGTATTTGGCCGAGTTCGTCATCAGGTGTTTGATGGACCCGGGCAGCATCGGGGTCGTGAGCGGGCACGTGTCCACCGTGATCCGTCCGCCGAAGGCGCGATAGGCATCGAGGAGCCCGGCGCTGTCCGCGATGTCGCGCACGGCGCGGCTGCAGGTGACAAGGAACGCCACGTCCGGGTGTTTTTGCCTGCCGGCGACGATCAGAGCCAGTTTTCGGAACTCGTCGACCGATAGATGGGGACTGCCGAGGACGACCATATCGAGCCGGTCGCCCTGGCAGGTGGAGAGCTCGGCGCGGGCCGTGGCCAGGGTGTCGAGGGTGACAACGATCGTCTGCTCGGGCGCTCGGCCCTGGAAGGCCGCATTGCGGGTGGGGGCCTCGGGGGTGATGCCCACCATGTGGTACAGCGCCACGGCGCCGGAAGAGGCCGCGCCGGCGCAGACGGCCTTGTGCTGGTCCTCGGTAGGCGTCACCTCCAGCCCCTCGATGACCGGGATTTTGTTGGGCGCGAGCCGTCCGATGAGGTGGCCGAGGACGGGGTAGAATGCGTCGTCCTCCTGGAGCCGGCGAGGGATGCGTTCGAGACGGAGGAGCAGGTTGCCGGCGCGGTTTTCGGTGAGGTGCAGCCCCGTGGCCGGCGCTCGGCCCGTGATGGCGCAGCAGATATCCAGCAGATCCGGGTACCGCTCCGTCCGCGCCCCGATGACCGAGTTAAAGAAGCAGATCGCGTTCGACTCGCCCGAGGCGATCTGCTGGCCGAGGACCGGTCGGTGTTCCGTCTGGTAGGGCGCGCAGGTCCAGGTCGGGATCGTGCCCATGGCCTGGTAGGCCATCATCTGGCGGTGGGCCTTGGCGGCGTGGTCCGCCGGCACATCCCACTCCTTCCACCCGTGTTCATCGACCCCGCTGACGTTGAGTGTCGAGGGCACCCGCACCTTTGCGCCGAGGGCCGCGAGTTTCTCCGCGAATTCCATGGTCGCCTCGCCCATATACACCGTGCTGTCTATGTGCGCCGCGCTGATATCGAGCAGGGAGGAGGCGCCATAGACCGGCAGCATGCGGACGAGGATCGACATCGCCATCTGTGTGGCGGGTCCGTGGGTGCCGGCGAGGCAGGCGTGGTCGTAGTCGGTGAGGAGGAGGAGTGATGGCACGGGGTGAGGGTTGGGTACTGGTCAGACGAGACGAGGATACGTCAAAACTCGTTCTCTTCTCGTCTGGTGGCCCGATGAATTCGGGGCGGTTCACTTTTGAGATGATAGCTGACATAAGCAGACCGAGGGTTGAGTCAGGCAGGCGCATGTCGTTCGGGAGATACGCCAGGTGCGAGGAACGGTTCGAATCGATTGACATCGGCTCTCGCTGTTAGGGGTTATGATCCTGAACGCCTACTCCGCCCGGGATAACTTCCGTGTTAACCGGCCCATCGCCCCACTATCCATGTTTGAACAGATTCCTCGTGCTCGGCAGAGGGCTTCCCTTCCAGCAATCCCTGGATGCTGATGTCCTCGTGGAGGTCTGGCCAGTGGACGTCGGTTCCGTCATCGATAAAGCGCCAGTGTGCCCGTTCTTCCAGGCTGCCATGAACTAGCCGGGGAAACCAGGCCAACGGGACGCTGAGAGTTCGGCCGTCCTCAAGAGCGACAATGAGGGTATCGGGCTCGAATCGGACATCTAAGTACATTCACGTAAATCCTGTCGGATTATCGTGAGTGGTTTCAGGTTAAGGGTTCACAAACTGTTGAGATTTCTACAATACAGGGCATCGTCATCCCCCGGTCAAAGCCGGGGGCAGGCTCCCGCGAAGGCGGGAAACGAGCGAAGCGACTTACGAAGTAATCCAGCCATTAGACTGGCATTTTTCTGGGTCCCCGCCTGCGCGGGGATGACTTGCTCCTTATGCAATACGCACATCTCAACAGTTTCTCAAGGTTTAATGTGGCTTCCCTCAGCCTCTAACCTTGAACGGTCGTCGCAGGCATTCAACGGATTTACCGTGATGATACTTAGTGCCCTGGCCTGGCTGATTTTAACGGCTGAAGTGCCCATCCCAACTCGTTATCAAGTGCGTGTGAAGCTCGCGAATAAAGCCCATGATTTCATCAACATCTCGGGCCCGCATGTGGCCTCTCCGGGCAAGCCGGCCGGCGTGTACTTCTACCGGCTGGACACGAGCCGCGGCTCGGCCACCTGCTGTTCAACACGTCTCGTGCTGGAATCCTCCCTTAAGCATTCAGGGCGCCCGCCAGACGTTATTCGTCCGCTCGTCGTCCGGCATCCGCCGGCGCGGATCGATTTCCACGGTGCGTACTGCTGTGGTTCCGGGGACGCGGTAGGTGAAAATCGGCCCCTGATTCCACATCTCCACGGGCAGCCGGAAGGTCTGCGTCGTGCCGTCGGCGAAGTCGACCCGCAGTTCCAGCGGCATCACCATGTCCTGCTTGTTCTGGAGCCGCACGTTCGAGCCGCCTTCGGCGCGTGGGACGACGCCCAGCACGGCCTGGTCGAGGCGCGCCGGCGTCATCACCCATCCGCGCCAGAACCAGTCGAGGTCCATCCCTGAGACGTCTCGCATGATGCGGAAGAAGTCGGCCGGCGTCGGGTGTTTGTTCGTCCATGCCTGGATGTACGCCTTAAAGGCCGCGTCGAACCGCTCGGGGCCGAGCACCTCGTGGCGGAGGAGCTGGAGCATGAGCGCCGGCTTGTTGTAGGCTGTCCACGCCAGGTTGTACTGGGCGACAGGGCGGGTGATGAGGGCCTGTTCTTCCCCCGGGACGGCGTTATCCGGGTAGATGGCAAGCGGATTCCACTCGATGGACTCGCCGTATTCGGTGCCCTTGTAGTAATCCGCCGCCACGTACAGGTCCATGAAGGTGTTGAAGCCCTCGTCCATCCACGGATACAACCGCTCGTTGGAGCCGACGAGCATCGGAAACCACTCGTGCCCGAATTCGTGCGCCAGCACCCAGTGGAGGTCTTCCACGCGGGCATTGTCCGGCACGAACGTGAGCATCGGGTACTCCATCCCCTCGATGGGGCCTTCGACGGTGGTGGCGTGGGGATACGGATAGGGGTGCCACATCTCGCTGAAGGTCTTGATGGAATGGACAGCCATGCGGATGGCTTCTTCCCACTTGGTGGCCTCGGAGCGGTAGAAGGTCTGTATGAGGACCCCGTTCCAGCCGGCGGCATCCCAGCGGAAGTTCGGGCTGGCGGCGAAGGCGAAGTCGCGCACATCGGATGCTTTGAAGTGCCAGTCGAGCCGGCCGGAAGAAGATGGCCGGGTGCGAGCCGTGTTGCCGGCCTCGTCCTTCGTGACGATTGAAACCGGCGTTTCGGACGCTATAGCGCGGGCAAGCCGCTCGCGCTGGGTCGGCGTAAGCACGGCCTCGGGATTCTGTAATTCACCGGTCGCGACGGCCAGGTAGGTGGCCGGCAGATCCAACGTGACGTCGAAATCCCCGTATTCCAGGTAAAATTCGCCGGCGCCGATGTACGGCTCGTTGTTCCATCCGCGGACGTCGTCGTACACCGCCAGGCGGGGGTACCACTGAGCGATTTCGTAGAGGGCCTCGTCGCGCCCCATGCGAGCGCCGCCGTAGGGCGGGATGATCATGCGCCAGTCGACGTCGAACGCGAGCACTCCGCCGGGCGGGAGCGGCTCCGCGAGGTCGACCCGCATGGTTGTGTTGTAGATATGATGGGCGAGGTCGCGGCCGGCGGACTGAATCCGGTTGATGAAGATGCCCCCCTCAAAGCCCTGACACGAAAAATCAAACACCGACCCGAGGAAAATAAACGGCGGCTGGTCGAGCTGATTCGTGACGCTTGTCGGGGCGCACATATTCTGTTCGAGGTGCATCCACAGGTAGGGGAGGTCATCCGGGGAGTTGTTAGTATACCGAATGGTTTCCGAGCCCGTTATTTCGTTGGTTTCGACGTTTAGTGAGGCCTGGATGGTGTAGTCCACCCGTTGCTGCCAGTAGTCGACGCCCGGCCGGCCCGAGCCGGTGCGGTAGGTATTCGCGGCCGGCAGGTCGAGAGGGTGGAAGGGGGAGGCTTCCTGGGCGGACGCCGTCAAGGTTCCGAGCGCGAAAAACGCCAGCAAGTAAAGTGTATACATGGTGTTTCCGATGCGATGGATGACGCGGAGCCACGGGCTTCGCCCGTCGCGGCGTAACATATTGCGCCCGACGTCCCAATCGCAAGCCACCCCGGCCCGGTGTCGCGTCCATCCGCCCCATCGTGCGGGCCCCATCGCCCATCGTGCGGGCCCCGTCGCCCGCGCCCCGTCGCCCGCGCCCCGTCGCCCATCGTGCGCGCCCCGTCGCCCGCGCCCTGTAGAGACGCCATACTTGGCGTCTCCTTCTCCCCCCATTCCCATCGCCTCATCCCCAAAAAAATGATGCGTATGCGATGAATGAAGGCCATAAAAGAGACGCCATGTAGGCGTCTGTACGGCGGCGGCGGCGGCGGCGGCGGCGGCGGGGATTATTTGCCCCGGCCGCCCTTTTCGGGGTTGTCCAGGATATAGCGTCGGATTCGTTCGTAGGCGATGGCGTCGCGGATAATCCGGTCGTAGAATCGCGGATGCCAGCCAAATTCCAGGCCGCGCCGGCGGGCGTACATCGTTACGCCGCTTTTGTATCCTCGCATTATCGATCCCAGGTTTAGCGATTGCGGACCAAATCGGTTGGGCCCCGCCTCCGGCGATCGGTGCTCTTTTATCCATATGATCCCATGAACATGATTCGGCATCGCCACAAAGGTATCCGCGATAACGTTCGGGAAGTATTCGGGGATGGTCGCCCAGCAATCCCATGCAGCTTGCCCAAGTAATGACAACATGACGCGGCCCCGGACCAGCCGGCCAAAGTAGGGTTGACCATTTTTTGTATTGATGGTCACAAAATACCCCCCGATTTCCCCATAATCCCGGCCAGCCAGGCGCGCGGAGGGGATGCGATATCGTCCCTGGAAGCGTTCTGGGAATCTATTCATCGAGTCGTCGGGGGGGCGGTGGGCCATGGGCTGCCGTTTGACGGATGAAGGCGTTTCCCTTTCTAGACGTAACGAGCGCACTTCGCATACCCTCCCCACGCAAAAAAAGGGGGCAAGCTATCGGGGTAGTCGAAGCGTCATTTTGACACCCGCCCTCGCCGCCGCTATTTTGATGGCCCCCGTGCGCGCTGCCTCATCGATGCCGCGTATGCGATCATCCATCCCCATATGATCCCCATGCCGTCCGCCCCCGCCCCCATTGCCGGCCTTTTGTTGGGCCTGTTTATCGGCCTTACGGCATCACCAGCCCTCGCCCAGCAACCGCCCATCCGCGGCGAACAGCCGCAGGCGGTGCAGGATGTCTACCTACCCGAACCGGCCGGCATCGAGGTCCAGACCTGGGTGGATAGCCTCTCGATCCCCTGGTCGATCGTCTTTCTTCCAAACGGCGATGCCCTCATCGCCGAGCGGCCCGGGCGGATCCAGCGGGTGCCGGCCGGCAGCACATCGCCCCACGTCGTCGCCACCTTCGAGGTAGTACACGATGCCGACATCGGGCTCATGGGGCTGGCCGCGCACCCGGAATTCGAGACGATGCCCTACATCTATGCGATGTACGCGTATCGTGCCGGTGAGACCATCTATTCGAAGGTCGTGCGCCTGACCTTTACGCCGGACCGGTTGACGGAGGAGCGCGCCATCCTCGATCGCATCCCGTCGGCGATCATGCACGCCGGCGGGCGCATCGCGTTCGGGCCGGATGGGATGTTGTACATCGGCACGGGCGACACCGGACAGCCGGAGCTGGCGCAGGAGCTGCATTCGCTGGCCGGCAAGATCCTCCGCATCACCCCCGATGGCGCCATCCCGGCCGATAATCCCTTTGCCGGCTCCCCGGTCTATTCGCTCGGACACCGCGCCATTCAGGGCCTCGCGTGGGACCCGGCCACGGGCGCGCTCTTCGCCTCCGAACACGGGCCGTCCGGCTTCCCCCAGGAAAGCGGCGTCCGGAATCGCGACGAGATCAACTGGATCCTGCCTGGCAAAAACTACGGATGGCCGAATGTTGTCGGCGCTCCCGGATTGCCGCAATACGAGGACCCGGTCGCCATGTGGCAACTCCACTCCGTCCCGCCGTCCGGCATCGCGTTTTATGAGGGCGACCTCTTCGTGTCCACCTTGCGCACGCAGGCGCTCATCCGCATCCGGTTCGCCGATGACTACACGGTCTCCGCCGTCGAGCGCTGGTTCGCGGACAACCCGAACGAGGGCCGGCTCGGTCGGCTTCGCACCGTGGCCGCCGGGCCAGACGGCTACCTCTACGTCGGCACCGGCAATGGCGATGGCAAGGCACCCTTCCGCCCCGGCGACGACCGGATTCTCCGCATTCGATACACGCCGTAGAGACGGGATACCTCGCGTCTCTACACCATAATCGCGTATTTGTGCCGTTATTGCGATCGTACCCCGGTTTGCGTTGATATCCCTTCCCGGGATCACCCTACGCACCATCTTCTCAGCGGCCTACAACCGACCTGGCGTCACACCGGCCAGTACCGTAGTCCACTTCACCCTACCCTGTCATTGTCCGGGCTACCCGGCGCGAAACCAATTCTGACAACGACATGGAAACGACATACACAGGCAAAACAGCGCTTGTAACGGGTGCCTCTTCGGGAATAGGTAGGGCAACGGCTATCGCTTTCGCTCAGGCCGGCGCCTCGGTGGCCGTGGCCGACTGGGACGAGGCCGGCGCGCGCGAAACCGTCCGCTTGATTGCCGACAATGGCGGCAAGGCCATCGCCATAAAAGTCGACGTCTCCGACCCCGCCCAGGTCGACGCCATGGTAGCCCAGACCGTAAAGGCCTTCGGCCGGCTCGACGCGGCGTGTAATAACGCCGGCATCGGCGGGGCGCTGGCGCTCACGGCCGACTACCCGATCGACGAATGGGATAAGGTGATCGCCATCAACCTGCGCGGCGTCTTTCTCTGCATGCGCGCCGAGATGCCGCATCTCCTACAACAGGGCGGGGCCATCGTAAACGTGGCGTCTATCCTCGGGACCGTCGGGTTCGCGAACGCCTCGGCCTATACCGCCGCGAAACACGGCGTGGTGGGGTTGACAAAAGTCGCCGCGCTGGAGTATTCCGCGAAAGGCGTCCGCGTGAACGCCATCTGCCCGGCGTTTATCGAGACCCCGATGCTGGAAAAGGCGGGGTTGCTTGGGGATCCGGTCGCGAAACAGGGCCTGGTGGCTGTGCATCCCATCGGGCGGCTCGGAACGTCGGACGAAATCGCCAGCACCATTGTCTGGATGGCCTCGCCGGCCGCCGGATTCGTCACCGGAGCGGCCGTCCTGGCGGACGGCGGGTATTGTGCTCAGTAGGCGGGAAATACCATAAAAAAAGCCCTGCGTGTTTGGCGCGCAGGGCTTTTTTAATATATGTGCGGTCCGGACGGGACTCGAACCCGCGACCTCCGCCGTGACAGGGCGGCATTCTAACCAACTGAACTACCGGACCAGGATGTAATGCCAATCGTAACGAGCGGCGTTTTGGTTCGAGGGGGCTTCTACCGGCCGCCACGAAAAGAGATCCAGATGATACGGTGGGCGGTATCTCGCCACAAGCCCCGTGTTCACGAAAAAGGCCTGTGGGCCGTGAAAAACAGTTGAAGAGCCAGAATGCCTCCCAAAAAGGCCTTTCTCTACCTATTTGCACATGGTTTCGGATCTGTTTAGATTGCCCGTCGCCACGACACATGCTCGAAATGGGGGTGCGGTCGTGATGGTCACGTGTTGTTGTTTCTGAATTGCCTTTATGAGATCAGTGCCGCTGTAAGCGCTTGCGGCCGGCGCATCACCGTTCCACCACCGGCCCGATGCGTCGCTGTTCCCCCCGCGAATACAGCTTCTGATAGATTTTTTCCCAAACAGTCCGGTCGCTTGCTTACCGCCAAGCGTCCCGTGCCGGGCTGACGTTTGTACATCTGACCGTGGAGAAACCAACCATGACAACAAGTAACGCGGGCATCAATCGCGAAAAACTGTTCTGGGGCAGCTGTTTAGCGTTGCTCACCACCGCTTTTGCCTTCACAGTGATCACGTCGATTGCCTATGCCGTGAAGCAGGAGTTTAACGTCACGAACGAGCAGCTGGGCCTGTTTACCGGCGTCTTTTTTATCGGGTTTACGGTCTCCCAGGTGATCTTTGCCCCCTTCTGCGACACGATCGGCATGCGCTGGATCGTTCGTCTCGCGTTTGTCGGCCATGTGGTGGGCGCGCTGCTGCTGCTCTTCGCCGGTAGCTTCCCGATGGCGGTCGCCGGCTCGCTGTTCGCCGGGCTAGGCGCCGGGTTGGTCGAAGCCGGCTGCAATCCGCTCGTAGCGGCGCTCTATCCGGATAATAAGTCGACCAAGCTGAACCTCTTCCACATGTGGTTTCCCTACGGCAACCTGATCGCCGCCCTGCTCACTACCTTTATTCTGAGCAGCCTCGTAGGCGACGGCTGGAGAGGGTACACGGCCCTCATCCTGGTGCCCGCTGCGGCGTACGGTGTGATGATGCTTTTTGTGCCTTATCCGAAGACGGAAGGCGCCAGCGCTGGCATCAGCTTCACGGAATCGCTGAAAGCGACCTTTGCCCCGATCATGCTGATCATGCTGCCGATGATGTTGCTTACGGCGTCGATGGAGCTGCCCCCGAGCAGCTGGGTGCCCTCGGTACTCACCTCGGGTGGAGTCAATGGCATCCTGGTCTTTGGCTTTATCTTCGGGATCATGGGCACCTTGCGGTTGGTGGCCGGCCCCATCCTGAAGGCGCTTACGCCTACCGGTGTCCTCTTCGGCGGCTCCATTCTGGCCACTATCGGCCTCTATCTGTTCAGCCAGGCCAACTCGGTAGGCATGTACTTCGCCACCGCCGCCATCTGGGCCACCGGTATAGCCCTTTTCTGGCCGACCATGCTCGGCTTCGTGTCCGAGCGGAATCCGCGTAGCGGTGCGCTCGGGCTTGGCGCGATGGGCGCCGTCGGCATGCTCGCTTCGTTTCTCGTGACCCCGTGGCTGGGCCAGATCGCCGACATCGAAGGCCACTCGCAAATCGGCGCTGCGCCGACCATGGAGGTGTTCGAGACGGTCCAGCGCGATTGGCCGGCGGCCGCCGCCAACGCCGGCGTCCTCCGGACTGAACTAGAAGCCGTTATTGCACAAGTTGACGGCGTCACGTCAACATATGAAAGCACGGGCGAGCTACCCGCCGGGACCACGGCGCAGGCACTCCGCGCCGTCGCCACGGCCGACATCGACTCTCCCGCCAAAGGACAGGCTTCGGCCATCCTGAACCCGGCGGATAACTACGGCGGAAAAACCTCATTCGCCAAGCTGGCGCCCATAGGCATCATCCTCATTCTGGTCTTCGGCGGGTTCTTCATCCGAGATCGCATGACGGGAGGTTACAAGGCCGAGAAGCTGGTAGCCTACGACGCGGAAGAGGCGTCGTCCTACTAACGGTTCAACGTTTCGGGTTCAAGGTTCAAGGAGGGCTTGTTGCCTTCCTTGAACCTTACCCCGTTAACGCTACCGCAAGTACCTTGAACCTGGAACGTTAAACATTAAACCAATGATGGACAGACGCGAAGCACTCAAACGCGTAGGCGCGGTGATGGGGGCGACGCTCTCTTTGCCGTTGATTTCGGGCGTACTTGCCGGCTGCGGCGGCGGCGCGAGCGATATGACGGCGTTTGTCCCGAAGACGCTGTCGGCCGATCAAAATGAGCTCGTCTCGACGCTGGCGGAGTTGATCATCCCTACGACTGACACGCCCGGCGCTCGCGCCGCCGGCGTTAATGAGTTCATCGACCTGATGATCACAGACTGGTACGGCGCCGAGGATCGCACCCGCTTTCTCGAAGGACTTGCCGCGGCCGACGAGCGCGCACGCACCGCTCATAAAGTGGCCTTTGTGGATGCCACTGTCGAGCAGCAAACCGCCATCCTCACCGGGTTCGAACAAGAAGCCCTCGCCGGCTCTAGTGCCGACAAGCCGTTCTTCTCGCTGTTGAAGGAGATGACGATCACGGGGTATTATACATCCGAAATCGGCGCCTCTCAGGAGTTGAAATACCTCCATTCCGCTGGCTATTATAACGGCGATGTGCCCTACGCCGAAGTCGGCCGGGCCTACTCGTAAAACGACGTTAAACGTTATCTCGTTAAGCCTGTCAAACGTTCAACGCCCAAACGTTCAACGTTTTTTGTTCAACGCGTTTATGCACCGATGAAAAAAAACGTTTATATCGCCCAGGAAACGAACACGTACGACGCCATCGTTGTCGGGTCCGGCATTTCCGGTGGATGGGCGGCCAAGGAGTTGACTGAAAAGGGGCTCAAGACGATCGTGCTGGAACGAGGCCGGCCCGTGGAGCATGGGGCCGACTACATCACCGAGCACAAGTCACCCTGGGAGCTGCCCATGCGCGGGCGCGTGCCGACGGCGGTCGCCGAGCAGGATTACGCCATCCAGCGGCGAACCGGCCAGTTCGATAGCACCGCAAAGCACTGGTTCATCAACGACCGCGAAAACCCGTATATCGAGGAGGAGCCCTTCACCTGGATCCGCGGTAACCATGTCGGCGGCCGGTCGCTCATCTGGGGCCGGCAGTGTTACCGGTTGAGCGATCTGGACTTCGAGGCGAACCTGCGGGATGGGCTCGCGGTCGACTGGCCCATCCGCTACAGCGATATCGCCCCGTGGTACGATTATGTCGAGCGCTTCGCCGGCATCAGCGGAGAGTCGCTCGGGCTACCCCATCTTCCCGATAGTGTTTTCCAACCAGGGATGGACCTGAATGTGGTCGAGAAACACCTGCGTGAACGGGTCCGTGCCGCGTTTCCCGAGCGCTACGTCACCATCGGCCGCGTGGCCATCCTCACCCAGGCGCTGAATGGCCGGGCGGCCTGTCATTACTGCGGCCCCTGCATTCGCGGCTGCTCGACAGGCTCGTACTTCAGCAGCCAGGCTTCGACCCTGCCGGCAGCCGCCGCCACGGGAAACCTCACGCTGCGGCCGTATAGCGTCGTCCATAGCATCATCTTCGATCCAGAAACCGGCAAGGCGGCCGGCGTGCGGGTCATCGACGCCGAAACCCGCGAGGCCATCGAATACCGGGCGAAGGTGGTATTCCTCTGCGCCTCCACCCTCGCGAGTACGCAGATCCTGCTTAACTCGGCCGAGACCCGTTTCCCGAACGGACTCGCTAATTCCAGCGGTGTCCTGGGGCAGAATCTGATGGACCACCATTTCCAGGTGGGGGCTTCCGCCATCGCGGAGGGATTCGAGGACCGCTATCACTACGGCAACCGTCCTAATGGGTTCTATATCCCGCGTTTCAGGAATATCGATGCCGCCACCCGGCGGCAAGACTATATCCGTGGGTTTGGATATCAAGGGTCGGCCGGCCGCATGAACTGGGGCCGCGGGGCGCAACGACCGGGATTCGGCGCCGAGCTAAAACAGGCGCTTCGCGAGCCGGGGCCGTGGCGAGTGAACATGACGGCCTTCGGGGAATGCCTCCCGCGGACCGAAAATGCCGTCACCCTGGATCCTACCGCGACGGATATATACGGCATCCCCGCCCTGCGCATCCGGTGCACCTGGGGTGATAATGAAAAGGCGATGCGCGCCGATATGGGCGCCAGTGCCGCCGAGATGCTCAATGCCGCCGGCTTCGCGAATGTCTCCATCTACGATAATTACGTGGAAGGCACGACGAACGCCGCCCCCGGCCTTGGCATCCATGAAATGGGCACCGCCCGGATGGGGCGCGACCCTCGAACCTCGGTCCTTAATGCCTTCAACCAGGCCCACGATGTCCCTAATCTCTACGTAACTGACGGATCGTGCATGACCTCCTCCGGCTGCCAGAACCCGTCCATCACCTACATGGCCCTCACCGCCCGCGCCGTCGATCATGCGGTCAAGGCATTGCAAGGATGATACAAGGCACCTTAACCCTTTAATCCTATAATTTTTAACCACTTTCATGGATAGACGCGCTTTTATTCAACATACCGGCGTTGCCGCACTCGCTGGCTTCGCGCTTCGGTGCGCCGGCGAGACGCCCGCACCCCCTACCGAATCCGCTGCCCTGATAGGGAAGGTCCGGCCCCAATTGGCTACGGTAGGGCTGCAGTTATACACGCTGCGCTCGATCATGGGCGACGACTTTACGGGCCCCATCCGACAGGCCGCCGAAATTGGCTACAAAGAGTTCGAGTTCGCCGGCTACGGCAACCTCACCCCGCAAGAGGTCCGCGCCCTGCTCGATGAGCTGGGCGTGACCGCTCCGTCGACCCACGTTAGCGCCCAGCAACTCCGCGAAGACCTCCCCGGCCTCATCGAACGCTCGGCCATCATCGGGCATAAATACCTCATCTGTCCGCACCCCGGCGAGCTTCCGTTTAAGACGGTGGACGACTACAAGGCGATGGCCGCGAAATTCAACGAATGGGGCGCCGTGACGATGGCCAACGGCATCCAGTTTGGCTACCACAACCACTCGTTCGAGTTCGAAGCCATCGATGGCGTGCTGCCGATGGACATCCTGATCCAGGAGACGGACCCGAACCTCGTCGCCATCGAGCTCGATTTATGCTGGGCGGTCAACGCCGGCACGGATCCAGTGGCGTATTTCGATAAATTCCCGGGCCGCTTCCACCTCTGCCACGTGAAAGACCTGGACGCCGCCGGCGAACTGGCTGACGTCGGGGCTGGCACGATCGATTTTGCAGCGATATTCGACAAGGCACAGACGGCGGGCCTTCGGCACTATGTCGTTGAACATGACCGCCCTACCGAGCCGATCACCAGCATTCGGAACAGCTTCAACTACCTGACCGGGGCCTGATCTGCCGTCGATCGTACGAATGCCCGAAGGTCTGGTCGCTCCGCAAGGAGGGCCAGACCTTCGTCTTTTGTAAGTACCGTCAACGCCGTTGCGTAACTGTCGGCCGTCATCCCATCCGGCGCGATGACGGTGGCCAGGGCGCGGCTCGTGAGCGCCATCCCCGTTCGCGGGTCGAGGACGTGGGAGTAGCGGACGCCGTCTACGTCCATGTACTGCTTGGTGTCGCCCGAGGTGGCGACGGCGGCGAACGTGAGCGCCGAGGCTGCCGCGGCCAGGTCTGGCGGAGCGTTCGGGATGGCGATCTGCCAGCCGGCGCGCCCCGGCGGGGCCCCCGAGACCAGAAGGTCGCCGCCGGCCTCAATCAGCGCGCTGTGGATCCCGCGACGCGTTAATTCCACCATGGCCTCGTCCAGGATGTACCCCTTGGCGATGCCCCCGAGGTCGATTGCCATGCCGGCGAGAGCCAGGCGGACCGTTAACTCAGCAGCGTCGAGCTGGACAGCCGTCCAGCCAACCCGGGCGCGGGCCAGCGCCAGATCGGTGCTGTCCGGCAGGGCGCCCGAGCGCCGCGCGTCGCGCCACAGGGCGACGAACGGGCCGGCGGTGACGTCAAACGCGCCGTCCGTCCGCCGCGCCAGGTCGGTCGCTGCCGCCAGTACCCGAAACAGCTCCGGACTCACCGGCGCCGGGCGCTCATGGGCCGTCTCCGAGAGCCGGCGAATTTCACTGTGGGCCCGGTAGTCGCTGAAGACGTCTTCGAGCATGGCCATGCGGTCGTACGCGGCGCGTGCAGCCCCGCGAGCATCCGCCTCTTTTCGCGCATAGAGAACGATTCGGACTTGTACACCTAGATGGAGTTGCCTATACTCATAGGGCTCAGCCGGCGACGCCGGCGGAGCGCCACACGAGATCTGCAGCCCTATAATCGATACCGCCATGAATGCCGGCAATTGGCAGCGCATCGCGCGCCGGATGGCCTGAAATGGCGGATAGGAGAAAACCATGATGGGGAGGTTCGGCCCTACGTCCGTCGCGCGCGCGTCGCTGGGCGCGTTTGTGCTGCTCGGGCTTATCGCCGGGTGGGGATTCGATACCCGAGACCGTCCGATCGTTACCGCGTCCGACCCGGTGCGGGATTCGATTCCCGGTACCCTCGTTTCCTTCGAGATGATCCCCGTTCCCGGGGGGACAGTGACCATTCACACCGACAGCGGCGCCGTTGACGTTGAGGTCGCGCCGTTTCTGATCGGCCAGACGGAGATCACCTGGAACGAGTACGATGTGTTCGCCTACCGGCTGGACCTGCCGCCGGAGCGACGGACAGATCATGAGGATGCGACCTCGCGCCCGAGCCGGCCCTATGCTCCACCGGATTACGGCTTCGGGCACGACGGCTATGCCGCCATCTGTATTACCTACCGCGCCGCGCAGGGTTACGCCGCCTGGCTCTCTGAAAAAACCGGCAAGACGTATCGGTTGCCCACCGAAGCCGAGTGGCAGTGGGCCAGCCAGGCCGCCGCACCGTCCAGCCCCGCCCTGAGCGCGGAAGCGCTTGCTGAAGTCGCCTGGTTCGCCGGCAACGCCGGCGATAAAACCCAGGCCGTGGCCACCAAAGCGCCCAACGGCCTCGGCCTATTCGATACGCTCGGCAACGTGGCCGAGTGGATCACCGGACACGACGGCAAGCCGGTCACGGCCGGCGGTTCGTTCCAGGACGAAGTCGATGCCGTACAGATCCACGCCCGGGCCAAACAGGCGCGGCCATGGAATCAAACCGACCCTCAGATACCCAAAAGCAAGTGGTGGTTGTCCGACGGATACTTCGTCGGCTTCCGGCTCGTACGCGAGCCATGATGGCTGCCACACCGCACAACGAAACCAGAAGGTGTAAACGATGAGTAGCTTCAACGACCCGCGCTTCTCCCTATCACGCCGGCAATTCGTCCAGACCACGGCGGCCGCCACGGCCGGCCTCATGGCGTCCGGCAATTTTGCGTTCGCCCGGGGCGCGGATGCCATCCGCGTGGGCGTCATCGGCTGCGGAGGGCGCGGCACGGGTGCGGCGGTACAGGCCCTGAGCTCGGGCCAGAACGTACAGCTCGTCGCGATGTGTGATGCGTTCCAGGATCGTCTCGACATGAGCCTGATGAGCATCATGGAAGAAGTGGAGGACAAGACCCGTATCGCGGTGCCCGAAGATGCGCGCTTCGTCGGATTCGACGGGTATAAAGAGGTGATCAAGCGGAGCGATGTGATCATCCTGACCACCCCTCCCGGCTTCCGCCCGATACACTTTGCCGCAGCCGTCGAAGCCGGCAAACACGTGTTCATGGAAAAACCCGTCGCCACCGATGCGCCGGGTATCCGCAGCGTGCTGGCCTCGGCCGAAATCGCGAAGCAGAAAAAACTCAACGTGGTCGTCGGTCTCCAGCGCCATTACCAGCACGTGTACCGGGAGTGGGTGCAGCGCATTCACGACGGCGCCATCGGAGACATCACCTCGTCGCGCGTGTACTGGAACAGCGATGGGGTATGGGTGCGACCGCGCGAGGCCGGCCAGACCGAGATGGAGTACCAGATGCGCAACTGGTATTACTTCAACTGGTTGTGTGGCGACCACATCAACGAGCAACACATCCACAATATCGACGTCGGCAACTGGGTCAAGAAAGGATATCCCGTACGCGCCCAGGGCATGGGCGGCCGGCAGGTCCGCAACGGCAAAGAGTTCGGGGAGATCTTCGACCACCACTTCGTCGAATACGAATATGCCGACGGCAGCCGGATGTACAGCCAGTGCCGGCACATCGAAGGGACGATGAGCCGCGTCACCGAGGCGTTTCAGGGCACCAGCGGCTCCGCGCCGCAACCCGGTCTGCTCCTCACGTCGAGCGGCCACTCGATCTGGTCCTACGACGATAAAAACGACCCGAACCCGTACCAGGTAGAGCACGACGAACTCTTCGCGGCCATCGCCGCCGGCGAGTGTAAGTTCGCCGATGCTGAAAACGGCGCCTACAGCACGATGACCTCCATCCTGGGCCGTATGGCCACCTATTCGGGCCAGGTGATCGAATGGAACGACGCGCTGAACTCGAACCTCAGCCTCATGCCGAAGAAATTCGCCTGGGACGCCCCACCGCCCGTCCTTCCCGATGAATACGGGTTCTACCCGGTCGCCGTGCCGGGCAAAACGGTCGTCCTGTAAAACATAAAACGTTTGCACGTTGAACGTTGGATCGTTGTTCGATGAAACGGTTCGCGTTCAACGTGCAAACTCCCCATCGCTACTCGCTACTCGCTAATCGTTTAATCGCTAATCTCGAATCCCGAATGGATCGTCGCAATTTCGTCAAAACCGGCCTCGCCGCCGGCACCGCCGCGTTTGGCGCCCCCGCCTTCAACCGGCTGACCAACCCCTCGGCTGCGGCTTTCAAGCTGCATTACGCCCCGCATTTCGGCATGTTCGAGCAGCACGCCGGCAAAGACCTGGTCGACCAGGTGAAGTTCATGGCCGATGCGGGATTCACGGCCATGGAGGACAACGGGATGAAGGGCCGGTCCGTGGCGGACCAGGAGCGCATCGCCGCCGAAATGGGCCGGCGGGGGATGATGATGGGCGTGTTCGTTGCCCACAAAATCTACTGGACCGAACCGAACCTGGCCAGCGGCAAGGCGGACCTCCGCGACGAGTTTCTTGCGGATATCCGAAGCTCGGTCGATGTCGCCAAACGCGTGAATGCAAAGTGGATGACGGTGGTCCCGGGGTTTGTCGACCTGCGCCTGGAGATGGCGTACCAGACGGCGCATGTCGTCGAGTCGCTCAAACAGGCGAGCGCGATCCTGGAGCCTCACGGCCTCACCATGGTCCTAGAGCCCCTGAATTTCTATAACCACCCGGGGCTGTTTCTGACAAAGGTGCCGCAGGCGTACGAGATCTGCAAAGCGGTTGGTAGCCCGGCCTGTAAGATCCTGGACGACCTGTACCACCAGCAGATCCAGGAGGGCAACCTGATTCCTAACATCGACCTCGCCTGGGACGAGATCGCCTATTTCCAGATCGGCGACAACCCCGGCCGCAACGAGCCCACGACAGGGGAGATCAACTACAAGAATATCTTCAAACACATCCACGGCAAAGGCTTCACCGGCATCCTCGGCATGGAACACGGCAACGCCGCCCCCGGCAAAGAAGGCGAATCCGCCCTGATCCAGGCGTATCAAGAAGTGGATGGGTTTTAGGTTGCAGGTTCTCAAGTTGCAGGTTACAGGTTTCTTATATGTGAACCTGGTGCCATAACTCAATCACGCGCAACCTTCCAACCTGCCTACCTCCAACCTGCCAACCTGCCAACCTGCAACCAACATGTCTCTCGGTAGAAAAATTCGATACGGAATGGTGGGCGGCGGCCCGGGCGCGTTTATCGGCGCGGTGCATCGCAAGGCCGCGGCGCTGGACGGTGAGATTGAACTGGTGGCCGGCGCTTTCTCGTCGTCGCCCGAGAAATCGGCCCAGCAGGGCCGTGAGCTCTACCTCGACCCCGCGCGTGTCTACGGTTCCTACAAAGAAATGGCGGATCGGGAGAGTAAGCTGCCGCTCGGCGAACGGATCGACTTCGTCTCCATCGACACCCCGAATAACTCGCATTATGAGATCGCGAAGACGTTCATCGAAGCCGGCTTCCATGTCGTGTGCGACAAGCCAATGACGATGACCGTTCAGGAGGCAGAGGACCTCTGCCGGCTCGTCAAGAAGTACGACGCCGTATTCACCCTCACCCATAATTACACCGGCTACCCGATGGTGAAAGAGGCGCGGCACCTCATCCGCGCCGGCAAACTGGGCACCCTCCGTAAGGTGGTCGTGGAGTACCCCCAGGGCTGGCTCGCGACCTTCCTGGAAGGCGATGGCGCCAAACAGGCGGTGTGGCGGACGGACCCCAAGCAGGCCGGCGTCTCCTCGGCCATCGGAGACATCGGCTCCCATGCTGAAAACCTCGCACGGTATATCACGGGGCTGGAGATCGAACGCATCTGCGCCGACCTCACCACGTTCGTCCCGGGCCGGAAACTCGAGGACGACGCCAACATGCTGGTGCACTACAAAGGCGGCGCCCGCGCCGTGTTGTATTGCTCACAGGTGTCCGTGGGCGAGGAGAACAACCTCAAGATCCGCGTCTACGGTACGGAGGCCTCCATCGAATGGCACCAGGAGCATCCGAATTACCTGTATTTCCGCCCGGCTAGTGGTCCGGAAGAGGTGCTCAAGCGCGGCAACGGCTACCTGAGCGATGCCGCTAAGCACCACAGCCGGCTCCCCTCCGGCCACCCGGAGGCGTTCCTTGAGGCCTTCGCCAACATCTACGTCAACGCGGCTCGTACGATCGCCGCGAAGTTGGCCGGCGTCAAGCCGGGCCCGTTCGACACCGACTTCCCCACCGTCCAGGACGGCGCCGTTGGCGTCCACTTCATCCATAAAGCCGTCGAAAGCGGCCAGAAAAAAGGATGGGTCGATGCCGGCTACACCCCGCCCACATGATCAACGCCCATTTGCTGAATCACCAATCGCTTAATCGCTAATCGCTTAATCGCTAATCGCTAATCGCTTAATCGCTAATCGCTTAATCGCTAATCGCTTAATCGCTAATCGCTTAATCGCTAATCGCTTAATCGCTAATCGCTTAATCGCTAATCGCCTAATCGCTAATCGCTTAATCGCTAATCGCTTAATCGCTAATCGCTAACCCCATGTCCCGCCCAGTAACCCTCTTCACCGGCCAGTGGGCCGACCTCCCGCTGGCAACCCTCGCCGAAAAAGCGGACGACTTCGGCTTCGACGGCCTCGAACTCGCCTGCTGGGGCGATCATTTCGATGTCCAGAAGGCGCTGTCGGACCCTACGTACTGCCAGAGCCGCCACGACATCCTGAAGAAAAACGACCTCGGGGTGTGGGCTATCAGTAATCACCTGGTTGGCCAGGCCGTGTGCGACCACATCGACATCCGGCACAAATCCATCCTCCCGCCGCACGTCTGGGGCGACGGTAACCCCGAAGGCGTCCGCCAGCGCGCGGCGAAGGAGATGATGGATACCGCCCGCGCCGCGGCCAAACTGGGTGTCAAGGTGGTCAACGGCTTTACCGGAAGCAGCATCTGGCATCTGCTGTACTCCTTCCCGCCGGTTTCGGCCGATATGATCGAGGCCGGCTTCAAGGACTTCGCCGACCGCTGGAATCCCATCCTCGATGTGTTCGACGAGGTAGGCGTCCGCTTCGCCCTCGAAGTCCACCCGACGGAGATCGCGTTCGACATCTCGTCCGCCCGCAAAGCCCTGAAGGCCATTGGCAACCGGCCGGCCTTCGGCTTTAACTACGATCCGAGCCACTTTGGGTACCAGGGCGTCGACTATATCGGGTTCATCGAGACGTTCGGCGACCGCATCTACCACACCCACATGAAAGATGTCTGGTGGTCCGACAAGCCTAAAGAAGCCGGCGTCTTCGGTGGCCACATCGAATTTGGTCATCGTGACAGGTTCTGGGATTTCCGCTCCATCGGCCGCGGCGCGATCGACTTCGAGGAGATCGTCCGCATGCTCAATCGTGTCGGATACACCGGGCCGCTCTCGATCGAATGGGAGGACTCCGGCATGGATCGTGAGCACGGCGCCGAGGAGGCCTGCTCGTTCGTCAAAGGCGTCGATTTCGCCCCCGCCCACGGCGCCTTCGATGCCGCTTTCGCCAAAAAATAACCGGTCGTACGGACACGACACCTCGTGTCCGGGCTGAAAAACCCGCACCTACGTGAAACCTCTCAACGTCATCAGCGCCGGCATGACCGTCCTTTTCGTCGTCTGGGCCTATTACCAGCTGGACGATGTGGATGGCGAGGCCGCGATCTGGGCCGCGGCGTATGGGGTCGCGGCCGTGATTAGTGCGCTGTTCGTATTCCGCAAAATCGCCCTTATGCCTGTCGCGATCGTGGCCGGGCTGTATCTCCTCTGGGCGCTTGTAAACATCCCGCGCATCGAACTGCAAAGCTCGCTGTTTGGCGCCGAGGTGTGGATGCAGAACGAGTTGCTTCGCGAGACGGGCGGATTGCTGATCATGGTCCTGTGGCTGGGTGTGCTCACGCTGCATCTATACCGTCGAGGCAGAGGGTGACGGCGACTTGGGCCGGCTGAACCTTCAGCGGAGGCAGACGTACTTCCTGGGCACGGTGCGCACCCCAGCGCATCGTGCCCTTTTTGATTCACCCCCCGTTTCGTCCGTCTGGCCCCCCACATGGTGCGGTATGCGCGACTGGCAGGTCCTCGTTTTATGCATGGCTATGAGCATCGGTGCCTCCCCGGTGCGCGCACAGCCGCATGTGCTCGGGCCGGAGGTAGTGATGGGGGGCCTCGAGGATCGTGGGCACGTACTCGCCGTCGCGTTGCACCCGGAATACTGGGCGGCGTACGACGTCGAACGTGGCAGTCTGTATCGGGTGTGGAAAGGATCGCTGGATGAGGAGAACGGTGCGTCCGGAGCCGCGGTGCGCGGGCAGGTGGTCCAGCGAGATACCGAGGGCGAGGCATGGCGGCTCCGCATCGCCGGCCGCGACACCACGACGACGTTTCGGTATCTCGGCTTTAGGAAGGAAACGGACCAAATCGTGCTCAGTTACGCGTTAGCGGTGGGAGATAGCGGACGGATCCTCGTCGACGAGACCCCGCGGCTGATCGTTTCCGAGGCCGGTCACCCCGAGTTGCGCCGGCGCTTTGTGGTGCACGACGCCCCGCCCGAGGTGGAGGTGCTCCACCGGGTCGAAATCGAACACGCCGCCGTGCAGGATGCCGTAGTATACGAAGGGATACTGTTCCGCACCGAAGGCCGACGCCACCGCCATGGCTGGGGCATCACCTACGATGTCGGGGGATGGGTCGTCCTATCGCCCGATGGGCGGGTTTCCGACGTGATTACACAGTACGGCCTTGACGTCCTGCGCCGTGTCGCCCGCGACGCCGAAGCACCGGCCCTAACACCGGAGGCTTTCCGTCGCCACCCGCCCGTGGCTCTGCGTACGATCGGCCATTCGCCCGCTCAGTCCGCTCCCTCGTCACCAGACTCGGCTGTCGCCGCGCCGTCGGGCACCCGGGACATTCCGGTCGAGGAGCACCAGAGCAACACACCTTGTTTTTGGGCCGGACCTCCGCCCTTCGACCATTCCGTGGCCACGGGAAACCCCACGCGAGGGGTGACCTGCGCCCCATCGGCAGAGCTTTAACGGTCGCCTCTCGCCTGCGTTACCCTTCTCGCTTTACCCTTTCGCGCGCCCGTGACGATACCGTATATTGTCGCCACACGTCCGTGCATTCGGTACGCGTCTTGCGGACGCATCGACATCTTCTCTTGCGCGCCCCCACTTCGGCGTCGTGGCATCCACCCCACAGGCCACTACCGTCGACGGCGCCGACATCGCTTTATCATCACCCATGATGCTTCGTACCCGCGCGCACGCACGCGCCGGTCTGATCGGAAACCCGTCGGATGGGTATTTCGGGAAGACGATTTCGTTCATCGTCCGCAACTTCGGCGCTGAAATCACCTGTTATGAGTCACCCCGCGTGGTCATCATGCCGGGGCCGCGCGATCATCTGACCTTCCAGAGCCGTGAGGCGCTGGTGTCGGACGTGCGGCTAAACGGTTATTACGGAGGGATCCGGCTGATCAAGGCGACGATCAAAGCGTTCAGCGATTCCTGCGACGAGCGGGGCATCGTGCTGGACCGCCGTAACTTTACGATCGAATACCAGACGAACATTCCGGTTCGTGTGGGTCTCGCCGGCTCGAGCGCCATCATCACCGCCACGATGCGTGCGTTGATGACGTTTTACGGGGTCGAGATCGATCTGCCCCTGCTGCCCAACCTCATCTTGCGTGTCGAAACCGAAGAACTCGGCATCGGGGCCGGCCTGCAGGACCGCGTGATCCAGGTCTACGAAAACGCCGTCTACATGGATTTCGACCGCGAGCTGATCGCGCAGCAGGGGTACGGGCACTACGAATATGTCGATCTGGCCAGCCTCCCCCCGCTTTTCATCGCCTACCACGACAACCTGTCCGAGGGCACCGAGATCACCCACAACGATTTGCGAAGCCGGTTCAACCGGGGCGACCGGGCGGTGGTGGAGGGAATGAAGACGTTCGCCGGCTTCGCCGAAGAGGCGCGCCAGCTGATCGCCACGGGGCGAGGCCGCGAAATTGGTCCGCTGATGGACGCCAACTTCGATCTTCGCGAGCGGCTCGTCCGGATCAGCGAAGGCAACATCCGACTCATTCAAACGGGCCGCCGCCTCGGCGCCCACACGAAGTTCGCCGGCTCGGGCGGCGCCATCGTTGGCGCGTACGACGGCGACCCCGAACGGCTGGAGCGGCTTCGCGCCGCCTATGAAGCCTTCGGCGCCCGCCTGATTCAACCCATCATCGAACCCATCCTACACGAGGTCCACGCATGAGCGCGAAACAGGTAAGAAAAGCCATCATCCCAGCGGCCGGTATGGGCACGCGGTTTCTGCCGGCGACCAAGTCGATGCCCAAGGAGATGCTCCCGATCATCGACAAGCCTGTCCTCCAGTTTGTCATCGAGGAAGCCATCGCCAGTGGCATCACGGACATCCTGATCGTCACCGGGCGCGGCAAGCGGGCCATCGAGAACCACTTTGACTATGCGCCGGAGCTCGAGGCCTTCCTCGTGCAGGCGGACAAGCGTGAGCTGCTCGGTCAGATCCGAGACATCGGCGAGCAAGCCTCCATCTTCTACATCCGACAGAAAGTCCAGCGCGGCCTCGGAGACGCCATCCGTCTCGGCCGCGACCACATGGGCGACGAGCCGTTCGCCGTCCTGCTGGGCGATACGATCATTCACCCGATCGATGACGAGCGGCCCGGGTTGCGTCAGCTGCTGGACATATACGAAGAAAAACAGGCGAGTGTCGTGGCCGTGCAGAAGGTGCCCCACGAGTGGGTGAGCCGCTACGGCATCGTCGCCGGCCGCGCCGAACCGGACAACCACGAACTCGTCCGCCTGGACCACCTGGTCGAGAAGCCGGCCGCCGGTAAGGCGCCGAGCAACCTCGCCATCGCCGGCCGTTACGTCTTCACCCCCGAGATATTCGACTGCCTCGATGAAACGACCGAAGGCCACGGCGGTGAAATCCAGCTCACCGACGCGATGAATCTGCTGGCCCAGCGCGAGCCGATGTTTGCGCTCGACTGGCATGCGAAACGGTATGACATCGGCAATCGGGTGGAGTACGCGAAGTGTTTTCTCGACTATGCCCTGCGCCGTGAGGATACCCGCGACGCGATCCTCGAACATCTGATCAAACTGCTATCGCTTCGTCAAGAGGCGGCCTGAAAACGTGGCAACGGACTCGCTGGATGCATTTTTCGCTGTTGGCGATCGGGTTTCGATCCCCGGCCTGTACGAGGACCTGGACCGCCGCCGGCGGCTGCTTTCGACCTCCGCCCGGGCCGTGGAGCGCAGCCGCGCTGTCGTGGAACGAGCGCTCGCGGCCGGCGAGGTGCACTACGGGATCAACACCGGGTTCGGCTATCTCAAAAACAAGCGCATCCCTCCCGAACAGATCGAAACGTTACAGCAGAATCTGATTCTGAGCCATGCGGTCGGGGTAGGGGACTGGATTCCGCGGCCCATCTGCCGGCTGATGTTGCTGCTCAAGATCCACGCGTTGGGACTGGGGTATTCGGGTGTCTCGCCGGGGACCTTCGCACGGTTGCTGTTGCTGGCGGAGCGGGACCTCATCCCGGCGGTGCCGCAACAGGGCAGCCTTGGCGCTTCCGGGGACCTCGCGCCGCTCGCGCATCTGTCGTTGCCTCTGTTGGGGTACGGATATTTCTGGGATGAGGCCGGCGCCGGCGTGACGCCCACCGAAGAGGTTTATGCCCGTGAAGGTCTGGCCCCGATTGCACTCAAGGCCAAGGATGGGCTCGCGCTCATCAACGGCACCCAGATGATGGGCGCCTATGGCGCGTTTATTCTCCATCGAGCCGTTCACGCCGTAAAAGTGGCCGACATTCTGGCCGCCATGAGCCTCGAAGCGCTCCAGGGCAGTCTCACCCCATTCGATCCGCGCATCCAGGCCCTCCGCCCCCATCGCGGGCAGCGTGAGGTGGCGGACAACGTCCGTGCCCTGCTGGCCGAGAGCCAGATTTTAGCGTCCCACCGCGATTGTGGCAAGGTGCAGGATCCCTACAGCCTCCGTTGCGTCCCACAGGTACATGGCGCCAGCCGGGACAGCCTGCGGCATGCCGTCTCCGTCGTCGAGACCGAGATCAACAGCGTGACCGATAATCCGTTGGTGTTTGAAAATGGGGATATTCTGAGCGGGGGCAATTTCCACGGCGAGCCGCTGGCTCTGGTGTACGATTTTGCGGCGATGGCCCTGGCCGAGCTGGCGAGTATTTCCGAACGACGCACCTACCTGCTGCTCGAGGGGCATGACGGCCTGCCGGCGTTGTTGATGAAAGAGACCGGCATTAACTCCGGCTTCATGATTCCCCAGTACACGGCCGCGGCGCTGGTCTCGGAAAACAAGGTCCTGTGCCACCCGGCATCCGTCGACTCCATCCCCACCTCGCTCGGGCAGGAAGATCATGTGAGTATGGGGAGCGTAGGGGCCCTCAAGTTGCTGCGGGTACTACATAACGTAGAGCATGTGTTCGCCATCGAAGCCTTCACCGTGGCGCAGGCACTCGATTTTCGGCATCCACTCCGGCCGGGTCGTGGCGTCGAAGAGGCCCACGGCTACATTCGCGATCGCGTGCCGCATGGCGAAAAAGATTATTATTTCAAGAACGACTTAAACGCCTGCACCGAGATTGTGCGGAGCCCGGACTTTGTTTCGATGGTAGAAACAGCAACCGGAGCGCTTGTAGGTCTGCCGGCGTAACCCACCCCGGTGACTGTCTGAGCAGCGCGGAACGATTTGTGACTCGCACGTCCACGCTACCTTCCGCTAAACTTTTCCCTGGGGCTCGCCTCCAGCGTCCGATGAACTTCTCGCCCTCGATCATACGTCGTCTCTCACGCCGCCCTATGGCCACATCCGCACTGTTGGCCCTGTTTGTGGTCACCGGCGCCTTCAGCTTGCTAGTGCCAGGACCGCTGGTCTGGCGCGAAGTGGATCAGACGAACACACCGGATGCCCGGCACGAAAATGCCTTTATCGAAGTAGGGGGTAAGTTTTACCTGCTCGGCGGCCGGAGTACACGCCGCGTGGAGATCTACGATCCGTCGGACAGCACCTGGACCAACGGGGCGTTCCCACCCTTGTCCATCTCGCTCCATCACTTCCAGGCCGTCGCGATCGGAACCACGATCTACGTGGTCGGCGCCTATACCGAATCGTACCCGGACGAAGTGACGGTGCCGAATATCTATACCTATAACACGACGAACAATACGTGGTCGACCGGGTCTGCGATTCCGACGGAGTTTCAGCGCGGCTCCGCGGCAGCGGTTGTGTATAACGGTAATATCTATCTGGTCGGGGGCAGCGTCGGCGGTCACGGCGGGTCGGCCGTCCGGAAGAAGGACTTTTCGATGTACAATCCCAACACGAACACCTGGACGGCGCTGACCCAGGCGCCGCGTGCACGCGATCACTTTCACGCCACGGTACACGGGCACAAGCTGTATGTCGCCGGCGGGCGCGACGGCTCCAACCCGGACAACATCGCTCCGGTCGACGTCTACAACTTCAACAGCGGGTTCTGGTCGACGCTCAGCAACAACATTCCCACGCCCAGGGGCGGCACGACGTCGGTTACGCTGGGAGACTATGTGCTCGTCATCGGCGGCGAAACGTCGCAGCAGCTCGCGCATGACGAGGTCGAGGCCCTCAATGTGCTGACGGGCGACTGGTTGGAACTGAATCCGCTGGTCACGGGCCGGCATGGGATGCAGGCGATCGTGTATGGCGACGACCTTTTTGTCGTCGCCGGCTCCGGGGAGAAAGGGGGCGGTCCGGAATTGACCTCGCTCGAAACCTATGAAACGAGCGGCGAGACGACGCTTCCGGTAGAACTGGCGCCCGGCTTCGAGGCCGTGGTGGATGGAGGGTCCATACACCTCCACTGGGAGACGCTGTCGGAAACCAACAACGCCGGCTTCGAGGTTCAGCAAGACGTTGATGGCCGTTTCGAGACCCTGGGCTTTGTGCCGGGATTTGGGACGACCACCATTCACCAGAAATACACGTACACCGTCAACCACGCCACGCCGGGACGGCATCGATTCCGCCTCAGACAGGTCGATTTCGACGGGGCGTTTGTCCTCAGCCCGGTCGCGCACGCCCTGATCGATCTCTTGGGTAGCCACTACCTCGGCGAGGTCTACCCGAACCCGTTTAATCCAGAGGCGCGCTTTGTGCTCACCGTTCCGCGCGAGCAGCAGGTGAAAATCGAGATTTATGATCTGCTCGGGCGCCAGCAAAAGACCCTGTTTGATGGGATGATCCTGGCCCAGGAGCCGACGTCGTTTACGATTCAGAGCGATGGCCTGGCCGGCGGAAGGTACCTCCTACGCGTCGTCGGCGAAAGCTTCACGGACAGCCAGGTCATCACGCTGCTGAAATAGAGGTGAACGTTTTGTACGTTTAACGTCGAACGTCACCATCAGCCGCTGCCCATGCCCACCGTTACCCCTGCCTCATCCGTTTCGACTTCGCCGCGTCAAATTCTCGTCCGCGTGGGCCTGCCGCTCTTGTTCATGGGTATCGCGGTAGCGGTTCTGGTGAGCAGTACCCGGCCGGCCGCGCCGTTTGTGCTTGCCTTTGACGGGCCCGTGGCGCCCCCGGCAGGGGTTACCCAACCTGCCGGCATGGTCTACATCCCCGGGGGGCGGACGCAGATCGGATCACAAAAGGGCCTCCCGATGGAAATGCCGGTTTTCGAAACAGAGATCGGACCCTTCTTTATGGACGAGCACCCGGTCACCGTCGCCCAATTCCGTGCGTTTGTCGATTCGACGGGGTACGTGACGCAGGCGGAGGCCTTTGGCGATGCGGCGGTGCTGAACATGGAAACGTACGAGTGGGTCCTGCTATCCGGCGCCACGTGGGAGTACCCGCAAGGTCCCGGTGGGCCCGTGGCGGCGGATGACCACCCGGTGACGCAGGTCTCCTGGAACGATGCCGCTGCCTACGCGCGCTGGGCCGGGCGCCGGCTGCCGACCGAGTTCGAGTGGGAGCACGCGGCCCGTGGGGCCACTTCGGCGCCGCACGAGTATGCCTGGGGCAATGCCCTCTTCGCCGATGGGAAGCCGCGCGCCAATACCTGGGAGGGCGAGTTTCCGTTTAATAATTCGGGGGAAGATGGATTCCTCTTCACATCGCCCGTCGGCGCTTATGGCAAAACGCCGCTGGGGCTGACCGACATGGGCGGCAACGTGTGGGAGTGGACGGATAGCTGGTACCGCTCCTATGCCGACCGCGATGCGCCGTTCGAGGCCGACGAACACAGCGAACGTGTCCAGCGCGGTGGGTCGTTCCTATGCAACGACGGCTACTGCCACGGCTACCGGGTGTCGGCGCGCAGCCACTCGACCCCGGAGTCATCGCTGTTTCACGTCGGCTTCCGCACCGTGATGGACCTACCCGGCTGAGGCGTCAGGGAGCCGGCGAATTCCAGATCGAGCGGAGTCTCCACACATCCAGCGACTCGATCGTAGCCGTGCCGCCTTCACTTGTGAACCGAACGCCCTGGCTCGAGGCGCGCGGGAACACACGGTCCGACAGCACCGCCAATCCGTCGTCGGCAAACACCTCCACCGAGGACCAGTCGACAAACACATGCAGCCGGACGCGTCCGTCCGGGGCCGCCAGAGGTGCGGCGTGGCGGGCGAGGAAGGCCTCATGGAAATCGCCTACACCGGAGGCCGACCGATCGATGTACACCTCGCCTTCGACGGCGTCGTACCCCACGATGGTGCGTTCGGTCTCGCCGGCCAGCACGGCAAGTTCGACGCGCGGCGCCCCGTTTAGGACAACATCCACCAGTATCTCCAGCTGGTTGTCGCGGATGTTCAGATCAGTCGCGTCGTCGAAGTCGAGGGATGAAACCGATTGATGCGCTTCGCGAAGCGTTTGCAGTTCGCGGACGGGCTGCTGGACGAGGCGGATGCCCTCGGGCGAAGCGCGGAGGCCGAGCGTCCGAGGGAGCGATTGCGAACTGCGCCAGGGCGAAGTCGGGATGTCCTGCGCGTACTGCCAGTTGTTGAGCCAGCCGAGCAGGATGCGCCGGCCATCGGAGGCCGGCATGTCCGACCATGTGACGCCGGCGTAGAAGTCGGCCCCATGGTCCACCCACAGGGTCTGCTCCGGCGGGTTGTCGTTCAGGAACGTACGCCCGTCGAACGAGCCGACGAAATACTGTCCGCCGGACCCGCCCGCGGCGGCTTTGGACCCGATATTGACGATGAGCACCCAGCGCGATTCGCCGCTGCCTTCGACGGGCAGCAAGAAGATATCCGGGCATTCCCAGATGCCTTCGGTCTCGCCGGCCGGTCCAAATTCGCTCAGAAACGTCCAACTCTTGAGATCTGGCGAGCCGTAGAAGTGCACTTTGCGCTCGGTTGAGAGCGATACGACCATGATCCACTGGCCAGATTCCTCGTGCCAGATCACCTTCGGATCCCGGAAATCCTTCATACCGAGGTCAAGCACCGGGTTGCCGGCGTATTTCGTCCACGTCCGGCCTCGGTCCACGCTGTAGGCGAGGTTCTGGTTTTGTAGCGTGTCCGTGTGGCCCGTGTAGATGGCTACCAGCGGCGTTTCGCCAGGGCCGGCGAATCCCGCCGTATTTGCGGCATCGACGACGGCGCTGCCGGAGAAAATCATGACCCCATCATCTTCCTCCAGCGCGACGGGCAGGTGCTCCCAGTGCACGAGGTCCGGGCTTATGGCGTGCCCCCAGCTCATGTGTCCCCAGCGGTCGCCAAAAGGATTGTACTGATAAAAGAGGTGATATTCGCCGTCGTGGTACACCAGCCCGTTCGGGTCGTTCATCCAGTTGCGTTCGGGCGAAAAGTGGTACTGGAGGCGATACGGCTCGCTGTAGGTCGTGGGCCGGGTGGTGCAACCGCTCGAAAGGAAACAGGTTAAGAGCACTATGGCAAGGCGGGAGATCATACGATACTGGGACGGAGAGGATCAGAGGGATGGTCGAACGCACGATAATCCTGGCACTCAAAATACAACGCAGGATGCGATATGCGTAATAGATTGATGGTGATTCTGCTGATGCTGGGAATCGGTCACGCGACGGCCGCGCAGCCTTACCGCGTAGCGGCCGTGATCGATGGCGATCGGCTGGTGCTAGACGATGGTCGGCGGATCCGGCTCGCCGGCGTAGATGCGCCTGAACGCCATGTCTCCGCCAAGCTCTCACAAGATGCCATCGCCTCCGGTCACGACGCCCCCCAGGAAGCACGGCTCGGGGAGATCTCGGCGGCCTACCTGGCTGCACTTGTGCGGGGAAATCTGTTGACAGTCGAGGTGATCGGCGATCCCGTCGTCGAGGTTGAAGGTGCGGAGCCGGCCTATCAGCCGGCGGTGGTGTACCTCGCCGATGAACGGGGCAACAGCCAGTACGAACTCAACGCTCGCCTCCTCGCCGACGGCTACGCACGCATCGCGATCGACGATGCCGTGGATGGGCTTAAGGAGTACATAGGCCTCTATCGCGAGGCACGCGCCAGAGGTCTGGGGCTGTGGGCGCCTGAGTCCATCGTTACGCCGCGCCCTGAGCTCGTCGGACCCGACACCCTCCCGTCCAATGAATCCGATCCCGGCGAATCCGTCTGCACCACGCATACCGCCTGCCGCTGGGTTACCGCCGATACCACCGGCGCCGGCCCGGGCGTATGGCAATCCACTCCGGGCATGCAATGCCCCTGTGCGCGGCCGAAGTTTTAAATTGAGGACGGATATAACGTTAAAAAGCGCAAAACGAGTCATCGTTTAGCGCTTTAACGTCGCAGGGGGAAGTGCCGGACGGAGGCCATACCCACCATGTAGGCCTCCGTCCTCCTTGGAAGTGCAATTAAGCAATTTGCAAAACGCGTGCCCGTACATCGTGGGCGTTAAAATAATTTTACGGTTGATGCTTCGGCCCGGCATGCGTACCGCCAATAGGGTTTTTTGGTGGAAATCGGGCGGATTCTGAGCGGGAACGGGGAGGAAATGGGGAGTGACGAGTGAACGGCACATCACGCGATTCGGGGAATCAATCGGAGCGACGCCAGAAAACGTCTACCCGGGAGGAGGCACAAGCGTAAGTGAGACAGAGCCTGGCACTCGAAATGATATTGTGCGTTGAGACGCGCAACCACTTCGGCGTTGGAGAAGCGCCTTGCGTGGTTAATCCTGGCCGGCCCGGTCGGCCTCGGCGGGTGCGGACTCGTCCTCGCCCATCGACACTTCAAGCGCCTTAAGGTAGGCGGCGAGCAGGGCGTAAGCCGGGAATCGGGCGGTTTCGCTGATATACCGTTCGGCGATTTTTACGCCGGCGCGATACACGCCCTTTGAGGAGTAGAGAACGGACCACAACCAGTTGCGGGACTCGATCGTTTTCTGGATGACCGCCTGGAGCAACGCATGGTCCTCCTGCGTGGCGTTTCGATACTCGATATGGGCCCGGCCGGAGTCAAATACGATCGTGTACCACGGCTCCTCGAAATCGTGCTCTTCGGTGTACTGGCAGCGGTTCGGCTCCAGCTGCGCCCAGCGGTCGAGGAGGTGTTCCAGCTTCATGACGGTTAGAATACCGGCAGGTCATTCTGAGGCCGGGCATCCCGCCTCGTCATCGCGAGCCGGTACGCTCCAGCCGGGGAGGAGGGGGGACGGAGATGGAATCCGATCTACAGCATACTTCCTTCGTCACGGCCGGCCCCTGGAGCAGGAAAAAAAGAAAAAACCGGCGCCGATAATCATACGATCGGATCCGGAAGGGCGAGGAGCGGGCAGCGGGCGCCGTGTGGGTACTACCCAGGCAAAAGCCCGCGATCTTACGGGACCGCGGGCCATGTGCTCGGACACTCAATCAAACTCGAGGATGCACTAAAGTAGGTAGGCGTCCGGCGGAATGTGTGGTCGAAGTGTGCCGGTTTCGTAGTGAAAGCTTAACGAATCAGCGCGTTACCGATTGCTGGACTTCCTGCTGAGCCGCGAGTACGATAAAGACGGCGATCAGGGGCAACATGAATTGCCCGGTGAACAGGCCAAAGACGAACATACCCAGGGCTACCACATGCCCTACGAAGGCCGCCATCTGGGTGGCTCGGCCATATTCGAAGGACGTGGCCAGGCCGGCGCGTAACACACGCCCGCCGTCCATCGGAAACGCGGGTAGCATGTTGAAGGCGGCCATCGAGAAATTAAACCACATCAGCGCGCCAAGCACCTGCGTGGGGGCGGCCAGCACGCTTGGGAGCGAAGGCGCTCCTCCGAAAAGGCTCAGTAGCACGTAGAGGGCGCCTCCGATGCCGAGGTTGACCGCCGGGCCGGCAATGGCGATCATGAACTCCTGAAACGGCTCTCGAGGCAATCGACTCAGGCGCGCGACGCCGCCTATGGGGTACAGGGTGATATCAAGCGTCGGGATGTTGTAGTGACGGGCCATCAGCGCGTGTCCATATTCGTGCAGCACTACACAGACGAAAGCGGCGCCCATCATCGCCACACCGGCCAGCGCCGCGAGGACGCTTGCCCCTTGATACAGATAAAAGACAAAAATGCCTCCCAGCAGGAAGAAAAACGACCAGTGTAGATTGACATCAATCCGGGAAAACGTCCCGATGCGAAATGGCTTCATAACGGTGCCGGTTGGTTGAAGATTGCGGCGGGTGATTGTGCCGGTCCGATGGGTGTAGTGCGAAGCCGGGCGGGTAAAGTTTCATTTTCGTATGTTCTCTCTCCTTGATTCTAGCTGCCATGGTGCGATGACGGTTGAACGATTCGAATCCTCGCTGACGGAAGCCGAGCCTCCCGCCGGCCTTACGCCGCCGTTGCTCGGTCTGTGGCTCGCCCTCGCCGGCCGGTGGGACGATGCCCATACCGCTGTCCAGGATGAAACGACGTCCGCCGCTGCCTGGGTCCACGCCTATCTCCATCGCGAAGAGGGGGATAACTCGAATGCCGCCTACTGGTACCGTCGCGCGGGTCGGCCCATCGCACGGGGCAATCGAGAAGCCGAATGGCGTGAGATTGTGCGCTCCCTCCTCGAAATGCAATAAGATGAAACGCGATCGGTCCGCCGTACTCGCTCTTTTTGTCCTGGTCACCCTCACAGGCGCCGCGCAGGCCCAGCCTCTTTCGCTCGTGGAGCAGGCGCTGCGCGAGGCCGTCGACCGCCGGGCGGACGAGGCCATTCCGTTCCTCGAACGCACCGTGGCCATCAACAGCGGTACGTTTAATCTGGAGGGCGTGCGCGCCGTGGGGGCCGTCTACGACGAGGCGTTTCAGGAGCTGGGGATGACGACCGAATGGATCGAATATCCAGACTCGATCGGTCGAGCCGGCCATTTCGTCGCGCGGAGCCCTGGCCGGGAGGGGCCTCGGGTGCTGTTGCTGGGCCACCTGGACACCGTGTTCGAGCCGGCGAGCCCTTTTCAGAACATCGTCCGCGAAGGGGGAAATCTGGTCGGGCCCGGCGTGGTGGATATGAAAGGCGGCAATGCCGTCATCCTGTTCGCCTTACGTGCGATGCACGACGCCGGCGTCCTGAACGACGCCGCGATCACCGTCATGCTCACCGGGGATGAAGAGGATCCCGGCCATGTGGAGGTCGTCCGTCGCGAACTGGTGGCCGAAGCTCGATTAGCCAGCGCCGCGCTCGAGTTTGAAGGCTCCGCGGGTACGCACCACGCGACTGTTGCGCGGCGCGGCGTCAGCCGCTGGCAACTCGTCGTGGAGGCGCGCACCGGCCACTCGTCTCAGATCTTCTCGGATGCGCTCGGCTATGGCGCCGTTTACGAGGTGGCGCGCATCCTGGATGCCTTCCGGCGGGCGCTCGACAGCGAGACGTTTCTGACGCTCAACCCGGGCCTTGCGGTGGCCGGCGCCGATGCGTCGCTCGACGAAACGGCCTCGATTGGCGAGGCGTCGGGGAAATCCAATATCCTTGCCTCGCGCGCCCTCGTCGAGGGCGACCTTCGATTCATGACCGAGGAGCAGAAGGAGATGGCCCGATCGACCATGCGCAACATCGTCCGCCAGAACCTGCCCGGCACGCGCGCGACGATTTCGTTTCGCGACCGCTACCCCGCCATGCCGCCGACCGCCGGCAATCAACGTTTGTTCGACCTCTTCGATACGGCCAGCCGTGACCTCGATCTCGGCGACATCCAGCCCATCGACCCCGGCGCCCGCGGCGCGGCCGACATTTCTTTCGCCGCTCCCTATGTCGACGCCCTCGCCGGCCTGGGTCCCAACGGCGGCGGCGCACACGCTGAGGGCGAACACATGGTGATCACCTCCCTGCGAATCGCTACCCAGCGCGCCACGCTGCTGATCTACCGGCTCACGCGGCCTTGATCGTGAAACCTACAAAACATATGTTCGTTATGTGTGTAACACGCATACACCAATTATCCTGCACCAGTTATTCTTCACGATGAACCATGGCGTACGACCAGGGACTGGCGGAGCGCATGCGCGACTGCCTGTCGTCAACAGCGGCTATCACCGAAAAAAAGATGTTCGGAGGCCTCGCCTTCATCCACCGAGGCTACATGTTCTGTGGGATCGTGGGGAGCGAATTGATGGCGCGTGTGGGGCCGGAGGCGCACGCCGCCTGTCTGGCGTTGCCGCACGTACGCCCGATGGACTTTACCGGCAAGCCGATGAGGGGGTACGTCTTTGTGGGCGTGGAGGGGATCGAAACGGATGAGACACTCCGGCTATGGATGGAGCGGACGATGAGGTTTGTGGAGACGTTGCCCGATAAAACGGGCGGATGAACTCAGCGCCGCAGCGCTTTGACCACGAGAATCGCCTGATCTTTCGACACCTCGGCGATTCCGGCGTCGCGCTCATGGGCTTTCGCGTCCTTGATTATGTCCTCCAGCTCCTGGACCTTCTCCGAATACGTGTAGCTTTTCCGGCGCTGCAGGCTTACCTCGAACCCTTTGTAGTGGGCCTGCTCCTTCGGCTCCTCCATCAGGGCGTAAATCAGCGGCGCCTTCAGGGCTTCGAGTTCCTCTTCGAGCGCGGCGAGCTCAGCCTTGATTTCCAAGTAACGATCGAGGATGGAGGCATCGTCCAGGGCACGCAGCATCGGCTCAACGGGTGTTGTGAAAGAAAAGGCGCGGGCGTTAGAGCCGGCGTTTTCGGAGCAGTTCGATCAGGACATCGACCTTGGAAGATAGGACCTTGATATCGCTTTTGCGATGTAGCTCGGTCATGGTGTCGAACAGGATCGGCTTCTGGAATTTTTGGGAGATGAGGAAGATCCAGCCACTAAATACCAGGATCAACGCACCGAGCGCCCATTCGTACCAGGGCACGGAGACCCGTGGGAAGAACAGGTAGACGACCGGATGGAGCGCCATGACGGTTCGAATCAGCAGCGACGTCAGCCGGCGATCCCACCGCTGGCCGGGGTACCGGCTGAGCGACCACGGGAATCGCCCCACCTTGACGGCGCTTTCCCGGTCGCGCAGGTAACGCGTGCCTTCAATCGCGTCTTCCATGAAGGACTTGACATACGACAACACACCGGCCGTGAACATGAGCGCGAACAGCGTATACCGCTCGATGGGTGTGCGGATGCTGCCGAAGGTGTAAATGGACAACTCCGGTGGATTCGTGATCAGCAGCATGAGTGAGATAAACGCCAGCGCAAACGAAAATCCGTGGTATCTACGCGCGCGAGTGAGGCTTTGGAGCACCGCCTCGGGGTGGGGGCCGAGCATCGAATCGCCGCGGGGGGTGGATGACATGAGCGCCGCGGAGTCCGTGCTGAACGAGTAGATGCCGTTGATGCCGGCGAGCACGTCTTTCGCCCCACGCAACCGAGTGGTTTCGTCGATAAAGGCGCCGCTGAAGTCGACTTCGCTGAGATTCGCGTCCTGCAGATTTGCGCTACGCAGGTTAGAACCGATGAGCCGGGCTCGGAATAAAATGGCCTTGCTGAGATCCGCCTCCTCCAGGTTGGCGCGTGTCAGGTTGGCGCGGCTCAGGTTGGCGTTGTGCAGCCGGGCGCGGCACAAGTTGGCGCGGAAGAGGTTGGCGCGCACGAAGTTGGCCCGGGTGAGGTCCGCGCTGAAGAGCTGTGCGCCGGAAAGGTCGCACTCGAATAGATTCGCCTTGATGAGATCTGTCCAGCGCAGATCCGCACCCTGGAGATTGGCCTCCAGGAGATTGACTTCGCGGAGGTTCGCCCCGCTGAGGTCGACTCCCTTCAAATTCAAACCGTGGAGGTCGGGCAGAACAGCTCGGTGTTCGTCGCGCCACTGGTTCCAAATCTCCACGCCCTGCCTTAAAATCTCAACGTGCTCGATATTGGCCATGATGCGAGCTTCAAGTACGACATTCAATCCGCATGACGCTTGCAGGTGCGGAGATTGGGGGTTGGGTAACGGACAGGGTCAAAGGAGGAGCCGGACGAGCCGGCGCTTCCGCCGAGTTGAAGGGTGGATTCAGATTACACTCGTCCCGAATGGCTGCGCTGCGAAGAGTCAAGGCGCATCTTTTCACCGCTAGACTCCTATCTGCACGCCACGGTCGCGCATTGTATCTTGGCCGCACATTCATCCAGCCCTATCTAGTATGCTCCGTCATCGCAGAAGGCGTAAGAAACCAGGCCTGGCGCCGGGTACCATGGAGTACACTGGGGCGCCTCGCACAGCGCCGGCTGAAATCTCGATTGTTGATTATGACGCCGACACGGTGCGCGAAAGCTTGAATGCAACCACGGCCGATTGCCAGATACTCGTGAATCCGGCGACGGTGACCTGGGTGAATGTCAACGGGGTGCACGATGCGAAGGTCATTGAAGCGATCGGAACGATTGCCGGACTGCACCCGCTCGTGATGGAAGACATCGTCAACCCGAACCAGCGCCCCAAATTCGAAGCCTACGATACGTACGCCTTCATTGAACTGTACATGGTACACCAGCGGCAGAACGGCTCGTTTGAGATCGAACAGGTGAGCATGGTGGTGGGGCCCCGCTACGTGTTGTCGTTTCAGGAGTTTGCCAACGACGTGTTTGCCCCCGTCATTGAACGGATCCGAACCGGCAAGGGAAACATCCGTAAACAGGGGTCGGACTACCTCGCCTACGTCCTCATCGACACCGTCGTCGACCATTATTTCCACATCGTCGAGCGGGTTACCGACCGGATGGACGAGATCGAGTCCGCCCTCCTCGCCGATACACACGACGGTGGCCTCGTGACGATCAACAACGTCAAACGGGACGTCCTTCACCTCCGCCGCGCCATCTGGCCGCTCCGCGAGGTGCTGGCCGTGATGGAACGCGATGAGGACAAATTGTTCGATAAAAAGACCCGCATCTACCTGCGCGATGTGCACGACCACATCATTCAGGTCATCGAAATCCTTGAGACGCAACGCGACTTCCTCGCCAGCCTCACCGACCTCTATCTCTCCCGCCAGAATCAGCGGATGAACGAGATCATGAAATTCCTCACAATCGTCGGCACCATCTTCATCCCCCTCACTTTTATCGTAGGGCTTTACGGGATGAATTTTGATTTTATGCCCGAGCTTCGGTGGAAATTCGGGTATCCGCTGGTGCTTGCAGGCATGCTCGGCCTTTCAGTCGCACTTGTTGTCTATTTCAAAAACAAAAAATGGTTATAACTCGTTGCGATCCGTGTTTCTCTGGGGCGCCCGGTGAGCTAATAAAAGGACGATGAGCCTTACGCCGTCTCCAGCGTTTCGGCTTGGCCATGCACATGCGTGGCCAAGGCCGGCCCATTCGGACGGTCGACCGCGGCCTGGATATTCGGGTAGGCGGTGCTGTACAGATGCTGGGCTTCACGCTGGATGGCCATGCGATTGCCATCACCGATGGTAGCTGTCGCCAGAGCGACACACGCCTTCCACAACGCGGCACGCAGCCCCCATTTTGCGATGGAAACGCTGCGCGTGGTCAGTTTGCCGTGTCGCCGAACAGAGACATTCAGGTAGGGAAATGTGCCCGTAGCGCCCTCCTCGTAGCCCACCATCAATCCGGGGACACCCGTTTTGATGCCTTTTCGAGATTCTTCAATGCTCCGGCCGGCGAGCTTGGGGGAGGTCTTGAGTTGTTCGTCACGCCAGTTCATGGCCGCCTGAAGCGCTTCTTCTTGCCCACCGTTCTGGCGGTCGGCAAAAAACTTGGAGCAGGGGTTCGATTTTCGCGTGATACGGACTTGCCATCCGTGGGTCGCCCGCGTATCGATGCGGGAGATGTTATGCCTGTGGTTATTCATCGCAAAGGACAGATTTCGATCCAGGTAGGTGCCTCGGCAAAGATGCTGTAGGGGTACAGCTATCCCCTGCGTTTCTCTTCGAGGGTGGATCGAGAAAACCGTCGCAGTACGCTTGCCTTCCGGATAGCGGCAGCCAGCGTTCGAGCTACACAATGATGTGGGTCACACTCCTATAATAAAACAATCAAATGGAGTTATTCTATACCGAAAATGAAAAGATTATGAGAAGCGGGCCGGTTGGCAGGCCTGTCCTGAGGGACGGCGGCGCAGCCGACGGACCCGAAGGATGGCAGGTTGTTAGGTAGATTATCCGTCTAGGATAATGACCTGTAATCTGCGAATCTGTACCCGTTAATACATCTCGTAGCAGGCGAGACGGCCATCGAGGGCGCCGTTGACGAGGGGCTTTTTCCAGGTGGGGCGGAGGCCGACGGACTTGAGGAGGTCGCGGTCGCCGGCGTAGACGAAGGCTTTCGAACCGGTGCATTGCTGCTTGAGGAAGTCGCCAAGCTCCGCGTAAAACGGGTGCAGGTTCTCGTCGCGGCCCATCCGGAGGCCGTAGGGCGGATTGGTGACGATGGTTCGGTTGGCCAGGCCGCCGAGTTTCTGGTAGGGGGCGACGGTGAGGCGGATGGGTTCGCTGCCCGGCAGGGCGGCGAGGTTGGCGCGGGCCATCGCGATGGCCTCGAACGAGCTATCGCTGCCGGCGATCAGGCCTTCGGGCAAGGGGCGGATGAGGCCGTCCATCTCTGTTTTAACCTCATTCCAGCGGCGCTTTTCGAAATCGGGCATCCCCTCGAATCCGAATCGGGAGCGGAGAAAGCCGGCGGGGATGCGGCAATAATGCATGTGGGCCTCGGCGAGGAGCGTGCCCGAGCCGCACATCGGGTCGTAGAGCGGCATTTCTCCCTGCCAGCCACTGTGCCGGATGATGGCTGCGGCCACGGTTTCCTGCATGGGCGCCATGCCGCCTTCGAGGCGGTAGCCCCGCCGGTGGAGCGACCCGCCGGAGACGTCGATGCTGATCGTCGCGTGGTTGTTTTCGATGTAGAGGTTGATCCAGAGGTCGGGTTCGCGGGTGTCGACATCCGGCCGGCCCCCGGTCCGCTCGCGAAACTGATCGACGATCGCGTCCTTGATGCGCAACGCGGCGTATTTCGAGTGGCGGATCTTGCTGTTGGAGACATTGGCGGAAACGGCAAACGTCTGGTCGGCTTGCATGAAATCCGTCCACTCGATCCCCATGGCCGTCCGGTAGAGGTAGTCCGGATTGTGGCAGTGGAACGCCGCGATGGGGGCGAGGACGCGCGTGATGAGACGGGAGCCGTAGACGATGCGGTAGAGCGAGGGCGGATTGGCGTCGAAAAAGATCCCACGGTACGAGGTGGAGACTCCGCGCGCGCCGAGTTCGGTGAGTTCTAGGGCGCCAAGTTCTTCGGTGCTGTGCGCGATCTGGGCGAAGAAGCGGCGGTTTTCCTGGTAGAGGTACATAGTGGGGTCAGGGTTGGAAGAGGCCTTTATAGCCTCAGCCGGCGGGGATGTTCGGTGGAGTGTTTCAGGTTCGACGTTTAGAAACTGTTGAGATTTGAACAACCAAAGGCATAGTCATCCCCCGGCTTTGACCGGGGGATGACTTACTCACTATGCAAAACGCAAATCTCGACGATTTCTTAATGGTTAAGGAATTGGGTAAGCCGTGCGCGGTGCAACGAAGCCTCGATCCTGGCCATAGCCTATTATTGATTTTGATTGTATTTTAGCGCCGGCCTGCGCTCTCGCTCAATCAATGTCTCTGTCTATGAGGATCCGGACGTGTTCGATTTGCCTGCCTGGCATGGTCTTGACCCTGGCGATCTTCGTGGCCAGCGCGCACGCGCAGCCGGTTCAGTTTCAGCGCTACTCCACCGCCGAGGGCCTGTCCAGCCACGCTGTTACGGCCGTCTTGCAGGATTCCAGAGGGTTCGTGTGGGTTGGGACATACGACGGGCTCAACCGCTACGACGGGCGCCGATTCGTGCGTTATCCTGTCGGCGGCGCCTATCTGACGGATGACGCGGTGTTGCCGGGGGCCCTTCTTGAGCACGCCGGCGGTCTCTGGATCGGCACGGTGAACGGCCTCAATCGGCTCGATCTGGCGACGAACCGGGTCGATCGATTCCTGGAGGCGTCGCCAGCCGATGCCGCGCCGGTGGCGGGCGCGATCACCAGCATGGCCGCCACCGATACGGCATCGCTCTGGGTGGGTACGCGCAGTGGGCTCTGGCGATTGGATATCGCGACCCGCACGATGGAAGCCTATGCCGTCGATGCGGACACCATTCCGGGCGCGCGGCTTGTCATGGCGCTTCACGTGGACGCGACCGGTGGGCTCTGGACCGGCACGAGCTCTGGCCTGTACCGCTTCGATGCCGGCCGCAACGCCTTTTCGCGGGTCGAAACGCCCGAGCCCCTGCCCGTTGTGCCGGTCACCGCGCTGCAAACGATGTCGGACGGTGCCTTGTGGATGGGGATCCTCGGCGGCGGCGTCATACGGCTTGAACCAGGCTCCCGGGCCTGGGCCACGGTCCGGCGTCCCCGCGAGGTGGTCAATGCCGAACATCACCGGGTGTACGCGATGGCGGAGGACCACGCCGGCACGATCTGGATCACGTCGTTTGGGGACGGTGTCTGTGCCTATGGAGGAGCGCCGGACGCCTGGTCTTGCGCCACGCACGCGCTGGATGATCCTCGATCGCTTTCGGATAATCAGACGACTTCTCTCCACGTAGATCGTTCAGGAAATCTCTTTGTGGGCACCTGGAACGGCCTCAGCAAGCTCAGGTCGCCCAAAGCGTTTACGGTCTACCCGGCCGATCACGACGCGCCGGGTCTCCATCTGTCGCATCCCCGGGTGAACGCCATCCACGAGGCCCGCGACGGCGCGCTGTGGGTGGGGCTGTACGGGGAGGTTGGATCGGCTGGATCGAGCGGCCGGCACACGCTCGCACTTCGAAGGACGCCCGGATCGCGACAGCCTCAGCAGCAATGAGGTGTGGGACATCACAGAGGATAACGCCGGCGACATCTGGGTTGCGACAGGTGGGGGTGGCGTCAACCGGTTTAATCCGGCTCGACGGGCCTTCACGCGATACCTACCGATTCCGGGTGATTCCACCAGTCTACCCGACGCGCTGACCTACTCCGTGTTTGAGGATAGTAGGCAACGGCTCTGGATTGGCACCGTGACCCGGAGTCTGGCGCGGTACGACCGGGCGACGGACTCGTTTGTGTGGTATCCTCCCGGCGCCGGCCCTTCCCATTACTCCGTCTGGCCGATCCTGGAGGACCGGCGCGGGACCCTCTGGCTCGGCACCGTTGGGAGCGGGGTCAACCGGCTGGATGCCGAAAGCGGGCGGTTCGAACGATTCCCGAACGTGCCCGATCTGCTCGTTCAGGCATCGCGGTTGAAAGTCGTGTCGATGACCGAGGCCGGCGACGGCGCCATCTGGGCGGCTACCATGGGCAATGGAGTGGTCCGGCTCGACCCCGAAGCCAACACGCTCCGGGCCTATGTCACGGCCGACAGTCTGGCGCACACCTCCGTCGCCTGCGTGTTGCCGGGGGATGGGAACGACCTGTGGGTGGCCACGGCGGCCGGGTTGTCGTATTTCGATGGGGAGAGGCAGGCGTTTACCAAGACCTATACCCCGAGCGATGGTCTGCCGGATGCGGCGTTTCTGGATGGGGCTTGCCACCGGAGCCGGCGGGGGGAGTTGTTTTTTGGGACGAACGATGGCCTTGTCGCGTTTTTCCCCCGGGACATTCGCGACAACGAGACCCCGCCCCTGGCGGCGATCACCGGGTTCGATCTGTTCGGAAAACCGTACGTGTCGGGGTTGCCGGGGGACCCCGTGAGCGGCGCGCGACTGAAGCACAACGAGAACGAGGTCACCCTTCATTTCGCGGCGCTGGAATTCACTTCGCCGGCCGAAAATCGGTTCGCCTACCGGCTGGACGACGTCGATGCCGGATGGGTGTTTACCTCCGATCCGTTTGCGCGCTACCCCAACCTGGCGCCCGGGGACTACACCTTTCGGGTGAAGGCGGCCAACAGCGACGGCGCCTGGAGCGCGGAGCATGCCACGTTGGCGTGGACGATCCGGCCGTATTTTTTCTGGCAGTGGTGGGTGCAGGCGATTTTCTGGTCCGTGCTGCTGTTTGGGGCCTGGAAAGGGGTTCGGTATCGGCTCAAGAGTGAACTCAAGACCTCGCAGCTGGAGGTTCGCACGGTGCAACTGGAGCGGCAGGTGGAGGGGGAGCGCGAAAAAAGCCGGCAGGATATGGTGAGAAAGCTGCACGACGACATTGGCAGCGAGTTATCCGCGATTGTGCTCCGGGTCGATTTCCTGGCCTCGCGCGATCGGATACCGGGTGAGGACCGGCGCGAGCTGCGGGCGATATGGGAGAGCAGCCGGCGGGTTGGTGAGTTCTTCAGGGATGCGACGTGGGGTATCGAAAGCGGGCACGATCGGTTGACCGATCTCATCGATCGGCTGGAAGAATATGCGTACCACCTGTTCCGCGATGGGCGTTCCATTTTTAATCGCCCGGACATCCTCCCGGACGTGATGCTGGACTCGCGGATCCGTCAGGAGCTCTACCAGATCGGCAAAGAAGCCATCCTGAACGCGCGGCGCCACGCCGGGGCGGAGCACGTCGCCATCGAAGTGACGTGTTCGGCCGACTTCCTGATGCTGACGGTGGCCGACGACGGCGTCGGGTTCGATGCCGCGGCGGAGCCGGCCGGGCACGGGCTCCGGCACATGCGTGAACGGGCGGAGGCGATCGGGGCAGATCTGACCATCGAAAGCGCCCCCGAACAGGGGTGCCGTGTGACGCTCCGCGCCAGAATAGCGTGATCACGTGATGCCCTAGGACCGCTCAAAGCAGTATGATTAGAGGTACCTCGACAGAAACCAGATTGACACCAATGGCACGTTCGTCCATCCGGGTATGGGTAGTGGAAGATAACGACGCGCAGCGCATGGCCCTGTGCGCGCCGCTCTCCGAAGTGACGGACATGCACTGTGCCGCTTCGTTTCCGCATGGCGAGGCCTTGCTGGCGCATGTGGAGGCCATGGCCCCGGAGGATGGCCCGGATGTCGTGCTGATGGATGTCGAGCTGGATAGTATGGCGCCGGGGAAACACAGGAATGGGGTCGAGTGCACGGCGCTGCTGAGGGCCCTGTTGCCGGATTGTGCGGTGGTGATGCTTACCGTTAGGGAAGATCCCCAGACCATTTTTAAGGCGTTTCGCGCCGGCGCATGTGGGTACATTACCAAGCAGCCTAGCATCGAGGAGGTGGTGAACGGCATTCGCGAGGCGCATCGCGGGGGGATGTACATGTCGCCGCCCGTGGCGCGTCTGGTGATGGCGCATTTTACGGGTGAGACGGGCCCGGACGCCCACATCCTGAGCGATCGCGAGCGCGAGATCCTGCGGCTCATGGAGCGGGGATTGCGCCAGAAACAGATCGCCGAGACGCTGTTTCTGAGTCCGCACACGATCGATTCCCACCTGCGTCATATTTACCAGAAACTGCACGTCAACTCCGCCGCCGAGGCGCTGGCGCGGGCGATACGGAAGGGGGAGATCTAGAGGGGGTGTATCGTCCAGGGTAGTAGACGGATCCGAATCGTTGGGTATATTGTACATCGGATCAGCATCAAGTACCAGATGGAACTTGAACGCGTCGATTCATGATACAAGCCGTTAGATAGCGTATCCGCATCCAGGCTGGAGGCGTCATCTCGGTGCAGGACGCCTCGCTGCCCGAAGGGGTCCAGGCAGAAGTTATTGTACTCCTTCCCTATGCCATTGGTGATGAAATGCCTCCTCTGACACTGGCCAACATGTTGGAAGCGGCAAAGGATTGTTCGCCACACCGGAGGACGACGCGTACATGATGCCCGTCGCGTGAGCGGGTTGGGCAAGCAAAGCCCTTTGCCGCCCCCGCCCCCGAAGCCTCAAGCCGAAGCGGATAACGCCCTGCGGTTCACCTGCGCGCCGCGAAGCGGCGTGACAGGTGCAACCGCTCGTTATGCCTCACCGCCCGAGCGGGAAACGACATCTAGGAAGCCTGGAGTGGTTGACATCCGCGGCAGACCTCTGCGACGCGCCGGCGAATCAGCGCAGGAACTCCTCAACGTGCCGAAGAAAGGCGTCGGCCTGCTCAAGGTGCGGGAAATGGCCGGAACCTTCCACGAGGACCAACCTAGCTTCGGGAAACGCCGCCTCCCATTCCGCGGCGGAGACAGCCGGGATCGGATCCTTGTCGCCGTGGATGATCAGGACCGGCACCCGAGCGTCTCCGAAGTCGGCTCGCCAATCCCAGTCCCCCATCGGTCCCAACACGGACGCGTAAACGAGCCCGCCGTTGCGTATCGCCTCGGGCGGGGCGTCGCAGACATCGCCGCGCATCCGCGCGTGCAGGGCCGTGTCGTGGGGATCGGCGAAGTAGCCGCGGGCAAAAACCGACCAGTAGGCCCGACACGCGGCCACCGGATCGCTGGCGTCGCGGCGGGCCTCCGCGAGCGTTGCGACCCGGGCCGCAGTGGTGCTGTCCATCCATGCATGCAGATTCTGACCGAACTGTTGCATGTAGGGTGTGGCCCGCGGCGGAATGGCGTCCACGAGGATCAGCCGCGCCGCGCGGTCCGGGTGCGATCGAGCGTAATGCGCGGCGAGGCCCGCACCCCAGGAGTGTCCGAGGAGGGTCACGCGCGTCAGCCCAAAATGTCCCCGAACGGCCTCAAGATCCCTGATATGATCGGCGAGCCGCAACCGCATGGAGTCCGTCAGAACCGTCGACCGACCCGCGCCTCGCTGATCGTAAAAGATCAACGCGTGGTTCCGCGAGAGGAGATCGAGGTCCGGAGCCAAATAGGCTGAGCTGAGGCCAGGCCCACCGTGAAGCACGATGAGGGTGTCCGGTCCGCTACCCAACAACTGGTAGTGCAGCCGTACCCCGTCGTCGGTCAGCACATGTCCCTCGTGCACCTGTTCGAGCGGCACCGGCAGGCCCTGACATCCGGCGCTTGCCGCGATCAATAGCACGGTCCCCACTACATAAATCATTCGTTCCATGGCTCCAACTCCCTGTTGTAGGCATAACTAATAATATCCAGTCCTTGTCAAGATATCACACCCGGGCTGCCGGATGCAACGACGGGCAGAATAAAGTGCTTACGGCGAAGGTACGTTTCCTATTGAGCCGTTGTCTGGATAAGAGGATTATGACCTCCCTCCTGCCGACATCCAGGGAAATCCCACCTCTTCGACTGCCATGGAACACCGCCGTCCACCCGAGCCAAAGGTGCTTTCCCGGCTCCACGAAGCCTGCCGGCTTCGCCACCTGAGTCCGCGAACCGAAAAAGCGTACGCCAGCTGGATTCGACGCTGCGCCCACTACGACAACCTGCGCCACCCGGCCATAATGGGTGCGCGCGAAATCAAGCAATCCTCTCCCACCTCACCGCTCACTGCCATGTCTCGGCATCCACACAGAACCAGGCACTCAACGCACGGCTCTTTCTCTACCGCCATGTGCTCGGCCGCATCGTCGACTTCTGGACCTCAAGGTCGCTCGGTGTCGATTCGGCGATCTTACAAAGTCGCATGACCGCCTCGAACAGGATGCCCTGCAGCTCCTCCAGCGATCCCGTTTTCCGTTTCCTGGGCCCGGCCATGATGTGAAGTTGAGTTAGTACGGCTTAAGATCTTGTAATATAAAGATTAAATCCCGTATACCCCCCAGGGGGGCATTTCCCCGTGGTCAACATATGCTCAATATCAGGGAACGAGGATGCGGAGAAGTGCGCAATCTTGCCGGGAGGGGCCGAAACGAGAAACGCCCCAACTCTGCCGTTTCGGGCAAAATTGAGGCGTTTTCTTAGGGTGGTCAGGGAGGGAGTGTTGTTGTAGCCTTTTTAGGACACTTTTGAGGGGGTGAAATGCCCAAATTTGCGCTAAAAAGGCACATTGTGTATCTTGAGGCCGTCCAGATCCTTCGGAAAACAGGGAAAAACCTTTAGTTATACTTTTAGTTGTTTTCCGGTATGTAACGCATGAATGCATCCTATGGCGACGATCTCAATTGTCCGCTACCCGGGCATGAAAAATCACGAGGGAACGGTCCCGCTCTATCTCCGCGCGTCAGCGGGTAACAAGGTTCGATACGCCTCGCTCAACGTGCGCATACCGGAAGCCGACTGGAACAGTCGGACCGAGCAGGTTCGAAAAACCAACCCCCACCACGCAAACCTGAACCGGTACTTGCTGGATGTGAAGTCGGAGGCGCAGGCCGTCCTGGCCGAGTTATTGGCCAAGGGACAACAGGTGACGGCCGCGCGGCTCCGCGACGGACTCCGCTCGAAGATCGACCCGGAAGAGGAGCAGAACGCCGGCGATTTCCTGGCGTACGCCATGGAGCTTTGTAATGAATACGAACGGCGGGGGCAGATTTCAACGTTCGAGAGCTACCGTACCTCCGTCCTTCAGCTGCGTGACTTCATGAAGGCCAGGTATGGCCGAGCGGAACTACCGTTCGAGGAAATCACTGTGACGCTGCTGCGAGGCTTCGAGACGTATCTACACGAAACGGTGAAGAGCGCGATCAACACCGTTCACAAGCGGATGCGATCGATTCGCACGCTGCTCTATACATCCATTCGAGACGGCCGCTTTCCCCAGGAGCAAAACCCATTTTTTCAGCTCAAGCTGAAGTCAGCCAAAGTGGAGAAGGGCCGTCTTTCCATCGAGGAAATTGAAGCCATCGAACGTCTGGAGCTTCCAGCACATTCGCCGATCTGGCACACGCGCAATTCCTTCCTCTTTGCCTTTTACGCCGGCGGCATGCGGTTCTCCGACGTTGTACTGCTTCAGTGGCGTCATGTGCAGGGAGACCGGCTGTCTTACAAGATGAAAAAGACAAACGAGGCCACGTCGATAGCGCTTGTCCCGCCGGCGTTGAAGATCCTGGAGTTCTACGCGGATCGTCGGACATCACCCTATGGGAGCGTTTTTCCCATGATCGACGGCTACGACACATCGACCCAGCGCGATCTGCACAATGCCATCAGCAGCCGGAATTCGCTTGCAAACAAGTACTTAAAGCAGATCCAACAGAAGCTGGGCATCCAGACACGCCTCTCGTTTCACCTTGCGCGCCACAGTCTGGCCGACTACCTCCGGCGGAAGGGGTGGAGCATTTATGACATCTCGAAAGTGCTGGCTCACGCCAATGTGCGGGTAACGGAGCAGTACCTCAGGGGTTTTGACAGCGAGGATCTGGACGAGAAGATGCGGTCGGTGTTCTGAGAAGGAGTGGATTTGATCGGTTCGCTTCGCAGGGTTTGGGCGATCGGGGGGAGATCCGATCATTCCCGCTTACCCGGTTGGATGGGGCCTAATGTGGCATGGTACGTGTGTCACGTCGTGCTGCGAAACGCAAACCCCGCTCCGTGGGTTAGCAGAGGCAATCGGTTCACCGTGGAGACCGAAGTACCACCCTGCCTGCTGTTATGGCCAATTTGCTCAACACCCGGACCGTCACGTTCCAGGAATTGCTGGGCATTGGCAAGAGGTACAGCGTCCCGCTCTACCAGAACGACTACTCCTGGACCGCCGAGCAGTGGGAAGACCTCTGGCTTGATGTGATGGAACTCCAGCCGGACTCGGAACGGCGCCATTACATGGGCGCTGTCGTCGTCAAAACCGAATCCGACCGGCTCGCGCTTATCATCGACGGGCAGCAGCGTATCGCCACGCCCAGCATCTTTGGACTGGCCATCATCGCGCGTCCGCACGAACTGGCCGAACGGACGGGCGACTCGGCCAATCGCGAACGCGCGGATGCACTCCGCGCGCGTTTCATCGGCGAACGCGACCCGGCCCATCTCACCGAAATCAGTAAACTATCCCTCAACGATCACGACGACGGGTTTTACCAGGACTACCTGGTTCAGCTTCGCGCGCCCAAAAATTCCCGCGCCCTGAAGAAATCGAATAAGCTACTCTGGGAGTGTTTTGTCTACTTCAAAAGGCACCTTGAGCAGGAGTGGAGCGTGGCCACGGACGGCATCCGGCTGGCGGAGATGCTCGCGGAGGTGATCGCGCGTCAGCTCCTGTTCATCCTGATCTCGGTGCGCGATGAGATTAGCGCCTACACGGTTTTCGAGACCCTCAACGCGCGGGGATTGGAGCTGACCACGACGGATCTTCTCAAGAATTACCTCTTCTCACGTATGAACGCCGGCCACGACCTTGAAGCCGTCCAGCGCCGGTGGCAACGCCTCGTGAATACGGTGCACCAGGAGCGGTTTGGAGAGTTCTTGCGCTACCATTATCTGACCAGATACCCTCAGATCCGAACCGGCCGGCTCTACAAACTCGTGCGAGGCGAAGTCCAGGGGCCAGCTCAGGTACTCGAACTCCTCGACGCGCTCGAAGACCGGGGCGAGCTTTTTGATGCATTGAGCGACTCTGGCCACGCCTTGTGGGTGGAGCACAAGGAGGCGCGGCAGTGGATCCGCGAGCTGCATCTGTTCAGAGTGAAGCAGATGACGCCGCTTCTGTTCGCCGCGTACGAGCGGTTCTCCCCCCAGGAGTTCGAGCGCGTGCTTCGACTGGTCGTGGTGATCTCATTTCGGTATACCGTTGTCAGCGGACTCAATCCGAACGAACTTGAGCCCGTGTACCATGAGGCGGCGAGCGCTGTGCTGAGTGGCGTGGCGACCACGGCTCGGGACGTGTTCGAGGCGGTTCGGCGGATCTACGTGCCGGACGAAAAATTCCGGAGTGACTTCGAGCAGCTCTCCATGGCAACGTCCGGGCAGCGGAAGAAGCTGGTTAAATACATGCTGTGCCGGCTCGAACAGGATGCCTCGGGAAAACCCATCGACTTCGAGACGGACCCCGGCACCATCGAACACATCCTCCCGGAAAACCCATCGGAAACCTGGGAGGAATCGTTTCCAGAGGAGAAATGGGACGAATATGCGTACCGGATGGGTAATCTAACCCTGCTCACGGCCGCCGAAAACCGGCAGCTGGGCCAGGTTGGATACAATACGAAGATGGATGTGTACAGGAAATCCGTCTACGTCCTGACGCGGGCGGTGGTCGACGCAGCCCCGGAGGCCTGGACGCTGCCGATCCTGGAAAAGCGCCAGTAGCGTATGGCCGAGCGCGCCGTACATGTCTGGCGGGTGGATGAATAGCAGATCGTCCGGCTCCTGTGGCGAATAGAAGTCAAAGCCCGGGGGAGGCGCCCGTTCGCCTCCCCCGATGCTTCCATCAATACCGCCAGTACCCCGCCGGCACTTTGATGCCCAACTCTGTCATCTTCAGCCGGAGTGTCACCAGGTTGGCGAATAGTTCGCTCGGGAAGTCGTCGCCCTCGGTTCGGTCGCTGTCGATCACAAAAAACTGCGTTCCGATCTGCTGGCTGGTGCGGATGATCTGGGTCCAGTCGAGGTCGTCCACGGCGATGGTGGCGTTGAGGTCCTGGGCCTTGAAGCCGCGGACGCGGGTGCTCGGGGTGCGCGCGGCGTTTCGGTAGAGCAGGGCGGCGACGTCCACGCCGGCGCGGCCGGCGTCCGCGGTGCTCAACTGGAGGGCGATCGTCTCGTCGGTGTGGTCGGCGAGGATATTCCAGGCGAGTTCACCGCTGTAGGGGACGAAGCTGCTCCGCTGGCTCGCGACGCCGAGTTGCATGCCGTGTGGCGCAAGGCTCCGGGCGATCCCGTTGAGCCGGTCGGCCATCCGCAGCACCTGCTCGCGGCTGTCGTAGGTGCCCTCGGGTAACCCGCGTAGTATAAGACGGGTGTTTTCGACGGCTTCGCTGAAGGTGAGTTTTTGTGCGAGGGCGTCGCCCTCGAGGTCGGCCAGGGCCACCTGGTCGCCACTCGGTACGATTCGCCAGGTGCGGATCAGGAATTTCCAGAGGTCGGTATCGACGCCGAGGTTGCCGGAGAGCTCCACCGCATCGACGTTCCAATCCACGAGGAGGTCAAACGTGTCGTAGAGACTGATGCCGATTTCGTGCTGCAGGAGCCTCATGGGAACGGCGGGTTCGGGGCCCGAGGCGCGACTGGCGGGAAGTAGCGGATAGAGGGCGCTGATGCCGAGCGCGCTGATCGATTGACCGAGAAAGCGCCGGCGTGAGAGGAGCGAATGGGGTGTCATGGGCATGATGGATGGTTGGGCTGAAGGCTGCATCATGATGATAAAGATCCACGAAACGTCGCGGAGTTGCCGGCCAAATGTCGCCCGCTTGATTTTTTTATTCCACCGGTTTGCGGCGGCATCCCTGGCGGACTTTCACACCTGCGCCCGCGACCCGCGCGGCCTTCCTCCGGAGAGCCTGGGGCAGGGACGCCGGCGCAGCAACAGGGCGCCACCTCTTTTTTCCCCTTGTCCCCGCCTGCGGCGTGTCCAATTCCTCGCGAGGCAAAAAAGACGCGTCGCCCTGTCAAGTCCCTCCGCTTCGCTGCGGGATGCTTGCGCCGGCATCCCTACCCCATTGACGGCTCCCGGAAGGCCGCGAAGGTCGCGGTCCCCAGGTCTTTCGGAGTAAGCCGCCATGAACACCGCCCCTCTCCCCCGATTGAATGAAACCCATCAGCTTGAGCTCGCCTTCGACGGCGCCCCGGTCGTCCAGGTCCGCCTCGTTCGCGATGTCGCGCACAGTTTTCAGCCCCGAATCCAGGTGCATAGCCCTGAAGATGTCGCCCGGGTTGTTGCTCCGTACTTCGATGAGTGCGCCGCCGAAGAATTCCTCACGGTAAATCTGAATACAGCTAACGTAGTCATCAACATCGTCCATCTGACCCGCGGAGGCCTCGCCGCCTCGATCGTCGAGCCGCGGATGGTATTCCAGGCCGCGATTCTCTCCAATGCTGCCGCGATCGTCTGCTGCCACAACCATCCCTCCGGCAATCCCGAGCCGAGCCGCGAGGACATCCGCATCACGAGGCAATTGGTAGAAGCCGGCAAGATCCTCGGTATCCCGATCCACGATCACCTCATCATCACAGGTCGTGCCTACACGAGCTTCGCCGAGCGCGGGCTGATGAACTAGGAAACCCTTCGGGGTGGGGCGCTGGCTCCACCCCGATTGACTGGATTAAAAGGCCTAATGGTGATAATTCTTTATTCCGAAGCATTGTCATGGCCGTTTCGGCCACAAAGCGGCCAGCGACACCCGCCGCAAGGGTGACCGGGGAAACCCTTTCTCTGCGGTGGCTGTAGCAGACGGGTGTCCCCGCGATGATATGTGTACACCTGAGGTGCTGAATCCCATAATGGACTGGAGACCCTACATCGACTCGAATCCAGGGATTCTCTTCGGAAAACCTGTGTTCAAGCACACCCGGATCCCCGTTGATCTGCTGCTGGAGAAGCTGGCTGCCGGCGAGACCATGGAGGGTTTATTAATGGCATATCCCGGGCTTCAAAAACAGGCTTTCCTCGCGGCGCTCGCCTTTGCGGCTGATACGATTAAGAACGAGGTGGTCTACTCGATTCGCTAGTCGACACCATGTTGCGATTTCTCTTTTTGCATTTCTGGTTTCAATAGAGGGTAAATCGGACACAAAGGTGGAAAGATCGGACATGTCCTATCTTTCAGGCAATAGATGAATAGGTTAGGGGAAAATCGCACGCTCTATCTTCACCTATTCAACCTCTTCCACCATGAGAAATACGCTACTTCTCTGCCTGGGCCTGTGCATGTGCGTAACCGCACGAGCACAAAATGGGACCTACTTCGAAGGGAGTCTAGAGGTCGGAGACTCGCTTCGGACCTACCTGCTCTATGTGCCGGCCACGTACGATGGCACTCAGGAATGGCCGTTGGTCGTCAGCTATCATGGTTTTAATGTCGGGGCACAGTTTCAGGCGGATATCAGCCAGATGGACTCCGTCGCGAACGCCAGGCATTTTCTTGTGGTGTACCCGCAAGGACTCCAGGTCGCCAATCCGTTTACCGGGACAAGCGGCCAGGGGTGGAATGTGCTTGGTGGCACCCTTTCATCCAATGACGACATTCGATTTACGCTGGAAATGATCGACCAGTTGTCTGCGGACTATGCGATCGACCAGCAGCGGGTTCATGTTACGGGGTGGTCCATGGGCGCCTCGATGACCTATGAAATCGCATGCGCCCGTTATGATCGTATTGCCTCACTGGCCGCACTCGCCAATCAAATGGACAATGGCACGATACAGAGCTGCACTCCAACTCGGCCCGTTTCCATGCTCCAGTTTCATGGTACAGGTGATCCGATCGTTCCTTATGACGGCGTCTCAGGGGCCGGGCTCGTGTTTGAGTCGGCGGATCAGACTGCCGCATACTGGGCTTCACTCGCGGGATGTTCGGCGGAGCCTGTAGAATCGGGCGAGCCCGACCTTGTCGCGACAGATAGCAGTACGGTGACGCGGTTCTTGTACGAAGGGTGTGATTCGGATACCGAGGTCGGTTTCTATCGCATCAACGAGGGCGGACATAGCTGGCCTGGAGGAGGAGCTTTACCGGCGTTCCTCGGGCATGTTAATCAGGACATCGATGCGAGTGCGCTCATTCTGGAGTTTTTTGAGCGCAATCCATTACCCGAATCCACTCCCGGCGTCTTCCATGAGGGAAGTCTGCAGGTTGGTGATTCACTTCGCACCTACCTGCTCTATGTGCCGGCTACCTACAACGGTTCAGAGGAATGGCCTCTGGTCCTCAATTACCATGGGTACACACTCGATGGGGACCTCCAGAAGGACATCGATCTGATGGCGTCGGTTGCTGACGATCAGCGGGTACTCCTCGCGTACCTGGATGGGCTCATCGTCGATGATCCGTTGGACGGCCCTGACACCGGCTGGAATTTCGATGGGCGCGTTTCGGTAAATGACGACGTCCGTTTTACGCGTGAACTGATCGAGGCACTTTCCTCCCAATACAATGTGGATCCAACCCGAGTCCATGCAACGGGATACTCGATGGGCTCACAAATGCTCTGGAAGCTGGCCTGTGATCTATCGGATCGGATCGCATCGGTGGCCGGCGTGGGCGGACCGATCGATGAAGCCTATAGGGCGACGTGCGAGCCGCCTCGACCGATAGCTGCCATGCTTATCCATGGTACGGAGGACCTCTTCTGGCCACCGGAGGGCGCGGAATGGAAAAATGGGGAATACATTTTCCTCGACCCTCAGGAGACTATCGCTTTTTGGGCGGATAAGAACGGATGTGCATCCGAACCCATCGTAACTGACATCGAGGATGCCGTATCGGATGATAGCAGTACGGTGCGTCTGTATGATTATCCGGACTGTGACGGCGTCGAAACCAAATATTATAACGTCCTAAACGGGGGACATACCTGGCCAAGCGGATCGTTTCCAGGAGGCGAGTGGCCGGACTTCCTGGGGTTTGTGAATCAGGACATCGACGCGAGCGCTGAAATCTTTGCTTTTTTTGCGCGTAACCCCATGCCGGATGTGGCCACGGGTGTGATCGGCCAGCCCCTGCAGTCAGAAGTCGACTTCGCGCTCTTTCCAAACCCATTCGCTCGCCGGCTCACGATCGACCTCAATTTGCCAGTAACCCGGGAGGTCGCCGTCGCACTGTATAATGTGCTCGGCCAGAAAGTACTTGACCTTGAGCGGGGTATGCTTTCGGCAGGGGCCCACCGCGTGAGCTGGGATGGCGGCGATGTGCCGGCCGGGGTCTACTTCGTTCGGGTAACGGTAGACGGCGCACCGATCGCCGCGAAGTCGGTAGTGTATCTCGGGCAATAAACCGGCAGTAAGAGCCAGACAATGGCCTAAATCCTGAATGGCCACTTCCGGGGCCATTCAGGAGTAGCCGGCCTCATTGTGACAAAGCCAATTATCTGGCTTCGCTGGTCATCCCCTGATACAAATACTCAAGTCGACGCTCCGCATCCGCCACCATGGGGCGTAAGCCTGGTTCGGCATCCTTCCAGAACTCCATAAATAGGGTGTAATAGGTGATCGCTTCGGTTGGATTACCCAGTTCTTCGAGGGTACGCGCGCGCTGGTAATAAACAGGGGCGGCATAGATGAGCGCATCTGTGTCCCACCCATCGAATAAAGAAACATACCAGGGTAGAGCATCCTCGAATCGCCCTTGTTCAAACAACAAGTTGGCGATTACGAGGCGGCTGAAATCCTGGGTGGTCAGGGGTGAATCAAACGAATACCAGTAGGACGGTAGAGGGATGATGCCTTCATAAAAATGTCGAATCGCGCCGTCGGGATCGTCTGTTCGGGCAGATTGAAGAACATTTAATATCTGCGCTACGGCTACCCATGTTTTATCCTCATCCTGCCGTGAGGCACGATTTCTTGCATGATCGATTTGAATCTGTAGTGTCGAATCATCCTCCAAACGGAAGGATAGAATACCAAGTAAATAAGTTTTGACAGTCTCCGGATCGTCATATACAACCACACGGGTACGGATAAATGGCCGTCCTGCCGGATTCCACTCGTTCACTTCATCCCGTATGGCCTTGATGGCATCTAGTGATTGGGTTGACCATGGCGAAGAAGCGATTCTGGCTCGGTGGAATAGATTAATAGCATAATGATCCGATGTGCGTTCAAGTCGGATCGAATCGGCCCTGCTAAAGCGCCCTCCAGCTGCCTCTAACAATTGGGCGTTGTGTGTTCGAACTGGTTCAGGGTTGAATATATTTGAACGAATCGAGCCAGGGATATCTCTCGCGCTTAAATACAGAGCCTGTGTAAGTAAATTGTCGGGCACTTGTGCCAGAATATCAATCATGGGACCTCTCTCCTCTGGCTTTGTTTGAATCATGTCCCTGTAGAGGGGAAGATGGAATATACCTTCTTCTTCTTGCGTTCCCCTAATCGAGTCGGCTTGTGTTGTAACCCATAGATATCGCTGCATATCGTTTTCTCGAACTGCGAAGAATCCTAGATGCAAAAGCGCATCGTCTTGGTCGCTACGAACAATCCGATATCCTTTTTCGAGATACTCCTTAGCTTCACTCACCGATCGTCCGCGGAGTGGATTGAAATGAAATAGGAAATCACCGAACGTGATGAGTGCATACCCATCGTCCGGATATTTGGACAGGTATTTCCTGTACAAGGGCTCCGCCTTATTGAGCTCGCCATGAGCAAAAGCACTGACCTCCGCTTGCACGAGCCACCTCAGAGCAATGGGAAGTTTGTCGAGATGACGTTCCGCCTGACGATAAAGGCGTTGTTGGAAGTCGACATCATCCTGGTATAGGTAGAAATAATTCTGCGCATATTGAAAAGCGGCAAGGGCAAAGGTGGAATCCGTCGTCAGGGCCAGTTCGAAGGCTTCGGCAGCCTCTTCATACTGTTTTTCTTTGAAGAAATGCTGCCCTCTCAAGAAATGTCGAAACGCAATTGGTGAGCTGGTCGATTGTGAGGCGAAGCTGGCAATTCGGATGTCCGGGCGGTCGAGTACAGTTCCGACGATACGCTGAGCCAATGTGTCTGCAACATGCCGAATCTGGTCGACATGTTGCATGGAGATTATGGCCAGATCGAACGATCCCTCTCCCGAAGTGCGATACAGTCTTGGAATTACCTGAATGTGATCGTCCAGCTGCGAAATGCGTCCCAGTACATACCAACCCGCTCCAACACTACGTGCGAATGCGGAGGCCCGTACCGGATCCTTGGAGACCATGCTGTCGCCGGCTGTGTAAACAAACATGGTGTTCGGATCGACACTGGAAACCTCTTCGGAATTTTGAATGGCCAGGTGGACTACTTCCACCATGTCTTCTCGCAAATTCGAGAACTCGTCCTCTCGCACATCAAACGGTATAATGGCAATCTTCGCCATATTGAGCGCCGGCGTCGTTGCCCCATCTGCCTTGGGAGTTCCATTTCGCCCTACCCACCAGAATAGAACAAAAAAGGCGGCTAGTACGACTCCCGTTGCAGTGAGGATGACGGGGTTGCGTGCTACCCGCGGAGGTGTTTCGAGATGGCGGGTTTCTGCAGTATCTGATCTTAACGTGGGCAGGATGTCTGAAGCTAGCGAGACACGTGATGCCGGATCCTTTTGAAGCAGTGTTTTGACGAGCGACACCATGGATTCCGGCACGTCCTTGCGTAAAAGAGACAAGTCATCAGGCTCGGTGTGAACGATGCTGTAGACCAGTGCGCTTTCATAATTCTCCTGGAATGGTCTCGTGCCCGCGATCATTTCGTACAGGATGACTCCGAGCGACCAGAGATCCGACCGATGATCCGCTTTTTCGCCACGGATCTGTTCCGGGCTCATGTAGGCGGCTGTGCCCATCGTCGTGCCGGTCCTGGTCAACGGATCGACCCCGCTCATCTTCGCCAGTCCGAAGTCGACAATCTTGATTACTCCGCCCGAGGTTATTATCACGTTCGCCGGTTTGATATCCCGATGGATGATGTTAGCCCCGTGCGCCTTTGTCATGCCCTCGGCCATCTGGCAGGCATAGTTCCGTGCGTCTTCGATCGAAAGGGGCCCCCTGGCGATCGTTTCCTTCAGCGTCTCCCCATCGTAAAACGCCATGGCGATGTAGAGCCTCCCATCATCGGTTTCATTGATCTCGTAGACCGTGCCGATGTTTGGATGGTCGAGCGAAGAGGCCGTCTTTGCTTCTCGGACGAACCGTTGCCTCGCTTCCGCTTCGATATTAAGCGGATGGGTCAGAAATTTGAGCGCCACGACACGGTCTAATCGGGTGTCCATGGCCTTGTAAACGACCCCCATTCCGCCGGCACCAAGTCGTTGTAGCACGTTGTAATGCGCGATTCGTTGGCCAATCAGGGGATCCGCGGAATCAGCCGGTGCGATGAACAGGCGGTCCCCGGGCAAAACGTCAGCTGCGAGCCGGTCCAGATAGTCGGGCGCTCCTTCAGCGTGAATCAACAGGCTTTCCAGTTCCTTGCGCAACTCCGCATCGCCGGCGCAGGAGTCCTCCAGGAATGCGGCTCGCGCAGGCATGGGAAGATCTAGCGCCTGTTCGAAGAGGGCTTTGATACGGTCACGTTGCGATTGGGCCATAAGGGATAGCGTAGGCAAGATGTGGGCTTGACCCATTTAAGCAGTTGAAAAGATAAGCAATGCTCGCCTATTTCATTGTCGAATGGGCTCACGGCGCTGACTTATTTCGCTGCCCATAATAAAAGAGCCGATCGGCCGCCCTGTCTTTCTGAGTCGGATCCGTTGAAGGGCTGCCGGCACGTCCCCATCCTTCACCTTCAAAAATAAATCTCACATCGATGGCCCCTGGCGACAATGGATTCCGTGGTAATGGGTGAAGCAAGCAAGAGCGTCTTCAATGATCCGACGCTCTCGCCCCAAACGGCCAACCAGACCATCCTGACGGTGAACGCCATGAAAACGACACGCAATCCCTTCACTACGTCCAACTACTCGATCATCCGCTTGGCGCTTGCCGCCGTCATGATCATGACGCCCTTAGCCGCCGCCCACGCTCAGCGCAGCGCTCCCACCGTAATCACCACGCTCGACCCGGCGACGATCCGGGAAGCAGCCCCGGCGCATCAGGACCTCATCACGCTGTCAATCCAGGACTGGCGCGCGTATGGGGAGCGCCTCGCCGCCGCTCTCACTTCGTCGACCGAAGGCATGACACAGAGCGCGCTGCAGCGGCTCATCCAGTATGGCGACTTCATGCCGGCAACCCGGCAGACCGTGATGGAAGTCGTGACCATCTACAGAAATAATGAGGACGACCGTGTCCGCCGGATGGCGGTAGTTGCACTGGGCAAACTGGGCGACGACTGGTCGATGGCCTACCTGAAACGAGCGGTTCACTTCGAAAAGAACCCGGAAGTGCGGCACACGATCACCTATGTGCTTAAGGATCACGACGGCTCGTTCCAGTAAGTAGCGACATTCGGGAAAGACGGTTCTCCACCATCCCGATACGAGAGGGGGCTCGCGGCAACGCGGGCTCCCTTTCCGATTTTGTCCCTTGGGCTGCGGCAGGGTTATGGGGCCTGCAGCGTTTCGTCAATAAGAAGCAAAACACTTAGCCGCGCTTCATTTCTCGCATGAGCCATGCCTGGGCCATCGCCCAATCGCGCTTTACCGTTCGCTCAGAAATGCCCAACACCTTGGCCGTTTCCTCCACCGACAGCCCGCCAAAGAAGCGGCACTCGACTACCCGCGCTTCGCGTTCATCGACTTGTTCGAGGGCAAGGAGGGCGTCCTCCAAAGCCACGATACTGTCGGCCTTTTCGTCGGTCAGCGCGAACTCCGCGTCGGGTATATGCCACTCTTCAAACGATATCCGCTGAACATCGCCGCCGCGTTTTTCTGCCCGTCGTTGGCGAGCATAGTCAACAAGTATGTGGCGCATGGCTTTCGCCGCGACGCCCAGGAAGTGGGCGCGACCTTCCCATTCGAAGTCGGTGTGGCCGGTTAGTTTGATATACGCTTCGTGGACAAGTGCCGTTGTGTTGAGCGTGACGTCCCCATGCCAGCGTTGGCGCTGCCGGTGGGCGCGCTCACGGATTTCCTCATACACGAGAGGAAAAACCGCACGAAGCGCCTGCTCGTCTCCATCTCGAGCCGCGTTGAGTAGGCGCGTGATATCTGAGGGCGGTGCAGTTTTCACGGATCAGGATGGCCCAGAGGCCGCAGTGTCCTAAAAACAACGGCTCGTGGCCCGTTTGCTCACAGGACTACGTGATGGATGTGAGGCATGAGATAAACGCAAGATATGACTTGCGCTCTTTTGCATGCTACACATTAACGCATCATAATCGAAGGGTTTGTCCTGTGGAAAAGATAGCGCTCGCACCTCACCTAGATCTGTCGATCGCATTGATCGTTGCATGTGCGCTGGCATTGATCTGTCGATGGTGGCGTTCACGCGCTCGTGCAGCTGAGAATTTGAAAACTGCGCTGGAACGTGTTCGAAGGGTTGAGCAACTCGACCATACGAAATCACGCTTCTTCGTTAACCTCTCCCACGAATTCCGCACCCCGCTCACCCTCCTCCTGGGCCCCATCCGTGATGCCCTCGATGGGGCGTATGGCCCGATGGACGACCGCTACCGGGGTCAGCTATCTTCCATGCACCGCGCGGCCGATCGCCTCCACCGGCTCATCAACCAACTGCTCGACCTCGCCCGGCTCGAGGCTGGCGGAATGCGCCTCGAAGCCCGCGCCGACGACCTCGTCGCTTTCGTCCGAGCCCTCACGCTTTCGTTTGTCTCCCGCGCTGAACGTGAGCAGAAACACCTCCGTGTCGAGGCCGAGCCCGAAACACTCGAGGTCTACTTCGACCGCGACAAACTGGAGAAGATCGTCTACAACCTGCTCTCGAACGCCTTCAAGTTCACCGCCGCCGGCGGGAAGATTCGCGTATCCGTCGAGGCCTCCGAGGGTTCGGCCTTGATCGTCGTCCGCGACACCGGCGAGGGCATTCCGGCGACGGAGCTGCCGCACATCTTCGACCGCTTCCACCAGGCGGACGCCTCGCCGACGCGCCGGCACGAAGGCAGCGGGATCGGGCTGGCGCTCGCGAAGGAGCTCGCCGAGTTGCACCACGGCGCGCTGCGCGTGGAAAGCCAGGAAGGTTTCGGCAGCACGTTCAAGCTGACGCTGCCTCTCGGGCGGAGCCACCTCAAGGACGAGGAACTGATTGCCGACGATGACGCCGCGCCTGCGGTGGACAGGTTGGACAGGGCGGACCAGTCGGACGGCACCCCGTCCACCGAGTCCGCCCTGTCCACCCAGTCCAACCTAGCCACCTTAACCACCGCCACTATCCTCCTCGTCGAGGACAACGCCGACGTACGCGCCTATCTGAAGAGCCACCTGACAGCCTACCGCATCCTTGAGGCCGAAGACGGCGAGGCGGGCCTCGCGCTGGCGCTCTCGGCCCTGCCCGACCTCGTGATCAGCGATGTCATGATGCCAAAGCTCGACGGCTTCGGACTCTGCTCGGCGCTGCGTCGCGACAAACGCACGCAGGACATCCCGGTGCTCCTGCTCACGGCGAAAGCCGCCGAGGAGAACAAGATCGAAGGGCTGAAGATGGGCGCGGACGATTATCTGTACAAACCTTTCAGTGCCCGCGAGCTGCTGGCGCGGACGGAAAACCTGATTCAGCGGAATCAGGAGCTGAAAAAGAAGTATCGCCAGGAAGTCGTACTGAAGCCGACAGAGATCACGGTGACCTCGGCTGATGCGGCGTTTCTGGAAAAGGTGCGGACTGTCGTGGAGTCGGGAATGGGCGACAGCCAGTTCGGGGTGGAGCAGTTGGCGGAGGAAGTGGGGCTGGGCCGGCGACAGCTGCAGCGCAAGATGCAGGAACTGACCCGACAGACCGTTCACCGATTCATTCAGGAGAGCCGGCTGGAGCGGGCCCGGCAACTGCTGGAGCAGAAAGCAGGCAATGTGTCGGAAGTAGCGTACCAGGTGGGGTTCAGAGACCCGAGGCACTTCGCGCGGTTGTTTCAGCAGAAGTACAAGAAGCCTCCGTCGCAGTGGGGGTGAGTCGGGCAAAATCGTGGATGGACTGGAGATGTCCGATCTGCAATGCCGGATTCCTGAGTAAGTAGCCCATTCGGACTGGGGCGCCGGCCCCACCCCGAAATCATATCTTCCGATATCCGCATGATCGGAACGACTTACTCTTCGGCTGCACAAAACTTCGATGCGAATGAAGCTTCTTTTCCTACTCTGCGCCACGATCCTACATTGTGTACTGCCTGCCAGGGTATCGGGGCAGTCACCACTCGACTCCCCGTGGCTTGCGTTGGTGCGTGCGGATGGCATCATCCTTCCTATAGCGCGCTATTCGAAAGGCACTTGGAATAGGTTGCCAAATGACGAGGAATGGTGGCGCTACGAGCGGTTCCCAGATAAATGGTTTGTCCGTTCTGTACTGCCTGGCTTCGGGTACTCTCGCACGGAGGCCTACGTGACTGAAACCGTACAACTAGGATGGCTTCCGCCCGAATTGCCTTATACAGGCATTCTCTTCGGTCTGATATCGGATTATCCGGGAGTCTCCATGGGGGGATTCGTTATGCATCCGATTCCAAAGATAGGCATTGCCTCGGATGTGGAACTGGAAATATACCCGATGAGCCGAGAAATACAGGTCGTACGCGGTGGCACGGATGACACCTTGGATGAACTGGCTGCCTATTTTGTAGAACAAGAGATCGAAGAGAATATGTGCAGTTCGATCGAGCCGATCGAGCGGGCGAAGACGGCGCTTGCCATGGACCTATTTAGTGGAAGTCTTAGTGGCGTTACGGTGTACCGATTCGTGGCCAGGAAACGATACCGGGCGACTACGAAAGGGAGGTGTGACGAGAATGCATATATGTCGGGATGGATTGTAAAACGCCAAACGGGCGAGACGCATATCACCCGCGAACAGCCGACGCTGCGGAGCGACCCGGACCCGAATCAAAGCATATACGAAAAGCCTCTCGGCATTATGGCGCATGATGGAAAAGTGTTCGTTGTGACGGAGACGCGTCTCTATGAAGGGGAAGGATTTGGCTTGTATGAGGTACTCGGTGACTCCATCGTGAACGCGTTCAGATAGAGATCCTGTGTAATACCGTGGTAAATCGTCATGGCACTTACGGACCCGTATCGAAAAACGGATTCCCATCAAACAGCGGCTTCCCTCTAGGCTTGAACTCCCGGTCCCGGTAATACACGACCTTCCTCGCCCGGATAGGCCGCTCGCCCCGCACGAACAGCAGCGCCTCATCCTCCTCCATCCGCTCAACCTCGTCGGGCAGGAGCAACGCTCGCCCGGTCTCGGACACGCTCACGCTGTGAGGCGAGCCCTTGGACGCACTCGCCTGGCTGTCGCTACGTACAAAAACAGTCTGCTGGCCGGTTCTTCGGGAGAGGTACTGGCACGTCATCGGGTCGCGGCTGCCGAAGGCCTGGAGCGCCTCGCAGTTGGCGAGGAAGGTCTCCCAGTCGGAGGGGTAGACGGAGCGCAGCCGGGGCAGGTCCTGGATAAAGAACCAGAACGTGGCGCCGTAGCCGGCCATGAGGGTCACGGCCTGAGCCAACAGGTCCATACGGCCGAGGTTGGCGAACTCGTCGAGCAGAAACAGGACGCGAGAGGCCGGGCGATTCCGGGTCAGCACAAGCAGGGTCGATGCGATCATGAGCCGAAGCCACCCGCGATACGTCGCAAGCCGGTCGGGCGGTAATACCAAAAACAACGACAACGTCCCATCCACCTCCCCGTAGGGGTCGACGGCCACCGACCCATGACACGGCCCTCCTGCCACATCGTTTGAACCAAGCACCCGCTCCATCGCCGGCGCATCCAGAAAATGGGTGTGGCTGAGCGCCGTCGAAAGCACGCCGCTCCGCTCTTTGTCGGCCTTCTGGAGGTGCCGGCTCGCGGCCCGAGCCGCCACGCCTTCCCCACTGGCCAACCGATCAAAAAACACCTCCATGGCCTGCGGCGGCAGGGTGAGGAGCCGGCGCACACTCAGGAGGTCGCGCGGAAGGGGCGTCCCGCCCGGGATGAGGACGCGTGTCGCCTCGGGCTCGGTCATCACAAAATACAGGAGGCCGGCCAGGAGCGCCCGCGCTTCCTCATTCCAGAAGGCATCGCCCCCGCGCTCGATGACGAGCATGTCGGCAAGCATCCAGGCTTCGTCGAAGGCGTTTTCGGCGGAGGTGAGGGCGAGCGGATTAAGAGCCTATCCGAAAACCGGGCAATGCCTCCAGACGATGAAGGCACATGCCAGATGCAGGAAGGCGATGTAATTGTCGATTTTCTTCTCCCAACGGATGAGAATCCGCCGGAATCGGTTCAGCCAACTGTGTGTTCTTTCACATACCCAACGACGGGCTCGATAACCTGGGACGCGTAGGGCTTCCTGTTCATCGCCACGACTCAAAATGTGCGTGACGTAGCCCAAGCGAATGACCAATCGCCGGACATCCCGAAAGTCGTATCCCTTGTCGGCGCAAAAGTGCTGCGGTGACTCCCGATCGGGGATAGGCGGCAGTAACGGCATGTTCTCAAGCACAGCCTGAACCTGCGTTTTGTCGTGGCGCTCGGCCCCCGTTACAACCAGGCCGATGGGCAGGCCACCAGCTTCCGTGAGCAGATGGCGTTTTGTGCCTTTTTTGCCTCTATCTGTTGGATTTGGCCCTGTTTCACCTCCGCCGAGGGGTGCTTTCGTCATGGCTCCGTCAATAGACTGCCACTCGAAGTCGAGACCGACGTCGGTATTGTATTCGAGCAGTCCGCTGACCCAGAGTCGCTCGAACACACCAGCGGCACACCATTGCTGGAAACGGTCGTGAACAGTCGATGCCGCTCCGAGAGAACGGGGCAACGCCTTCCATTGGATACCCGTCCTGAGTATGTAAAAGATGGCAAAGAACGCGATGCGATCTGGCATGCGAGGCCGACCGCCTTTTCGTTTCGGGGACTCAGGTGGCAAGAGCGGTTCAACCGCCAGCCACAGATTCTCCGATGGTAAAAACTTCGAATCAACTGTACATTCAAAGTCCGAAGGCTTCATGGCGAGGGGCTGAAGATTGAGAAGCGTAAGACACTTTCAATCTACCCTCCCATGAGGTTTTCGGATAGGCTCTAACCTAGTCTCCGACAAACGTGGGGCGGTTCAGTTGGCTTCACGCCAAAAGGGTGGGGAATACTCGTGGCCCCGGGGTGGGGAACACTCCTGGCCCTAACTGGGGAATACTCGTGGACCTTGACAGTGGGGCAGATCCGGCATCGACTGGTTGCTCTACGCGGACTTTTAGGAAAACCATTAGTCCAATCCCCTCGCGCCACGCCCTCATAGCACTTCAAAAACCTTCGCCTCAGCCTTTTTGAAGGTCCTATCCCGCTCCAAGCCACCCCGCGCCACCGCCCTTTTGGGCCGCCCCACAAACTTTTAGTAATTCCTTTAGTTCTAAAAATTAAAAAGCCGTAAGTCGTTGCTGGGCAACAACTTACGGCTTTATGTAGTGGTCAGGGAGGGAATTGAACCCCCGACACATGGATTTTCAGTCCATTGCTCTACCAACTGAGCTACCTGACCCTTGAAGCGGACCGAATATACGCGTCACCCCCGGGAGGGTTCAACCGGCGCGCACTTTTTTCACGACAACACCGTTTTGCCTTTTGCATTTTCCACTTTGCCTTCTTTCACCGACCGCTCCACCGCAGCTTCGACCGCAGCGTCTGGAAGTAGTCCTGCTCGGGCATCTTGATCAGCTTCACGGAGTGCTGCGCCCGGCGGATCGTGATCCGCACGCTGTCGTCCTCGATGATCTTGCTTCGGCCGTCGGCCGCGAAGATGTAGGGCTGGCTGGGCACCTGGATGTCGATCACGGCGCTCGCCGGCAACACGATCGGCCGCACCGTTAATGTGTGCGGCGCCAGGGGGGTCAGGACGACGACACCGCTGCCGGGCGAGAGGATGGGGCCGCCGACAGAGAGGGAGTAGGCCGTGGACCCGGTCGGGGTGCTGATGATGAGGCCGTCCGCCCAGTAGGTGGTCAGCGGGGCGCTGTCCACCTTCACCTCCACGGAGATGAGCTGGGTGGTCTGGCTGTGTTCGATGACGATGTCGTTCAGCGCCCAGTGGGTGTCCTTGCCGCTCGCCCCGTCCAGCCGGGCCTCGAGCACCATGCGCGACTCGATCCGGTACTCGCCGCGCTCGAGCCGACGAATGGTCTCGCCGAGCTGGGCCACCTCCGTATCCGCCAGAAACCCCAGCCGGCCCATGTTCACGCCGAGGATCGGCGTCTGCCGCGCGCCGATCTGGAAGGCGGTGTTGAGCAGGGTGCCGTCGCCGCCGAAGGAGAGTATGATGTCCGACGCGTTCGGGAGATTGGTGCTCTCGGCTACCTGCTCGCTTTCGTGCAGGAGGCCGCGCTCGCGCAGGCCTTTCGCAATGGGGGCGTCGAGCACGAACCGGATGGATTCCGTCTTGAATCCATTGATGAGCTCGACCAACGCCGGCCAGAGTTCTGTTTTCTTTGTGTTACCGGTGATCCCGTAGATCATTTTGGTGTACCTTGGGTGGCCCTGTCGGCACTCAACCGCCGCGGCTCGGGTAACGTTCCGTGGGCCTCGGCCACACAGGTCGTATAGCGCATCATCCAAAGGCATTCGCTTCCGGACCTCTCCCTTATGAAACACGTCGTCATCATCGGAAACGGCGTCGCCGGCATCACGGCGGCGCGGCACATCCGAAAGGGGAGCGACTTCAAGATTACCGTCATCTCCTCGGAATCCGACCATTTTTTCTCCCGCACGGCCCTCATGTACATCTACATGGGCCACATGCGCTACGAGGATACAAAACCGTACGCCGACGACTTCTGGGCGAAGAACCGGATCGACCTCGTGCGGGACTTTGTCGAGGAGATCGATTCGACGGATAAGATCCTCCGCTGCCGGCAGCGGGCGTCCCTTTCGTACGACGTGCTGATCGTCGCCACGGGGTCGCAGACGCGGTATTTCGACTGGCCCGGGCAGGACCTCGCCGGCGTGCAGGGGCTCTACGGCCTGCCCGACCTGGCCGCGATGGAGCGCGACACTCGCGGCGTCCAGCGCGCCGTTGTCCTCGGCGGCGGCCTCATCGGGATCGAGATGGTGGAGATGCTCCACACCCGGCGCATCCCGACGACCTTCCTGGTCCGCGAAAAGAGTTATTTCGACTTCGCGCTGCCGGCGGAGGAGTCGGCCATGATCAACGACGAGATCCGCGCCCACCATGTCGACCTCCGCCTCGGCACCGAGATGAAGGCCGTGCTGGGCGACGCCGCCGGCCGGGCCCGCGCGGTCGTCACGAGCCACGACCAGGAGATTTCCTGCCAGTTCGTGGGCATCGCCACCGGTGTCGTGCCGAACGTGAGCGTCGTCGCCCGTTCGGAGATCGAGACCAACCGCGGAGTGCTCGTGAACGCGTTTTTCGAGACGAACATCCCGGATGTATACGCCATCGGCGACTGCGCGGAGTTTCGGGAGGATGGGATCGGCTACCGCCGGATCGACCCCCTCTGGTACACCGGCCGGCAACACGGCAAGGTCGTCGCCCGCATCATCTGCGGCGACCGCGACGCCTACCAGAAACCGCCGTATTTCAACTCGGCCAAGTTTTTTACGATCGAGTACCAGACGTACGGTCAGGTGGACGCCCAGCCGCCGGCCGGCGTGGTCTCCGATCTCTGGCAACACCCGAAAGGCAAGCAGCTCGTTCGCGTCAACTACCGCACGAGCGATGGGCGGGTGCTCGGGTTTAACCTCCTCGGCGTCCGTTTCCGCCACGCCGTTTGTGAACGCTGGCTGCTGGAGGAGCGCACGATCGACTACGTCCGCCCCCGGCTTGGCGAGGCGAATTTCGACCCGGAGTTTGCCCCGCGATTAGCGATGAATCGATTAGCGATTAATCGATTAGCGATTAGCGATTAATCGATTAGCGAATTCCCTTTTACCTTTTACCTTTTACCTTTTACCCTATGTCCCACGACGTCAGCTTCCAACTCACCCGCCCCGGATCCCACTTCGACGGCGTCGAAAAGGCCGGGATGGCGCTCATCGGCATCGGAGTGCTGGCCTGGATCGTCGCGTTGTTTGCCGGCGACCTCGGGCAGCCGTTGCTGGTGTTTCTGGTTGGTCTGGTCGGGATTTCAGGCGGCGGGTTCCTGTATTTCTGGCGGTATCTGAAGCGGCCGGCGGGGATCAATAACGACGGGATCTGGCAGAACGCTGTCACCACCGGGATGAAAGGCATCGTGGGGTGGACGCTCGGCATCGTCTTCACCGGGTTCTACTGCATCCTCTACTGGCAGGAGGCCTGGCTGGCGAATCTGATCCCCATTTTTAGCCCGCTGAGCCTGGCGCTCAAGGGGGTGCCGGCGGATAAGTGGTTTATGTATGGGACGTTTTATACGATGGCCGTGCTCGTCATGGGCGTTCGGATGCTCTTCAAGTACCGCCACAGCCGGTACCAGATCTTGCGGACGATCTCGGTGATGTTTTTCCAACTCGGGTTCGCGTTTTTGCTGCCGTCGTTGCTGGTGATGTTTAACCAGCCGGAGTTCTACTTCTCCTATTTCTGGCCCCTCAAATACGATTACCTCTGGCCCGGCACCGTCGACTGGCTCTCGGGCTCGGGGTCGCTCGGGGTGTTCATGGTGTTCTGGGGCGCCGTGATGATCTTTATCGCCACGCCCATCCTGACGTATTTCTTCGGGAAGCGGTGGTACTGTTCGTGGGTGTGCGGGTGTGGCGGGCTGGCCGAGACGCTGGGCGATCCGTTTCGGCAGTTGTCCGATAAGTCGCTTAAAGCCTGGCAGATCGAGCGGTGGCTGATCCACGGCGTGCTGGTGTTTGTGGTGCTCACGACGGCGGCGCTCTGGATCAATTCGGCCACGGAGGGCGCCGTGTTCGGGAGTCTGTCGGGACTGTTTTCGTCGTGGTACGGGTTTTATATCGGGTTGATTTTCTCCGGCGTCGTCGGCACCGGCTTTTACCCGATCATGGGCAACCGCGTATGGTGCCGCTTTGGATGCCCGATGGCGGCGGTGCTGGGGATGATCCAGAAGTTTTATTCGCGCTTCCGGATCACGACGAATGGCGGTCAGTGCATTTCGTGTGGGAATTGCTCGACGTATTGCGAGATGGGGATTGACGTTCGCTGGTACGCCCAGCGCGGGCAGAACATCATCCGGTCGTCGTGTGTGGGCTGCGGGGTGTGCGCGGCGGTGTGTCCGCGCGGGGTGTTGAAGCTGGAGAATGGGCCGAAGGAGGGTCGGTATAACGGCCCGGTGCTGATCGATCGGGAGAGCGTATCAATCCTGCCGGATTGATACGCTAGGAGCCCGGGTTAGGCCGCCCCCCGCGCCCCCCGGCGGCCGTAACCCGGGTTAAAACGCGAACATTAAATTTTGAACCCCCACGGTACGCCGGCGCTATCGGGATTGTCTATATATAAAAAGACCATCCCATGTTATCACGCGTCTGGAGCAGCACCGTTATTGGCGTTGATGCGTTTCCCATCGAAATCGAGGTGCACACCCGGGGCGGGGTGCCGAAGTACATCATGGTCGGGCTGCCCGATGGGGCGGTGCGGGAGAGCCAGGAGCGGATCCTGACCGCGTTGCGCTCGAATGGTCTTCCGCGACCGACGGGCCGGATCACGGTGAACCTGGCGCCGGCGGACGTGCGCAAGGAGGGTACAGCGTTCGACCTGCCGATTGCGATGGGGGTGATCGCGACGGCGGACGAGTCCATCACCCAGGCGGCGCTTGACGAGCTGTTTATCGCCGGCGAGCTGGCGCTGAACGGGGACGTCCGCCCCATCCGGGGCGCGTTGCCGATCACCCTCCGCGCGCGGGCCGAGGGGAAGCGGGCCGTGCTGGTGCCGGCGGAAAACGCGCCGGAGGCCGCCATCGTCGAGGGCATCGACGTGTACCCGATCACCCGACTGCGCGACGCCTACGCCCTGCTTTCTGGCTGCGCGCCGGGGCCAGCGCCGTACCGGCGGGATATCAGCCAGCTGTTCGAGCAGGCGCGGCAGTACGACATCGACTTCGCCGATGTTCGCGGGCAGGAGGGCGTAAAACGCGCGCTCGAAGTGGCGGCGGCCGGCGGGCATAATGTGCTGCTGGTCGGCGCCCCGGGTTCCGGGAAAACGATGCTGGCCCGCCGGCTGCCCACCATCTTGCCGCCGCTGACGATCGACGAGGCGCTGGAGACGACCAAGATCCACTCCGTCAGCGGCACCCTTTCCACCCGCACGGGCCTGGTCGCCACGCGCCCGTTCCGGTCGCCGCACCACACGATTTCCGACGCCGGCCTGTGCGGCGGCGGCGTCAACCCGCGCCCGGGCGAGATCTCCTGCGCCCATAACGGGATCCTATTTCTGGATGAACTGCCCGAGTTTAAACGCCAGGTGCTGGAGGTCATGCGGCAACCCCTGGAGGAAGGCCGGATCACCATCAGCCGGGCGCGGGTGTCCGTGGACTACCCCGCGCGGTTTATGCTCGTCGCCTCGATGAACCCCTGTCCGTGCGGGCATCTGACCGACCCGTCGCGGGCGTGTGTGTGTGCCCCGGTGCAGGTTCAGCGATACCTGTCTAAGATCAGCGGCCCGTTGCTGGACCGGATCGACGTGCATGTGGACGTGATGCCGGTCTCGTTCGACGAGATGAGCAGCCGGCGAGACGGGGAGTCGTCCGCCGACGTGCGATTGAGGGTGCTGGCGGCCCGGGAGCGGCAGCAGGCGCGGTTTGCCGGCCAGGCCGGCGTCTACTGCAACGCCCAGATGAGCACCCGACTCGTCCGCCAGCACTGCGCGCTCGATGCCGAGAGCAAGCAACTCATGAAGATGGCCATCCAACGCCTCGGGCTCAGCGCCCGGGCGTACGACCGGATCCTGAAGGTGAGCCGGACAATCGCGGACCTGTCTGGCGCCGAGTCCGTCCGCCCGGAGCACGTCTCGGAGGCCATCCAGTACCGCGCGTTGGACCGGAAGTGGGGACAGGGGGGAGCCTCCTGAACATCACTGCGTACATGAAACCATTAGAAACAATGCAACAGATCGAACCAATAGGTCCATTCATGCAACGCATAACGATTGAGCTGCTCCATGAACGTGCGTTACAGCTCATCCAACAGCTGGAGCAACTCCATCTGGTGCGCATGATCCCAGATTCGCCAGCTGTGACGGCACCTCATCCTCTAGACCCTTGGGGCGGCAGTATTTCCAGGCAGACCGCGGTACGTCTCTTACAGCAGCTTGATGCGAGCCGAGAAGAATGGGAACGCCCTGCTTGATCGATACCAATGCGGTTATTGAGTTTCTAGGGGGGATGCTTCCTCCTGATGCAAGCCAGTGGTTGGAGGACCACGTACGGACTCAGTCGGGGTATCTTTCCGTTATCAACCAGATCGAGCTGCTGGGATACTTTGTGCCGCAGCAAGAGATGGAGCAACTTGAAGCATTTGTTGCCGCATGCCCCATTTTAGCGCTCACGGACCAGATCGCCAGGAGGACAATAGCGCTCAAGCGCCAGTACAGGATCAAATTGCCCGACGCCGTCATCGCGGCATCGGCTATTGAGCATGAAATGGTGCTTATCACTCGGAATTTAAAGGATTTTGACTTCGTGGAAGGACTTCATGTCATGGATTCGCATAGGTTGAAAGGGAATTAACCGCGGCAGTGATGGACTGATCATATATCCGAGGCCATCCAATACCGCGCGCTGGACCGGAAGTGGGGGCAGGGGGGAGGGTGAGAAACATCGTGGATACGCTTGTGTAATCAAACCTGTATACACACATGCAACAACCCGATCTGTCGATCATGGCTACCACCACCATTCGTGTAAGTCCCGAAGCGCATCGCATTCTTAAACTGCTATCCGATCGAAGAGGTGTCTCGCTGGTCGAGGCGCTCGACGAGATTGTTGGTGCCTGGGAGCGTGATCATTTCTTCCAGGAATTTAACGAAGCGTATGCGGCGTTAAAGGCGGATAGTACGGCATGGCAAGAGGAGATCGCCGAACGAGGAAGCTGGGATGTCACGTTGATGGATAATCAGGGCGATGAGCATGTCACAGATTAGGCCGGACCGAGGCGACATATGGCTGGTTAATCTCAACCCGACATTGGGTCATGAACAACAGGGCAAACGCCCGTGTCTGGTGATCTCGGTAAATCCGTTGAATCATGGGCCGGCGGAACTCGCCATTGTATTGCCCATCACATCGGTCCGGAAAGGAATTCCGAGCCATGTTCTCATCACGCCGCCTGAAGGAGGATTAAAAAACCCCAGTTACGTTAAGTGTGAAGATATTCGTTCGTTGTCGACCGAGGCACGGTTTGTAGAAAGATGGGGACGCGTGAGCGAATCGACGATGCAAGCCGTAGAGAGCCGGCTGCGCCTGTTGTTGGCGCTGTGACATCATTTGAGCACCCGGTACATACTGGCCGGGCTGACGGCCACGATGTTGCGGTCGAGCATCATGTAGGTGATTCGGCGATATCCCTCGCCCGGATACTGCCGGACGGAGGGATTCGGCCGGGACGACTTGAAGGCGGCGGCGCCCTGCTCGAAGAACTGTTTCCGCCACTGGAAAGGTGATTTTTAGTCGCCTGGCTGGATAGATCAGGACTCACCGCATACTTATCTCGCCAGAATCATAGCCTTCGTCCATGTAGCGTTGCCGGCAAAAATCCGGTAATAATACACGCCATTGGGTAGATGGCTGCCGCTGAAATGCGCCGTATGCTCACCGGTTGGTTTTTCAGCATCGACGACCGTCGCCATATGCTGGCCCAGCGCATTGAAGATCTCGAGACGCACTGGAGCAGGACGAGAGAGGTGGTAGGTGACGGTGACCTCGCCTGAAAACGGATTGGGATAACTCGTCGCCTGCGGCAGATCCGTAACCTGAGGGGGTTCGGGATCGATCCCGGTAGCCAATATCCCCCCATGCTCGAACGCGCCGATATCCACGGAGCTGGCGTTTCTCGTTTTGTAATCGATATCCCAAAAAGAGACGATCCGATTGCTGCCGGCATCGAGGGCGGGGCTGTCTGCTCGAAGATCGAATTTGCCCTTTTGAGGATCATTCATCCCGGGACTGACACCCAACAGATTGCCTTTCAGGTCTGTCAGATCGACCGACGTGCCGCTGAAATTGATCGATTCATTCCCGGGTGTTCCGTCAAAAGAAAGGTTCTTTTCCCAGACCATCTCTTCAGATCGGGCGATCAGGAGCGCGCGGTTCCAGGACAACACCCCCGCCCCGGGTTTGGCAACGCCGATGTTATTTCGCCATACGGTATCTTTCGAGTAAACCAGGCTCAACTCGCCTCGCCAGGTAGCGGTACTTTGGGTGTCTTTGTTGTTGTGATACACCGTGTTGTTGAATACATCCACATGGTCGCTTTTGAACACGTGGAGCCCTTTTCCGCCGTTGTTGTAAATCAGGTTGTTTTCTATCAGCGTGCGGTGCGGGTACTTCACGTTCGTGTCGCCCTCGTTATAAAAATTATCGAGGATGATGCCGTTTCCATCTGTCGTTTCTCCGGGCTTAAAGCTTGCAAAAACCAGGTTGATGTTGTCGTAGCTCCGGTTGTTTCGCACGATGATGTGGTAGCCTGGTGCGTTATCGACCGAGCGCGCTTGATAGAGCCCGATACCGCTGGATTGACTGGGGTTATATTTGGCGTTGCCGTAGGCGACGTTGTTTTCGATGAGGATATGGTCGCATCGGCCTACCTGAATGCCGGCGGCGCCACAGCCGTGCACCCGGTTGTTCAAGATATTGACGTGATGATTCTCCCAGACGGTGATGCAATTGCCGGTTCTTCCCGGGCCGGGATTCGGGTCGTACACCTCGAACCCATCCACCGTCACGTAGTTGGCCGCGATCTTGATTCCATCTGTTTTGCCGGTTTCAGCGACTTCGACTTTAGCCCCACCCTGGTTCACGGCTTTGAGTACGATATACCGATCCGGCGTTCCCGAACGCGAGATGATGACCTTCTCCCGGTACACGCCGTTTCTCACCAGCACCGTATCGCCTGGAGACACCTGCTTCACGGCGTGAGCGATCGTGCGAAAGGGTCGCGCGGAGGTGCCCGGATTGCTATCATTGCCGGCCGGGTCGACGTAAAACGTGTCGGCAAAGGAAGCGATGGGTACGGCGAACCCGATCAGGAAGAGCAGAATGTTGAAATAGGCCATCGTGTGGGTGAGAAGCGGAGAATTACGGGGACGCTAGCTATATCGTAGTCCTGGGCGTCTGATGCGGCTACATGGGTGGTGGGAGAACGCAACGTGTGTGTCCTCATGCGCGCTTTGACATCCCTCATAAAACAACCGGATGGATGCCGCGATTCCGACTGAGCGTCCCCAACGGTACGTCCAGGCGTTTCACGTATGATGTACGGCAGGCTGAATTGCCGGAAACCATCTCCCCCTACAATCTCAGTGCCACACATGTCCTTGGCCAGGGGGGAATTTCTCCTTCGCATCGACCAGCGTAGCGAACTGTTTCCGACCTGTCTGGCGCAGCTCGTGGCCTCGCTAGAGGCCTATCCCGGGAAGCGCTTAAGCGGGAGTATACCGGATCTCCTTCTCGTTGCGTTATGAAATACCGTAAATAAGCGTAATGCCCCATTTGCAGTGTTCGTAAGCGTTCATGCCGAGCCATGCGCAAAACGATACTCCGCGCCTCCGCGGGAACATCCCCATCCCCTTGACCGAATAGAAAAATAAGGCTCCCGCGGAGACGCGGAGTAGCATCACGAGAATATGTAGCGGTTCTGGCTCCAATGGATGGCACCATCCGCTTGTCGGCCTACGGGCATGGATTTGAACCTGATTTAACGTTGCCGTTCTCATGGTTTGATAAAGGCCCAACCGACCCTGCTTTGACCCTTCGAACGCGTCAACGTAAGAGAGATCGGATATAGCTGCTCCCGTTGCCGTGATCAAGGTCACGCCGCAGAGGCCGGGTAATCTTGTCTTGTACTGGCTCCGAAAATGATGTTTTGACGTGCACCGGGGTGGGGGATGCCAAAGTCCGCCGCGGGTTGTAGGTTACGGGCTGAACCAGAGCGGTACCGCCATGAAATCTTCGATCCGATGCCTCGCCGGCTGGATCCTTGCCGGCCTCCTCCTCATTCCCGCCGCCCGCGCCCAGGACAACCCCCGCGCCGAACTCGAGGCCATCGCCGTCATCGATCAGAAGGTGATGATGCCGATGCGCGACGGCGTCCGCCTCGCGACGGACATCTACCGGCCGAAAAGTGGCGGCCCCGTCCCGGTCATCTTTTCCCGAACCCCTTACAACTTCAACAGCTGGCGAGACGGCGAGGAAAACGCCGGCACGTACCGCGCCGCCCTCGACGCGGTCAAACGCGGCTATGCCTACGTCGTCCAGAACGAACGCGGGCGCTTCTTCTCGGAAGGCGAGTGGGACATCCTGGGCACGCCGCTCACCGACGGCGACGATGCCTTCACCTGGATGGCCGGCCAGCCGTGGTCTAACGGAAAGGTAGGAGCGATCGGGTGTTCGTCGACGGCCGAGTGGCAGATGGCGGTGGCTTCGCAGGACCATCCGGCGCTCGCGGCGATGGTGGCGCAGGGGTACGGCGCCGGCGTGGGCCGGATCGGCGACTGGTACGAGCAGGGCAACTGGTACCGCGGCGGGGCCGAGCAGATGCTGTTTTTCTCCTGGCTCTACGGCGTCCAGAACGATGTCGCCCGGCCGAGTTTTGAAGCAGACGTCTCCCAGGAGGATCTGATCCGGATCTCCCGCTCGTTCGACCTGGCGCCGGAGCGGCCGGAAGTCGACTGGTCCAAGGCGTTTTACCACCTCCCCGTGATGGATCTCATCAAAAGCGTCGATGGCCCGGTGGGTGTCTACGAAGACATGATCCGGCGTAAGCCGAACGACCCGGCCTGGTACGCCGGCGGGCTCTACCACGACGACATGCCGTTTAATAAGCCCACCATGTGGTTTGCCTCGTGGTACGATGTGTCCACCGGGCCCAATATCGCCCTGTTTAACCACGTCCGCCAGACAGCCGCGCCGGAGATTGCCGACAACCAGTACCTGGTGATCGCCCCGACGCTGCATTGCGGCTTCAAACGGGCAACCGAAAACACCATCGTCGGCGAGCGGAGCATGGGGGATGCGCGGCTCGATTACGACGCGCTCACGTACGGCTGGTTCGACCTCTGGCTGAAGGGGGAGGATGCCGGCCAACGCGCGGCCATGCCGCGGGTGAAGTACTTCACGATGGGCAGCAACGTGTGGAATACCGCCGAGGCCTGGCCTCCGCCAGAGGCGACCGTCGCGACCTATTATCTGGAAAGCGGAGGTGCGGCGAACAGCCTGTACGGAGACGGCCGGCTGACCACGACCCGCCCGCCGGCGCGCGGCGACCGGCCGGACACGTTCGTCTACGATCCCATGAACCCCGTGCCCTCCTATGGCGGCAACGTGTGCTGCACCGGCAACGCGATCCAGGGCGGGTCGTTCGACCAGCGAAAGATAGAGGCCCGGCAGGATGTGCTCGTCTATACCACCGAACCTTTCGCGGAAGGCGTCGAGGTGTCCGGCTCGATCGACTTGACCCTCTACGTCTCGTCCGACGCCCGGGACACCGACTTTACCGTGAAGCTGCTGGATGTATATCCGGATGGGAAGGCGTACAACCTGGATGAAACCATCCAGCGCGTGCGGTACCGCGAGGGGTACGACCGCGAGGTGTTTATGGAAGCCGGCGAGGTGTATCCGCTCGAGGTGGGACCCCTCACGACCAGCAATTACTTCAACCCGGGGCACCGTATTCGGATCGAGATCTCAAGCAGCAACTTCCCGCGTTTCATGCGCAACCTGAATACGGGCGGCAACAATTATGATGAGGTAGAGGGAGTGGAGGCCCGGAATACGGTTCATTCCTCGGCCGCGTACCCGTCGCACATCCGGCTCCCGATCATCGCCCGGTAATACGGCTTGTGGGGCTCGTTCGACAAATCTTGTTGTGTTATTTCGGCAACTCTGTGGCTCGCAATGACTTTAACAGCTGTTACCCCACGCTTTTATCACACAACACGAAGACATGAAAAGCAATTTCCTGACGATACTTACCCTCGCTCTTGTTCTTTCCGCCTGCGGTGGAAGCGCTGAACAGCATGACGCCCCGCACGCGACCGAATCGGTTGCCGTACCGGCCTCCGAAATGATGACGACTGTTATCGATTCGTTGACCTCGACCACGGATTCCCTGTTGGCCGTGCCCGATTCGATGGCGACGGTAGTTGACTCGGCCGCGGCCGCTGTCAGCGCCGAAGTTGAAGGCGAATAAGTAATTGACGGTTTTGCATCCGGGACCGTAAGCTCGGAGGCAACACGTCAGCGGCGCGTCGACGGCAAAATCCGATCTTGCAGTAACCGCCAGGTGGTGCGGGGGGCGTCGATATCCCACGCGTTAAAAACCGCCACGATGTCGTAGTCCGGGGCGACCAGTACAAACTGGCCACCATATCCGTTTCCGGCAAATACGGTTGCGCGACCGTTCTCCTGATCCGGCACCCACCACTGGTAGCCGTATCCCAGGTTTACCTGCTCGTTTGCCGGGGCGATATCCGCCACTACCGGCGCCGTGGATTTATCCACCCACGCTTTCGAAACGATCTGTTTCCCCTCCCATTCTCCTCCGCGCAGAAACAGGTACCCGATACGCGCCAGATCGTGGGTTTTCAAGTAAAGTCCTCCCTCCGTATCCGTCTCCCCATCAGGCGTGATTTTCCAGTAATGCTCGGTGATGCCGATCGGCTTAAACAGGCGCTCGGCTGCCCAGAGGTCGGCTCGCATACCCGTGGCCTCCGTGATGATTTTACCCAGGAGGACGCTCGCTCCGTCGTTGTATTCGTACACCGTCCCGGGTTCGGCATCCATCGGTCTGCCGATGATGTAGCGGATCCACTCGTCGCTGAGCTCCATGACAATCGTGCTGTGGTCCGTATTGCCATATCCGCCTTCTGTGTACCAGTCGATCCCGCTCCGCATGGTGAGCAGGTCCTCGATGGTCATGGCCGCCTTGCGGGGGTCCGATACGTCGGGACTGTAGGCCTGGAGGTAGGGCATAACAGGGGATTCGACCCCTGGAATCAGTCCCGCGTCGATGGCGATGCCGAGGGCGGCGGAGTTGACGCTTTTGGTGACCGATTGGAGGGTGTGGAGATCGCTACCGTGGTAATAGGGATGCCAGTTCGGGTGGCTGTAGTTGTAGGGATGATCGGTGGTGTCGGGCGCGTCTGAAGGCAGGGTATACGTGCGGTCGTAGTGCGTATCGATGACGGCGCGGCCGTTACGGATGAGCAGGAAGTGGTCGACCGATCCGTAGACGCCGGCGGCCACGTCGGCTTCGATGGCGGCGAGAGAATCCGGGTCGAAGCCTTCGGCGGCGGGGGTAGAAACCGGCCAGGTTTCAGCGGGCCATCCTGGGCCGGCGAGTGCCGTACTTTCCGGATTGTACCTGCAGGCTGAGAAGGCCAGCACCAGCAAGCCAGCGCCAAGGAGAGGGACGGTGGCAACACGACGCGGCATGGCGGGAAAACTTGGATGAAGGAAATGGACAGGCCACGGTAGGAATTCGCGAGCCGGCGTGCAAGATGGGCAGCCGTTATTCCGTCGCGACGAGTCGGCTCTTTTTGACTTTGGGCTCGTCAACATGGAGCCCCAGGTGCCGTTGCCAGGATTCGAGCATGTCGGGATCGAGTTCCAGCACCCCTTTACGAGTCACCCCCGCCGGCGGTTGGATGTGCGTCACGAGGCGATCGTAGACGCGGCCGCGAAGGGCAGGGTCGACCCGTGGAATCATCTGCCAGAGCGTGATCCCATCGTCGAAACCGGCCTCGCGCACGATGTCGGCCACGGCCTCCGATCCTCCATCCTCGAAATCGAACCGCTCCAGCGCAGCTTGGAGCGTGGGCGAGGCCGCCTCATGAAACGCCGTACCGGGTCCGCGCCCGGGGCGCGCCCGGCACATCGCACCCGCCGGCACGAGCGTCGTTCGGCCGCCGTGACTCAGTTCGACATAACCGGACGTGACGTGTAATAAACTGGTGCCCACGCTATCGACGGCCAGCGTGTAGGCGCACCCAAGGTCGATCGCCAGGGCGGATGGGGTATCGACAAAAAACAGACGGGGCGGGGCCCATATAAACGCCTCGATCTGGCCTTCCTCCAGCACCAACCGGTGATTGTTCGCCTCGGCGCCGAGGAGTTGGAGGCGGGTGTCTGGCGCTACTTCCACGGTGCCGATGTCGCCAACATCCAGGAGTGCACGCGAGGTGGCGTCGGTTTCGAGCCACTGGCCAACGCGGAGTCGGCCGCTGCCGCGCAGTCCGTTCTGATCCACCGATGGCAGGCCGGCGAGCGCGACCACCTGCCAGCCCGATGCGTCGGATCGGATGAAGACCCATGCGAGGCCCGTCACGACGAGTAGGGCCGCGACGAACTGGCTGAGCATGCGGATCTGGAGCCGGCTCGGGGGAGTGCTCCCAACATCCGAGTGGCGCACGGGGGTATTGAGTGGGATCGGGGCCCGCGGCGGTGCGGGCGTTCGCGGCGCTTCATCCGGGGCGAGCTGCGTTTCGAGCCGCGTTTTGATGCCGGCCCAGAGGTCGCTCGGCGGGGCGACCGGCGGCAACGCAAGCAAATCGGCCAGCAGGGTGCGAAGGTCATCGACGGCCGTGCGGCAGGTGGCGCATTCGGCGAGGTGGCGTTCAACGGCGCGCGCGTCGTCGGCCGGCAGCAGGCCGTCGACGTAGTCGTTTAGCTGGGAAGTAATATGGCTCATTGTGTTCATCGCGTCATCCGTTAGGCGCCATCGTTGTCCGCAATAACTGGCGGGCCCGGTGGAGGTGGGCTTTCGAGGTGCCGGGGGCGATGCCCATGGCTACGCCGATTTCATCGTGCGTATAGCCCTCGATATCGTGGAGGACGAGGACGGACCGCGCCTGTGCCGGCAGGGCGGCGATCCCCCGTTCAAGGTCCATGCCTGTATCGGGCGACGGTTCCCGTCCGGCGACCTCGAAGGGCTCCAGTTCGCCCGCCGTCTCGAAGCGTGCGGCGCGCCGGCGTGCGGCGCGGAGATCGACCAGCACAACGTTCACGGCGAGGCGATGCAGCCAGGTAGCGAAGGCACTGTCCTGACGGAAGCTGCCAAGCTGCTGCCAGGCGCGGACGAAAGCGTCCTGCGTGAGCGCCTGCGCCCGGGTCACATCCGCCACCATACGCAGACACAGGGCATAAATGCGACCGACATGCGCCCTGTACAGCTGCTCGAACGCGGCCGTATCGCCGGCCTGCGCGCGCTGCACGAGGTTGGCGGTGGGTGGATGGGGGTCGTCAAGGGGTTCCTCCAAAATGATCTCAACGCGATGCGCTACGAGGGGGCAGGGCTGCCGTCTATTCCGGTTTGTATAGAGGTTGGATGCCGCCGGGGACGCCGAGGTTTACGCATGCCGCGTTTTTTTTTGCCGGGGATCACTAAACGCTTCGTGTATGCCTGGCATCACACCATCAGAACACCGGTGCGAGTCGCGCGCCAGAACCTCACAACCAACCGGAGAGACGATATGAAACGAAACCACACCCGTGCCATTCTTTCCCTCGCCTTTGTCCTGCTGGCCGTCGGTACGGCAGCGACGTTCCAGGGCGGCTTTTACCTCCGCGCGGAATACCCGACGCAGGCCGGCTCCGTGCTCGCCATCCAGGCGAAGGGCTGCGAGCGCCCCGAAAATGCCCGCGTGATCGGCGCCGCGGAAGGACTGGTCGACGGGGTCCGCCAGACCCTCCCGATTACGCTGACCTCCCGGTCGAAGGGCCTCTACGAAATTGCCTGGGAACGTCCGGAGGACGGAGACTGGGTGTTGACCCTCACGGGCACCTACCGGGGGGCGGTGAGCAGCCTCATCGTACCCGTGGCCGCTGATGGGAAGGTACGCCTGCCGGAGCCCGATCGCTACGGCACCCGCATCGAGCCAGTCCACCGAACGCTGACCGCGGCCGACATAAACAGCGCGCTCGAAAAGGTGGCCGTAGCCGGGTGATCGCATCGCGAATGGGTCCGCCCCTCGGCGACCGGGGGCGGACCAGCTGCATCTGCCTGGCGCCACTCTTTGGACCGCTTGGATATTGTACGACAAGTTGGCGTCGCCGCGCGACGCCGCATCATAGCCCCCGTGCTTCAGGGCACGACCCTGACGATCTGCTCATTGTGCATCATGGGTAGGGGGCACCTCAAGGAGTCCGGCGTTGAAACGCCGGCCTACATTGCGGCATCGCTCCGCGATGCGTGGTCTATCGCGTACGAGGTAGCAATTCAGGTGGATGTGCCGTACGTTCCGGCTCTTCGTGATGGTGGGTGGGGGGCTTATTGGATGTTTGAGGTTGCTACTGTGCACATCATCTATAAAATCTTCCTTGCCGGGGCCGCGTTGTGCGCTCTTGGCGTAGTCATCGCAGCATTTACCGCCGGCGCGGCAGTCGCCGGCCCCATGCTTATCGCGTGTTTCGTGTGCCTCGCCATCGGGGGCCGCGGGGCGCCGGCGCTGCGGAGTCTCTCCTTTACGCTCTGGATCCTGGCCGCCGTGTCGGCCGCGATGGTGTATCCGTCGTATTTCCTGGCGGTGGGGGACTATGAGCTGAAGAACCTGATCGTGCCCCTCATCCAGATCATCATGTTCGGCATGGGGACGTCGATGAGCCTGGGCGACTTTGCCGGCGTCGTCCGAATGCCCCGCGCGGTGTTTATCGGGCTGGCCTGTCAGTTCACGATTATGCCGTTGGTAGGCGTCGCCCTGGCGCGAGGCCTCGGATTTGCGCCCGAGATTGCCGCCGGCATCGTGTTGATTGGCTCGGCGCCGAGCGGCGTGGCGTCCAATGTGATGGCGTACATCGCCCGCGCGAATCTGGCGCTGTCGATCACGCTGACGGCCTGCAGCACGCTGCTGGCGCCGCTGATGACGCCGTTGTTGATGAAGGTGCTCGCCGGCCAATTCGTCCCCGTCGATTTCTTCGACATGATGATCGGGATCGTGAAGATGGTTATCGTGCCCATCGTGCTCGGCCTGATCGTCAACCGACTGCTACGGGGCCGCGACCGGTGGCTGCACGACGCGATGCCGCTGCTGTCGATGTCGGCCATCGCGGTCGTGCTCACCATCATCGTCGCCACGGGTAGGAACGACCTGTTGACGGTCGGGCCATTACTTTTTCTGGCGGCGATCGTGCACAACGCCGCCGGCTACACCCTGGGCTACTGGGCCTGCCGGCTGATCGGCTTGGACGAACAATCGTGCCGGACGATCTCCATCGAAGTGGGGATGCAGAATGGCGGGCTGGCGACCGGGATTGCCCTGCAGATGGGGAAGGTGGCCACAGTGGGGCTGGCGCCAGCTATTTTTGGACCCTGGATGAACATCTCGGGGTCCGCGCTGGCAAACTGGTGGCGGAGCCGGCCGGTGTTGGAAACCGTGCCTCAAACAGACCACCCGCTGATCGCGGAGGAAAAGCGGGCCTGAGTACACGGCCCTGCATGTATGAAGTTGATGGGTTATCCGCGCGGGCGTGGCGTCAGATAGAGACCGACAGGCCGGCGGTCGGGATGACATCCGAACGCAGGCCATTTTTGTTGAGCGGCGTGAGGATATTAACCATGAGGACGACCTTGTCCGAGGGCGCAAAGCGGAAGCCTACGGCCAGATCGGTCGTGTTGTCGCGCCGGCTTTCTGGGATATTGCTGAGGTCGAAGAAACGCGTGAGTGAGCCGGCCTCGAACTGCTCCCGGATGCCGATCGAGCCCGGGAAGAGGACGATGGCTTCATCTTCTTGCAGGTCGAATGAACCGAGGAGGTCCGCGGCGAAGGTCAACGTGTTGGACACTTTGTGGTCGAAACCAATGGCATATTCCACTTCGTCGCTGTCCAGCGCGCCGCCGCGTTTGTCGTAGCCCAGGTTGATGTGGGGGTTGAAGTCATTAAACCGCCGGGAGGAGATAAAGAGGAATCGAATATTCTGTTTACCCGTGCCAAGAAAGTTGTGTTCATCGCCGGTAGGCAGCCTGATATCGCCCAATAAAGCCACCTTGAGGGCGTTTGCGCCGGGCAACACATATTTCAGACGTATGGCCAGATCGCCCACCCCATTTGTGCTGACATTGTACGTAGTGTCCGCTGTGAGGATGGGATTGAGCTGGTTGCCGCCGAACGCGTGGGCGGCACCCTGGATCTCGGGCCGGGTGGGGATGAGTCGGCCATAGGTAAAGCTGTTGATCACGGCCGTCGCACGCCCGGACATAGAGATATTGACGATCGGGATGGCGAGGCTGATGTCGAGGTTTCGGAGCACGCCGGCGGAAAGCGTGAACGCAAAAATGCTGCTGCTGATGTCCATGTTCGGGAAGACATCGATGTTGTCCAGTTCATAGGCAGGAGCGCCCAGACTGCCCGGAAGGGTTTGTTCCTCTTCAAAGGGAGGCGTCGGGGTGACGTCCTGATGCGCGAACGTGAACCGCATCTGATCGATCGGGAGACCTCTGAAACGATCAAGATTCATGTAGGAGTAGCTGAGACCGATGTTGATTTTCCCCTGGCCGATGGACTCCGCGGTTTCCGCGAAGATGGGCCCCAGGCTCTCGTTGGTCACGACGGCGGCGCCGTTCATAAAGTCGATCGACATGCCGGCGATCGTAGAACTCAGAGGAAATGAAGAGATGTTGGATGCGATGAGCCCGTTCAGGGCGGGGGTGAGGAGCTGCTCCGCATTGTCGGCCGCCGGGAAATAATGCTGGCCATGGAAGACCTGATCGTCTCGGTCCAATCGGTCACGCAGGAAGTAGTTAAAAACGTCGTTAAACGTCTGGTCGAGCTGGGCCGTCGCCGGACGAATGGAAATAGACAGCAGCAGCACGAAACACAACAATACGGTGCGGGCGGTGGCGGGCATGGGCATGAGAAGACGGTTCGGTGGGCGGTAGCCTATGGGCGGAGCAGGTCGGCGCGGTAAACCGAGTGGGTGGTTGGCGTGGTGCTAGCGGGGGAAACTGAACTTGGAGGACGTCCACCGGGTGGCTTCCCGTGTGAGCGTTTGTTGGAACGATAAAGCGGTAGTTTTTTTCTCGTTTTTATTGTTTGTGTAGGTGAATGAAGCGCCGCACTCGTAGATGTACGTGTCGGGGTCCACGTTCTGGAGGGATTCACGCGTAATCGTGAACTGGAAGTTCTTAAACGAAGCGAAGATGCTGGTCCAAGTCCTTTGTTCGGATGCTGACAGCGCCACCGCCGAACTAAATTGACTAAAATTTTCATCCAGGAAAGCGGACGTGAGGTGCTGTTTGGCCTCATCGATGAGTGTCTCGAGATGTCGTTTTTCTTCCGCTTCGCGGGTGTGTTCGGCATCCAGTTGCTGGAGGAGCTCCACGCCTTCGAGAAGGAGCTGATTGGCGAGGGCATAATCCCCTGCCTGAAAGGCTCGATTTCCTTCGGCCTCTTTAGCAAGCGCCTTGGTGTAGGATGCCGGCTCGGGAGACGTTACCGTGACTCGGGCCATGAGTTGAGCGAGCGCCCGACGCGTCTCGTTAACACGCGCTTCTTCCGTAACGAGTGCTTCCGTCAGCGCTGTTCGATACCCCGTTTCTGCCTGACTGAATTGCGCGAGCGCCACGTCGTACCTCGCCTGTTCGAAAGCGGTCTCGCCGAGTCGCTGCGCTTCTCTCGCGGAACCATACGCGTCGATTGAGCCGAGGAGCGTCTCGTCCGCCGGCAGCGTGTCCAACACGCGTTGCATCGCTGCCCTGGCCGCGGTCGCCTGGTTCTTGCCGGCCTCGAGCAGGGCGTTTGGTTCCGCTGCGGGAGGGGTGTCGGTGGGTGTCGGCGCCTGCACCGGGGCTGATGGCGGCTCGGTTGAGGGTCTGGTAGCGGGGTCGGCCCCGGCTACTAGGGACTCCGTATCGCCTCCGGTAGCCGGGCTCTCACCGGGGACTGGATTATCCACATGAGTATCTGGCGAAGCATTCGTAAGCGGCTCGCTTGAGGTCAGGCCGCCGGATACCTGTTCATCGGGTGACGGTTCATCGGATGCCTGTTCGCGGAGTTCTGGTTCGTCGGGTGTTGCTTCGCCGGGGGATGGCATGACCCCGGGAGCGTTGGAGGCTGCCTCGTCAGCCGGTTCGCTCTGCAGCCCGTAAAAAGAACCGACCGCTACGACCAGGACGATCAGGGCGATGGCGAGCCCCTGAAGCGCACGCCGGGGGCGTACAGGTTCGGGCGCCGCTGGTGCTATCTCGATAGACTCCTCGGGGACGACCGGCGAAGGGCCGGGCAGTATCGCCACCGGCAAGGTCGGCTGAACCAGCTGTGTGTCGCCATCGTCCAGGCCGCCCGCCCCGAACCGCAATTCTTTTCGGATGCGCTTCAGTTCCAGGATCATCGCGTCCATGCCCTGAAAGCGATCGTTGGGATCCTTCTGCATGGCGCGTTCTACGAGCGCTGCCAACGAAGCGGGGAGCTCCGGGCGTTGCGTCGTGAGCGGCGTATGCGAATGATGGATGATCGCATAGATGAGCGCATGCTCGCGATAGTCGGCAAAGGGTAGCGTGCCGGCGAGCATCTCATACAGGACGACCCCAAACGACCAGATATCGCTGCGATAGTCTACCGATTCGGCCCGCGCCTGCTCCGGCGACATGTACGCGAGCGTGCCAAGCGTCGTATTGTTTTGAGTCAGTTGAATGCCGGGCCCTATTTTCGCGAGGCCGAAGTCCATCAGCTTGATCCGGCCCTTCGGGGTGAGCATGATGTTGGCCGGCTTGATGTCCCTGTGTGTGATGCCGTGTTCATGCGCCACACTCAATCCCTCAGCGATCTGTAAGGCAATATCAACCGTCTCGACGAGGGGGATCTCGCTCGACTGGATGCGCCGTTTTAACTCCATGCCGTCGATATACTCCATCACGAAGAAAATCTCATCCACCCCGTCCGGGCTGGTCAATTCTTCGATGGCATAAATCGTAGCGATATTCGGATGATTCAGCGTGGCTGCCGCCTGGGCTTCGATCCGAAACCGCGTCCGAACGTCGGGAATCGTGGCATACCGCCAGGGCATGAATTTGATGGCGACATGCCGTTTCAGTTTCGTGTCATGCGCTTTATACACCACACCCATCCCGCCCTCACCGAGCTTCTCGATGATGTCGTAGTGGAGTCGCGATGAACCGATCAATTCCAAGACGATGGGGTGTTATACCAGACCGTCGAGGGGAGCCGGCCTGGTGGCAATCGGTACGGGGTAGGGATACAGGATAACGAACAGGTCTATGGAGGCCCTGTTCGTTCTGGATAAGTAAACGCCCCCCTTACTTCACAGGCGAAAAAGCGGATCAACAACCGACATGTGATCGCCAAATAAGATGCGGGGAGCATCTCAAAAAGGCGGAAGCTGACGTCATTAGATATGAACCCCCTCTCATTTTTGCAAGGGCCAGCCCTACACGGAGGGGGCACCATCGGGACAGATGCTTGCGAGGCTGCCAATGACAGATTCTGTAGAGACGCCCCGGTGGGGCGTCTTCTGCACAAGGTTTAACCGCAGCACTTGTGCTAATCCTGGTCGTTCAGAGACGGCCCACCGGGGCTTCTCTACGGCGTCAGTGAATAAATCACTGTTGCAGGTCATCGGCATTTTTATGATCTCACCCCACCGCACTCGGTAGCTCCAACCCCTCCAGCGCCGGAGCGAACGGCTGGCTGTACAGTCGCTTGCCGGTAGCCTTCGCGATGGCGTTCGCCAGGGCGCCCGAGACCGGCGGCAGCGAGGGTTCGCCGAGACCGGTCGGGTCGATGCCGTTGTCCACGAAGAAAGCCTCGACGGCTTTTGGGGCCTGTGTGTTGCGGATGAGGCTGTAGGTGTCGAAGTTGCGCTGCTCCGGCCGGCCGTCTGCGATCGTGATGGCGCCGTACATGGCGTGCCCGATGCCGTCCACGATGCCGCCTTCGATCTGGTTGAGCGCCGCGTCCGGGTTGACGACGATGCCGCAGTCGACCGCGCACCACACTTTGTCCACGATCGGCTGGTTGCCGTTCATCGTGAGGTCCAGCACCTGCGCCACGTATGAGTTATGGCAGTAGTAGACCGACACGCCGCGGGCGACGCCGGCGGGTGTCGCGTCCCAGCCCGATTTGTCGCGCGCAAGCTTGAGCACGCCGGCCATGCGGGCCGGGTCGTAGTCGTTATCCGTGCCCACCGGGTTGGTCATCGCCCGGTCGAACAGTTCGAGGCGGAAGGCGATGGGGTCTTTACCCGCGGCCTCAGCCACCTCGTCGATAAACGCCTGTTCGGCGCCGGCGATGAAGTTGGAGCGCGGCGCGCGCCAGGCGCCCGTCGACACATTCGATTCCAAAACGACGTTCTCCGCCAGGTAGTTATCCACGGTCCCGGCCGGGAAGCGGTTGGCGAACACCGGGCTTTCGCTGATGCCGGCGCCACGGACGTGGAAGGCGATCAGGTTGTTGTTGGCGTCGAGCGCGGCGCGGTAGCGGACCTGGTACGCCGGCCGGTAGGTGCCCTGCGTCATGTCGTCCTCGCGGCTGTAGATCAGCTTGATGGGGGCGCCGGCTACTTTTGAAATCGCCGCGGCCTCCATCCCGAAGTTGCCATAGAGGCGCCGGCCGAAGCCCCCGCCCATGCGGGTAAGCGCGATGGTGATGTTTTCCTCGGGCATCGACAGCAGTTGCGAGACCGACTTGCGGAGCGCCTCCGGCGTCTGGATCGGCCCGATCAGCTCCGCGCGGTCCGCCGTGACGTGCGCGAAGAAGTTCATCGGCTCCATCGTGTTGTGGGCGAGGAACGGGGCGCTATACGTCCGGTCGATCACCTTCGCCGCATTCCGGAACGCCGCCTCCGGGTTGCCGTCACGGCGGGCGACTTCGGCGGTGCGGCCGGTGAGCAGGCCGGCGAGGCTGGCGCTCTGTTCGGCGCTGTTCTCCAGCCTGGACGTCGTCTCCCACTCAATCGTCAGGGCCTTTTTGGCCTTCATCACCTCCCAGGTCGAGCGGCCGAGGACGACCACCAGCTCCGGAAACGCCGTCACGTCCATCCACTGGGCCTGGAATCCATCGGGACGCGTGTTGACCGTGATCACATCGACAATCCCCGGCATCGCTTTCGCCGCCGTGGCGTCGACCGACTTCACCGTCATCCCAAACGCCGGCGGGTGCTCCATCATGGCGATGAGCATCCCGTCCCGTTTAAAATCCATACCGTAGAGCGGCTCGCCCTGGACAATTTTGGGGGCGTCGACATTCTTGCGGCTGGTGCCGACGATGGTAAAGTCTTTCGCCTCCTTGAGCGTCGGGTTCTCCGGCACCGGTAGCAGGGCGGCGGCGCTGGCCACTTCGCCATAGCCGACCGATCGCTTGCTCCCGGCGTGGGTGATGACCCCCGCGCTTGTCGTCAGCTCCGACGCCGGCACCTCGAGGCGCTGGGCGGCGGCGTCGACGAGCATGTGGCGGGCCGTGGCGCCGGCCTTGCGGAGGCCGGCCCAGCTCTGGCGGATCGAATCGCTACCGCCGGCGAGCTGGCGAGAAAATTTGACCGTGTCGAGCCCGGCCTGTTCGACGATCACGTGTTTCCAGTCGACATCCAGCTCCTCGGCCACGATCATCGGCATCGACGTCTTCACATTCTGCCCGATCTCAGGGTTCGGCGACATGATCGTCACGATCCCGTTTTCGGCGATTTTGAGGAAGGCGTTGATCTCGCTCCAGTCCCCGACGGGGGCAAGCGGATCGATGGCCGGCTGGCAGCCGGCGAACCAGTTGAAGCCAATCATCAGGCCGCCGCCGGTGAGGGCGGAGGCTTTCAGGAAGGAGCGGCGGTTGATCGTCGTGTTCATGGCAGGCTGGCTCATGGTAGCTTGGAGATGGGGCGAAGGGCGGATCAGAGGTGGGACGACGCCGTTTTGACGGCGGCGCGAATGCGGAGGTAGGTGCCGCAGCGGCACAGATTTCCGTTCATCGCCTGCTCGATCGCATCGTCGGTCGGGGCCGGGTTGGATTTCAGGAAAGCGACGGCCGTCATGATCTGACCGGCCTGGCAGTAGCCGCACTGGGGCACATCGTGCTCCATCCAGGCCTGTTGCACCGGGTGCGAGCCGTCGTCCGACAAGCCCTCGATGGTCGTCACCGCCATGTCTCCCACGGTGGAGATGGGCGTAGAGCACGAGCGTACGGCCGCGCCGTCCAGATGCACCGTGCACGCTCCGCACTGCGCGACCCCGCAGCCGAACTTGGTGCCCGTCAGATTCAGATGGTCCCGCAGGACCCAGAGGAGCGGCGTGTCCGATTCGACATCCACCTGGTGCTGTTTTCCGTTGACGTCGAGGGTGTAGTTTGCCATGGCGAAAGGGTCGGCTGATTGAGACTGGATGGCCCAAAATAGGGCATCCTCATATAATGTTCTACCATTGGCACGAAAGAAAGGCGTTAATGATAGATTTTTATCCGCGATCGAATACTTTCCATTCCGCCGGCTTGCGCCGTCGTCTCTCAGGACAAGCCTGCCAACCTGCAAACCTGCAACCATCTATGTTCCTCTCCATGCACAACTGGATGCGCGCCGAGCCGATCGACGTGACCATCCGCCGGCTCGCGAAATGCGGGTATCACAGCATCGAAATCGAAGGCGAGCCCTCGAAGTACAACACGAAGGAAGTCCGTAAGCTGTTGAAAGACAACGGGTTGTTTTGCTTTGGCTCGGTGTCGCTCATGTTCGCCGGGCGCGACCTCATCCATGCGGACGCCGGCGTGCGCGCCAACACGGTGCAGTACCTCAAGGACTGCATAACGATGGTGAAGGAGCTGGAGGGGCGGGAGATGACCATCGTACCGTCGCAAGTGGGCAAAGTGAACGCGATGGCGAGCGAGGAGGAAGAGTGGGGCTGGGCTGTGGAGGGACTGCGCGAGATCTACGCCCACAGCGAACCAGCCGGCGTGGTGATCGGGATCGAGCCGCTCAACCGATTCGAGACCAACTTCCTCAACCGGCACGACCAGGCCCTGATGCTGGCCGAAGCCGTCGGCCCGAACTGTGGGATCTGCCTGGATGCCTTCCACATCAACATCGAAGAAGCCGATCTCCACCAGGCCATCCTCAATTCCGCCCCACGGTTGCGGGCATTCCATGTGGCCGACAACAATCGGATGGCGCCGGGGCAGGGGGATTACGACTGGGTACGGCTTCTGACCACCCTCAAGGCCGCCGGCTACAACGATGCACTGACCGTGGAATTTGTGGCTCCGCTGGACCGTACGCCGGCTAATCCCTACAAAAATGCAAAAGCCGGCGCGGAAGCTGAACTGACGCCCGAGCAGCTCAAGTTCATCGAAGACCACGCAAGCGGTGTATTGTCAGACGAGTTCTACAGCTGGCTGGTGGACGTGTCGGCGAAGACGCTCCGCCGCGCCATGGAACGTGTGGGGGTGCTGGACACGTGACTACACGTTACGCGGATGTCACATCGCCAGATTAATGTACTGGCACACAGTTCGAGCGGGGTGGTGCTGATTACGACGAAGTAGGTTGCAGGTTGGCAGCCGTCAACCATTGAAAAACCTGCCAACCTGCAACCTGCCAACTAAACCCCCCTATTCACCACATTCTCGTACAGCTCCTGCTGGCCGCTGGTGGTGGCGGGTTCGCCGGCTGTTGAGGCGAGTGCGTGGAGGTCGGCCAGAGAGAGCTTGCCGTCTTCGAAGGCCTTCCCGTTGCCAGCGTCGAACGAGGCGTAGCGTGTGCGGCGCATCTGTTCGAGGGGGGATTTTTCGATGAGCGCCGCGGCGGTGATGAGGGCGCGGGCGAAGGTGTCCATCCCGCCGACGTGGGCGTGGAAGATATCGGCGGGATCGGTGGAGTTTCGCCGGATTTTGGCGTCGAAGTTCACGCCGCCGCCCTGGAGGCCGCCGGCGCGCAGGATGACCAGCATCGCCTCGGTGAGTTCGTTGAGGTTGTTCGGAAACTGGTCGGTGTCCCAGCCATTCTGGTAGTCGCCCCGGTTGGCGTCGATACTGCCGAGGAGGCCGGCGTCGGCGGCGACCTGGAGTTCGTGCTGGAAGGTGTGTCCGGCGAGGGTGGCGTGGTTGACCTCGACATTGAGCTTGAAGTCGCGGTCCAGGTCGTAGGTCTTCAGGAAGGCGACCACCGTCGCGGCGTCGTAGTCGTACTGGTGCTTCGTGGGCTCGCAGGGTTTAGGTTCGATAAAAAACGATCCCTTAAAGCCCTGGGCTCGCGCGTAGTCGCGGGAAAGGTGGAGGATGCGGGCGAGGTGATCCTGTTCGCGGCGCATATCCGTATTCAGGAGCGTCATATACCCCTCTCGGCCCCCCCAGAACACGTAGTTTTCGCCGCCGAGTTTGATGGTGGCGTCGATAGCCTGCTTGAGTTGGGCGCCGGCGAAGGCGAGGACGTTGAAATCCGGATTCGTCGCGGCCCCGTTCATGTAGCGGGGGTTGCCGAACAGGTTGGCGGTGCCCCAGAGGACCTTGATGCCCGTAGCCTTCATGTGGCCGAGTGCGTGGTCCGTGATGGCCTGCAGGCGTCGCTCGGACTCCGCGAGGGTCGCACCCTCGTCGACCAGGTCGTAGTCATGGAAGCAGAAGTATTCGAGCCCGAGTTTTGTCATGAACTCGAACGCCGCGTCCATCTTACGCTTCGCGCGGTCGATCGGGTCGTTGCCCGTGTCCCACGCGAAGTGGTGGGTGCCTGGCCCGAAGGGGTCCGCGCCGACGTTACAGAACGAGTGCCAGTAGGCGCAGGCGAATTTGAAGTGCTCTCGCAGCGTTTTGCCGGCGACGACTCGGGCCGGGTCGTAGTAGCGGAAGGCGAGGGGATCGTGGGAGTCGAGTCCTTCGAAAGGGATGGCGCCGATGCCGTTGAAGTAGTCTGTTGCGCGAGCCATGGGCGGCGTGTGGTTGGAGCGATGTATGGGCGGTTGGATCAGGTGCTGGAAGATAGGAAGCGCTACCTATTCGCGCACCGCCCCGGGGAAACTCTTCCCCAGAAGATCACCGAACGAGGGCCATCGAGACGGACTGCGGAGGGCGGGCACCCACCGCGAGCTGGGCGAAATAGATGCCGCTCGGGAGCCGCCGGCCGCTGTGATCCACGCCGGCCCATCGCACTTCCCGGGAGGCGAACAGCCCGATAAAGTCATCAACCAACACCGCCACTTCCTGGCCGAGGGTGTTAAAGACACTCAGCCGGATGAGTGCGGGGCCGTTGGCGATGTAGCGTAGCTGGATCTCGGACGAGAAGGGGTTGGGGCCGCTTACGATAAGGTCATCACTGTCGAGCCCGGGCCGGAAGCCGACCGCCGTGAGGATGTCTGTCTGTGCGGCATAGCGGGCGCTGCGCAGCGGGCGTCCGTCGGGGGTGCCGTGTAGCCCTGTCGGGTCCACAGGCATCGGGCCTCCGACCGCGACGAGGTAGTAGTAGTAGCCGGTGTTCATCACGTACGCCGTATCCGTCACGGCGCGTGCACTTCCGGGCAGGGTGTGGAGGAGGGTATAAGGCAGGTTGTCGGCGAAGTGGACGGTGCGGTAGACCTCCCACGCGTCGGGGTCCGGTTGGCCGGGGTGGGTGGTCCATCCGAGCACGATGCCGTCATCGAGCCCGTCCACCGCGAACGTACGCGGCGGCAGGGGCGGGATCAGAGCCTCCTGGCCGAGTGCTGGCGCCGCCGTCAGCAAGAGGGCGCCCAACAGGAGGCCGATCGGTATCGGGAGCGTGTGACGCATGGGACGGGTTATTGGGCGATAAATTGCCCGATTTCAAGGCGGGAGGGGTGCGTGGCCGAGCGGTGGACGGTGTGCGTCGCCGGCAGGAAATCCGCGTCGTCGGCACTGTAGATGTCCATGAACTGCTGCGGATTGCGGTCGACGAGCGGAAACCAGGTGCTCTGGATCTGCACCATGATCCGGTGTCCGGCCTTGAAGGTGTGGAAAATATCGGGCGCGGCGAAGCGGATCGTTTCCATGGCGCCGGGGGTGAGCGGCTCGGGCGTTTCGAAGCTGTTCCGGAATTTGGCGCGGAAGACCTCGCCGCGGACCATCATCTGGTAGCCGGCCATCGGGACGTCCAGGTATTTATCGGCCGGCTCCAGGTGCTCGGGCGTATCGTCCGGAAACACATCGATCAATTTCACGATGAAGTCGGCGTCTGTCCCCGTGGTGGAGATATGGAGCGTCGTGGCGACCGGGCCGGCAAAGGTGATGTCTTCGGTCAGCGGCTCGGTCTGGTAGACGAGCACGTCCGGCCGGCCGGCGACGAAGCGCTGATCTTCCACCATATATTCGCGCGAGCGGCTCGTCGTTTTCTCCTGGGTGTAAGGCACCGGGTTGGCCGGGTCGCTGGCATAGCTGTCCGCGCCATCGGCTGGCGGTGGATCGAAGCTTAGTCGGCCGTCGGCGTGAAAATAGATCGAGCGCGTCGTCATGTCGGGCGGCGGCCAGGCCGGCAGCCGGTGCCAGTCATTCGAGCCGCTGGCGAATGCCAGGGCCTCGGGCAGGTCGATGGCGCCCTTGTCCTTGAGGTGGAAGGTGAAGAAGGGCAGGTCGATTTCATCCTGGTAGAAGATCGCCGTCTGTTCTTCGAAAGACACATTGCCCAGGGCGTCGCCGGTGGAGCGTACCCATCCGCCGTGAAACCAGGGGCCGAGCACGAGCGTGTTTGTCGCGTCCGGGTTGCGCTCCTCGATGCTCTTATAGATGCCGATGGGGCCGTAGGGGTCCTCGGCATCGTACAGCCCCGCGACAGTCATGACGCTGGCGGTAACGTTGTTCAGAAAGGGGAGGATGTTGCTCTGCTGCCAGAAGGCGTCGTATGTGCCATGCGTCATCATCGAGTCCCAGTACGCGATCTGGTGGTTGAAGTAGCGTTTGTTCGCGTTGGGCAGCGCGCCGAGGTCGAGGAAAAACGTGTAGGCGTCGTCGACAGGGTATTCAAAAGGATCCATGCGAGCGGCCGTCGGGTTGGGCTCCGGGTGTTCGAATCGTCTGAAGAAGTTGAAGCCGTCCTGCAGGTAAAACGCCCCGTTGTGGTGGAAGTCGTCCCCGATGAACCAGTCAGCGATCGGGGCTTGCGGCGAGGCGGCGCGGATGGCGGGATGGGAGTTGACGATGCTGGCGGCGGCGTAGAAGCCGGGGTAGGAGATCCCCAGGATCCCAACGCGGCCGTTATTGGGTTGGACGTTGGCGAGGAGCCACTCGACGGTGTCATACATGTCCGTGCTTTCGTCCATGCACCCAGCCGGCGCACCGCTGGGGCAGGCCGGCGTCATGTTGACAAAGCTCCCCTCGGACATAAACCGGCCGCGGACGTCCTGGTTGACGAAGATGAATCCCTCATCCATGAAGCGGGCGGAGCCAGCCGGGCCCAGCTGATCCGGGAAGGCGTCGGGGCCGTACGGGCCTGAGCTGTAGGGGGTTCGATGGACCAGGAATGGTAGAGCTTCATCCACCGCCTTCGGGAGGTAGACGGCCGTGTAGAGGTGCACGCCGTCGCGCATGGGGATGCGGTATTCGTGTTTTGTGTAGTGGTCGGAGATGACGTACGGGCCTTCCGCTGGCGGTTCGGGGGCGTCGCAGCCGGCGAAGGCGAGGGTGAGAAGGAGCGGGATGAGGGTCGCGGCGCGGCGGAAGGTGGGATTCATCGAACAAATCGGGCTGGATGGTAGGATCTGGGTGGAATATACTCGCGCCGGCGCAATGGTGCACGAGGCCAGGCGACGGGGGTGCGTAGGGATTTACCCCGCACTCAGCCACAGGAGCAACCTACAGGTTTCGCTCGCCTCGTTTCCGATATTCCGGTCCATCACAGATGTCGTTCGCACATCGCTCCCTCGCCCCTCTTTTTTGACGCTTCTGAAGCCCGCCCCTCCGCGCCTCCCCCGGGGTACGGCAGGTGGGATCGAACCGGTAAGGGATCCCTTGCATGGGCCCCGGTACAGTCAGAGCGTTTTCCTATAGACTGTTTGGGTTTGTATCATGTCTAATCCTGTTGTTCGTGTTCATCCCGGCTTCGGCTGGATGGTGTTCCTCCTTTCCCTCGCGCTACTCCCGCCCCAGGCATCCGCCCAGGGGTTGGGCCCAATCCCGGCCGACTACCTCGATGTCCGCCCCCATCGGTACACCTATCTATCCGCCTCCGGCGTCGATTATTCGTTCGAGCGCACCGACCTCGCCGGCGAGGCGGTGGTCCACCCGACAGCGCTGAACTTCGGGCCAGACGGCCGGCTCTATGTCGCCCAGGAAAATGGGCTCGTTGTGGCCTACACGATCGAGCGGATGGGCCCTCAGGCCTATACGGTGACGGCTGAAGAGGTGCTCCGCCAGGTGAAACTCGACACCCAGAACCACGATGACGACGGCGAGCCGAACGACAGCACGGTGGCTCAGGGCCCGTTCCAGTTGAACCTGGATACCCAGCGCCAGGCTACGGGGGTTCTGGTCGTGGGCACGGCATCGATCCCGGTCATCTACGTGTCCTCGAGCGATCCCCGACAGGGCGGCGTCGGCGGCGTGCACGATACAGATCTGGACACGAACTCGGGTGTGATCAGCCGGCTCACGAAACAGGGCAACAGCTGGGTGAAGGTCGATCTCGTCCGCGGCCTGCCGCGCTCCGAGGAGCAGCACGCGCCCAACGGGATGGTCTACGACGAGGCCACGAATATCCTGTACCTCGCCACAGGCGGCATCACCAACGCCGGCGCCCCGGCTGAGAATTTTGGCAGGACGAACGAATACGCGCTTTCGGCCGCCATCCTGGCGATCGACCTCACGATGCTCGAGGCAATGCCGGTCCTGACGGACGACGCCGGCGCGAGCTACGTCTACGATCTTCCCACCCTCGACGACCCGACCCGGCCCAACGTCAACGGCATCGACGACCCCACGGCCGAAGGCTACGACGGCATCGATGTCAACGACCCCTTCGGCGGCAACGATGGTCTGAACCAGGCGAAGGTCATCCCCGACGGGCCGGTCCAGCTCTTCGCCACGGGCTTCCGCAATCCGTATGACATCGTCATGACTCGTACGCCCGGCCGCGAAGGGCGTTTTTATACGGTGGATAATGGCGCCAACGCCGGCTGGGGAGGCATCCCCATGGGAGAGCAAGAATACACCCAGGCCGGCGAGTCCGGCGTCTGCACCAACGACTACGATCCGTCCGAGCCGGGCTCCAACGCCGCCGCGGGGAACGACAACAAGGTCAATAACCTTAACGGACTCCACTACATCCGCGAGGTAGACCCCGGCCACCGGTACTACGGAGGCCACCCGAACCCCGTGCGCGGCAACCCGATGGGCGCCGGCCTCTATACATACGACGACGTCACCGGCGTCTTCCGCACCAGCACGACCGGCGACAACCCGTTGCCGGCGGACTGGCCGCCGGTGCCCGAGAGCGCGGCCTACGCGGCCGAGTGTGACTTCCGCAACTCCGGCGAAGGCGACGGCGCGCTGGCCAACTACGTCCCGTCCACCAACGGCATCGCGGAGTACACCGCCACGAACTTCGACGGCGGGCTCCAGGGCGCGATCCTGTCGGTTGGGATGAACGGCGATGTGTACATCGCGAAGCTCAACGAAGCCGGCGACCAGGTGATCGAGGGGGATGCCAGCGGCGTGGCCGTGCTCTTCCCTTCGATCGGCGGCGTTCCGCTGGACCTCGTGGCGCAGGGCGACGATGATCCGTTCCCGGGCACCATATGGACGGCCAACTACCTCGGCGAAAGTATCACCGTCTTCGAGCCCATGGAAAGCGGCGGCGTCGCGATCGAGGATGGCGATGGGATGCCAGGGTCGTACACCCTCTACGGCAACTACCCGAACCCGTTCGACGTCGCGACTACCGTCGTATTCGATCTCCCCACGGCGGCGAACGTCCGTCTTGAGGTGTTCGACGTACTCGGCCGGCGCGCGCTGGCGCTGCCCGAAGTCGCCGTCCCGGCCGGCTCCAATCGCCAGCTCGAAATCCAGGGCGGCGAGTTGTCCGCCGGCGCCTATGTCTACCGCCTCACGATCCGCCAGGGCGCCGATACCCGCATCCTCAGCGGCGGGATGACGGTGGCGCGATGAGCACGTTATGCGTTTTCGTCCTCGTCATCCCCGCGAAAGCGGGGATCCATGCAACCAACCAGCCTTGCTTGGATCCCCAATCAAATTGGGGATGACGAGCGGCGAGCTTTTCAAATAACACGTTTTTATATATCATGACAAGGCAACCCATCCTTTCCTTCCTCCTCGCCGGCGCCCTGGCGACGCCGGCCCTCGCCCAGAACACCACCCTCGTCGTACAGCCCGGCGCGCCGGTGCTCGATGGCGTCGTTTCGGCGGGTGAGTGGGCGTCTTCGCCGCTTGTCACGGCGCGCGGCGTGACACTCAACGCCATGGCCGACGGCGACTACCTCTATGTCGCGGCCTCATGGGCGGATGCGACCGAGGACGCCTCGCACAGCCGGTACAACTTCAACGGCACCGGCTGGTCGAAAGCCGGCGACGAAGATCGGATCGCTTTTGTGTTCGATATGGGGCAAACCGGCGCCGACGGCGCCAACTGCCAGGCCTTCTGCCACTTTCCGATCATGAGCACCAACGGCGGCATGGTGGACGTGTGGCAGTGGCGCGCCTCGCGTTCCAACCCGATGGGCATCGCCGACGACACCCACTGGAACGCCACCGGCCAGATTCACGACGACGGCGTCACGGCCGTGTTACTGAATGCTCAGGATGAAATCACCGGTCTGCCCGGCTTCATGGCCAGCGTGGACCCCGGGGCGATCGCCAACTTCCTCGTCGAAAACGCCGATGTGCTCGCGGCCTTCGATCCCTATGGTGTCCAGGCCGGCAAGAAGATCGAAGAGGCCGTCGCCTTTAACGCGGGGGCGACCTTTGCGGCAAACGACAAGATTCCTGGCCATGTGCTGCGGATTCCGTCGGGCAGTGTGGCGGACGTCAAGGCGGCCGGCGCATTCGGCAACGGCGTCTGGACGGTCGAGTTCAAGCGGCCGTACGCCGGCGGGGCGCAGGACTTTACCGTCGTGCCGGGCGCATCCGTGCAGTTCGCGCACGAACTGTTCGACAACCAGGGCAGCAACCACGCCCTCGACGCGACGGCCGTGGATCCGACGTTGTACACGATGGATTTCTCCGCGATTGTCGGAGTGAGTGTCGAGCCCGTCTCCGACGCGCTGCCGCGCCGGACGGCGCTGGGGCAGAACTACCCGAATCCATTCACCGGGGCCACGAGCATCGAGGTCGAGATCGCCGAGCCGGCGTTCACCCGGCTGGACGTGCTGGACCTCCACGGCCGCGTCGTTCGGACGCTGCTCCAAGAAAGCCTCGCGCCCGGGCCGTACCGCATCCCGTTCGACAGCCGCGACCTGGCCTCGGGGAGCTATTTCTACCGGCTCACCAATGGCGCCTATTCCGAAACTCGTGCGATGGTGCTGGTGCGGTAGACGGTTGGTGTCCTCTTCTGAAATTGTCTTCTAGTGCCATGGTTCAGTCGTTTCTGTTTCGTTCCGCGCCCCTCTTTGTCCTCGCCCTATTCACGCTCCACTGCGAACACGCCGGCCCGCTGGAGCCCGATCCACTGCCCGAGGCGCCCACGCTAACTGATCTGCAGACATCGATATTCGATGTGAGCTGCGCCGTGGCGGGGTGCCATGTCGGGCCCAATGCCCTGATGGGGCTCGACCTCAGCGCCGGCGCATCTTACGAGAACCTCGTCAATGTCGCGGGCGTTGGCTCGCGCGGGTTGTTGCTGGTGGAGCCGGGCGAGCCGGACAGCAGCTACCTCGTGGCCAAAATCGAGGGGAGCGCCCTCATCGGCGGTTCCCTGCGGATGCCGCTTGGCCGCGAGGCGCTTTCGAGTGATCAGATCGAGGCCGTGCGGGCATGGATCGAGGCGGGGGCGAAGAATGATTGAGGGGCGATTTCCACGCCCCGGTTGACATCGTGCGGGGAGAGTTGTATGCTAAGAATTTAGCAGTGCATCCCGAGCGTACTTCTTGCGTTAGAGCGGATATGGAAGACCCGGCGACTTTTGGGTCCGCCGCGTATCTTCTCCCTAGCCTATCTTGCTCATTCTTGCACGATCGTCATGAATCTCCGAAACTCCCTGTTTATCGCCGCCGGCCTCGTCATCCTCGTCGTCGCCGGTTTTCTTTGGGATCGCCCGGCCGAATCCGGCGTCGAACTGGTCGTCCAGCCGACCCAGGGACCCTTCAGCGTCACCGTGACGGCCACCGGCGAGTTGCGGGCCAAGAATTCGGTTTCGATCTATGGCCCGAGCCGGGCGCGGCAGGCGCGGATCTATGAGATGAAGATCCTGCAGCTGGTGCCTGAGGGGACGGTAGTGCAGAAGGGCGATTTTGTGGCCGAGCTGGATAAATCCGAGTTAAACAGCAACATCCAGACGGCGCAGATCGACCTGCAGAAGGCGCAGAGCCTGTACACGCAAACAGCCCTCGACACCGCGCTCACGTTGAGCAAGGCGCGAGACGAGCTGGTGAATCTGCAGTATGCGATGGAGGAGGCCAAGCTGAACAAGGAGCAGGCCGCGTTTGAGGCGCCGTCGGTGCAGCGGCAGGAGGAGATCAATTTCGAGAAGGCGGAGCGGGCGTTTGCGCAGGCGAAAAAGAACTACGTGACGCAGGTGGATCAGGCGATCGCGAAGATGCAGGAGGTTGGGGCGGAGTTATCGAAGAATCAGAAGCAGCACGACGACCTGGTATCGATCGCGGCGGAATTTACGGTGATGGCGAGCGACAACGGGATGGTGATTTACGACCGCGGGTGGGATGGCGCGAAGAAGCGGATCGGGAGCACGGTGAGTGCCTGGAACCCGGTCGTGGCTACATTGCCGGATCTCTCCATCATGCAGTCCATCACCTATGTCAACGAGGTGGATATCCAGAAGGTGAGTGTGGGACAGAAGGTGAGCATCGGGCTCGACGCGGATGCGGACAAGAAGCTGACCGGCGTGGTGGAGAGTGTGGCCAACATCGGCGAGCAGCGGCCGAACTCGGACGCCAAGGTGTTCGAGGTGGCCATCGTGATCCATGAAAGCGACAGCACGCTGCGGCCGGCGATGACCACGAGCAACACGATTGTCGTGTCGGACCTGCCCGAGGCGCTCTACATCCCGCTGGAGGCCGTGCACACGGCCGATTCGTTGACCTTTGTCTATGTGAAGGAGGGGGTGCGGACCGCGCGGCGCGAGGTGCGGCTGGGGGTGTTGAATGAGAATGAAGTTGTGGTGGAAGCCGGCCTTTCGCTGGACGATCAGGTGCTGCTCTCCGCGCCGGCGACGGCGGACGAGGCGCCCGTCGCCCGGCTTCAGACGGTCTCGGGGGAATAACGCCGGGCCGTCATGCTGTTCGAAAAACTTACCTACAATTTTAACATCGCCATCGAAGCGATCGCCTACAATAAATTGCGGGCGTTGCTGACGTCGCTGGGCATCATCTTTGGCGTGGGATCGGTGATCGCGATGCTCGCCATCGGGAGCGGGGCGCGGCAGGAGATCCTGGATCAGATCCGGCTGCTCGGGGCCAATAACATTATCATCACCCCGATCGTCCAGCAGCAAGAAGGCGCGGTTGAGGACGAAGGCAACGTCGATCTCACCGAAAAACAACCGTATTCGCCGGGGCTCACGCTGGCCGACGCGGCGAGTATCCGCGCGCTTGTACCGCAGGTGGCCACCGTGAACCCCGAGATCGTCGTCGAAACCGTCGCGCTACGGCCCGGCTTCCGGAGGACGACCAAGCTGGTGGGTGTGGAGAACGCCTTCTTTGCGACAAGCGGATTCGAACTCGCCCAGGGGCAGTTTTTCAGCGAGGAGCACATGCGGTCCAATGCCTCGGTGGCCATCATCGGGCAGGATGTGAAGACCAAGTTTTTTGCCAAGGAGGAGGCGATCGGCAACCGGATCAAGTGCGGTCAGCTGTGGCTCACGGTGATCGGGGTGTTGAAGGAGCGCAACATCGACGCCAAGAGTATCGAGCGGCTCGGGATTCGCAACTACGACCTGGACATCTACACGCCCATCACGACGATGCTGCTCCGCTTCGAGAACCGCGCGCAGGTGACGGGGCAGGAGATCCTGCAGGCGCAGCAGGAACAGCAGCAGGGAGTGGCGCCGACCTCCGAAAACTACCATCAGCTGGATCGGCTGGTGGTGGGGGTGGAGGGGTCGGAGTTCGTCCAGCCCGTTGCGGAAGTCATTACTCGGATGCTGGAGCGCCGGCACTACGGGGTGGTGGATTACGAGGTGACGATACCCGAGATGCTGCTGGAGCAGGAGCAGCGCACGCAGAACCTCTTCAACATCGTGCTCGCCGCCATCGCCTCGATCAGCCTCGTGGTGGGTGGCATCGGCATCATGAACATCATGCTCGCTTCCGTGATGGAGCGGATCAAGGAAATCGGCATCCGGCGCTCGCTTGGCGCGACGCGGCAGGACGTGCACATGCAGTTTCTGATCGAGGCCATGGCGCTGAGCTTCAGCGGGGGCGTGATCGGGATTCTGGTGGGATTGTCGATCAGCTTCGGGATCGAACAGGCGACGGGGATCGAGACCATCGTCTCCCTCTTTTCCGTGCTGCTGGCGTTTGTCGTGGCCGTGACGGTCGGCCTGGTGTTTGGCTTCCTGCCGGCCCGACGCGCCGCCGAACACGACCCCGTGGATGCGTTGCGACACGAGTAGGTTGGCAGGTTGGGGCGTACGGCAGTGCGCCCATTTATTTATTTCTTTCATTATGCAACGAATCGCGCTTCATGTGTCTACCTCGGCCCTAAATAGGTCGTCATCCCCGCGAAAGCGGGGATCCAGCCAACCGGATAGCAGACTGGTTCCCCGCCTGCGCGGGGATGACAAGGGCGGTGCGCGGCTACCTGTTCCAGGGGGGCTGGCGTTCGCGCTGATGCTGTTTATAATCGCCGGCATGGCGGCCCCGACCCTCGCCCAGCCGGCCGTGAGCCTGACGCTCGACGAGGCCATCGCGCGCGGGCAGGTGCAGGGGCCGGATGCCCGGATTGCGCGGTACGACCGCGATATCGCCGAGTGGGACTATCGGGCGACGCGGGCCGAGTTGTTGCCGGCGTTGTCGCTCAACGGCAACGCGCCGGGGTACCTCCGCTCGCTTACCAGCCTGGACCTGGACGACGGCTCGCTGCGCTACATCCAGCAGCAGCGCACGTTTTCCTCCATGAGCCTCGCACTCAGCCAGCCGATTCCGCTCACCGGCGGCAGTATACGGGTGTCATCCGGGCTCAGCCGGATCACCCAGACCGGCGGGTTCGGGTCCAACCAGTGGCAGGCGGCCCCGTTGTTGGTATCGCTCGATCAACCGCTTTTTCAGTACAATGCGTTGAAGTGGCAGCGCCGGCTGGAGCCACTACGCCTCGAAGTGGCCGAACGGGCCTTCACGGAGGACATGGCGACCATTGCCTGGGAGGTGGCAAACCGGTATTTCGATGTGTTCGAGGCCCAACAGGATATCGAGATCGCCGTGTTCAACGTGGCCGTCAACGACACGATCTTCGTGCTCTCGCAAGGGCGCTTCGACATCGGCCGGATCGCCGAGAACGACCTGCTGCAGAGCGAACTCCAACTCATCAACGCGCGGACGGCGCGGGACAATGCCGAAATCAACCACCAACGCGCCGTCCAGGAGCTTCGGATCGCGTTGCGTATGGAGCCGGGGCAGACGATAGAGCTTATCCCGCCGATGCAGTTGCCTGAGATCACCACCACGCCGGAGGAGGCGGTGGATCAAGCGCGGCAGCGGCAGCCGGCGGCGTTACAGGCAGAGCTGGACGAGCTGGAGGCGGAACGCCTGCTCGAACAGGCGAGGCGGAACGTGTTCGCGATCGACGTGTCCGCCAGCTACGGCTTGAACCAGAGCACCACGGATCTGAGCCGTGTCTACACCGATCCGCTAGACCGGCAGCAGTTTAACCTTGGCTTCCAGGTGCCCATCTTCCAGTGGGGCCAGTCGCGCGCCCGTATCCAGTCTGCCCTGGCCGCTCGCCGGCGGGCGGAGGAGGCCAGCGATCTGCAGCGGGAGGAGTTGGACCAGGCCGTGTACTTTGAGACCCTGCAGCTTCAGCTGCTCCGCCGGCAGGTGGAGGTGGCCGCCCAGGCGGACACCATCGCCACGCGCCGGTTCGAAGTGGCGCGCAACCGGTATCTCGTGGGCAACATCGACATCACCGACCTCTTCAATGCCCAGAACGAAAAGGACGCCGCGAACCGGTCGTATATCCAGACCCTGCGCCGCTTCTGGAGCTCCTATTTCACCGTCCAGCGGCTGACCATGATTGATCTGAGCCTGAAAACGCCCCTTTCGTTTTAAATCCGATACCGCGATATTAAAAGCCCTTCCGTCCTTGAGTCCCTGGATGGAAGCTCGTTATTTATGCCTTTTGTTGCATGAGGTATCCCCGCGCATGTACTCGTCTCGGTGGAGGATAGTCCGATGAGGCGGCTGGTTTACGGCCCGTCGAGCAGCGCCGAACGGCACGCGCCCGTGTGGTGGCTGCTGCCAGTCCTGGTGTATTTCGCGCTGTTTCAGTACTACCCGATCCTAAAAAGCATCTACATCAGCTTTTTCGACTACGGGTTGTTGAGGCGGGATACGCCGTTCGTGGGCCTGGCCAACTACGTGCGCCAGTTTCAAGACCCGCTGTTTGTTTCGGCCCTGGGCAATACGCTGGTGTTCGTGGCCTCGGCGGTGGGTTTCGGTGTGGTGCTGGCGTTACTCTTTGCGATCCTCGTGGAGCGGACGGGCCGCTGGGCGCGGTATTACCGGACGCTCTTTTTTATCCCGGTGGTCGTCTCCCTGCTGGCCACCACGATGGTGTGGCGGTGGCTGTATGCCTCCAACGGGTTGTTCAACTTCGTGTTGACCTGGTTCGGGTTCAATCCGCAGGCCTGGCTGCTGAGCGAGGACCTGGCGTTGCCGGCGCTGGTGGCGCTCACCGTCTGGAAAAACATCGGGTTCGACCTGGTGCTGTTTTCGGCGGCTCTGCAAGCGATCCCGGAGTCGTATTACGAGGCCTCCAGCCTCGACGGGGCGAACGAGTGGCAGGATTTCCTGTTCATCACCCTCCCGCAGCTCCGCCCCATCGTGCTGCTGGTCTGTATCACCGCCGTCATCCGCTCGTTTCAGGTGTTCACGACCGTCCTGGCCATGACGCAGGGCGGCCCGCTGAATGCCACGCGGACGGTGGTCTACCACATCTACGAGCAGGGTATCCAGTACGATGAGATGGGCTACGCCTCGGCGGCGTCTGTTGTCTTGTTGATCATCGTCGGACTGCTGGCGGCCATCCAGTGGCGGGTGGGGGCGGAACGATGAACACACGCCCCACGACAGCCGGCGCCGTCCGGCGGAAATCCCCCCTCGTGGATGTACTGGTCCACGCCCTGCTCATTCTGGGCAGTCTTGTCATGGTCGGGCCGCTGGTGTGGATGGCGCTGAGTTCGCTGAAGACGCCGGCCAACGCCGAGGCGTTTTTCGACACCCCGCGCGAGCTGCTGGCCGTCCTCCGCAGTCTCTGGCCAGACCCGCTCACGTGGGAGAACTACCGCGCCGTGTTCACCGAGCGGCCGATGCTGCGGTATTTCCTGAACAGCGCGGTTTATACCGGGCTCAAGATCCTACCCGGATTGTTCTTTTGTTCGCTCGCCGGCTTCCTGTTTGCCAAAACACGCTTTCGGGGCCGGAATCTTCTATTCTGGAGCATCATCGCCACCATGATGGTCCCGTTCCAGATCAAGATGCTCACCCTCTACGAGATGATGGTCCAATTCGGCTGGGTAGATACCTACTGGGCCGTCGCGGCCGTCGGGCTGATGGAGCCGTTCGGCATCTTCCTCTTCCGGCAGACGATCAAGGGCATCCCGGACGAGTTGCTCGACGCCGCCCGAATCGATGGGTGCGGCCTCTTCCGGAGCTACTGGAGCGTCGTCCTCCCCCTCATCCGCCCGACGCTCGCCGCGTACAGCATTTTCCTGTTCATGTGGTCGTGGAGCGACTTCCTCTGGCCACTGATCGTCATCAACTCGGAACTGCTGAAGCCGGTCGAAGTGGGCATCCTCGGCTTTTCCGACATCAACAACCCGGACTACGTCAAGATGATGGCCGCCGCCACCGTGGCCGTCGCCCCCGTCGTCGTCTTCTTCCTGCTCATGCAGCGCCAGTTCATCCGAGGCGTCACGCTGAGCGGGCTGAAGGGGTGAGAAACACGTGAGATTTCAAAGACCAAGGATTGGTCATCCCCGCGAAGGCGGGAAACGAGCGAAGCGACTTACGAAGTAATCCAGCCGTCAGACTGGCTTTTTCTGGGTCCCCGCCTGCGCGGGGATGACTTGATATTTAAGAAACAGGCAAATATCACCAGTTTCTGATGATCCTATTTTTATATCATTCAGACAAACAGCACCTGTGATCCAAACCACCGTCGTCGGCAGTTACCCCATCCTCGACTGGCTCGTGGCCGCCCCGAGCCGGCAGGCGCTTGAAGACGCCACCAGCGTCGTGCTCAAAACGCAGGAGCTCGCCGGCATCGACGTCGTCGCCGACGGCGAGTTGTACCGGTTCGACATCAACCACCCCGAGACGAACGGGATGATCGAGTACTTCGTCAACCCGCTGGAGGGCATCCGCAGCCGGGTGACGCGGCGGGATGTGGAGGATTTTCGGAAGATCAAGGGGATGGGCTTCCGGACCCGGCCGGCCGCTGTCGTCGAGGGCCCGCTGGGCGAGGGGATGCTGAACCTGGTGGACGACTACCGGCGCGTCCGCCGGCTGACGACGGCGCCGCTCAAGTTCACCGTCACCGGCCCGCACATGCTGGCGAAGACCCTGCTCGATCGGCAGTACGCCGACGTCCCCGAGCTGGCCCACGCCCTCGCCGGGGTACTCGCCGCGCAGCTCCGCGAGATCGACGCCGATATCGTCCAGCTCGACGAAGCCAACATCACCGGCTCCCCCGAGGAGGCCGAGTGGGCCGCGAGCGCGCTGAATGTCATGCTGGATGCCATCCCTACGAAGCCGGCTGTGCACCTGTGCTTCGGGAATTACGGCGGTCAGTCGATTCAAAAGGGTCACTGGGAGACCCTCATCGCCTACATCAACCGCCTGCGCACCGACCACATGGTGCTCGAATTCGCCTTTCGCGGCGAGTCTGAACTCCAGCATCTCCGCGACATCCGCCCCGAAATCGGCCTCGGAATCGGCGTGATCGACATCAAAACCACCGTCGTCGAGACCCCCGAACTCGTCGCCCGGCGGATCGAAGCCGCCGCGAAGGCCGCCGGCGTGGAGCGCATCCGGTACGTCCACCCCGACTGCGGCTTCTGGATGCTCAAACGCTCCATCGCCGACGCGAAGATGCGGGCGCTGGTGAAAGGAAGAGATTTGTTTGAGGGGAAGTGAGAAAGTGGAAAGTGAAAAGTGAAAAGTGAAAAGTGGGTTGGCGAGGGGTTGTATTCGCTCGTCTGATGAATGCAGCCAGCGTTTACTAAAGTCATCCCGAGACCCATAGCCCAGCTGCTCCGGGCTTTCTTATCGGGCATGACAAACGGCGTCAGACGACGCGCCCCCTTAACATAAAAGTCGTAGAGACGCCCCGGTGGGGCGTCTCCGTGGGCGGTGGTTATCAAGAGGTATTCCGCAAGACACAACCTCCCTGAGACGCTCCACCGGAGCGTCTCTACGTGGGATGCCACGGGCAGCCGACGCCCCGGCGGAGTACGGACCACCCCATCCCCCGTCCGCTCCCAGATCGTCGTCGCGCCCTGGGCCACGGGGTAGAGCCAGGACGGGTAGGAAGTCTGCTGAAGGAGGCGGTAGGCGGCCTCGCCGTAGCTGTGGTCGGACTGCGCCTTGCTGATCCAGGCCGTCCCGATGAAGCCTGTCATGAGCGAATACGCCGGCCGGCTGGCCCCGCTGTCGTCGGTGTTTTCGCGCCTCACGCTCTCGGCGAGGAGCCGGGCGGCGTGCGGGGCGTGGACCTCGTCGAACACCCCGAGGGCGAGCGGGACGGTGTACGACACCTGGGTATCGATCACCTTGCCGACGGCCGGCGATTGCCCCCCGCCAAAGCCTCTAACCACCACGCCCGAGGCGATCGTCTGGTGGCAGGCCGGCGCTACCCCACAGGATGCCGCCGAAGCCGCCGCCCACCGGGGCGAGGTTGCGCACGCCGGCCGGCGCCGTCATTTCCTCACCACGTGTCTCCCAATTCGGCTACATCGCGCTTACTGCCCAGCCGTCGCCACCTGATCCAACGCCAGCTCAAGCTGGATCTTGACGTTTTCCGACACGACCAGCCCGCCGGTTTCGGTCAGGTTATTCCACTTCAGGTTGTAGTCGAACCGGTTGATGGTCGGGTCGGGGGCGTTCGCTGCGATAGGGCATTAAGGACGATAAGGGGGGAGAAGCGGCCGGGGACAAACGGCACGGGGGGCGCTGAGACGCACGGGGACGCGATGGCGCTCAAACGGCCCCGTCGCCGGCGGCGGACTGGATGCCGAGCCGGAGCCCGAGTTCGCCCCATCGGTTGCGACTCACCTTGAGAAGCATGCCGCTGCGAAGCCGCACGGCGTAGTCGCCGCCCGGATTGCTGATCAGGCGCTCGATCTCGTTCAGGCGGACGATCGAGCTGCGGTGGATGCGGAAGAAGATGTCGGGCGGCAGGCGCTCCTCGAGCACCTGCATCTGCTCGCGGACGAGCAGCTTTTCTTCGCCTACGTTGAGATACGCGTAGTTGCCGCTCGCGTTGATGTAATCGATCTGCTCGACGGGCACGATGCGGAGCTGGCCGCGGAGCTCGACGGCGATGCGCTCCATGTACCGCGGCGGCGCCGGTCGCCTGGCCGCGCCCTCGAAGGCCTGCAACATGGCCGCCAGCTTTTCGGCCAACCGACCCTCCTCCGATCCCGAAAGCGCCTTCCTCGCCCGCGCCAGGGCTTGTTCGAAGCGCTCGTCGTCAAAGGGCTTGAGGAGATAGTCGAGCGCGGCCAGCTCGAAGGCTTTGACGGCGTACTGGTCGAACGCGGTAACGAAGATGATCGCCGGCGCACGATCCGCCGGCAGGTTGCGCACGACTTCGATGCCGGTCATCATCGGCATCTGAACATCCAGAAATACGAGATCCGGGGTGTGCTCGGCAATTGCCGCCAGCGCTTCGCGGCCCGTGCCCACGCTGTCGACCAGGATGACGTCTGCCTCGCGTTTGATGAGGCGCTCTACCCGCCGGCGGGCGCCCGGCTCGTCGTCTACGACCAGCACACGGATCGTCGGGCGGGGGGGTGTATGCGGTGCGGAAGGGGTAACTTCGTGCATAGGGATCATTCGTCCTCATCCGCCGACTCCAAAAAGTAGTCGCTGCTGGTGTGATAGGGCAACACGATGCGGGCGACAAACCCTCCGCCGGGTGCGGACTCGGCGGTGAACTGCTGGCGCGTCCCGTACAAAGTTTCAAGGCGCTCCCGCGTGTTACGCAGTCCAATACCGCCGGATGCGCCGCGCCCGCCGTTGTCTTCTCGCTTCGTCACCCCTGGCCCGTTGTCGGCGACACGCAAATGCAGCTGCTCGTCGTCCCGCCAGGCGCGAATCGTGATCACGCCCGGGCCTTCGATCTGGCTGACGCCATGTTTGATGGCGTTTTCGACAAGGGGTTGAAGGATGAGGGTGGGCACAAGCGCCTCCATGGCCTCCGGCGCGATGTCCAGGTTAACCGCGAGGCGATCCTCGAAGCGGAACCGCTGGATATCAAGGTACCCATCCAGAAACCGAAGCTCGTTGGAGAGGGGCACCTCACGGGTCTCCGTCCCTTCGAACGTGTAACGAAGGATTTCGCTCAGACGGGCGATCATCCGCCGCGCGGCGCGGGGATCTTCCTCGAAATGGTCGGAAATCACGTGGAGCGTATTAAACAAAAAGTGCGGATTGATCTGCATTCGGAGGGCGCGCAGGCGGGCCTCGGCGAGGTGCGTCTGGAGACGGGCCGCATCCACGCGGAGCTGGATGGCTTCCTTGAGGTGTTCCTGCGAGCGGAGGAAGTAGGCCCGCGCGTAGCCGGCGATGAGTACGACCGTATAGACAAAAAATTCGGTCAGGAAATGAAAATTGCTGAGGATGTAGACGATGGATAACGGGCGATCCTGCCGGCCGGCGACGATCCCGTTCCACAACATATGGTCGATCATATCCACCACGATGGCCATCGTCACGCCCGTGCCGGCGGCGCCGAGGATTGTTCGCAACCAGCCGATCCGGTCCGGAAAGAGTCGAGTACTGATCCAGAACACCACCGGCGTCATAGACGCCCAAACCATGTTTTCCAAAAACATGTATAATGCCTCCCCCTCGTGCAGCCCGCTCGATCCGCCGAAGTGCGGATTAAAGGCCTCGCGCCCGATGGCGAGCAGGGCGAATGTCCCCCAGAAAAGCACGAGCAATCCCCCCTCTATCCAGCGCCAGCGCGTAGATAGCGTCGGCGCGATCGCAGGTCGCGGGGGTGGGGAAGATGTACGGGTCATGGTGGTCATTCAGAATCGGGCATGCATGCGGTATATACACCGGCCCTCCGGCAAATGAGCCGCCCATGTGCTGGATGGCCTCTTCACAGGGACGAACGGCACAAATGCGGAACGACGTGCGATCCAAACCGAAATCCTGCACACTATTTCGGACATGCCTATCTTGAACCAATGGTTTCGCTCTCTATCACTCAACCGTACGAACAATGAACCGAACACACTCGTATTTCCCAATCGCCCTGCTCCTCCTCGCCGGCATACTCCAGGCCTGCGGCGAAGCGCGGACCCCCGCCGCATCCGAAACGACGCCGTCCACGACCGTGGCCGAGGTGTCCGATCTCAACCCCGCCGACATGGGGTTCTTCATCACCAGCGTCGGCTCGGGTGACGGCGCCAACCTCGGCGGCCTCGCCGGCGCCGACGCCCAATGCCAGACGCTCGCCGCCGCCGCCGGTGCGGGCGACAAAACCTGGCATGCCTACCTCAGCGCCCACGCCGCCGACGGCCAGCCGGCCGTCAACGCCCGCGACCGCATAGGAGCCGGCCCGTGGATGAATGTCAAAAGCGTCGTCGTGGCGACGAGCGTGGCGGACCTCCACAGCGAAAACAACAAGCTGAGCAAAGAGAACTCGCTCACCGAAAAAGGGATGATGGTTAATGGCCGCGGCGATACGCCGAACCAGCACGACATCATCACCGGCTCGCAGCTCGACGGGACGGTTTTCGCCGAAGGCGACCACACCTGCGGCAACTGGACCAGCAACGGCGAAGGCAGCGCCCAGGTCGGCCACCACGACCGCGTCGGCGGCGGCGACAACCCGACGTCCTGGAACGCCGCCCACGGCTCCCGCGGCTGCAGCCAGGAAAACCTGGTAGGCACCGGCGGGAACGGGTATTTCTACTGCTTCGCGATGTAATCGACCGGCAGCCAGTCACCCCGGATAACCTCCGGGGTGACACCCCCCTCCAC